>Ga0102947_1000171_pt1 | contig 23251 bp, 23 predicted proteins | sample SalPon2A_A_D2_MG_FD_78210 | JGI IMG/M metagenome (GOLD analysis project Ga0102947, IMG submission 78210) | Soil microbial communities from South San Francisco under conditions of wetland restoration - Salt Pond MetaG R2A_A_D2_MG | ecosystem: Environmental > Terrestrial > Soil > Wetlands | place... | reverse complement strand
TATTCTCAAACTCAGATATAAGGGTATTACCATTAATTCAGATCAGATAAATAAGCTTCAAGTTGATTTTCATCCAATGTCATCCCAATCATCTATCCCGTGGTTTGATGACTTTGTGGGTGTTGCTTATAGATACTATGATCTTAGAATGAACGTTGTTCCATTATTTACTGACAGAAAAAAATCTGCATCCATTTGGCATGATATTATTCACTGGTGGGTGGATCCCTCCGTTAAAATTAGATTTTTAGAAATTGCTGATAAGTATTGGTTTATCCTTGGTGCTGATTCCCAAAAGCCTGAAACCAATCTATCTTTTTTCAAAGAATTACCAAAATCTGAAAATTATACACGATTTAAGAAGGGTCATGGAGGAGAAGCATATCTAAGATTAGGAGTTTATACAAAAAAAATTCTTAATGATGTAAAAAAAGATGCTCTATGTGGTTGTGGTCATGAAGCTCAAGATCACGATGAAGGAGATTATGATGCATGTCTCTACAATAAATGTGATTGTAAGAAATTTTCTAGTTTTCAAATAAATTTATTGAAAAAAAAAAAAATTATCACTGACATTAAATTTTTAGAAGAAAAAAATGTAAAAAGTGATCCTTTTGTTTGGAATTGTATTAATATTAACAAGTATTCAAAATCTAAAAAAAACTAATCTAAATGTTTGTTAACTCTAATGTGTTCTCCTGGATAATATTCGTTTAATTTTTTGGAATAACATTTTCCACAAAGTGTTCCTTCTATACCCCATTCGTCCATTGCTTTGAAATGTAATTGGACTTTTTCGCTACAAATTACACATTTGTCTTTTATCCCCAAAGTATCTTTGTTCTTTTTAATCAATATAAAAAACATTCTAGAATACATGTGCTTACAAAAATTATGTTAAATATTACTGGTTTATAGGGAACTTAGGTAGAGTCTGATCAATGTAAACCTCCTGCAAGATTTTTACTTGGTTGGATCTCTACCCTCTCAATTAAAATAAACTGTTTGCTAATTTTTTTAATGCCGCAATTTCCTCCTCCTCCTGCCTGATCTTCTTATCGATCACGCGAAGCATTGTGTCATTCCAAACATGTTGAGAGAAGAAATTATGTTTGGTATTTGCTAATTCAATTTCATCATCTACTACGGTATCTTCAAGAAATTTGGTTACTATTACATCCGTAATTTTTAAAATTCTTGAATTAAGTTTAAAACTACGAAAAATAGGTTCCAATTTTCTTATATCTTCTTTAAAGTCTCCTTTTGATTCAATGATTTTTTTATGTAATATTCTAAAGTACACTGCAACAAAAAATAAAGTTGCATATCTTTTTGTTTTATGACCTCCTTGTTTTCCATATTTCAATGATTTTTTTGCAAATTCTTTAACAAGATATGGATACAGTAAAATTCTATAATCATCTTTTAGATTATCATTAAAAATATCATCATACTTACTTCCTCTTGGGAGAAATTGAGCTGGTGAACTATATGCTTCAGTTGGTCTTTGTTCTATTCCTGCAACCAATGATTGAATTGCATCTTTGGCAACAATCACTTTCTTATGATTATCTGGAAGATAATTATTATATGTTGAATCCCCCTCGTATTCACATTGCTTTGATTTTGTTTTTGTATCAAAAGAACCTGCTTGAATTTCATAAAAGTAACCACAATTTTTCAATTGTGATTTAATTGATTTGTGGAAATCCATTAATGAAACCAAATCTTTTCCTCTTACTGAGTTTTGAGAATTTCTATATTTTGTAATGTTATTTTGTTCTTGTTCATCATCCGCTTTGATAATTGTAACTGTCATAGAACCTTCCATGTTTTTTGTTCTCTTTGAATGATCTAAAATTGAATTTGATGTTTGTGCACCATTGACAATTTGAGGAGCATAAAGATCTATAATATTTTCTCCCAATTCTGTAAAATCACTAACTACAATTGTGATCCCATTATTGTAAAAAAAGAATTTATCTGGATTACTTTGAAGTGTTTCACGCAATCCTTTGTTAACTGTAGTCTTGAATTGCATCCACTGTCTGATATTTGATTCAAACACATAATCTCTGTTTCTACTAACAAATTCAGTTAGTTCTCTTAACTTTAAAATCCCTAATACTGTATTTTCATGTCTGAGCATTTTCTCTAATTTAATTGATGATTTTTTACCTGCCGCAGGTTTTTTTATGCGATCCCACAGTTTTTGAATTATTACGGTTTCATCAGTAATCTCAACTAATTCATCTTCATATTCAACTTTTTGATCTGTAACATAACAGCATTTTATCTTTAGATTTTTTTCTTTAATTTTTGTTACAAGTTGAGCTAATTCTGGTCTCATTCTTGTTACGTCTTTTGCAAGTAATCGTTTAGTATCTTCTTTGAATTTTGCAATTGCTTCTAGTGAGTGTGATGTACCATATTTTGCTTGAAATAATCTAATTGTATTATCTGAAAAATCTACTGGAAGATAGGCATCAATTCCAAGATCATTTGCTCCGTCAACAATAGCATCAGCTGCATCATCTTCTGTTGCCTCAAAGACTCTGGTAAGAATCCATTGAAGAAAGTTATTTCCTTTTTCGACCTCACTTTTAGAATTTTCTGCATATTCATGAATACTACCTCTTATATTTTCTGCAAAACCTTCTAGAGGTATGCTGGAATTTTTTTGTACTAAAAGCGTATGAGAGCCTGGTATGTATTCTAACAATCCATTTCTATTTTGAGACAACCTATTTTTCTAATATGTTATATATTTAGAGAATTAGGTAATTATGTAATTACCATTACGCTTGTAACTTTTTTAATAATCCTTACCTCTAAGATATCATGTCGTTAAGGGTTCCCAGCTTAAGATATGCAGATAAGATGGCTAAAAGGATAGGTTATTTCGTAATCTCAAAAGATGTTTATTAAAAAGAAATAAAATAAGAATCTTAAATTAATTACATATATGTTTCCAAAATATCCTGACTTTCATTTTGAAGTGTCATGTTAACCTTGTTAATTATTTTTGAAATAGAGTATACGTAAATCCAAAAAAGAATATAATATTACAACTAAAATATCAAAAAGTATGGAAATTGCATTCCTTTTTAGTGCTGCACATCACATAGTACATACAACACAGAATCAACATTCCAGATGAAATTATTCAAAAATTAGGTTGGAATGATGAGGATTAAATAATTTTGAATATAAATCCAAAGAAGAAAATAATAGTTTTGGAACTTAAGACCAAAAACCAGCGCTAGTACTCTGGTGACAGTTCCACATCGCTTCGTTATGTCAAAAATAAAACAATAGTATTTAGTTCATACTGATGTTTCATCAGTTTATCTTTTATGCAAACTTTACAATAATATATTTAGAATTCATACGGAAGAGTCATTTACAGTTTAACCGAACCATTACGCCCTATGGATTGGGCAATTTGACCCATCCTGGTTTTCACAAAGTAGAATAAGACTATCTTGTTTTTTTTATTGATAAATTTAGAATTTAAAGCCGATCTGACATTTGATCGATACCCCTAATAATAATTTGAGATCTAATCCCACTATACATTTGCAATTTGCCAGAAACATAAACATAATTCCACCTCTGTCTTAGTAGAGTATCATCATTCTACAAATATTTTTTATCTGTATATCGCGACAAAAGAAATTCTATGATCTGTTCCGATTTGTCATTATTAGTAGATGGAATTCATAAGGTAAATGGGGAGTTAGAAAACCAACAAAAATAACAGAATCCAACTACTTCATCGGTTCGATTCCGGTAGAATTTGTGAACTAATCGTATTTGTACTTTATAATTATAGAATTCACTTTTAGAATTTCCAGACTCAACAGTTCAGAAACTGAACTGATCATACTATAACAACATCAACTATAGAACAAAACAACTCCAAAAAGTTAGATCCATTTCAAGTACTTTTGATACTTATTATTTTCATGAGCACATACAGCATACAAACAGTCTCTGAGAATACAAAGACAAAACTCGGAGTAGTCGGTCTGGTTGCCTTACCGATAGCTGCAGCAGTGTATTCCTCTGGATCATTAGAACAGGTTCCAGAAGTCCTCACAAACGGAGTATTTCCAATTGGATTTACTCTATTCTCTTGGGGACTAGCTGCAAAAATGGCAATGAAACTAAGAAAGTAGGATTACTTTCTTTTTTACATCTTTTTACTTTTTATTCTAGTACAAATCATGCATGCTAAAAGGGAACTTTTTTGACAAAACCACAATGAACCCAGATTAATAAAGTATGATTAAAAACATATGTGCAATACTCATAAATTCTTTGTAAGTATACTACACAAAGTTTTATCTCTAATTTAACAATTAAACTAACATGTCAGAGGAATTTTTAGATATATTTCTCAGAGGAGATGAACTTATAATTGCAATTGGTTTTGTGATTGCAATTATTGGCGGATTTTTAATTGGAGTTGAAAGAGAGAATAGGGGAAAGTCCGCAGGAATTAGCACACATATACTAGTAATAGCAGGTTCTATGATATTCACATATCTTTCAGCTAATGTGGATCCCAACTCCACATCAAGAATAGCAGCATATGTTGTTGCAGGAATTGGTTTTCTTGGAGGAGGAATGATAATCAAAGGAGATGCAAAGAAGATTTTCAATCTTACTACTGCTGCAAGTATTTGGGTTTCTGCAGCCATAGGTATGGCACTAGGCTTTGAATATTACTTTCTTGCAATATTGGGAATTGCTCTAAATATTTTTGGTCCAAGAATACCAAATATCACAAAAAAATATACAGTAAATGTCAAACAAAATGATCAAGATGATGATGATAAGTGAAAAGATTATAACTGTAATATGATTTTTTGAATTACTTTTAGCGAACATATTAATTTCAAAAATACCTAACTTAATGTCTTAAAACCGCATCAATTTTGATTTTTTCATAAGCAGTGCTTCAAACCATCTATATCATACTATTGTGTTTAGATAGAATATGGCTAGACTTTTTAAAAAATCAGGACGAAAACCAGGGCAGGCACCAGGTAGCATAATCCACATTGGTGAAATAAATAATGTTTCCAAAATACAAGTTATTAATTTCGATAAAGAAGATCTATCTGAAAACGAAATTAAAAAAGTTGAAGAATGCTTTCCATTTTTTGAAAAGTCTAATGTAAGCTGGATTGATATTGTAGGCTTGCATCAGATAGACGTTATAGAGAAAATTGGAAAACAGTTGAAAATACATCCACTAGTTTTAGAAGATATTGCTAATACCTATCAGCATCCCAAAGTGGAAGACTATGAGAATTATTTTTTCATTGTCATGAAAATGTTTAGATTCAATCAAATAGAAAGAGAACTCAAGACTGAACACATTAGTGTTTTATGCGGTTCAAACTTTGTTATTTCTTTTTTTGATAAAGAAAGTGATGTCTTTGAGCCTATTCGAATAAGAATTAGAGAAGGAAGGAAAACATTACGAGAAAGTAACTCAGATTATCTCATGTATACCTTACTGGATGCAGTTGTTGACAATTACTTTATGGTACTAGAAAATATAGGTGAAAATATAGAACATTTGGAAAAAAATATTTTACAAAATCCAAAATCCTCCAATCTCACATCATTACATAAACTTCAAGATGACATATTGATAATTCAAAAATCAATCCTACCTTTAAGGAGATTAATCCCAACTATTGAACATAGCACTTCATCGTTAATTTCCAAAACAACAAGAATTTATCTAAAAGATGTAAATGATCATCTTACTCAGATAGGAGATACAATTGATGCAACAAATATCAAACTTTCTGCAATGAATAACCTTTACCTTTCAGTACTGGGTCAAAAAACAAACCAAGCTATGAAGATTTTGTCCTTGATTGCTACTATTTTTATTCCAATGACTTTCCTAGCAGGTGTTTATGGGATGAATTTCCAGTTTATGCCTGAATTATCTTCACCAATAGCTTATCCAATCGTGTTGGCAAGTATGACAGGAATTGGTCTTTCAATGATAGCATATTTTAAAAAAAAGAAATTATGGTAAACTAGGTAGTTTCAAGGGATTGATTCCTAATTATTTTCATAATTAGAATGAATTTATAAAAATAATTTGATATTCAAACTATACCAAATCTAAATCTGAGCATGTGCCACAAATACTAAAGTGTGGTATTTCCAGTAGATTTATCGTCCTCTCTTGTGGAATTGTTATCAAAATGGTCAACATGTAATGAATTTTATACAAAAAGCATGTTATAATTATGTAGTAACTCAGTTTTGGATGTGATATGTTTTGTTAAAAAAAATAATTATTTTAGGAATTACTGTAACTGCAATTGTGTTAATCGCATCTTTATCAATTTTTGATCTCTCTTCTGAAGAAAATAATGATGAATTGGAATTAATTGTTAAAGGTGATGTTGTAATGCCCTCAAAAGTTTCTCGTCCTGGATGTGAAAAAATGGACAGATGTTATATTCCCTCTATAATTACAATTGAATCTGGGAAAGAAGTTACTTGGATTAATGAAGATTCTGCATTTCATAGTGTAACCTCAGGCTTTTATGATACACCATCTGATCTATTTGATAGTGGTTACCTAGATCCATCTGAATCATTTACATTCACTTTTAATGAATCAGGTAGATATGATTATTTTTGTACTCTTCATCCTTGGATGTATGGACAAGTAATAGTAGAGTAAGGTACCCGAGGGAGTCGAACCCCCTTGTATAAGCTTTGCAGGCTCACGCATAACCGTTCTGCCAGAGTACCGTTTTAAAAAACCCAAAATGAACAATTAAACTCTTTAGATCAAACGTACTAGTCTAATTAAAAATATTACATCTAGTACAGAATCAATATTTCCAATAAAATTATTCAAAAATTAGGTTATATTCTGAAAGATCAGATTGGTTTGAATGCAAATCCAAAGAAGAAATAATGGTTTTGGAGCTTAAGACGGACAACGCTTGATGGTGCATGATCTAAATACTATTGTGATAAAATAACTGTGGGTGGATCTGTCACCTAACAACAAGCGATAAACATTCTCCATGCTGTTAATTCATCAGTTTATCTTTTATACCGACTCTACAATAATGTATCTAGAATTCATAATGAAATGAACCATTAACCGTTTGACCAAACCAGCACGTCCATGGGTTGGGTAATTGGCCCGACTCTCATATGCTAAAATCACTACAATTCATCTTTAATTTGTACGTACAATTTATTCTTGAATGTTAAATACAAACTTTATAATATCTGGGTATTGGAAACAGTAACTGTTTGGAAATGTTATAGATGTGACATGATATTCACAAAGGAGTTATCATCTATTCTTCATAAAGATATATCCAAACATCGAATACAAGAGATAAAAACTACCTTGTTTGTGTAATTCATTCTATTAAAGAAACTAAGATGTCTTTTGTGAAAAAACTGAATTATATCTGCCATTTTTTGTGATTGTTATAACTACAATAGGGTTGACATTTGTTGTTATCATTTCAAACACTTATCCGATGACTCCGTCATCGTACAACAAACAATCTCTGATCAGAGAAATAATATCTGGTAATTGGGAAAGAATCTTGAGGTAGATCCATATTTTTTGTAAAATGGTAATAACTCTTGGTTAATTAGTTCTGTATCTAATGAGAATCACAGATCTTGTAAGAGTGAGCACAATTACAGTTTATACTATACTACAACTCTGAATTTTACCAATCTCATAATCTCTGATGATTCAAAATATTCTAATGCTTATAATGAAATTTTACATAAAACTAACAAATAAGAATAGAAAAACCCATCATTTTATGCCTAAATATAATACACATTTATGAAAAAGTGATGTTGTAATAATTCGATGTATGATTCTTTAATACAATCAATTCAGAATTTGCAAAAAAGTAAATATGGTAAAGGTAACAAGCGTAAATTAACATCAATTCAAAGTGCATTAAAACTAGCAAATCCATTATTTGTTTCAACTGTCAATTCAGACAATATAAAAAATAAATTAATTAATTTTAGAAATATAGAACAAACAGAACAGATTCCAAAAATTTTAGATATTTTTGCAAATATCTTTGAAATTCAATGTCTTGAAAAAAATGGAGCATCTGCAAAAAATTACTCATTATTTTCTGTAACGCTTCTTAAAATTATAAAAACTCTCGATGTAGACAAAAAACGAGGTTTATTATCTGCGCATAGTATTAACATTCTAAATAATATGTTTATGAAACATCCTGTAGAATATAAAAAAATTGAAACCAAGGATCCATTAAAATTTGTATTTATAATAATTGAACTTGCTATAGATACAGAACGAAACCTTTCAAATCATTATGAATTTGATGTAATATTACTACGCCAGATTATGCCATTAATGCAAAGATATTATATGAAATATGATAATGCAATTTTACAGATAAACGATGAGTTTACCAAAATATCAAAATTTAGATTAGCGGTATCTATTGGAGAAAGACACAAAGAGATTGTAAAGATATTTTTACAGTATGGTATGTCTAATCTCCCAATTAGAGACAAAATATCTAGAGCAAAAAATATCCTGGAAAAAATAATTCAGGAAAATGATGATTCTATTGTATTGGAATACTATAATCTATTGAAACTTTGTTTTGATGATAAAGAATTATGTCCACATCTGGTAACAATTGTAAAAACAAGTAATCGTCCAGATAGAAGATTTGCAAATACCATATTAGATGAAGTATCAAAACTTTAATTCTTACATATGTCTGCATACATTTCTATCCCATTGTGGTAGGCAAGTTTGTAGTAATACTGATGGCAGGAATCTTCATACTGATTATAGTCACCATAGTAGTTGCTAAATATTCTTAGTGTGAACATTAACTATCTATGGTCGTATTTAGCTCTATGTTTACCGATAACCACCACACTTTACTGTGTAGTTGATACAGATGGTATAGTAACAGTCACATCATCAATCAGCTTCTGTATTTTTGCCTGAAAATATAGGGACAATATTTGCAGACATTGAGAATGCCTTATTTGTGGTAGTGACAGTTGAAATTAATTTGGTTGGATTAATAATCACTCTAAGGTATAAAATCATTGCAATTCCTGCACAAAGCATACTTCACTATATAATCTTAATACTGGCTTTTCTTTTCATGCAAAGGGAGCGTTGACAAGCAACTAAAAACCCATAAAATAAATCTCGTTTTGATACGCACAACTTCTTAGGAGTCACAGTATGCGTTAAATCTAAGAAAGTGGCAAGAGGTAATCAAAATATTATAGATTTGAAATATAGCTAAACAACTGTAGAAAACCACAATGTTTGTTTGATAATGGATATGCTTTGCACTCTAACTATCAAAAAAAAAGAAAAAATAAAGATAATTTCCTAAAATTCTATGGTTGATCCTGCTGAGATAGAATATTTTTGACTCTGTTCTTCTCCATGAACATCATACCATGAGACGTTAAGGTTTACCTTGTTTCTCATTGCTGATTCTACTTTGATACAGCTTGCATGTTTTAGCCTGTCCTGGATTGGTTTTTCTTGTATTGTTGTTACTTCTTGTCCTGATTGTTTTTTCATGTTGTATGTTAAATAGTATGGATTTAGCATCAAGAGTGAAAATTAATTTTTAATCGCTTGAAGTGTTTTGACAAAAATAAGACATATCCAATAATGTCTTTTTTATAAGTAAAAAATGAATTAATTTTCAATCATTTTATAATCTTTTTTAAGATTTTTGATGAAATGGTCTACAAGGGAATAATCCTATATGGAAGGTACATCAAGTAAAAACATCTAAATTTTCAAAATCACATGACTTGGTTTTACCTTTTATTCTCAACTAATACAAATTTTTAAAGATTCTGTTGTTTACATGACGTCTTATCTAACTTTTTTAACCTTGGTCAAATAATTACATTTATGGCTCAAAGGTTTCTCCAGTTGTTTACCATCTTTCTGATGCTTTCATTTTTTATTGGCACTGGATTATCAGAATTGTCATTTGGAGATAATGATTTAGAATCTCCTAGAAAACAACTGGAAAACGAGATAGATCCAAAAGAAGTACAGTGCAAAACCCGTCACATGTTGGTTCTTTTACAATCTGACAAACTAGCATGCGTGAGTAAAATTACTTTCCTAAAATTAGAAGAACGTGGATACATAAAGTCAGTTATCAAAGAATTTGTACATGAATCCCCAAAAATCAAAAAAGAGTTCATTGCTGCTACGGCAAATGTTAGTTCAGGATCAACAATCAAAGGAGATACTGGAAAAACATCAACTGCAGAAATAACAAACATTCCTGCCTCTAAGGGCTCTATAGTTAACTTCTATATCACAGACCATGATTTGAACACTAGTCCAAACGGAGTAGACATTGTTGATGTCACCAATCTACTTGAATTTTCAATAAATGGAGTTCCTATTAAAGGTCCACAAAAGATAACTGAAACCGGATTTGATACTGGTCGGTTTTATGTACAATTACATCTTCCAGATTCCATAAATGAAAAATCATTAAGTCAGGATGATATAGTCGAAATAAAATATCTTGACGAGTCTGATGCTGGAGGGGATCCGCTAATGATCTCTACATCAATACCCTTATCACATACATATGCTCAGATACAGACTTCTGGGGGAGGTAAGACACGAATCGGACATGAGTTCACCGTGAGAATCTATGAACCTGACGCAAATCTTGATTCAAGGGATGTGGATAGAATCCCGTTAAGCAAAATAGAGTACCGAGGAGAAGGTGGAATAAGAACAACCCTAAATAACTCTGCATTTGATGCAAATTCATCTTTTCTTAGAGAGACAGGCGATAACACCGGAATATTCGAGGTAATAATAAAAATTCCACGAACCATTGATGGGGATATTGTTGACATTGGTGACTGGTATGAGCTTAGATATGTTGACACATCTACACCATCTAACTCATCAGAAGAAATCAAACTACGAGGAAAGATAGGAATCTAATTCTTCATTTTATATTTTTTTATGAAGAATTGTAATACTTTCTGGTTTGAATTTTAATTATAATGTAAAACTGTATAAAAAATAAAATATTTAATAATTCTCTTCAAAAAAGAAAAAAATAGGTTAGTAGTGCAACATTTAGTTTCAAATTTGAAAATTATGTTTATGCTTCATATTTTTACATTGAATATTTTGTAACTTTGTATAGTCAAATTAATAAAATCACACCCATCTAAATTATGATATGGTCTTTGATGAACTGCGTCATGATACACATATTGGAAATCTAGAATCATACAAGTTGTATACTAGGCCCACTGCTCATCGGCTTTATGGTTCCTTACTTTTACATACTGCATCATCTAAACATAAAAAAAATGTACAACAAGTTTTGGAAATATTAGCTTTGAATGGCTCATTAACTACTTGGGAAATGGCCAAGATCAAGTTAGCAGGAGATTTGTCCAAGACTAAAACTAAGGAAAAAGAGTATAGAAGATTATTGGTTGGACGAATTGATAGAGGAAACCATTCAGACGGTATTTTGCATGTTGGTCTGATAATGAAAGATGGAAAAAGATATGAAAGAAATCCAGGCGACCGATATCGATTAACTCTGCACGGGATATTGTATTGCCTAGATGTTTTGGGAATGACAAAAAACCAAATAGACATAATGGCAGAAAAATATGCCCATGTATTGCCTAAGGTTTTTGGGAAATGGGGATTTTTAAAATCTGTTATAGATGATGATGTTTACAAACTCCGAATTTTGTCCAAAGGATTATTGCTTAATAATTTGGAAATCGCATTAAGACTTGATTCTCCTATGCATGAGTTAATGTCATATCTTACTATAAAATATAAAAAAAATTTTGAATATTCTACAGAAGACGATTTGGCAAATCAAATTTCACTATGGTTTTACACAAATTTACTTTATAATAAAAATAGCACTACAAAAAAAAACTCCTCTAATTCTAAACTACAAAAAATTTTGGATCTTGATAATGATCTTAGACAATGGTATCTTGAATTTTGTAAAGAATCAAAATTGTATTATAAAAAAAGTCTCGATAACATTTCACTGATAAACTTCAGTTAAATGGTTAAAGTATATTTTTGAATTACTTCGATGATTTGCTTGAATTCTATTGGCTTGTGCAGTAAATCAAGCAAACCCATCTTCCTTGCTTTTTCTGTTTTTTTACTATCTACAGAAAAGGCTGTAATGAATATTATTTTTGCATCTGAATTGTATTTTTTAATGTCAAAAAATGCCTCATATCCATTTAACACTGGCATTCGAATATCTAAAAAAACCATATCTGGTTCATATTTTTTATACATGTCTACTGCATCAGCTCCATCATGAGCAGTTATTACTTCATATCCTTCATCCAACAACATATACTGAGTAGATTCTAAAACATCCAGATCATCATCTGCAATTAAAATTATTTTGCTTCTATTCATCGCTGTATTTTTCTAGATCTATAGTTTATCTATTACTATTAAATTATTAATGCTTTATTGGAATCATTATCCTAAAAACTACAGGATTGGATCTAGCAGTTATATTTCCCCCATGTCTTTCTATAATGTTTTTACAACTTACTAAACCTAACCCAGTCCCTTTTTCCTTAGTTGAAAATAGAGGTTCAAATATTCTTGGTAATACCTCTTCATCTATACTTGATCCTGTGTTTTCAAATTCTATAATTGCTTGATCCTGTTCTTGGAAAATATCTATTTTTATTTGACCCTCATTGTTTCCTATTGCCTGAATTGCGTTTAGCAATATATTACTAAAAACAGATTCTATTTTTTCCGAATCGCATTCTATATCCACATCGTTTTTAGGCTGTATTACTAAAATTGTTTTGGGAATTTTCAGTGTTTCTATTGAATCTCTAAGAATTTTTAGTAATGATGCCTGATTAAAATTAATTTTTGTTGTGTTGATGTAATTAAGTACGTCATCTATCTGATGAGATATTCTTGCTATACCTCTATCGATTCTACTAGTTTCTCTAGTTATAACTTCTTTATTGATATACTGTCTTTTAATGATCTCCGTAGAATTTTTAATAATATATAATGGATTTTTAATATCATGTGCAATTTGAGCAGCTAGTATTCCTATTGTGTTGATTCTTTCATTTCTTAATTTTTTCTTAGAATCTTCTAATTCTTCTTCAATCTTTATCTTTTTTTTCAACGATTCTATCATATAATTAAATGAATTTGCAAGTACACTTAATTCGTCATTTGTTTTGATTTTTGCTTTTACATTCAAATTTCCTAGTGCTATTTGGTTTGAGATATTCACCATTTCATTGATTGGCTTTGCAATAGCCTTTGAAAAAAATGTGGATATTACTATGATTGATACACTCATTATCAAAAATACAGAAACAATGGCAACCAAACTAAACTGGAGTGGCGCAAAAACCTCAGATTTGTTAATACTTGCTGCAATGCCCCAGTTAGTGTTCTCAATATACCCCACAGATGCAAAAACTGCCTCATTTTCTATATTCACAAGATGCAAAAACTGCCCCTCTTTTTTCATCATCGCTTGTACTATGGGAACATTACTTCTTTCCATCGATATTGTTCTTTTCAGCATAACTTCTCCTTCGATCATCAAAGGATATATTATCATGGCCTCATCTTCTGAAATTCTCTTGGCAATTGAGATTTCTCCTGTTTCTCCCAGTGCATTTGCATTTATATCCTCAAACATATTTTTGTGCTCAAATTCTGCAAAAATCATTCCAATTTGATTAGTACCTGTCATTAATACTTTGGATAGCAATATCATTGGACGTCCTTCATTTGTTAGAATAAAATCTACGTTGATCTCTTCAGAATCTGCTATTTCATCAAATCTTTCATATGATTGCTTTTCGTTGATCTCTGTATTTTTTGATGATGCTAATATTTTTGCATCCATATCTGTAATTTGTATTTTTACAGCATTATTCAATACATTTTTTATACTCTCAAAGTTTTTGTTTAATTCCTTTTGATTTTCAGCCGTCTGAGAATTCTTGTAGTTTTCTATTGATTGTAATAATTCGATTCTATTGGATATTAAATTTAGTTCTGCTGAATGAGTATTGATTCTGTTTTCTATATTTTTCTTTTCTTTTTCAACAAAAAATTTCAAATTGCTTATAACGTGTTCTGTAATTATTCTTTCATCATCATAGTGACTAATTATTCCTATTAGAAAGATTGGAATGATTGATACGCTTAACAACAGCAAAAATATTTTTAATCTGAATTTCAATTATATATCAAATCATATTATCGATTGTTTTTAAATATGTTCTAATCTTAAATTAGAAGTTTTTTTGTTTACATTGTTCTCTATTTTGAGATTTTAGATATTTTAATGAAAAACCATCCCGCAAGCCATTATCTATTCTTTTATCATAACTAAAGAGTTAATCTTTAGAAATTGATCCAAAATAGATTCCAGATTATTTTTGCATTAAGTGTGACATTATTACTTGGAATGTCTTTAGTAATTACTCCTGAACTTGTATTTGCAGAAATTGAAACAGACAAATTAGTTTATTCTAAAGGTGAACTTGTTAGAATATCTGGTATTATTGATTTTCAGGATGATGAGCGAGTAAACATAGTAGAAATTGACATTACTAATTTTAATAATGATAATGTCGTTGTAAATGAATACACCCCAATAGATAATGATAACTCTTTTTCCAGATCATATGATTCAGTTATGTGGCCATCAGGAGAATATATAGTGACAATTAGTTACAATGACGTTGAAGAAGTTACAGAGTTTAATGTATCTAATTCATCGTCTAATGATGATAATGATTTAACTTCTGATCAACAACAATCTTCCAACATATCTAATGTGCCTAATACTCCCACAAACCTAAATGCTAATGTCATATCTTCAACACAAGTTAATCTATCATGGTCTGCATCTAATGATAATGATTCTATAATAGGCTATAAAATCGAATACAGAACGAACACTGATTCAAATTACTCTGTGGCAATAGCAAACACTGGTATTGCCGATACTACATATTCTCACACCGGTCTAACTCCTGGCACTGTTTATGCATACAGAGTATATGCAATTAATTCTGCAGGAGAAAGTGAGCCTTCTAGTAGTATAACTGTAAAAACTCTCAATAACAATAACAGCATAACTGAATCCAATACTACTGTAGAAAACTCCGATGTTCCTACTGATGTTGTAGCAAAGGTATTGTCTTCCACATCAGTTGAGCTAAGCTGGAATCCTCCTACCCAAACATACGATCGGACTATTCAAGGTTATACTATAAAACAAGAAATTGCTTCAGGAATATATGATGAAATTGCTGCTATTGGTTCTAGCACCACATACACAATATCTAACTTGGATCCAGATAACACTTACAAGTTTGTAGTAGCAGCTGATTATGTCTTTGGTTCAAGCGATGTATCTGAAAAAGTCTCAGTAACCTTATCATCATCTGACAGTGATAATAATATTCAAGATAAAAACAGTAATGACACTTCAACATTAGATGAGATGCCTAGCAGTCCTACAAATTTACAAATCAAACCGATATCTTCAACACAGATAGATCTACTATGGTCTGCACCAGAAAATGATGATTCTGTAACTGGTTACAAGATAGAGATGAGAACAACTAATACTCAATCTTATTCTATTGTAGTTGAGAATACTGAAAGTACAGATACCAAATATTCTCACAAAGGTTTGACTCCAGAAACTATTTACCTTTATCGTGTATATACAATTAATGATTTAGGTACTAGTGAACCATCGAGTGAAAAGATTACAAGTACATTATCTTCTGAAGATAATGGAAATACTAGTACTCAAAATAATTCAACTCTACAAGATAATGTTGGTTCATCAGAATCTGATACAACAGCATCAACTTTACCAAATTCACCAATTGAACTACAATCTATTCCTATATCACAGAGTAGAATAGATCTATCATGGTCTGCCCCAACTGATATTGGTACATTACCATTACTTGGATACAAGATTGAATCAAAAACCAGTAATGAATCAAACTATTCTGTACTAGTCAGAAATACTGGTTCATCTACAACAGAATACTCTCATACTGGCCTGACATCAGGATTGACATACCAATATCGTGTTTATGCAATAAATTCTTTTGGTGAAAGTAATCCTTCAGATGTATCTGAAGCAACAATACTTTCAAACAATAATAATGAGATTAGCATTCAACAATCTTCTAACCTTCAACCGGTTCAAGTTACTCTAAGCACTAACAAACCTGCATATGATACTGTTGAATCAATTGAAATATCTGGAACAATTACTGACTCCACTCAAAATCAACTACTTGGCTTACAAATAATTTCATCAGATGGTATGATTGTCTATGCACAAAGTCTTTCTATTGATAATGACAACTCTTTTGAAATTGTAATTCCAGAAAAACAACGCCAATCATCCGTTTGGCAGAGTAATGGTGAATTTACAGTTGAAGTAAGTCATAACGGACGCGCTCAGACAACTACTACATTTGAGATCAACAATGGAAATACAAATACTGTAACTGAATCTGATTCTAAAACCCAAACACAAACTGAATTAGACACACCACAGCAACCATCTTCAGATGATTCTAACATCATTACATCAAACAATGAACTTGAGAATCAAGATATTACATTACAATCTGCTAACCAACAATTACAAGATGAAAACAATCAATTGAAAACCCAAATAGATGAACTAACCAAAAGAATTGAACAACTAGATGCTATTGTAATGGAACAGATTCGAGTGATGATGGAGACTTTGGGTACATTAGAATCTGGTAATTGATAATTTTACTCTATTTGAAATATGTCTGTCATTAATAGCAAAGTATACGTATTAATTTTTTTGGTGGAAAATTAATTTGAGCACATATCAAAAAAAAGAAAACAATCGATAAAAAACTCATTCAAAAGTATTAATATTTTTGATATTTTCTTCCTTGGTATTGGTACAGTAAATGTTGTTCTTATTGTACAGGCAATTATGATATCATTACTGTAATATGCAAACTCTTATTTACAAACCATAATGAAAAAATAACAAATAATAGAAAATAAGTTATTCTTCTAAAAAACCATGCCGTAGCCAAAGAACAACCTTCTAATGATTCTTTTATCTATTTATTATAGTTCGTTTCGTTAGCTGGGATAGGAATAGAGCCAAGACATGTTATCATGTCCTATCCCTCTTTTAAAATACTTGACAGTGTGTTTTATTGAAAATAATCAAACATTAAATGATTAGAATGCTACACAAAGAACTTGAAGATATTGTATATTTTTTTATGAGTCAATAATTTTCAAATGAATTGATCATATTTTTCAATACTGGGAATTAATTTCATTTTTTTAAATACAAAGAAATGCTTAACCTGATTCCTCTTTTGGGATTGTTGTCTGGTGTTATGATCCTATTTTTTGTTTCACCTGTGTGGGCTGAGGGTGGTGGCATGAAACTTTCTATTGATAGTCTATCTGAATTTGAACTTGGAGATCATCCTTTTGTTAATGGCATTGTGACAGATTCTGATGGCAAACCAATACCTGATGTCAAGATTCAAGTAAATTTTCCATCAAGTGTGGGAATTGCGACTACTGATTCTGCAGGAGAATTCTCAATAACGTCAAATATTCCTGCATACCTAGGAGAGCACACAATTACTGTCTTTGCAACAAATGATTCACTACACCTGAAAGGACAGGTCAAATATCAGGTAATGGCATTACCTAAGATTTTAGACAAGAGTGTAAATCTTGAAGGAGAAGGTCTCAAGACAAGCAATTACAACAACAGCAAGTATGATCTTCAATTACGGACAATTCTTAAGGATATGGAGAAACAAAAAATAGAGACCATAAAGAAAGAGATCCTCTCTGAAAAGACACAAACCATATCAGAACAAAGGTTACAAACATATTCAAAATTGGAAGATGAATTAAAATCCCTTGAAGAGAAAAACGAAGCTCATACTCCAAGAAATGCTTTTTTAAGATTCTTAGCAGACATTGACTATTCTGTAAAGAATATTTTCTGGCATCAATTCTTATTCACTGAGGAAAAGACAGATAATGCACGTAAAGCCAAGGAATACGCACTTGTGGAAGGCAAGTCTTCAGTAGACGCAACAAAAATTTTCCAGCAAGAGGCAGCAGTTACCCAAAATGAACTAATCGAATACAACAAAGAATTAAACATAAAGTATGGAAATGCAACAAACAGTATTCAAGAGCAGTTTAATGAAAATGGTAAGATTCCAAGAGAGAAATGATGTGAAATTTAATATAAAACAAACTACTAACAGCTAGATATTAGAAAAATCTCTTGCTATAATGACTATGAACTTATGATACTAATTTTTTCTAAACTTTGGCTCAAAACAAGTATTGATTAGACATTTGCATCTGATTAAATTCTTTAGATTAGAATTTGTTAAACGGTTTTGAAGCCAATTTAACATCTTCCCCTTTTACCGTTTTTCTACCTGCATGAGAAGCCATATCAACCGCACTTTTTGCAACGCCATTTGCAATCTCTTCAATAATTCTTCGTAATTCATCTGCTGACTCGTCACTAACTCTCTCTGCACCTGCCTTTTTCAAAATTCTATACATTGCAGATAATCCCAATTCCGATGATCTCATAGATCTTCTTTTACTTTTTTCCGAAAAAAGATAATGAGTGAAAAAATATCACCAAGAAATCGATTTATACAGACTATTTTTAGAATTAGTAAAGAGATGACTTGGTATTATGATTCACATATACATTTGTCTGATCATGCATATTGCTCTGACATGGAATTTATCTTAAAGGAAATGGAATGCCTCAAAATTAAGGCATGTTGTGTATCAGTGGATAATAAAAATTCTCTAGAAACCTTAGAACTGTCTAAAAAAAGTAATCTAATTCTACCCTTCATAGGAATACATCCTGAATGTGCAAATGATGAACTTGGACATATGGTTACCTTGATTGAAAACAACCATTCACACCTTTCTGGAATCGGGGAAATTGGATTAGATCCAACATATGTACATAATGACAAAGATACTAAAAGACAAATTCATGTATTTGAAACATTATTATCATTAGCTGATAAATTTAACAAACCCATTTCCATTCATTCAAGAAAAAGTCTTGATAATGTTTTTGAAATTATGACTTCATATAACATTAAACATGCTTCACTTCATTGGTTTGATGGAAGTAAAAAACAACTCAAAAAAGCCATGGATATGGGGTTTTTTGTCTCCTATGGACCTGTAATGGTTTATGCAAATGATAAACAAACATTACTTGCCAATACAGACGAATCAAAAATTCTTGTTGAAACTGATGGACCTGTAAGGTTTTCTAGGTGTTTTGAAATGAAGTCTGGACAAATCAGCTTTATTCCAAGTGTTATTTTTTGTGCATCAAAAATACTGGAAAAGTCTTTTGATGACATGACTTCGTTATTGGAAAGAAATTCAAACTCATTTCTTGGAATATAAGTATAAAATACCCTACTTGTTTTAAACGTCTGTTGGATAGAATAAAGCGTCTTTCATATGAAGTCTTAGCTAGTCATAAATCTAAATTTGGTGAAGATTTTGCAGATAATAAAAAAGTCCTAAATCAGATTGCAATAGTTCGCTCCAAAGGTCTTAAAAATAAAATTGCTGGTTATATTACAAATTTTCTCAAAAAAGAAATAAGAGAAGAAAAAGCAAAACAAGTGAGAATCAAATCTTCACAATCTGAGGAAATTCAGGACGAAGAAATTGATATGGAAACCACAGAACCTGAGACACCTGAAATAATTGAAATTGGAACAGACTCAACTTCTATAGAAGAAATAACTGAAACGACAGACGAAAAAAGTGACTAATAAATTAAATACTATTTTCTAAACCCATTGAATATGATCACTGTAAAATTTGTTGGTGGGGCAAAAAAGTCTTTTCTAACAGAACAATTACAAATTGAAAAGTCTGATATTTCTATTGATGAATTACTCAGTTTATTATTGAAACTAAAACCTGTTGATTCAGTCAAACTTGACACTAAAAATATTCTGATTGCAATAAATGGTGTTGATTCATCTGCTATGGACGGAAAATCTACCTTGATAAAAAATAATGATCTTGTAAACATTATTCCTATTATTCATGGAGGTTCATCAAAAAAATTGATCTTGGAAATTGCTAAAAAAAAAATTCAAATAATTGAGATCAAAGGTCAAAAATCAATCAATGTTCAATTTCTTGATGATTTAAGAAAAAAATATCCGAATATCTTACTTCAAGCCATATCTAGTGACTTCATTCTTAACAAATCACATTTGATCAAAATTTTATCATTATCTATTAAATGTAAGAATAATAATGTAATGCTTTCAAACAAACTTGAAATTGATATTTTGATGCGTTATGCATTATCTAACCAAATCTCAGATGCGATAAAAAATGCTGGAATTAAATCAAATAATAATTTTATTCTAATTGCAATTGGAAATAAAAAATCCCTGAATTCATTATATGATGAATTATTACCCATTTCTGTAAATATATTTTTAAAAAATAATGAACAGTTTTTGAAAAAATATTTTAAGATTACAAAAAAACAACTTGATTCAATTTATTCTAAGAATCCTCTAGAAGACATATTAGTAGAAAAGGCATCTATTTTACTCTGAAATACTACGTTTAATTTTCTCAGTGCTTAAAACATCCGATTTTTTTAATATTGAAATTCCTGTTTTATTTCCTAAAACCTCAATTAAGATAACTTTATCTGGAAATTCAAGCGACACTTCATTTTTTATCTTGTTTGCTACTTCTGAAATAATTGCTTGGCTTGATAGTTTAGAATTTCTTTTTCTTATAGATATTCTGTATGTTTCACCTTCTAAGATCCGCTCAGACAAATTTTCAACTGCTTTCTCTATTTGATTGATTTCTGATTCTATAAATTTCTGTATTGGTATTATTCTTAGGCAGTATCTTATACTCCATGGTTCATCAAGAATCATGTCTCTGATTTTCTTTACTACCTCTATAGGATCGAGTTTTGTTTCGGCAGTCAAGATCCCAGACATATTTGTAATGAAAATTTCTGGTTCTAGATCCCCCAATTCTTTTAAAATGTAGATCAGCTCTTCCTCAGTTTCTGGTTCTAGGTGTCTGGCACAGGTAATAATCAAATTCATAAATCTAAAATCTCCTTTTTACTCAAAGAGCCCTCGCGAATAATTTTGATCTCATTATTTATTATCTCGATTATGGTTGATTCTCCCTTACTTGTAATTGTTCCACCATCTACAAAAATGTCATACTCTTTTATCTTGTTGAAACACTCATCTGGGTTTGTGAATGACGGTTCTCCAGAAACATTTGCACTTGTACCTACGATGAAATTACATTTTTCTAATAAATCTAAAGTGCATTTGTGATTTGGTATTCTGATAGCAATTTTATTGTTTAAATTTAATGATTTTTTTAGTTTATCATCTGTGATTTTTAGTATCATTGTTAATGGTCCTGGCCAAAACTTATCTACAATTTCTCTAGTATATTTATTAAAATGAGCAATTTGTTCAGCTAATTCTTTTGAATATACTAAAACAGGAAATGATTTTGATACGTCTCTTGATTTTATCTTATAAATTTTTTTAACTGCATTTATGTCATATGGATTACATCCAATCCCGTATACCGTATCTGTTGGAAATACTGCAATTCCACCTTCATTAATAATTTGAGATGCTTTTTTGATCCCCTCTTTATCACAATTCACTTTCAATGTTTGTTATGCTCTTTTTTTGTTTAATTATCATTTACTTTTGAATAAGTTTTTACAGTTCTTGTTTTAATTTGAAAAGTGTGTCTGAACCATCTGATTATGAAGATACAGATTTTGAGGATGATTTTGATGATAAATTTGATGATATAGACGACTAAATACTTAATCCAAAATTATCTGCAAAGTTAGTAAATGTATGATATGCCTGTAAAAATTCTCTACCTGTTTGACTAATTTTATATTTATTTGAACCTTGAGAATCTAATTGTTCTAAAAGTCCTTGTGATACTAGAGTTTTTAATATTCTAGATATTCTAGAATGAGAAATGTTTGCTTTTCTAATTAGATATGTAACTGTTGCACCATTTTCATCTTGAAGATCATCTCTGGTTGTTGCTAAAATATCACCTATAATTTTCATATGTGTTCTGTATTCTGCCATTTTGATATTGATTCTTTTTCAAATTTCTATGATAGGGGATTGATATTTTCCAATATACTAAAAAGATAAAAGAATTTGACAAATCTTTAATTTCTATAAATTTTGAGCCTGATCAAAATCATTCTAAACCCGTATCAAATTTTATCTTAGTTAACGGTACTTTACTTACTGGAATGAATAATGCTATTAATCCACCTATTTTGATCACCATTGATATTGGATATAGAATTGATTCAGGGAATACAAATGAATACCATCCCAAAAATTCCCCTAACGCTAAAAAACTTAATCCTAGAGAAACCGAAATTGCTCCTTTGTTTCTGTTATCCAAATATGATAACATTGTTTCTATTGCACCATATGCCAATAAAATGAATGAAACTGATCTAAAGATATGTTCGAGTTGAACAGAAGAAACTAGGAATAGTGGTAAGATTCCAACTGATCTAAAATAACTGGATTTTGGAAAAAATGATTTGATGCTATGTGAGAATGCAATGAAAAAATACCCTATTGTTTGAATTACAATTCCTAGAGTTTGAATCCATCTTTCTATTGTACCTGATTTTATGACAAAATCTTCTGCCATGTATCCTGCCAATATGACAAAAAAACCCACACTAATTGAAAAAAATGCAATTGTTAATCTAAATAATGTTGGACTTCCAGTATTTCTAAATCCTATTAATGCCATAATCCCTATGGCAAGTCCTATCAAAAATCCTATCAGATTTAATATCTCTTCTAATAAAAATTCCAATGATGTTTAGAAACTTTAACTAATTATTTTAATCTGCTGAATCATTTTATCATATTGTTAATCCCATTCATCTAATGATCCTGAAGTGTGACCTTCTGTACTACCTGTATAATCCCCAAGAATATCTGAATATTT
>Ga0102947_1000170_pt1 | contig 23273 bp, 15 predicted proteins | sample SalPon2A_A_D2_MG_FD_78210 | JGI IMG/M metagenome (GOLD analysis project Ga0102947, IMG submission 78210) | Soil microbial communities from South San Francisco under conditions of wetland restoration - Salt Pond MetaG R2A_A_D2_MG | ecosystem: Environmental > Terrestrial > Soil > Wetlands | place... | reverse complement strand
TTACCCGGGCCACCTCGACCCGGGCGTCGTTGTAGCAGGCGCCGCCAGCGACGACGTTGACGTGGTCGGGCACCAGGCTGGTGCTGGTGGTGCCGCTGGGGGCGGTGCGGCGCCAGGCGCCCTTGGGCATCATCGCCACGCCGGGGCGCACCGTGTCGGAGGTGCGGGCCGGGCAGACCACGGCGCCCACGGCGTTCCACACCCGCACCCGGTCGCCGCTCTCGATGCCCCTTTCTGCGGCGTCGTCGGGGTGCAGGGTGACGGTCAGCTCGTCGAAGTTGTACTCGCCCATGGTGCTGGTGATCATGCGGTGGCTGCCGGGGCTGACCAGGGCCAGCGTCCCCTCGCCGCCATTACCGTCTTCACCGTCTTCACCGCCGCCGCCCCGCCGTCCCATGGACGACGCCACCGGCTGGTAGGCGAACGGCTCCGGCCCCAGACAATCCGGGGTGAGGTGGATCTTGCCGTCCGCGGTGGCCGGCTCGACGGTGTCAAACATCACCGGCGTCCCGCCGGGGAAGTCGGGGCGCACCCAGCGGCCGGCGCGCAGCTCATCAATGTTCACCGGCTGGCCGTTGTAGGTCAGGTGGGCGGCGGCTCGCTCGAAGGCGGTCTCCTCGTCCCAGGTGAACGCTTTGTCCGTGAACCCCATGGCCCGGCCCAGCTCGGCGAAGACCTCGACGTTGGGCCGCGCCTCGCCGCGCCGCGCCACCGCCGGCCGGATGCCGCCGATGACGTAGGTGCCGTAGCTCTTCTTGATCTCCCACTGCTCCAGGAAGGTGGCCGCCGGCAGCAGCAGGTCGGCGTAGAGGGCGGTGTCGGTCATCACCTGCTCGAAGACCACGGTGTAGAGGTCGTCGCGGGCCAGGCCGGCTTCCACGGAGCCCTGGTCCGGCACCGTCGCCAGCGGGTTGCAGTTGTAGACGAAGAGCGCCTTGATGGGCGGCTCCGGGGGGCCGCCGGCGGGCTGCCGGGCCGGGTCGATCCAGGCGCCGAGCCGGGTCATGTTGAGGATGCGGGCCGGCGAGCGGGTGTCGCCCAGGAGCGCCGCCTTGTCGAGCTTCGCCGCGGCGCTGTTGGACATGGTGTAGCCGCCGCCCCGCACCCCGAACTTCCCCAGCAGTGCCGGGATGGCGAGGATCGCCGCCAGCGCCTGGCCGCCGTTCCTGTTGCGCTCCAGCCCCCAGCCGGTGCGCACGACGGCGGGGGCGGCGCCGGCCCAGGCGTCGGCCAGCCGGGCGAGATCCGCCTCCGCCACCCCGGCTTCGTCGGCGGCGCGCCGCAGCGGCCAGTCGGCGGCCCGCTCCAGCAGCGGTTCCAGCCCCACCGCCCAGCGGCCGAGGAAATCGTCGTCGAGGCGGCCTTCCTCGTGCCAGCGGTGGATCAGCGCCAGGGCGACGGGCAGGTCGGTGCCGGGGCGCACCGCGAGGTGGAGATCGACTTCCTGTTCGGAGAAGTGGCGCTGGGGATCGACTACGGCGAGGAAGGCGCCGTTGGAGCGGGCTTCTTTGAGGAACGGCACCAGGTGGATGTGGGAGACCTTGGGGTTGGCGCCCCAGATGACGATGGCCTGGGCCGCGGCGTAGTCCTCGTGGGCGACGCCGGGCATGGCGCCGTACATTGCCCCGGCCACGGCGGTGGACGGCGCCGCGCACAGCGTCTTGGCGATCTTCGAGGCGCCGAGGCGGGCGAAGTAGAGCTCGTCGGTGAAGCCGTCCGACAGCAGGCCGTTGGAGCCGCCGTAGTTGTAGGGCAGGATCGCCTCCGGCCCCCACTCCTCGGCGATGCGCCGGAAGCGGCCGGTGACCTCCTCGACGGCCTCGTCCCAGGAGATCGCCTCGAACCGCCCCTCCCCCTTGGCACCGACCCGCCGCATGGGGCGCAGCAGCCGGTCCGGGTGGTCCAGCCGCTCGTGGTACTTCGACACCTTGGAGCAGATGAACCCCCGGGTGGTGGGGTGGTCGGCGGCACCGCCGATGGAGACCACCCGGTCGCCGGCGGGGTTGTCGGGGGAGCCCGCCCGGACCTCCACCTCCAGGGCGCAGGTGTCGGGACAGTCCATCGGGCATGTGGTGGTTACGAGGTTCATGGTCCTTTCATAGTACGTGTCTCGCGTAGAAAGAAACAGGACACATGCTTCCGGGGGTGCGCCCCGAGCCCGGGCCCCGCCGTCCCGGCTGACCCTGCCCCCAACGTACTCTGCCCGACCCGACGGGTGGGTACTCAGGGTCAGCCGCACGCCCCCTCCCGCGCCACCGAGACGCCGTGGGAGGCGGCGGCGCAGGCGTTGGGGTAGGTGCGGCCGTCGCAGCCGCAGACCGGGGCGTGGATCTGCGGGCAGACGTCGGGCCGGAGGGAGCACTGACCGCGGCCCTCGCAGGAGAAGCCCGGGTGCTCGCAGTAGGTGGTGGCGGTGCAGTCGTCGTTGTCCGCGCAGCGCATGGGCGGCTGCCCCGGGTCGTCGGGACGGGGCGGGTCGCCGGGGGCGCCGGGGCCCGGTGGCTCGGGCACCCCGTCCGGCGGCGCCGGCGGCTCACCGCACTCACCGTCGTGGGCCTTCTGCGCCCCGGCTTGCAGTCGCTTGCAATCGTTGGCGTAAGTCTCGCCGTCGCAGCCGCACACCGGGCGGTACTCCTCGGTGCAGAGGTCGGGCCGCTCGAGGCACCGGCCCTGCCGGTCGGCACCGTCACACTGGCCCGGCGGCAGGTCGCACACCTGGCCCTCGGGGCAGCCCTCCCCGGCGATGCCGCCGCAGGTGGCGCCCTCGCCCTCTCCCTCGCCCTCGCCCTCGCCGTCCCCGTAGCCGCCTCGGGTCTCGCTCCGGCACACGCCCTGGTAGGCCACCACCACCCGGCTCGCCTCGGCGGCGCAGCGGTTGCCATAGGTACGGCCATCGAGCCCACACACCGGACGGTACTCGCGGGTGCAGATCACGCCTTCGCAGGTGGCGGTCTCGGCGCTGCACAGCTCGCCTTTCGGGCACTCGCAGTGGGAGACGCAGGGGGTGCCGGCGGCCACCGCTGGCGGCGCCGGCAGAAGCAGGAGGAGGGCGGCCAGGGCGAGAAGGGTGGTCAGCAGCGGGCCGGGGCCACCCGGGTGCGTGGTTCGTTGCCCGGGAGCCTCCCGGCCGGCCTTGGAGGTGGGGGTTGGGCGGTGGGCTCTACGCATGGGGGGATCTCCTTTCGCGCCGAGTTTTTCGCGCCGAGCTCCGGGTCAGGAGCTCTCTTGCCCTGAAACGGACCTGCTTGCCCTGAAACGGAGCAAATCCCGCGCCGGATTCTCCCCGGCCGCGCTGCCTCAGCCGTAGCCTGCGAGGGCCCGCCCCGTGCTACTCGACCGGGCCCGGCGGGTCGGTGTGGCCGCGGCGCTTCGGTTCCTGGCCCCCATCGACCTCCACCGCCTCGCCCCGGGCCGCCTTCGCCCGGTCGCCCCGGTCCAGGGTGTACTTCAGCGCCGGCGGCGTGATCAGCGTCGTGACGATGACCATGATGACCACGGCGGCGAAGATCTCGCCGCTGATCACCGGCTGGCCGTGGAGCACCAGGGCGGCGCCGATGGAGGCGAAGATCAGCCCCACCTCGCCCCGGGGCACCATGCCCACCGCCACCGAGATGCGGTCCAGCCCCTTCTCCACGACGCCCAGGGCGCAGATCATCTTGCCGATGATGGCGACGATGGACAGCGCGGCGGCGAAGCCCAGGATGCTGGCCTGGCCGAAACTCGACAGGTCCACCCGGATGCCCATGAGGACGAAAAAGATCGGCACCAGGAAGACGGTGAGGGGGTGGATGACCTCCTCCAGGGTGTGGGCGCCGCGGTCGATGAAGTCCTTGTAGTGGACCTCGTCCAGGATCAACCCGGCGGCGAAGGCGCCGACGATGGTGGCCAGGCCGATCTGGTCCGCCGCCCAGGAGAGGACGAAGAGGAAGATCAGGGAGGTGGTCAGCAGCATCCCCTTGATGCGCAGCCGGCTGGCCAGCTTGAACATGCGCGGCGACAGCCAGCCGCCGATGACGATGGCGCCGCCCAAAAAGATCACCGCCTTGATGATGATCATCACGACGTCCATGGAGGCCAGGTCGCCGCCGGTGTTGGCGGCGCTGATGATGCCGGTGACGACCGCCAGGATGACCAGGCCGAGGATGTCGTCGATGACCGCGGCGCCGAGGATGATCTTCGATTCCCGGGCGGAGATCTTCCCCAGGTCGGTCAGCACCCGGGCGGTGATGCCGACGCTGGTGGCGCACAGGGTGGCGCCGATGAACAGATGCACCAGCAGCTCCTCGTTGGGCAGGAAGTAGGCCGACGCCGCCCAGCCGAGGAAGAACGGGGCGACGATGCCGAGGACCGCCACCAGCAGGCTGGAGACCCCCACCGACAGCATCTCCTGGACGTTGGATTCCAGGCCGACGTCGAAGAGGAGCAGGATGACGCCGATCTGGGCCAGGATCTCGATCCCCAGGTTGGTGCCCAGGAACTCGAAGTAGTTGACCCCGACCAGGGTGAGGTTGCCCAGGAGGACGCCGAAGACCAACTCCCCCAGGACCGCCGGCTGGCCGATGCGCTCGAACACCTCGCCACCGAGCTTGGCCACCGCCAGGATGATGGCGACGCCGAAGAGCACCGGCACCACCGGGCCGCCGTGGCCCTCGCCTTCACCATGGCCGTCGCCCTCGGAGTGGCCGCCGGCGTCGTCGGCGTGGCCCTCGGGCTCCGGTACCGTGCCGGCCTGCTCTTCGGCCAGCCCGCTGTCGGTCAGCTCGCCGCCCTCGGCGGTGGCCGCCGCGCCCTCCTCTTGACTGGCCGGCGCCGGTTCCGAGGCCGGCTGGGCGGCTCCGAGCAGGCCGGGGTTGAGGATGGCGAGGGTGAGGATGGCGGCGAGGAGGACAAGCGTGCGTCGCATCGGATCGAGATTTCTCCAGGGAAGTGGATGGGCGAAAGCCGCGCTATCGTAACAGTCCGCGGTGACTCGGCGGCGTTGGCGCCGGGGCGCGGCGGGCCCCCGGGGCGGGTCTTCGGGGCCTCTCGGAGGCTGGTCCCGTGGACCGTTCCTTGTGTACGCTGCTACCTCCGTGCGCTGCTACCTTTGTACGTCGATGGGCCCCTCCGGGGTTTCCAGCGTGTTTGACGTCGTTCATCTGAAAGCGAGACTCGTGCCTAGCGTGCCCCCGACCGCCGCCGCCCCGACCGCCGCCCCTCGGCCGATACCGCGCCGCCAGGGCTGGCGTGGCGTCCCCGGCCTGGCGTTGGCGGCGCTGGCCCTCTTCCTCGGCCTCGCCCTCTTCGGCGCCCGGGCCCACTGGGTGGAGGAGGCGGGGAGCGCGGAGCGGGACGGCTACGCCGCCCAGGCGGAGTCGATCCTCGCCGGCGAGCTGCCCCGGGACCCGTTCCGCCCCGCCTTCTATCCCCTGGCCGCCGCCGCCGTCGCCAAGCTGGCCGGTGTCTCCGCCTTCACCGGTGCCCGCCTCGTCTCCAATCTCGCGGCGGTGGCCCTGGCCTGCCTGGCGTGGTTCTTCGGACGGCGCCTGGGCGGCGACGAGTCAGCCCCGCGCCGGGCCGAGGCCGCCGCCTGGCTCGCCTTCCTGCTCACCGCGGTCAACCCCAACCTCTGGATCCTCGGCCAGCACGCCACCACCGACATGACCTTCGCCGCCCTGGCGGCGGGCACCCTGGCCGCCGGCCTGGCCTACCTGGAGCGCCCCGGCTGGCGCCCGGCGCTGGCCGCCGGTGCGCTCCTCGGCCTGGCCACCTTCACCCGCGCCAACGCCCTGTTCCTGGTGCCGGCCCTGCTCCTGGCTTGGTGGCTGCCGGGGGCCGCCGCCGGGGCGGAGAAGGGGCGGTGGGGCGGTCCCCGCCGATGGCTCCACCTGGTCGGCGCCGCCGGCGCCGCGGTGGTTTTCCTGCTGCCCCACTTCGCGCTGCGCGCCGCCGCCTTCGGTGACCCGTTCCACGACGAGAACTGGAAGAACCTGGCTTTCAAGCTCTACGGCTTCCCGGACTGGTCGTACCTGGAGCGGGTGCCCTTCGCCGGCCCCGGCGAGCTGCTTTTCGCCGATCCCGGCGCGGTGGTCTCGGGCTTCGTCTCGGAGCTCGGTCGTTTCCTCTTCGGCGGTGGCCTTTCCCAGCTCCTCGGCACGCCGCTCCACGCTGTCGCCTTCGTGGCCGGCGCCGCCGTCGCGGTGTGGGCGCCGGCCGGCCGGCGCCGCGCCCTCTGGCTGCTGTTTGCCGCCGCCACCTTCCTCTGCGCCGTCGCGGCCACCTTCTTCACCTGGGGGCGTCTGCTCCTGGTGCTTCTGCCGCTGGGCAACGCCTTCATCGCCGCGCCGCTGGCGTTCCCGGGTTGGCGGGAGCGGCTGGCCGGTCGCGGGCCGGCGTGGCTCACCCCCCGCCGTCTGGCCGCGGTCTTCCTCGTCGCCGCCCTCGGCCTGGCGGCGCTCCTGGCGGTCAAAACCTGGGCCTTCCGGTTGCCGGCCTTCGTGGCCAACCACCCCTACGCCAGCGTCGAGGCGCTGCTGGAGTTGGAGGATCGAACGCCCCCCGGCACCGTCCTGGCCGCCACCTCCCCCTTCCTCGCCCGCTACATCGACCGCCCCTACGTCTACGTCCCCGATGCCTTCGGAGAAGAGGTCGATGAACCCGACCTGTACCTCGTCCGTCTGCGGAGGTTATTGGTAGAAGAGGACGCCGCCTACCTCGTCGTCGATCCGGTGGATCTGCGGGACCGCCCGCGGTCACTCCTCGAAGAGGCACCTCCGGCTCCCTGGCTTGAGCCGGTTCAGCCTGTGAGAGAGCAGCCGGTCCGCGTGTGGCGGGTGGAGTAGGGCAGCCTGGACCATCATTCCGGTTCTGCCAGATCTGAAGGTCGGGGTCTTTGACGCCCGTGGCGTGCGCCGATAATCCAGACGGTTTGATCACGAATTGTGAACAGGAGCAAAAACTCGCCGATACCGATCCATCGGATCTCGAAGGACCGGTGGCGATTCTCCGCTGCCAATGCACAACGACGGGGGTTCTCAGCCAGGGTTTCGCCGGTGGCGAACACCCGTCTGAGCCAGCGGTGTGCGACCTCCTGGGAGCCGCTTTCCTTTGCGAGATACCGGGCGCGCTCCTGAAGGACCTCGAAAACCGGGTCGGTGACGATGACCCGATATCTCACCGCTGGTCGAGGTTCGCGGCAATTTCGGCGATGGCTTCCTTGAGGCTGCGCCCTTCACCCGTTTCCACTTGCTCCATGCTCCGGTCGATGAGCTCCAAGCTCTGGGCGAACTCCGCCTTTTCGACCAACTCGTCGAATGCCTTGGGACTGAGGAGAACTGCATCCGTTTCACCGTGGGTTGTGATGAACAGAGGCCGGCCGGTGGAACGGACTCGGTCCAGATGCTCCCGAAGGTGTTGGCGGTGAGAGCTGAAGCTGGTGATGTCTGTAGAGCGGTTCATCCACTTACCTCCTTGAATCACAATTGTACAATGCCAGGTACAATTTGCTAGCTTTGTCTCTGCCATCAGCGCTGTAACCCGTTGAGGGGCCTGGCTCCCCGCCGGACCCCGTTCTCCACGCACCCCCGCCAGCCGCGATAACCCACGATCAAGCCCGGCTGAGGTACGATGAGGCGACAAGTGAATCGTCTCATGACTCGGCGAGGTGGATGATGAACCAGATGACAGTGCGTGGCTTTGACGAGGAACTGGCAAAGCGAATCCGTCGTCTGGCCGACCAGGAGCAGATTTCCCTCAACAAGGCGGTGCTGCGGCTGCTGAAACGCGGCGCCGGCCTGGAGCCGATGCCGGAGCCCAAAGTCATCGGCCACGCTTTGGACGAGTTCATCGGTGACTGGTCTAAAGAAGAGGCCGAGGCGTTCCGGCGCAGTCAGAGGCCGCTGGAGCAGATCGACGAAGAGATGTGGAAGTGACCGTATGGAAGTGACCGTATGGAAGTGACGGTACGGTAGATCGTGAAGCTGCTTCTGGATACGAACGCCTACTCGGCCCTGCGGGAGGGGGACGAGGCTGTGGTCGAGCACGTTCGCGGGGCGGAGAGTCTGGTGCTCTCGGCGGTGGTGGTGGGGGAATTGCTGTACGGCTTCCGCCACGGTGCCCGCTTCGAGGGGAATCACCGGCTGCTCAGAGGATTCCTCGATCTCCCGGAGGTCGAGTTTCTCCCCGTCACCTACACCACCGCGGACCGGTTCGGCCGCGTCTTCGCCGAGCTTCGCAAGAAGGGGCGCCCGATTCCCACCAACGACATCTGGATCGCGGCGCACGCCCTCGAGTCGGGCGCCAACCTTCTCAGCTTCGACCTCCACTTCGCCGAGGTCGAAGGAGTCGCCTTCGTCCGCCCGGACCAGTCCTGAGATTAGCCCCCACCCGGTCCAGTGGTGCCGGTCGATAGGGGTGCCCGAGGCCGGAGAGACGCCCGGGCCTATCCCGGGGCACGCCACTTGCGTACACTCCACCCGTGAGCACCACGATCCCGAGCTTGTGGGGGGAGGCCTCCCGGAAGCTGCGTAGCAGTGCGCCCTATCGGTCCCTTTTGGAAGGGGCGACGGAGGTGGTGCGCCTGCCGGTGCCGGCGGCGGCGTGGGTGATGTCGCTGCTGGCCGACGACCTGGCCGAGGCCGGGGAGCGCCGGGCCCAGCTCATCGTGGTGCCCCACGAGTCCGACGCCCAGGCGTGGATCGAGGCGGCGCAGCTCTTCGTCGGCGGCGAGGGCGGGCCGTCCGCCGCCGCCGAGCCGGTGTACTTCCCCGGCCCGCCCCTGACCCCCTACCAGGAGACCGACCCCTCCCTCCTCGTCCGCGCCCAGGAGACGGTGGCGCTGGACCGCCTGCTCCACGACGAGCGCCCGGTGCTGGTCACCACCCCCCGGGCGCTGTTCCGCCGCCTGCCCACCGCCGCCGAGTTCCGCGCCGCCACCGTCGAGCTGGAGGTCGGGGAGGAGGCGCCCATGGAGGAGCTGCTGGACCACCTGTTCGAGCACGGCTACCGGCGCACCGACCTGGTCACCGAGGTCGGTGAGGTGGCGGTGCGCGGCGGCATCCTGGACCTCTTCCCGGCCGGCGCCGACGACCCGGTGCGCCTGGAGTACTTCGGCGACACGGTGGACACCCTGCGCCGCTTCGAGGTCCGCTCCCAGCGCTCCGAGGAGCGGCTGGACCGGGTGCGCCTGCTGCCGCTGACACTCTTCACCTCCGGCCCCCGCCAGGCCGAGCGCCTGGCCGACGTGCTGGCCGACGTCGCCGGCGACAAGCTGACCCAGGAGGCCGCCGGCCACCTCACCGACCTGCGGGAGCGGGGCGAGTTCCCGGGCTGGACCCACTACCTGCCGCTGCTCGCCCGGGAGACCGCCTCCCTCGGCGAGCTGGCCGCCACCGCGGCGTCCGGCAACGGCTCCGGCGGCGACAGCTACCCGATGGTCGTCGCCGTCGATCCCGCCGCCCTGGCCGCCGAGGCGGAGCAGCACGCCGACACCCTGGAGGCGGACTACGCGGCGCGGCGCAACCACCACAAGCTGGCGGCGCCCCCGGACGCCCTGGAGGAGCCGCTGGAGGTGGTGGAGGCGGTGCTGGGCTCGGCCCGCATCCGCCTCGGGGGGCTGGTGGTGGGCTCCGCCGGCCCAACCGCTGGCGGCGGCCTGCCGGCGGCGGACTTCGCGGCCACCACCACCGACCTCTTCCAGGGCCAGCTCCCCCGCTTCCCCCAGGAGGTGGCGACCTGCCGCGACCGGGGGGAGCGCTGCGTCGTCGCCGTCGCCCCGGGCCACCGGCGGCGCATCGAGGACCTGCTGGAGGCGCGCCAGATCCCGGTGGGGAGCGACGGGGTGGAGATCGCCGAGGGGGAGCTGGCCCGCGGCTTCCGCCTGCCCGCCGCCGGCCTCTCCCTCTACGGCGAGCAACAGCTCCTGCCCCGGGCCAAGCCCCAGGCGCGGGCGGCGAAGAAGCGCAAGGGGCCGCGCTACGGGCCCTTCGTCTCCAGCCTGCGGGATCTCAAGGTAGGCGACTACATCGTCCACAGCGACCACGGCATCGGCCAGTACGTGGCGCTGCGCCGCCTCGGCGGGGACGCCGCCGGCGGCGACCTGCCGCCGGTGCTGGCCGGCATGAAGGACGGCGACGCGGTGGAGACCGAGGTCATGGAGATCGCCTACGCCGGCGGCAAGAGCCTGCTGCTGCCGCTGTCCCGCCTCGACCTGGTGCAGAAGTTCAGCGGCATCGAGGGGGTGTCGCCGCGCCTCGACTCCCTGGGCGGCACCTCCTGGAACAAGGCCAAGTCGCGGGTCAAGAAGAGCCTGCGGGACATGGCCGGCGAGCTGTTGAAGCTCTACGCCGAGCGCGAGGTCTCGGAGGCGCCGGCCATGGACCCGGACAGCGACCGCATGCACCAGTTCGAGGCCGCCTTCGTCTACGAGGAGACGCCGGACCAGTTGGAGGCCATCGCCGCCATCAAGGAGAACCTGGAGGCGACCCAGCCGATGGACCGGCTGCTCTGCGGCGACGTCGGCTACGGCAAGACCGAGGTCGCCATGCGCGCCGCCTACAAGGCGGTGGACAGCGGCTACCAGGTGGCGGTGCTGGCGCCCACCACGATCCTCGCCGACCAGCACCTGGAGACCTTCCAGAAGCGCTTCGCCGGCTTCCCGGTGAAGGTGGAGATGGTCTCCCGCTTCCGCACCAACGCCGAGATCAAGGAGACCGTGGCCCGGGTCGCCGCCGGCGAGGTGGACGTCCTGGTGGGCACCCACCGACTGCTGTCCAAAGACGTCGATTTCCCCCGCCTGGGGCTGGTGGTGGTGGACGAGGAGCAGCGCTTCGGGGTGGCCCAGAAGGAGCGCCTGAAGAAGCTCAAGAAAAACGTCCACGTCCTCGCCATGTCCGCCACCCCGGTGCCCCGCACCCTGCAACTGTCGCTGGCCGGCGTGCGCGACCTGTCGGTCATCGAGACGCCGCCCAAGGACCGGATGGCGGTGGAGACCGCCATCGTCCCCTTCGACGGCCAACTGGTGCGCGAGGCCATCGAGTACGAGCTGGAGCGGGGCGGCCAGGTGTATTACGTCTACAACCGGGTGGAGACCATCGACAAGATGCAGGCGTTCCTGCGCGAGGTGGTGCCCGACGTGCGGGTGACGGTGGGCCACGGCCAGCTCGGCGAGGGGGAGCTGTCGAAGCGCATGCACGCCTTCACCGCCGGCGACTACGACCTGCTGCTGGCCACCACCATCATCGAGAACGGCATCGACATCCCCAACGTCAACACCATGATCATCCACCGGGCGGACCGCTTCGGCCTGTCCCAGCTCTACCAGCTCCGGGGCCGGGTGGGCAGGAGCGACCAGCTCGCGTACTGCTACCTCACCATCCCCGGCGACCGGGTGCTCTCCTCCGACGCCCGCCAGCGCCTCTCGGCGCTGCGCGAGTTCACCGACCTGGGGGCCGGCTTCCGCATCGCCGCCCGGGACCTGGAGATCCGCGGCGCCGGCAACCTGCTGGGGGCGGAGCAGAGCGGCCACATCGCCGCCGTCGGCATCGAGACCTATCTCAAGATGCTCGAGGAGACGGTGGCCGAGCTGCGCGGCGAGGCGGTGCCCGAGGCGCCGTCCACCGCCATCGACCTGCCGGTGCCCATGTCGATCCCCGACGACTACGTGGCCGACGCCAACCTGCGCATGGAGACCTACCGCAACATCGTCTCCGGCGAGCGCGGCGACGAGGACATCCTGGCCGAGCTGGAGGACCGCTTCGGCCCGCCGCCGGACGAGGTCCGCACCCTCCTCGACGTCGCCCGGGTCAAGCGCATGGCGGAGGCGCTGCGGGTGCAGTCCATCGGCGCCCAGAAGGGGGCCCTGGTCATCCGCCTGCGCCAGGACGCCCGGGTCGACGTCGACCGCCTGGTGGAGATGATGAACCAGGACCCCGGGATCGCCTTCAGCCCCACCGGGGTGCTCACCGTGCGCTCCGAGACGGGGTTGCTGGAGACCGCCGAGCGCACCCTCCGGGAGCTGGCGGCGTGAGGCGGGCGCCGAGCACCGCGCGAGCCCCGGTGGCGGCCACCCTGGCCGGTGCGCTGGGCTTGGCCGGGCTCCTGAGCCTGGCCGCCTGCGACCGCCGCCCGCCGCCGCCATCGCCGGAGGTGGTGGCGGAGATCGAGGGCCAGGAGGTGCCCTACCGGGAGTTCGAGGTGTACGTCGAGAGCGCCCTGGGGGGCGCCGGCGACAGCCTGGGCAGCGACGTCCTCTCCCAGCTCTTCGACCAGTTCCTGGAGGAGCGGCTGCTGGCCCTGCTGGCGGTGGACCGGGGCCTGCTGCCGGAGGACGCCGGTGACAACCGCAACCTGCGCCGCCTCGCCGTCGACGCCCTGTTGGCGGAGGCCGAGCTGGCGGAGGGGGAGGTGGCCGCCGGCGAGGTGGAGGATTGGTACGCCGCCCACCCGGAGCGCTTCGAGCGCCCGCCCCGGGTGCGGCTGCGCCAGATCCTCACCGAGGACCGGGAGACGGCGGAGGCGGCCCTGGCCGACATCCGTGCCGGCGCCGACTTCGCGGTGGTGGCCCGGCGCCTGTCCGACGAGGAGGGGGGCACCGGCGGTGAGGACGGGGGCTCCGGCGCCGGCTTCGTCGGCGGCTCGCTGGGCGAGCTGTCCCGGGAGGACCTGCCCCCGGCCTTCGCCGACGTCATCCTCGAGCTCGAGCCCGGGGACGTCAGCGGCGTCGTCGAGGCGGAGTACGGCTTCCACCTCTTCCAGGTCACCGAGAAGCTGCCGGCGGAGACCGTGCCGCTGGCCATGGCCCGGGACGAGATCGAGCGCGAGCTGCTGCAACGCCGCGCCGACCGCCTGCTCTCCGAACTGGCCGAGGAGGCCCGCCGGCGGTATGATGTGTCGGTTTGGGAGCGTAACCTGCCGTTCAATTACCGGGGTATCTACCGTGCTGAAGCCGTTTGACAGGATGAATTTTCGCAGGGGCGGGGACCGGGGCCGGGGTAGTGCCTTCCGGGCCGTCCCCCTGCTGACCGCCGCCCTCCTCGCCCTCACCTGCCTGCCGGCCCTGCCGAGCGGCGCGGAGGAGGTGTTGAACCGGGTGGTCATCCGGGTCAACGACCGCATCTCCACCCTCCACGACTACGAACAGCGGGTGGCGGACCTGACCAGCCAGATCTCCAACTCCGAACTGCCCCTGAGCGAGCGCCGGCAGCGCATCGCCCAGGTGCCGGAGCAGGTCTTCCAGGAGCTATTCCAGGAGCTTCTCCTCCTCTCCCGGGCCGACCAGGCGGGCATCGTCTTCACCGAGGCCGAGCTGGACGAGCAGACCGCCCGGCTGCGGGAGAGCTACGGCATCAACAGCGAGGACGAGTTCCGCCAGGCGCTGGAGATCCAGGGCCTCGACGAGCGCAGCTTCCGCGAGCAGATGGAGAGCGGCATGCGCATCCAGGAGCTTCTGCGGCGCGAGGTCCGGGGCGAGCTTGACGTGGGGGAGGACCTGGCCCGGGAGTACTACCGCGACAACCCGGAGGAGTTCATCACCCCGCAGCGCCTCAACCTGCGCGACGTCGTGGTGCTGGAAGACAGCGGCCTCGACGCCGAGGCGCGCCGTCAGCGCGCTGAAGAGATCCGCCAGCGCCGCCTGGCCGGTGAGGAACTGGACGATCTGGTCGAGGACGGGGTGACCAGCGGCGTCATCGACCTCGGCTGGGTCAACGCCCGGGAGCTGGCCGACGAGTTGGAGGCGGTGGTCTGGGATCTCCAGCCCGGCGAGGTCTCGCAGCCGGTGGAGGGCCGCGGCGGCCTCCACGTCCTGGAGGTGGTGGAGCGCCAGGAGGAGGGCCTGCGCCCGTTCAACGACGTGGCCGACGACGCCGAGAACCGGGCCGGCGCCATCGCCTTCCAGGACGCCATGGAGACCTACGTCGAAGATCTGGAGCGCGAGTCCTACGTCGTCTTGGAGCCGCCGGCGGCGGCGGAGGGCTTCCGCCGCCTCGGCACCGAGGCGATGCCCGTGCCCCCGGCGATGGCGCCCCGGGCCGCGGCGGCCGCGGCCACCGAGAACCAGGTCGAGGACGAGGTCTCCGCAGACGGCATGGAACCGGAGGCGCTGAGCCCCCTGGAGGAGGAAGGCGCCCAGCCTCTGCCTGACGATGAGGCCGCCGCCGATCCCGACGACCTGGCCCCCGGCCCCCTCACCGGCCAGGACCCCAGCCCCGCCGACCAGCCCCCACCCGACCGCGACAACGCTCCCGACGACGACAACCGCTGAGCCCCCATGCGGCGGCCGGTGATCCCATCCTCCTCACCACCGGTCGCCCCGGGTATCTTCCCCCCTCCCGCCCGATCAGCAAAAAGGGGTTTGGCGACCTCCTCTCCAACGAGGCTTCTCTCCCTTCACGCTTCCTCAAGGAGGGGATGTACTGGCCCACCGTCTCCCTCATGTGGGTTTCTCCCATTCTTCAGAGCAGGCGAGTGTGCTGGCTTCCTCGCTTCTCCTCCCTCCACGTGGTTTTTCCCCTCTACCCCCGTCATGGATTGGTCATGCCTTCGGCCCCGACCTGCACTGGTCGTCGAGAGCGGGGGTTGTTTCGGTGGAGCCTTCGGTGAGGGGAGAGGCGGGAGCCCCGGTGCGGGGGGCTCGGGAAGGGCGACGTGCGATGTCGTGTCTTAGTCCGAGGTCGGTCCGCAGCCCTGGACGACGCAGCCGAGCCTCCCTCCCCTTGACCACCGAAAGCGAGGCGACCCCGCACCGGGGCTCCCGCCTCTCCCCGTCTCTGCGCCCCTGCCTCATCCTGCGCCCGTTCGCCGTGCGAACCCCGGGCACACCACCCCCGATCCCACTCCCACTCCACTCCGCTCCACCACTCCTCCACGGCACTCCCGAAAACCCCGCCAGACCGCCTCCCGCAGGCGATTTCCCCATCTCCGGACCCCCCGCGGCCCCCCGCCTTGGCCGCGCCCTATCCCCCCTGGTGGTCCAGAGTGGAACTATGTGGACAAAAGTGGAGTCGCGTGCTACCGTGGCTGTCAATCACCTATTCAAGGTGGCGGAGAAGCCATGTTTCGCGGTAGCGCACCAGCCAAGATCGACGACAAGGGTCGGCTAAAAATCCCGACCGAGTTCCGCCGTCAGCTCGAAGAGCGATGGGGGGAAGACTTGTTCGTCACCTCGGTGCAGGGCGATTCCGCGTTTCTCTACCCCATGCCGGTGTGGGAAGAGCTGGAACAGCGCCTGATGGCGATGCCCTCCAGCAACAGCGTCCGGCGCCGCTACCTCGAACGGGTCAGCTACTACGGCCAGGGAGGCAGTCTGGACTCCCAGGGCCGCCTCGTCCTCCCCCCCATCCTGCGCGCCAGCGCCGACATGGAAGGGGAGGTCGTGGTCAGCGGCCGCATCGACCACCTGGTCGTGTGGAACCGCGAGCGGTTCGAGGAGCGGCTCGATGACGAGCCGTTCACGGAGGAGGACTTCAGTGTCCTGAGCGAGCACGGTATTTGACCGCCGCACGTCGGCCGGTCAGCCGCACGGTCAGGGCAAACGTCGGAAGAGAGGCGTCACGAGGGCCCGGTGAACGATGAAGAACGACACGTCCCCGTCCTGTTGGCAGAGAGCCTCCGGTGGCTCGCACCGGAGCGGGGAGGTGTCTTCGTCGATTGCACCCTGGGGGCCGGCGGCCACGCCGAGGCGCTGCTCGCCGCGACGCCCGAGCCGGGGGCCGAGCCACCGCGCCTCGTCGGCATCGACCGCGACCCCGCAGCCCTCGCCCTGGCCGCCGAGCGCCTGGCGCCCTTCGGCGACCGGGCGGTCCTCACGGAAGGCAATTTTCACAACTTGGAAGACGTGCTGGCGAAGGCGCTGGGCGAGCCCGTGCCGCCGCTGGCGGGGGTCCTCGCCGACCTCGGCGTCTCCTCGATGCAACTCGACACGCCGGAGCGGGGCTTCAGCTTCCGCTTCGACGGACCTTTGGACATGCGCATGGGCCGTGGCGGGCCGAGCGCGGAAGAGATCGTAAATACCTATTCGGAGGCCGAATTGGAGAACATCTTCAGAGAGTACGGTGATGAGCGGCAGGCCCGGAAGGTGGCCCGCCAGGTGGTGGAGTCGCGGAGCCAGGCCCCCATCACCACCACCGGCCAGCTCAAGGCGGTGGTGGAGGCGGCCAAGGGCCCGCCCAAGCCCTACGGCCGGGGCAGCCGCATCGACCCCTCGACCCGCGTCTTCCAGGCGCTGCGCATCGAGGTCAACGAGGAGCTTTCCGGCTTGAACCGCTTCCTCGACCAGGCGGTGCGCATGCTCGACGCCGAGGGGCGCCTGGTGGTGATCTCCTACCACTCCGGCGAGGACCGCATCGTCAAGCACGGCCTGCGCGGCATGGCCCGGGGGAAGAAGGACCCGGTCACCGGCCGCACCCTGGCCGAGAGCCGTCTCATCGACGTGCTCACCAAGAAGCCGGTGCGCCCCGGCGAGGAGGAAGTCTCGGTCAACCCCCGGTCCCGCTCGGCGCGCCTGCGCGCCGCGCAGCGGATCTAAACCGTTTCACCAAGAGGAGCCACGCGGCGGAGGACTCACGGACACGCCGGCACCCACACCATGCCCAGCAGTTACGCCTATCACCGCGAGGTGGACAACACCTACCTGGTGCGCGACCGGGACCGCCAGCGCCGGCGCGACCTGCTGCGCGTCGTCCTCTGGGTGCTGCCCATGGCGGCGGCGGTGCTGGGCTACATCTGGCTACAGGTGCGGGTCCTCGACTCGGCCTACGAGATCGGCCGCCTGGAGCAGGAGCTGACCGCCGCCGGCCGCCAGCACGACCGCCTCTCCCTGGAAGTCGCCCGGCGCACCGGCCTGCCGCTGGTGGAGTCCCGGGCCCGGGCCGAGCTGGGCATGACCTCCCCCCGGGCCGACGCCACGATCTTCTGGCCCGAGCTGACCTCGGCGCCGCCGTCGGCACCCCTCTCCCGGCCCGCCCCGGCCGAGCCTGAGGCGATCCTCGAGGGCGCCCCGCCGGTGCTCCCGGAGCCGCTGCCGGCGGCGGACGTTGCCGGCACCCCCTCTGGAACCCCCTCCTTCGCCTCCGAGGCCCGCCGGTGAACGGCGTCACCAAGCGCCGCGTCATCCTGCTGCTGGTGTTGGCGGTGGCGTGGGCCGGCGGCATCACCTGGCGCCTGGCGGCGTTGCAGGTGGAGGGGCACGAGAAGTACAGCCAGCGGGCCCGGGACCAGCACCACCAGCAGGTCCACCTGGAGCCGCCCCGGGGCACCATCTACGACGCCCGGGGCCGCGAGATGGCGGTGTCGGTGGAGGTGGACTCGGTGTTCGCCGACCCCCGCACCCTGTCCCGGGACGGCGACCCCCGGGCCGCCGCCGAGGCGCTGGCCGCGGTCCTCGGCGCCGACGCCGACGAGCTTCACGCCGACCTCTCCAAGGACACCGGCTTCGTCTGGATCGAGCGCCAGCTCGACCCGGAGCGGGCCGCCGCCGTCGCCGAGCTGGGCCTGCCCGGCATCGGCTTCGTCAAGGAGTACGAGCGCTTCTACCCGATGAACCAGGTGGCGGCCCAGGTCCTCGGCTTCGCCGGTCTCGACCAGCGTGGCCTGGAGGGGCTGGAGCACCTCTACGACGACGTGGTGGCGGGGCGGGAGGGGTCGAAGACGCTGCTCCGGGACGCCCACCGCCGCACCGCCGCCTCGCCGCTGCTGGCGGGCAACGCCGCCCGCCCCGGTGCCAGCCTCCACCTCACCCTGGACGCCGCCATCCAGCACATCGCCGAGCGCGAGCTGGCGGCGGCGGTGGAGGCGAAGGGCGCGGTGGGGGGCAGCGTCGTCATCCTCGACCCGGCCACCGGCGCCATCCTGGCCCTCGCCTCGGCGCCCCTGATCGACGCCAACCGCTTCCCCGAGTACCCGCTGGCCGAGCGCCGCAACCGGCCGGTGATGGACGCCTACGAGCCGGGATCGACCTTCAAGATGGTCACCGCCGCGGCGGCGCTGTCGGCCAACGTCGTCGATCCCAGCGACGAGCTGGACTGCGGCATGGGGTCGATCACGCTGCACGGCGTGCGCATCAACGACCACAAGCGCTTCGGCCGGCTGACCTTCCGCGAGGTCATCGCCAAGTCCTCCAACGTCGGGACCATCAAGACCGGCCTGGCGGTGGGCGACCGGCTCCTCTACGACACCATCCGCGGCTTCGGCTTCGGGCGCCCCACCGGCGTCGATCTGCCGGCGGAGAGCGCCGGCGGGCTGTCCGGCTTCCCGGCCTGGGAGCGCTGGCCGCTGACCAAGGCGTACGTCTCCTTCGGCCAGGGCGTGGCGGTGACCCCGTTGCAGCTCGCCAGCGCCTTCGCCGCCGTCGCCAATGGCGGTGAGCTGCTGCGCCCCCACGTCGTGGCCTCCGTCGGCGACCCCGCCCCGGGCCGCGGCGACGACGACGTGCGCCTGGCACGCCTCGACGCCGCCGAGCCCGACGCCGACTTCGCTGCCGCCACCCTCCTCCAGCCCCGCGGCCGGGAGGTGGTCGCCCGGCCGATCACGCCGGCCACCGCCCGGGAGCTGGAGCGCATGCTGGAAGGGGTGGTCGAGGCCGGCACCGGCCGCCGCGCCGCGGTCCCCGGCTACGCCGTGGCGGGCAAGACCGGCACCGCCCAGAAGGCCGGGGAGGGAGGCTACTCCGCCACCCGCTTCGTCGCCAGCTTCGCCGGCTTCGTCCCCGCCCGCCGTCCCCGCCTGGTCATCGCCGTGGCGGTGGACGAGCCGTGGCCCGATTACCACGGCGGCTCGGTGGCGGCGCCGGTGTTCTCCGCCATCGCCGAGCAGGCGCTGCTCTACCTGGGGGTGGCTCCGGACGACGTCCTGGGCGCGCCGCCGGGGGATCTCCAGACCGCCGAGGCGGAGCCCAGCCTGCCGCCCCGGCCCTTGCCCTCCACCCGGGCCGTCGATCGTAGCGTCAGCATCAGCGACAGCGTCAGCGGCGGCGACTACGGCGGCGGCGGCGGCGAGTACCTGAGCGCCGACCTGGGAGGGCCCCGGGGATGACGCGGACCGACAGCGATGGCATGAAGCTCCCGGAGCTCCTCCGGGAGTTGCCCGTTGAAGCGGGGGAGGCGGGCTCCGCCGCCGTGGCCGAGCTGCGGGTCGGGGGGGTCGCCCACGATTCCCGCCGCGTCGCCCCGGGGGATCTCTTCGTCGCCTGGAAGGGTGAGCGCTTCGACGGCACCGAGTTCGCATCCCAGGCCGTGGAGGCGGGGGCCGTGGCGGTGCTGGCACCGGCCGGCTCCGAACGCCCCGCCGACCTGCCTTCCGACGTGCCCTGGCTGACGACAACCTCCGACCCCCACCGCCTGCTGGCGCCGCTGGCCAGCCGTGCCTACGGCCACCCGGACCGGGAGATGCTGGTCGCCGGGGTCACCGGCACCAACGGCAAGTCCACCGTCTCGACCCTGCTCTCCGCCGTCTTCGAGGCCGCCGACGTCTCCGCCGGCCTGATGGGCTCCCTGGGCTACCGCCTGGGCACCCAGTTCTACGACCGGGGCCGTACCACGCCGGAAGCCTCCGACCTCTTCCGCATCCTGCGCTCCATGCGCCAGGCCGGCGCCGAGGCGGTGGCGATGGAGGTCTCCTCCCACGCCCTGGCCCTGGGGCGGGTGGCGGGCCTCGGCTTCGACCTCGCCGTCTTCACCAACCTGTCCCGCGACCACATGGACTTCCACACCGACTTCGAGGATTACTTCCAGGCCAAGCGGCAGCTCTTCGACATGCTGAAGGAGGCGGGCGGGGGCGCCGACGGCGGCGGCAAGCCCGGCGCCGCCGCGGTGGCCGTCGAAGACCCCTACGGCGCCCGCATCGCCGAGGAGCTGACCCAGCGTGGCGACCGGGTGGTGACCTGGGGCGAGGACGAGGGCGACGTCCACCTCGTCTCCCATCACCTCCACGAGGCCGGCATCCGCGCCCGCCTCGCCACCCCCCGGGGGGAGCTGGACGTCAACTCCCGCCTGCTCGGCCGCTTCAACCTGCTCAACGTGCTGGCGGCGGTGGCCGGCGCCGAGGCGCTGGAGCTCGACCGGGAGGCGATCCGCGACGGCATCGGCAGCCTGCTGCCGCTGCCCGGCCGCATGCAGCCGGTGGTCGCCGGCCAGGCGTTCCCGGTCTACGTCGACTATTGCCACACGCCCCAGGCGCTGGAGGCGGCCCTGAACTCGCTGCGCGAGCTGTCCGAGCGCCGCATCCTGGTGGTCTTCGGCTGCGGCGGCGACCGGGACAAGGGCAAGCGGCCGATCATGGGCAAGGTCGCCGGCGAGCTGGCCGACCTGCCGATCCTCACCTCCGACAACCCGCGCACCGAAGACCCGCTGGAGATCCTCGCCATGGTGGAGGAGGGGGTGGAGGAGTCGGGCAACGGCGCCTACCGCGTGGTGGCGGACCGCCGCGAGGCGATCCGCCTGGCCATGGAGCTGGCGGACGAGGACTCCCTGGTCCTGATCGCCGGCAAGGGCGACGAGCCGATCCAGATCGTCGGTAGCCGGGAGCTGCCGTTCTTCGACCACGACGAGGCGGTGAAGGCGCTGGAGCTGCGCAAGGAGAAGGCGGCGGAAGCGGACCGGGCGGCCTCGGCGGCCGGTCGGAGCGGGACTGGCGGCGGCGCAGGTGACGGAGGTGCGGCGTGAAGCGGCGCCTGGCGGAAGCGGCCCGGGCCATGGGCGGCCGGGTGGTGCGGGGCGACGGCGAGGCCCGCTTCGACGGCGCCAGCTTCGACTCCCGGGAGATCGAGGGGGGAGAGCTGTTCTTCGCCCTGCCCGGCGAGCAGAGCGACGGCCACCGCTTCGTCTCGGCGGCGCTGGAAGCCGGCGCCGCCGCCGCCGTGGTCCACGAGGACGTGGAGCTTTCCGCCGACGTGCCCGAGGCCGCCGCCCTGATCCGCGTCGAGGACAGCTACGCGGCGCTCCACGCCCTGGTCGACCAGTACCGCGACGCGGGGATGCCGCCGCGGCTGGTCTCCATCACCGGCTCCGCCGGCAAGACGACCACCAAGGAACTGCTGGCCGCCATCCTCGGCCACAGCCTGCGGGTGGCGAAGAACGAGGGCAACCTGAACAACCTCTACGGCTACCCGCTGTCGGTGCTGCGCATCCCCGAGGACAGCGAGTGGATGGTGGCGGAGATGGGCATGTCCTCGGCGGGGGAGCTGTCCCGCCTGTCCCGCCTCGGCCGCCCCGACGTGGTGGTCTACACCTGCGTCAAGCCGGTCCACCTGGAGTTTTTCGACAGCGTCGAGGGCATCGCCGCCGCCAAGGCGGAGCTGCTGGAGGCCATCGCCCCGCACGGCCGGGTGGTGGCCAACGCCGACGACGCCCACGTCCGGCGTTTCGTCCAGGCGTGGGCGGATGGCCCGGGCAGCCCGGAGCGGGTGACCTGGTACGGGCGGGGCAGAGCGGGTGGCGACGGCGAAGCGCCGGGCCCGGACGCGCCTGGCGTCATCGCCCTGAACGTCACCGCCCGGGAGGTCACCGCCAGCGACGACGGCCGCCCCGGCAGCCGCTTCACCATCGACGTCCACGACCTCGACACCGGCGACCTCGACACCGGCGACCTCGGTGAGGCGGGCGGCGAGGCGGCGAGCCGGGCGGGCAGCTTCGAAGTCCGCCTCGGCCTGCACGGCGATTACAACGTGGACAACGCCCTGGCGGCGGCGGCCACCGCCCTGACCCTGGGGGTCTCCCCGGACGACGTCACCGCCGGCCTGGCCGCGGCGCGGGCGGCGGCGGGGCGGGGCATCGTCCACGACCTGCCCGGTGGAGGCCTCTTGATCGACGACACCTACAACTCCAACCCCGACGCCCTGGACCGGGCCCTGGGCTCCGCCGCATCCCTCGCCGCCGACGCCGGTGGCGGGGAAGGCGGTCTGTGGGCGGTCCTCGGCGACATGCTGGAGCTCGGCCCGGACGCCCCCCGCTTCCACCGCGAGGCCGGCCACCGTGCCGCCGAGCTGGGGTTCTCGCCGGTGGCCGGGGTCGGTGAGCTGAGCCACGAGCTGACCACCGCCGCCTCCGAGGCCGGCACCGAAGCGCCCTGGTTCGAGGACGCCGCCGGCGCCGCCGACTGGGCCGCCGACCGCCTCGCCGCGGGCGACGTGGTGCTGGTCAAGGGGTCCCGGGGCATCGGCCTCGACGCCGTGGTCGAGGCGATTCTCGCCAGCGCTGACGAACACCGCCGGGAGACCGCCTGATGCTCTACCACCTGCTCTTCCCCATGGCCGATCAGTTCGCGGTGTTCAACGTCTTCCGCTACATCAGCTTCCGCACCGCCGGGGCCATCGTCACCTCGCTGCTGCTGTCGCTCCTCCTGGGGCCCTGGTTCGTCAACCAGTTGCGCCGCCTGTCGGTGGGTCAGAACATCCGCGACGTCGGCCCCCAGAGCCACATGCTGAAGGCCGGCACCCCGACCATGGGCGGCCTGCTGATCCTCTTCGCGGTCGGCGTTTCGACCCTTCTCTGGGGGATTCTCAGCAACCCGTACACCTGGGTGGTGCTGGCGGTCCTCTTCCTGTTCGGGATCATCGGCTTCCTGGACGATTACCTGAAGGTCAAGCGGGAGCAGAACCTCGGCCTGACCAGCAAGCAGAAGTTCGGCCTCCAGATCCTGGTGGCGGTGGCGGTGGGCGTCGTCATCCAGGCGTTGCCCGGCGGCTTCGCCATCGAGCCCACCCTGGCCCTGCCGTTCCTCAAGGACGCCACCCTCACCCTGGGGTTGTTCTACGTCCCCTTCGTGGTCCTCGTGCTGGTGGGCGCCTCCAACGCCGTCAACCTCACCGACGGGCTGGACGGGCTGGCCATCGGCAGCACCATGATCGCCGCCGGCACCTACGCCGTCTTCACCTACGTCGCCGGCAACCGGTTGATCTCCTCCTACCTGCAAGTGGAGTACATCTCCGGCGTCGGCGAGGTGGCGATCTTCTGCGGTGCCATGGTCGGCGCCTCCCTGGGCTTCCTGTGGTTCAACGCCCACCCGGCGGAGGTCTTCATGGGCGACGTCGGCTCGTTGTCCATCGGCGGCGCCATCGGCATCATCTCGGTGCTCTGCAAGCAGGAGATCCTGCTGGTGGTGGTGGGCGGCATCTTCGTCCTGGAGGCGCTCTCGGTGATGCTCCAGGTGGCGTTTTTCCGGGTCACCAAGCGGCGGATCTTCCGCATGTCACCGCTCCACCACCACTTCGAGCTGGTGGGCTGGGCGGAGCCGAAGATCATCGTCCGCTTCTGGATCCTCGCCCTGATCTTCGCCCTCATCGGACTGTCGACCCTGAAACTCAG
>Ga0102947_1000169_pt1 | contig 23308 bp, 21 predicted proteins | sample SalPon2A_A_D2_MG_FD_78210 | JGI IMG/M metagenome (GOLD analysis project Ga0102947, IMG submission 78210) | Soil microbial communities from South San Francisco under conditions of wetland restoration - Salt Pond MetaG R2A_A_D2_MG | ecosystem: Environmental > Terrestrial > Soil > Wetlands | place... | reverse complement strand
TACACTATCAGTATGACCTTCAATAGAGAAATCTGCTTGTGGGTACTCTTTAAAGATAGCAACCATTGCTTGTAATACAGCATCAGTTTCAGCTTGGAATGACGCTTTACCTGTATCAAATAAGATTGTTCTTGCGTATTCGTTCAATTGCTTCTGAACTTCTTCAGTAACTTCAGGACAACCATTGTTGGCTACAGTTCCGGCTATATCCGGACATTGGTCATCTTTGTCCAATACACCGTCTCCGTCTCTGTCTGGCCATGGGCATCCATTATTATCAGCAGGACCAGCTTCGTTAGGACACTGATCATCTTTATCAGCTACACCGTCTCCGTCAGCATCCGGACAACCGGCTAAGGCAGCAAGGCCAGCCTCGTTTGGACAGGCATCGTCTTTGTCGGCGATACCGTCACCATCTGAATCAGGACAACCGTTCATTTCTTTAGAACCAGCTTCATTAGGACAACTGTCTTTGCCATCTTCTATACCGTCGCCGTCAGAATCAGGACAACCGTTGAAAGCTGCCAATCCGGCAACTTCGGGACAGGCGTCATCCTTATCGTAGATTCCATCTCCATCCGTATCGGTGCCACCGAATTTAATGGCAAGACCAGCCAGATGTTGGAAATGTTTAACGCCGTAATCTTCAAACGCGTGCTTATATTGTGTTTGAAGGGTAAGCCCAATATTGTCTGTGAACCAGAAATTCACACCAATACCACCATTTACAGTACCGGCACCAATTTCATCTATCCAGGTGTATCCACCGCCGATCTCAACAAACGGATCCACAACCGTATTTTTTAATAATTGATATTTGATGATACCATCAACAGCATAGTGAGAAAGATCGTCTGCATCAACATCACCCAATTTACTGATTCTGTTCAAAGAACCTCTAGCTCCTATGGAAAAGCCGTCGCCAACTGATTTGGTAACAGCAACATAAGAAATAGATGGCAAAATGTTCCAGTGATCATTTGCATTGAAGTACTCACTAAATAATGTACCAGTAGGATAAGAGGCATCCTCGTCGTTAGTAGGGAAAACGTCTATTGCGTTCGCACCAAAGCTAACTTGCCAAGGATTATTTTCATCCTGTGCTTGTACGTTGTTAAACCCCAAAACAAGTAGGCCAACAACCAATAATCTGCTAAGCTGTTTCATGTTCAAATTTTTAAGTTTAAGTGTTTATTAGCTGCAAATGTAAGTTGTTAAAAATTATTAACAAAATCAATTTCCCATTTTTTTTAACGCATTTCAGGTGTTAAAAATGACACTTAAACGATTTTTAATGCTTTTCCCACCTCGGTAAATGCACTAATTGCCCGATCTAAGTGTTCCACCTCATGGGAGGCAGATAGCTGTACGCGAATCCTGGCTTTTTCCTTGGGTACAACGGGATAAAAGAAACCTATTACATAAATACCTTTTTCTAACAACATACTCGCCATCTGCTGTGAAAGTTTGGCATCATACAGCATCACAGGTACGATTGCGGAGTCCCCTTCCACAATATCAAAACCTGCTTCCTTCATGCCTTTTTTAAAATAAGTGGTATTTCTTTCCAGTTTATCCCGCAGTGAGGTGTCCCTGCCCAACATTTCAAAAACCTTAATAGAGGCCCCCACGATGGCTGGTGCCAGTGAATTGGAAAATAAATAAGGCCTTGAACGTTGCCTCAGGAGTTCAATGATCTCCCTTTTTCCGGTGGTATAACCGCCCATAGCCCCGCCAAGTGCCTTCCCCAGGGTCCCGGTTATGATATCTATTCTCCCGGGAACGCCCTTTTCTTCCAGTGTTCCCTTCCCCTGTCTACCTATAAATCCGGTTGCGTGGCATTCATCTATCATCACCAGGGCATCGTATGTTTCGGCCAGGTCGCATATTTTATCAAGAGGGGCCAGTACGCCATCCATTGAAAAGACCCCGTCCGTAACAATAATCTTAAACCTGCTGTTATCGGCATTTGCCCGCTGTAACTGCTGTTCCAGATCAGCCATATCACAGTTGGCGTACCTGTAACGCTTGGCTTTGCAAAGTCGGACACCGTCTATAATGGAGGCGTGGTTGAGAGCATCGGATATAATGGCATCTTCTGCCGTAAAAAGGGGCTCAAAAACCCCACCATTGGCATCAAAGGCGGCCGCATATAAAACGGTATCCTCTGTACCATAAAATGCTGCAATTTTCTTCTCCAGCTCCTTGTGGATATCCTGGGTACCACAGATGAAGCGAACGGATGACATCCCAAAACCATGGGTGTCCAGGGTATCCTTTGCTGCCTGTACCACCTCCGGGTGAGATGACAATCCCAGGTAATTATTGGCACAGAAATTAATAACCTCCTCTCCGGTATTAAGTTTAATAATGGCTCCCTGGGCCGACGTTATTATGCGCTCTTTTTTATACAGGCCGGCCTCCCTGATATTTTCGAGTTCCTCTAGTAAATGTTGTTTGATGTTTCCGTACATGATAGGTTATATAAAAACGGGTTGAACCTCTTTATCGATATAGACAATGATCTTATGCTCAACCAGGTATCCCATGGCAAGCAGGGCATTGGAATAGGCACAGAGCTGTTCAGAATATTTCAAATCCTGCCTGCCGGTCTTGTAGTCGATGATGGTTGCCTTTTTGCCATCAATCACTAACCTGTCCGGCCTTAAAATTAGGCCATTTTCCCCAATTATTTCCCTTTCATTTCTTATGTCTGGCCCATTTTGGTAATATGTCCGGAGTTTTGGGTGGCCGACAATGTTTTCTGCAATCTTTCCGTACATCCCCCCTTCGCTTTCTTCAATAATGCCTTTGGCTATCAGACGATCCAAAGCAGGGTTGATGTCTTCCCGGGAGAGGACCAACTCCATAAGCCGGTGAATAATGGTTCCCCTGCTTAAGGCCTCTTCCCGGTCTGTATCCCATAGCATTCCGGAGATGGTCAGGATCCTGAGATCCGGGCGGTCCTTTTGGCTGTACATGAAGGGAACGCTATTTTCAGGCAGGTTTGTAATTTTTAGCGGTTCCTTGGGTTGTAAAGTCCCGAACGAATAGGTTGACCTTCCTCCTGTCCAAAGGCCTTGTTCCATCAGGTATTGAATAAAAAGACCGGAGTAATATGCAGGCTTTGGCGATCCATCCGGGGTGAGGTCCATTTCCGTAATAATGTAAAGCGAGCTTACAGCCCTTGTCAGGGCTACGTAGAGCAAATTAAAAGCATCCAGTTCAAGTTTGTGCTGCTCTTCCTCGTACAGTAGTTGGGCTTGCTCACTATAATGGACGACCTCCTGTTTTTTGCTGATCAGCACTTCTTTAAATCCATAGCTATCCGGCATATTCAGGGGCAACCAGAGTTTGGGATCTATTTCATTATAGATATGGGTGTTGGCATATGGAAAAATGACAAATGGGAATTCGAGTCCCTTCGCTTTATGCACGGTCATAATACGTACGGCGTTCATATTTTCAGGAGCAACAATACTAAGTTTGTCCTGATTTTTCTCCCAGTAATTTAAAAAAGTACCAATGCCGCTATCTTCCTGCTGTTCCACCTGCAAAGCTTCATCCAGTAAGAAGGTAAGATAGGCATCTGATGAGGCAGCCAGTTTAAATTGTCCAATGGCATATTCCAGGCCGTCATAAACCGATAGTTTTTTCAGGTACTCAAATTCAAAACCGAAATACTCAGATACGGCTTCATTTAAGTTTTCGATATTTTCCTGAATAAAACGGTGTTTTTTATCGGCGTTGCCCTCAAGAAAATACAGGATATCATATACATTTTCAAGGTCGTGCGGATGTGAGCAATAACGTAACAGACGTATGAGAAACGCCACTTTCTGATTGCTTTTTAGCAACAGGGTCTCTGCTGATACAAGAGGAATGTTGTGATGCATAAGGAAGTCGGACAAGGTAACACCCTGACTGCGCTTTCTGGTTAAAATGCAAATGTCTCCATATTCATAGGCACACTCTGTCGCCGTTCTTATTGTCTGCAATACCTTTTTGCAATATTTCTCATCCATGGTTTTCCTGTCATCCTTATCCAGAAAGGACAATTCTACGAAGCCACCCTCGCTGGTATGGTAATTCTGTTTGTTTCCTTCGACAAACAAGGATCGGTATTCGTCCCTGTATAAAGATGAGCTGGTGGTCGTAAAAAAAGAGTTGTTAAAATTCACGATTTCCTTCCCGCTACGATAATTAACAGGCAGGTCCATTATTTCGGGAGCTACTACAAAAGGCTGGCTTGACAATGATAAAAGGTTAAGGAATTGTTCTGCCCTCCCACCCCTCCAGCGATAGATGGCTTGTTTGGCATCACCTACCAGTAGTAAAGAGCCTTTTTCTCCTTGCTCATCTTCACTTTCCAGGGCGTTGCTGATTAAGGGAATAAGATTTTTCCATTGCATTTCTGAGGTGTCCTGGAATTCATCAATAAAATAATGACGGTACTTTTCACCAATGCGCTCATATATAAAAGGAGCGGGTTGGTTTTTTATTTCGCCGGAAATAATACCATTGAAAGAAGTAATAGGGAGCTGATTTCGTTCCGCCTGCAACGACAGTAGCTCCTGCTGCATTGAATTGAGGATGGTAAGGGGAACCAGATTATCGTAAATGTTTTGCAGGAGGGCCCTTTGATACCAGGACGATTTAATTTGCTGGAAGAGGGAATTAAATTCCCGATGCAGCGAGTCCAGCCTAATTTTTATCTCTTCAGGGCAGGACTTGTTATAAAGGGGCTCCGTATCGAAATTCTGCTTCCAGGCTGCCATAAAATCTATACTTAAATCGCCTAAACTAAGTTTATGGATGAACTTCGGAAAATAGGACCCTTTAAAATTGTTGTATTCGAGATGATTTGTTTCAATGATGTTTAAGATGTCCCCGGATGCACGTATGATTTTGTCCTTGAGGGCTATGGCACGGGCTTTTATTTCCCCCCTGAATGCCAGAAAATCCGGGATTTTCCTGGTTAACAGGTTTTGGAGATGGGGGAGATGATTTTCATTGAACAATAGTTTTCCAACTTTATTAAGGTCAAATGAAAGGTCCCAGCTTTTTGAAGCGTCAATTTTTTCAAGGGCAAATTCGATGAGAACCTCGGTTAGTTCTTTGTCAGCCCCGGCCTTGCTAATAAGCCTGCTGACGGCTTCATCGAGCAGGAGGTCGGTATCCAGGACTACCTCAAAATTTTGCGGTAGTTTTAGGTCTTTTGCAAAGGTTCGAATAAGCCTGTGGGTAAATTTATCAATGGTTGAAATGTCGAAGAAGGCATAATTATGCAGGATTTGCTTCAGCGTTTTGCGGGATCTTCTTTGCAACTCTTCCGGGCTCAGGCTGAGTTCGCTGAGTAAAGAACGGAACAGGGGTGAGGGATTGCCGACCTCCTTGTCCCGGCTGAATTCATATAAACTTCCCAGGATACGCTGTTTCATTTCACCAACTGCTTTATTGGTAAACGTAATCGCCAGAAGTTGCCTGAAATTATGGTTAAAACCCGGGGCTAAAATTAGTTTAAGGTATGCTCTTACAAGGGTGAAGGTCTTGCCCGAACCGGCGGAAGCACTGTAAATTTTATAGGGTGTAAGCTGCACCTTGTTTTAGCTGCAAATTACGGAATCTCCAAGAGTTCTTAACAAATAATTTGGTGAATATGTTTGTTAAAAACCGTATTTTTGGTAAACACTATTTATTAACTTAAAAACAGGATACAGATGGCTTTTGAATTACCGGAATTACCCTATGGATATGATGCTTTAGAACCACATATTGATGCCAGGACTATGGAGATACATCATACCAAACACCACAATGGATATACTGCAAAATTAAACGGTGCTCTTGAAGGGACAGCCCTTGCAGGGAAATCCATAACGGATATTTTAGAAAATTTAGACATGTCGAATGCTGCGGTGCGCAATAATGGTGGCGGATTTTATAATCATTCATTATTTTGGAAAGTCATGTCCCCCAATGGAGGAGGAAATCCTTCCGGGGCATTGGCCGATGCTATTAATGATGCATTCGGTTCCTTTGATGCATTCAAAGAGCAATTTAGTGCCGCGGCCGGATCGAGATTTGGATCGGGTTGGGCATGGCTCTGTGTTCATAAAGGAGGCAGGTTGCAAATATGTTCAACACCCAATCAGGATAACCCTTTAATGCCTGATACAGGTTGTGGTGGTCATCCAATTTTAGGATTGGATGTCTGGGAGCATGCTTACTACCTGAATTATCAGAATAGAAGGCCCGATTATATCAATGCTTTTTTCAATGTCATTGACTGGGATGCGGTTTCTGATAACTATTCGGAAAACAGATAACGGGAGAGCTACCTTATTTTAGGAAAATTGAGTAAAAAACCCATCCACCGACCGGTGGATGGGTTTTTTACGTTTAGAAAATAGAAAAGGGTGGAGAAGTCTCCACCCTTTTCGTCCCAAATCTTACCATAAACTTAACCTACTTATGCTATGGCACTACTAAATTACTGGTATTGTGAGAAATAACAAAGAAATTTTAAGAAATTTTAGCGTTTAAATCTGTAAACTTTAGGGATGAGAACATTAATTGGAGGAGCAAAACTGTTAAAACTCTGATTTTCAGCAATAAAAAAGGCAGGATTTAATCCTGCCTTTTTTCCCCAAATCTTACCATGAACTTAACCTACTTATGCTATGGTTCTCCAAAAGTAGTTCATAGGGTGCAGGAAGAAAAAGGTTTCGGACGAACGCCGTTTTAATTAGGTGAAATACCTCATGGTTGTAATTGTATTATAACAGTCGAAGAAAAAGCGTACATAAAGACGCAATCTGACATGCATTTTTCAATGGATTGAAATGTGCATCATCGGAGGAACCCGTCTTAGTATTTGGAAGTAATTTTTGCAATTCACTGACCACCAGGAAAGTAAATATTTCAGTGCACAAAATAAAAAAGGTGGAGAAGTCTCCACCTTTTTTGCCCCAAATCTTACCATGAACTTAACCTACTTATGCTATGGCAAGTCTAAAGTAAATGGCTTTATTCCGTTAGGACCAAAAACACGATAACAAGCACAAATTATCGATGAAATGCACAAATTTGTGCATTTCATCGATAAAATTGCTAATACGCCCTTTGGTTTTTCCCCTCGTAAAAATTGATAAATGCCCTGTTTACCACCTTATTTCCCCCGGGTGTGGGATAGTTTCCGGTAAAATACCAGTCTCCGAGGTTTTTAGGGCAGGCCTGGTGTAGGTTCTCAATCTTCTGATAGATGATTTGCACCTCTGCCTTCATGTCTTCCGGACTTAATAATTCCCCGATTTTCTTGGATATCTCATCTGCGGTAAAAGGCTCATAGAATTCTTTTACATAATTAATAACATCCTTGTCCTGGGTATGGACCTGATCAATGCATTTCTGGTAAATCTTGTCTACCACAGACATCGTTTTTTGTTCATTGTGCAATGCAACGGCAGCACGAAAGGCGATAAAATCCTCTAACTTGGCCATGTCAATTCCATAACAATCCGGGTACCTTATTTGAGGGGCTGAGGACACTACGATGATCTTTTTTGGTGCGAGCCTGTCCAGGATGCGGAGTATACTTTTCTTTAAGGTGGTTCCCCTTACGATGCTATCGTCAATAATAACCAGAATGTCATCCGCATTGACAGAACCGTAAGAAATATCATAAACGTGGGCAACAAGGTCATCCCGGCTGCTGTCCTGGGTGATGAATGTCCTCAGCTTGGCGTCCTTAATGGCCACCTTTTCAATTCTTGGCCGTACGTCAAGAATTTGATGTAGCTGTTCACGGCTGATTGAGGCGCCTTTGGACAGTATTTGCTCCTCTTTTTTCTTGTTGAGGTAATTCTGTGCTTCCTTAACCATACCTAAAAAGGAGGTTTCGGCCGTGTTGGGAATATAGGAAAATACAGTGTTCTTAATGTCATGATTGATGGCCGTTAAAATTTGAGGAAAAATTAGTTTTCCCAATTCCTTGCGCTCCTGATAAATTTCTTTATCACTGCCCCGGGAGAAATAGATGCGTTCAAAAGAACAGGCCTTCCGCTCCGCAGGCTCCAGGATCTCCTCAACAGAGACCTGTCCGTCTTTTTTAATGATGATGGCATGGCCCGGGTCCAACTCTTCCACCATATCATAGTTCACATTGAATACCGTTTGAATAGCAGGTCGTTCTGAGGCAATGACAACTACCTCATCGTCCTTATAGTAATATGCCGGCCGTATTCCGGAAGGATCCCTTAGCACAAAAGCATCACCGTGACCGAGCAAACCGGCCAATGCGTAGCCACCGTCCCAGTTTTTAGCAGCCTTTCTTAGGATCTTTGCTACATTTAACCGCTCCGCGATCAAGGGTGAAGCTTCCATTTTGGAATGTCCCTCTTTTTTGATCTTCTTGTAGAGTTTGGCGACGGCATCATCTAAAAAATGACCAATTTTCTCCATCACTGTGATGGTATCCGTCATTTCCTTTGGATGTTGCCCTAACTGAATGAGATTGTCAAAGAGCACATCTACATTGGTCATATTGAAATTACCCGCAATGATGAGGTTCCGGTGCATCCAATTGTTTTGCCGCAGAAAGGGATGAACGCTTTCTATACTGTTCTTCCCGAAAGTGCCATATCGAACGTGCCCCAGCAGAAGTTCCCCGATGTAGGGGATCTTTTTTTTCTGTAGCTCCGTATCGTTGAGATATTCCGGATTTTCTGCTAAGGCCGTGTTGATCCTGTGGTTGATCTGGTCAAAGATATCCTGGATAGGTTGCGATTCTATGGAGCGGACCCTGCTCATATATCGTTCTCCAGCAGACATATTTAATTTAATACTGGCGAAACCTGCACCGTCCTGACCCCTGTTGTGCTGCTTTTCCATCATCAGGTACATCTTGTTTACCCCAAAGAAAGCACTTCCGTATTTTTTTTGGTAATATTCCAGGGGTTTCAACAAACGAATCAATGAAATTCCGCATTCGTGCTTAATGGCATCACTCATCGGTCAATTAAATTAAAAAAGCCCCGTTGATCCGAGGCGTGTTTATTTTTGTAATTCAATATCAAACTGGGTCAATTGTTTAAATTGATGAAGCCTTTCCTCTACTTCCTGCTTTTTCAGATCATTCAACCGCTCTGTTCCAAAACGCTCTACACAAAATGAAGCCAGATTAGACCCCTGGATCACCGCGTTTTTCAAATTATTGAATGAAATATTTTCGGTCTCGGCTAAATAGCCTACAAAGCCACCGGCAAATGTATCCCCAGCGCCTGTCGGGTCAAAGACATCCTCCAGGGGTAATGCCGGCGCAAAAAATACGTTGTCGTCATGAAACAGCAGGGCACCGTGTTCCCCTTTCTTTATAACTACATATTTGGGACCCAGGGTATGGATCTGCGTGGCGGCCCTTACCAATGAATATTCTTTGGTCAATTGCCTGGCCTCTTCATCATTTATGGTGAGTACATCTACATGTTTAATGACTTCTGTCAACGCTTCCAGCGTATGATCCATCCAAAAGTTCATCGTGTCGAGGACTATCAGTTTGGGTTTTACTTTCATTTGATTGATGACGCTCATCTGAATGTCGGGGTGCAGATTTCCCAACATGACTACATCAGCATCTTTGAACCTGTGTGGGACTACAGGATTGAATTCGGCAAGGACGTTGAGTTCTGTAACGAGAGTATCCCTGCTGTTTAGATCGTTGTGATATTTGCCGCTCCAAAAAAAGGTCTTACCTTCTTTGACGATTTCAATGCCCGAAATGTCTATATTTTTGTCCGTGAAGAGGTCGAGGTATGCCTGGGGAAAATCCCCTCCAACAACAGATACAATGGCGGTATCTACCTTCAACTGGGCAGCGGCCAGGGCGATAAAAGTTGCGGCCCCTCCCAGGATCTTGTCTGTTTTACCAAAAGGAGTTTCGATCGCATCAAAGGCTACTGTACCTACAATTATAAGTTTACCCATTTAGGATTTGAAATTTGGTGCAAATATACACTTTTGAAATACCAATAGCACGTGACGCTGTCATCAAATTTGTAAATTCTCAAAGGGAATTGTTTGCAGCCCTGACCCGGGTTGCAACAGGTTATTTTAAAACAGGTAACACGGGCAACTATTTTCTGCCAAAATCTGCCGGGATCTCGCCCCACGCCCTCGTCTCCCATTTTACTATGGGCGTATTATAAGGGTTGGCCTGCAGCCATGCAATCGCCCTTCGGATAAGGTCAAACAATTCCTTGTTTTTCTTTGTTTCCACGAGCTTGGTATTACAACTTTTTTTTCGCACCCAACTCATGGCAGTTCTGGAATCCGTATAAATGATCCGGTCGCTTTTTCGTTGTTTTAAATATGCCAACCCGTGTACAATTGCCAGAAATTCTCCAATGTTATTGGTGCCTTCATTAAACGGGCCCTGCTTAAAAAGTGGCTTTCCTGTCTTGGTATCGACACCGCGATATTCCAATATTCCCGGATTGCCACTGGATGCTGCATCAACGGCAATGGAATGTAAGTTGGGCTCCCCTATTTTGACGAGGTCAACGGGGGAGAGATGGGGGTTGTTTTTTTTCTGGGCTTTGTAGGCCTCATAATTGCTGTTGTAGGCCTTTTTGGCAGTTTCAAAATTTGCAAAGGACATATATTGAGCTCCTTTTGACCCTGAAATAGCAGCCTTACAATCTTCCCAACGTTCATAGATACCCGGACGCCTGCCTTTCCAGACGACATAAAATTTATTCTTTTTGGCCATTATTCGGAAATAAAAGTTGTTCAATCACCCTGGGATAGTGTTCATATTCTAATTCATGGACCTTATTTGCAATGGATGCTACCGAATCCTTTGGGTCAACATTGGTTCTGATTTGTTTAATGGTTGCACCTTCATCATAGTTTTTGGTGACGTAATGAATGGTGATTCCGGTTTCCTTTTCCCCGTTTTCTATAACTGCCCGGTGAACGTGTTCACCAAACATCCCCTTACCCCCGAATTTCGGCAGCAGGGCCGGATGTATATTGATGATTTTATTCTGAAAATAGTCAACGATATTTTCGGGAATTTTCCACAGAAAACCGGCAAGGATAATTAAATCGGGCTCCTGGCTTTTTAAGAATTGCAGCACGCAATCTGAGGTGTATAATGCATGGCGGTTGAAATATAAAGCACTGATATTCAATATATTACATCGATCAATTACTTTTGCATGCCTTTTGTTTGAAAGTACCGACACAACGGTCACTTTCGGATTGTTCTGAAAGTACCGTATGATGTTTTCAACATTAGTGCCGGAACCGGAGGCAAAGAGAACTATACGTTTCATCGGGGTATGTAAATTAATTGATATGGGCGTATATATTTTGCAATCTGAGATTCAGGGCGCAATCAGTGTGCGGGTCTGATTTCTCTTAACCAATCCGGGTGGATTGGGGTGATTGAAAATTTTGAACGAAAATAGCACTCTTGAACTTAAATTTCTTAAATTACAAGACATTTTAGACCGAAACCGCATTATTAAACCAAAGTTTTTTATTTTTGCCAACGATTTATTTAAATTTTTAAAACCAAAATAATTATGTCAGACATTGCATCAAGAGTTAAAGCTATCATCGTTGACAAGTTGGGTGTTGATGAGAATGAAGTTGTAGCCGAGGCTAGCTTTACGAACGACCTAGGGGCAGATTCATTGGATACCGTAGAGTTGATAATGGAATTTGAAAAGGAATTTGATATCCAGATCCCGGACGATCAAGCAGAAAATATTGCAACAGTTGGCCAAGCTATCAGTTATATAGAGGAGGCCAAATAATTCAATGATATCTTATATAAGATTTGAAATTATCCATGTGGTAACATGCTGCATGGATAATTTTTTTTAATTTACGCACAGGTTAGCGAGCAAACAAAAATTTGGTTCAATGCAATTAAAGCGAGTTGTGGTTACCGGTCTTGGTGCACTGACACCAATAGGCAACACCATTGAAGAATACTGGGAGGGATTAAAGAATGGGAAAAGCGGCTGTGCACCTATCACCTACTATGATACCGAAAAATTCAAGACGAAATTTGCCTGCGAGTTAAAAAATTACGATCCTGAAACTTATTTTGACCGGAAGGAGGCCAGGAAACTGGACAGGTTTGCCCAGTATGCACTGGTATCTTCCGACGAGGCCATCGCGGATTCCGGACTTGATCTGGAGAAAGTGGATAAATTCCGTGTAGGGGTAATCTGGGGCGCTGGGATTGGAGGTTTAGAGACCTTTCAGACCGAAGTTCTGAATTATGCTGCCGGGGACGGTACCCCGAGATTTAATCCCTTCTTCATTCCCAAAATGATCGCGGATATAGCTCCGGGCAATATCTCTATCAAGCACGGATTCATGGGGCCAAATTATACCACGGTATCTGCCTGTGCATCTTCTGCGAATGCCATGATCGATGCCCTTAACTATATTCGCCTGGGCCATTGCGATGTCATTGTCACCGGAGGCAGTGAGGCAGCAGTGACCATTGCAGGTATGGGGGGGTTTAATGCCATGCACGCCCTTTCTACCCTAAATGAAAGTCCTGAAACCGCATCCAGGCCGTTTGATGCCACCAGGGATGGATTTGTGCTGGGCGAGGGGGCCGGGGCACTGATTCTCGAAGAATTGGAACACGCAAAAGCGAGGGGCGCGAAAATTTATGCCGAATTAGTAGGCGGGGGGTTATCCAGTGATGCCTATCATATGACCGCTCCTCATCCCGAAGGGATCGGGGTAGTTCGGGTGATGGAAAATTGTCTGCGGGATGCCGGAATGCAACCGGAAGAAGTGGATGCTATAAATACACACGGTACCTCCACTCCACTCGGGGATGTGGCAGAATTAAAAGCGATAGCACAGGTATTCGGAGACCACGCACCAAATATTAATATCAACTCCACGAAATCTATGACCGGACATCTGCTCGGTGCGGCAGGGGCGATAGAAGCTATTGCCTCAATTTTGGCAATGGAACACAGTCTGGTTCCACCAACCATTAATCACAGTACGGTTGATGAAAATATTGATCCAAAGTTAAACCTTACCCTGAATAAGGCCCAGAAGCGAGAGGTCAATGTTGCCATGAGCAATACGTTTGGTTTTGGAGGGCATAACGCCTGTGTACTCTTTAAAAAAATAAGGGCATAACTAATGAGTTTTCCCGCCAATATATTTAATTCTCATCCGAAGGAGGATGAGGATTTTTTTTTAGGGATAACCAAAATCCTCGGGTTTAAACCAAAAAAGCTGAAGATCTTTAAAAAGGCATTTCTACATAGATCTGTAAACATGAAAGATGCCGGCGGGAATCCGATGAACTATGAGCGACTTGAATTCCTGGGGGATGCCATGTTAGGCACCATCATCTCAAAACACCTGTACAACGAGGTTCCCGGGGGAGATGAAGGATACCTTACCAAGATGCGTTCAAAGATCGTTAGCAGGAAACACCTTAATGAATTAGGGAAAGATTTAGGACTCATCAAATTTGTTGAAAGCAGAATACCCAAGTCGCACTTCGGAGATAACATTCACGGCAATGTATTTGAAGCCCTGGTGGGGGCAATCTATTTGGACAGGGGGTATAAATACTGTGAAAAATTCATTAAAGAAAGGGTGGTCGTCCCCTATGTGGATATTGAGCAGTTAGAAGGAAAGGTTATTAGCTATAAAAGCCTTGTCATAGAATGGTGCCAAAAAGAAAAAAAGGAATTTCACTATAACGTATATGAGGATACCGGCAAGGATCCCCTGAAGCACTTTGCGGTCAAACTTTCCATAAATGACAAGGTCATGGCAAAAGCCAGGGCAACTTCCAAAAAGAAAGCAGAGGAAAAGGCCTCAAAAAGGGCATTTTTTGCACTTCAGGACAAAATGAATAAATAACAGTCAAATTGGTTGGAGATTTCTAACGATTTCGCAGCATCTTTCCTGGCATAAGCACCCTGCGCACTAGGCTGGTTTCTTTATTAATTATATCTTTACCGTTGGTGTAAATGGAATGGTTACCGCACACAAAATTTTTGAGGATTTTTATGAAGAGACATTCGCCTTACTGGCTTTGCATTGCAGTTTAGACGACTATGCGCTCGTTTATGCATTGAATACCGCCTTAAAAACCAGGTTGTGCCGGTCCAGAACGGATCTGGATATGTCCGGAAATATTTCCTTTCCTTTTTTTGAGTGGAACGATGAACTGAATCACCGAAAATGGACGTTGGTGGCCAATTATAGTAGAACAGAGGCTACCCTCCAACTGAATGATCTCTTTCAAAATGAACGGTCTTTCACCACACATCATCTGGTTCCCGAATACAGGGATGTTGATTATTTCCTGAAAATTGAACAGGGTGATGTTGAGATTGATGGTGCCATCATAAAGTCAATTCTTAATATACCCTCCATAATTACCGCTTACACCATTGATATCAACACACTGAAATCCAAAAACAATCTAATATTTTAGACGTATGCCAACCAAGAAAAAAACCAAAATCGTGGCCACCCTGGGCCCTGCAACCAGCAAGAAAGCTGTCCTGAGGGATATGATGGAGGCCGGGGTTGATGTTTTTCGAATAAACTTCTCCCATGCTGACTATAAGGATGTAACCGCCCGGATTAAGATGATACGGGATCTGAATGAAGAGCTGGGCACCTATGCAGCCATTCTCGCAGATTTACAAGGACCCAAACTGCGTGTCGGGGTTATGGCCGGAGAGGTGGTGGTTGCCCCGGGGGATGAGATCACTTTTGTAACAGGAAAACCATTTGAAGGATCTTCGGAAAAAGTGTATATGAATTATAAAAATTTCCCGATAGATGTAAATCCGGGCGAACGGATCCTCCTGGATGATGGTAAGCTTATTTTTGAGGTGCTAACCACCAATAAAAAAGATCAGGTAAGGGCAAAGGTTATCCAGGGGGGGCCATTAAAGTCCAAAAAAGGAGTCAACCTTCCGAATACCAATATTTCATTACCCGCCCTGACGGAAAAGGACGTTAAGGATGCCATTTTCGCATTGTCCCAGGATGTGGATTGGATTGCACTCTCTTTTGTTCGATTTAGTCAGGATCTGATAGATCTTCAGAATATTATTAAGGAACATTCAAAACATAAGGTGCCCATTATTGCCAAGATTGAGAAGCCGGAAGCTGTGGAAAATATTGATAAGATCGTGGCTTATTGTGACGGGCTCATGGTAGCCAGGGGCGACCTGGGCGTTGAAGTTCCTGCCCATGAAGTACCGCTGATCCAGAAAAGACTGGTCCTTCGGGCAAAAAAAGCCAGAATTCCGGTGATTATTGCCACGCAGATGATGGAGACCATGATCACGAGCCTGACACCCACAAGGGCCGAAGTCAATGACGTTGCAAACTCGGTCATGGACGGCGCTGATGCCGTGATGCTTTCCGGAGAAACATCTGTTGGAAACTATCCGGTTCAGGTAATAGAAAGAATGGCAAGTATCTTACAAAGCGTTGAGAATTCCGATTTGATCCAGGTGCCGCACGACCCGCCCCATATCCGGACAAAAAGGTATATCACCAAATCTGTGTGCTACCATGCTGCGATTATGGCCAATGAAATTAAGGCCAAGGCGATATCCACCCTGACCAACAGCGGATATACTGCTTTTCAGATCTCCGCCTGGAGGCCAAGTGCACATATTCTCGTCTTTACCTCGAACAAACGAATCCTAACACAATTAAATCTGTTATGGGGGGTAAAGGCATTTTACTACGATAGGTTTGTTTCCACGGACGAGACTATTGAGGATGTCAACAGTATTGCGTGTAAAAAGGGATTCCTTGATGTGGGGGATATGCTGATCAGCCTCGCAGCAATGCCGATAAAGGACAAGGGGATGGTCAATACACTCAGAGTTACTGAAATCGAATCCTGCAGTTTTTAAGAGGACGCCAAAGGGCTTAAAAGTCGAATTTTAACTGCACTGAAACAGTCTCTTCATTGGTCATATCTTCGTCTGTTTTCTGTGATTTTTCCGTGTTTAGGTTCGCCAGGGAAATTCCCAATAGCCTGACTGAGTTTTGCAGTTTTTCCTGATAGAGCAGATCTTTTGCCGTTTCCAGGATCAGGGCTTTGCCTGCAATAAAATAAGGCAAGGTCCTACTCCTGGTCTGAAGGGTAAAATCGCTGTATTTTATTTTTAGCGTAATGGTCTTCCCTGATATATTGCTTTTCTTTAAGCGTCTTTCCAGTTCATCGGCAATTTGTTCCAGGCGAGCCAGCATAAAAACCTCACTACTTAGATTTTCATTAAAGGTCCGTTCCGCGCCCACCGATTTAGGGACGCGATGGGGCTTTACGGCACTCATATGTATCCCCCTTGCCACGTCGTAATAATAACGTCCGCTCTTCCCAAAATTTGCAGTCAGAAATTCCACGGATTTCTCCTTGAGGTCCTTCCCGGTGAAAATGCCCAAGCTGTACATTTTTTCGGCGGTAACTTTTCCGACACCATAGAATTTTCTGACCTCCAGGGCTTCCAGAAAAGGGATTACCTCTTCCGGATTTACTGTTTTTTGGCCATTGGGTTTGTTGTAGTCGCTTGCTACTTTGGCAATGAATTTATTAATTGAAATACCTGCAGAGGCCGTCAACCCCAGTTCATCGAGTATTCGCCTCCTGATTTCCTGCGCGATCAGCGTGGCAGATGGATTCCCCTTTTTATTGGTAGTGACATCCAGGTAGGCCTCATCCAGGGAAAGCGGCTCTACCAGCTCGGTGTAGTCATAAAATATAGCGCGGATTTTTTGAGAGATTTCCTTGTACCGGTCAAAACGGGGTTTCACAAAAATGAGGTCCGGGCAGTTTTTCCTGGCCAAATACCCGCTCATAGCACTTTTCACACCAAATTTTCTGGCCTCATAGCTGGCTGCGGAAACGACACCCCTCGGAGATCCACCACCGACGGCAATGGGTTTCCCTTTAAGCTCAGGACGATCCAGTTGTTCTACCGAAGCATAGAAGGCATCCATATCAACATGAATTATTTTTCGCAAAGGGAAATCGAACGTCATAAGCAAATTTACGCTATATTTAGTTTTATCATCGGGCTGCGTAATAGCCACTGATCACTGAGTTGGCCAGGCAGGAAACAGTACAAAATGATTGAAACGGAACGGAAATTCTTGGTGCAATCCGATACCTTTAAGCAGGAAGCAGAAACTGCAGAACACATCATCCAGGGATTTTTGAATACGCATCCGGAACGTACCGTCAGGATCAGGATTACGGACGATTTCGGATATTTGACGATTAAGGGGTTGACCGGTAAGTCAGGGGCCTCCCGCTTCGAATGGGAAAGAGAAATTCCTGTGAAGGAAGCAAGGCACCTGCTACTTTTATGTGAAAAGGGCTTTATTGAAAAAACCAGGTACCGGATCAGGGCGGGGGATCACATCGTTGAGGTCGACGAATTTCACGGGGACAATGATGGTCTGGTGATCGCAGAAATTGAACTGAATGATGAATATGAGCCGTTTGAAAAACCGGTGTGGTTGGGAAAAGAAGTCACCGGTGATATACGATATTACAATTCACAATTAAGTATTAACCCATTTAAGACATGGAAAAAGGAAGAAAGATAACCTGCTTATTGATATTGTTACTTATGCTGGGGGCATGTAAGCAGCAGAAAGCAGATATTGAAAATACTACCAATAGGGTATTGGAAAATACTGAAAAGTCGATCGGTAAAATAAAAGAAGAATTAACCGAGGCCGGCTATCAGACTTTTGACTATGTTGATGAGGAAACAAAGGATACAGTGATCATGCAGCAATACTTTATCGCCTTTCTGAAGCGTGGGCCCAACAGGTCCCAATCGCAAACGGAGGCAGACAGCCTGCAAAAACTACATCTGGCCCATCTGGGAAGGATGTATAGGGAAGGACATGCCGATATTTCCGGTCCTTTCGGGGATGATGGGGACATCAGGGGAATTACCATATACAACACCCCGACCTTGGAAATGGCAGACAGTCTTGCACATATGGATCCTATGGTACAAACAGGCAGATTGGTCATTGAATTACACCCGTGGTGGGCCGCAAAAGGATTTCCACTAAGGTAGGTATCATTGAACTCCCGGGCTGAAAGCTAGCGAAAGGTATCTATAGGGCACTCCTGAACTGCGCAAGGAACCTTACATCATTTTCGCTAAGTAGCCGGATGTCAGTAATCTGATGCAGTAAAAGTGCTATCCTGTCGATCCCCATCCCAAACGCAAAGCCGGAATATACCTCGGAATCAATACCACAGTTTTCCAAAACATTCGGGTCGACCATCCCGCAACCCATGATCTCTAGCCACCCTGTTCCCTTTGTCATGCGATAGTCGGTTTCCGTTTCAAGGCCCCAATATACATCGACCTCGGCACTGGGTTCCGTAAACGGGAAGTAGGAAGGCCTGAGCCGGATTTTAGAGCGACCAAAAAGCTCAGTGGTGAAAAATTGCAGGGTCTGTTTCAGATCTGCAAAGGATACATCCTTGTCTATATACAAACCTTCGACCTGGTGGAAAAAGCAATGAGAACGTGCCGAAATGGCCTCATTTCTATAGACTCTACCAGGGGAAATCGTCCGAATAGGGGGTTTGTTGTTCTCCATATATCTCACCTGCACGGAGGAGGTATGGGTGCGCAGCAGAATATCGGGATCTGTCTTTATAAAAAAAGTGTCCTGCATATCCCTTGCCGGATGGTGTTCCGGCAGGTTAAGGGCCGTGAAATTATGCCAGTCGTCTTCAATTTCAGGACCTTCCGATACATTAAACCCTATCCTGGAGAAGATCTCGATAATTTGGTTTTTCACAATGGAAACCGGATGTCTGGATCCCAGCTCCAAAGGTTCTGCCGGCCTGGTCAGGTCACCATATGCCGTTGCGACTTCCACTTTGTCGGCACATGCTTTATTGAGTGAATTTACCTTTTCAGAGGCAATATTTTTAAGTTTGTTGATCGTTTGACCGAACTCCTTCTTCTGGTCTCCCGGGATTTCTTTAAACGCTGCAAAAAATTGGTTCAACAATCCTTTTTTGCCAAGGTACTTGATGCGAAATGCTTCAATATCCTTCAAATTGTCGGCGGTAAAACTTTCTACCTCTGCAATATGTTCCTTGAGTTGATCGATCATTTAAAAACGGTTTGGCCTTATGGCCGCCACGTCCATTGACAAACCATACGACCATCGGAACGCAAAGTTAAAACTTTTATCCCTGCTTTATAGAAAAACTACGCTTTCATGCTAATATCTGTTGCTTTTAACGGGGTGAGATCATGCCGAAATTTCGGCAAATTTGTCATTTTCATTCTGTACCACCCATTCTACACATTCGTCAAAGTCCTTAAATATATGTTCCCGTGGGATAAGATCCGGGATGATGTCGATGCGTTCCATCATATATTTAGGCTGGTCCATCACTCCTGTAAACAAGACGGTAATGTTTTTCCTTCTTAATTCCTGAAGTACATCCTCCATGGCATAAAGACCGGACTGATCCATATACGCCATTCTGCCCAGCCTGATGATAACACATTTCGCCGTTGAAGGAATTTGATCTGCAAGGGACTGAAAATCACCGGTGGTTCCGAAGAATAAAGGCCCTTTGATGTGTTTTATGAATACTTCTTCCTTCAAATTTTCCGGAAAATCTTTTTCATCGGACCAGGCTTTTTCCTTTTCCAGGGATTTCACATCAGAGCGCTGTGCTGTCAGATCTCCCATTTTTTTCATAAACATCAGCGAAGCGATCACAAGTCCGATGCCCACTGCATAGACCAAATTCCAAACGGTGGAAAGCACAAGTACCACGAGCATTACAATTACCTCTGAACTCAGTTTTAACGGGCCTAATTTAATATCCTTGGGTAAACTTGGGATCGCCTTCAACCCCTTGTAATCCATCACGCTGATGCCTACAGTTATCAAAATACCGGCAAGAACAGCGGCCGGGATCTGTGAGGCGACAGGGCCCATGGCCAACAGGATAAAAAGCAACAACACGCCGGCGATCATCCCGGATAATTTGGTTTTACCTCCGGATTTAATATTTACGACCGTTCTAATGGTAGCCCCGGCTCCGGGAATTCCACCGAACAGTGCGGCAATGCTGTTTCCTATACCTTGGCCGATCAGTTCCTTGTTGGGATGATGTTTGGTTTTTGTCATGTTATCGGCAACAACTGATGTAAGGAGTGAATCTATAGCCCCTAAAAGAGCCAAAGTCAGGGCAGTAAAAAAATATGGGGTTATTGCACTCATTTCAAAAGCAGTAAAAATTTCTAAATTGGGTACAGGGAAACCCTCCGGAATTTTCTCAATAGGCCTGTAATCCATTCCAAAACCATAGGCAACTCCGGACACGGCCAGCAAGGCTACGAGCGTGCTTGGTATCGTAGTTGTTATCCGCTTAAAACCATAAATGATGATAATCGTTGCCAGGGCAAGTGCAAATTCCAGCCAATTGATATTTTTCAGGCCCTTGGGGATCACATTGATCGCCCCCAAAACGCCGGAAGCCTCCTTGGCGGCCAGAGTTTTTGCCTCCTCCTGAATGGTTGCTTCCGTGATATCCGAAGCCCTTTCAATAGTTTCTTTAAAGTCTTCCAGGACGAGGATTCCCTCTCCGGCTTCTTCCTTCAGGATATTTTCCAGGATGAGTTCCTCTGCCTGTGGTTTAAAGGGATCCACCCACGAACTGTCCTCCTTGGGATAATAACCAATCGCCGGAAGAACTTGCGTAATGATTATGATGACCCCTATGGCAGTCATAAAACCTGAAACAACAGGATAGGGAATATAGCGTATATATTTGCCGATGCCCAGAATCCCCAACCCAACCTGCATAAGTCCGGCTAATAGAAAAACACTTAGGATGGCAGGCAGGGCCTTCGCAACACTGCCGTCGTAAACGGCTATGATGCCCGCAATGATGACCATACTTACTGCGGTCATCGGAGCTGTTGGTCCTGAGATCTGCGTATTGGTACCACCGAATAAAGCGGCAAAAAAGCTGATAAATATGGCACCGTATAATCCCGCACTGGGGCCAAGGCCAGAACTGACACCAAAGGCCAAAGCCAGGGGCAGGGCCACAATTCCGGCGGTAATTCCGCCAAAGAGATCACCCTTAAGATTGGAGAAGATGTTTTTCATAGTTTTTGATAATTGAAATTCCGTTAATGTTTAATACCTGTCTTATGATCCTTTAGTCCAGATGATAGATTTCCATAATGTTTTTCAGAATCCCTTCGAAATCTATCTTCAGGTCAATGAGCTTGCCGGAGTGCACATCAAAGACCCAGCCGTGCACTTTCATCTCCCGATCCCGATAGGCCTTTTGAACAGCTGCTGTTTTTATAAGATTCACACATTGCTCCTGAACATTAAGTTCTACCAGACGATTGTACTTTTCATCCTCATCTTTTATGTCATTCAGTTCATCTTTGTGGAGGCGGTACACATCCCTGATATTACGCAACCACGGATTCAGAATCCCAAGATCCGCAGATTGCATGGCGGCTTTTACCCCACCACATGCATAATGCCCGCATACCACGACATGATCCACCCTAAGATGTTCCACGGCATAGTTTATGACCGACATCACGTTCAGATCAATACTAATGACCATATTGGCAATATTGCGGTGCACAAATACTTCCCCGGGTCCCAGACCCATTAAATCTTCGGCGGTTACCCGACTGTCCGAACAACCTATATACAGTAATTCCGGATTTTGCCCCTTCCCGAGTTCTTCAAAATAATTACGGTCAAGGGAAAGTTTTTTATTGATCCACTCCTTATTATTTTCAAATACAGTATTTATATTCATGATTTTTATTTTAAATATATTGTTTTAAATCTATTCGTGATGCGGTAGCGCATGAATGGCCAAGCATTGATCAAAGTGAAATGGAACAGAAATAATCACCTGTTCAAAGAATTGGACGGTGTTTATTCTATTGAGGATATGCTAAAGTTGCTTTGCCTAAATGATGATTTCGGGCGGGGGTGAAGTAATTTCAATGGTGTGGTCCGTATGCTCTGAAGGATAATAAACATCACTCATATCAATTGCAAAGCGCATAGCCAGACCTTGTGTTAACAGGCCGCTGCAGATCATCGATTTTTCATCGGTATCTGTCTTGCCTTGTTCCGGCTTCTCCTCTTCATTGAGATTCAGAACAATTACGGGCTTCTCGTGGTGGTGAAGTAAGGTAACAACGGAAGGGACCACCAGCGCACAGATCCAGAGAGAAAGTAATACAATATGGATAGTGAATTTCATGGTCTTCCGGGCATTGAGCACAAAAATAACAGGTTTGTTAAAATATCCTGTTAAAGTAATATTAAAAATCCTTCAACAATTTAATGGCACCTGCCGGGATCCATCCGGTTTTACCATCCACCAGTTGGATCTTCCTGTAATCATTTAGTTCGTCCAGCACATTTACCTTTGTGCCTTCATGCAATACAAATGCCTCAGTGCTTCGATTATTGGGTTCAGCCTTTACAGCAGCTTCTTCGGAAAATACGATAGCAGGCTGTTCTGCCATAAAATCAGCGTATTGCATAAATGCAAAGACGAGGGAGCTTACTGAAAGGAACAAAAATAACAAACTGCCAAAAAAAGCAAAGCGTTTTTTTGTTTCATACCTAAAATAATAGAAGGCAATATAGCAGAGGACAAAAAGGATCATAAAGGTAACGGCAAAATAGGCCCACTGATCAAAGGACCACCTCCCGGTAATACTCGCATAGATTTTTGAAAGGCCGGTTTCCGGAAGTACCTCTATGGCGTCCAGGGTCATGTTTTGTGCATAGGCCAGATTATTCTTTATCTCGGAATCATCAGGATCCAGTAAGAGGGCTTTTTCGTAATAGTAGATGCTCGGGGCAATTTGATTTAGTTTGTAATAGGAATTCCCCAGATTGTAATACAGGGATGCCGAGTGATCTCCCCTTTCGAGAATATCCTCGTATACCTCAACGGCCTTTTCGTAGTCCCCATCATTATAGGCGGTTGCCGCACGATTGAATAATGCTTCCGACTGGGCGCTGACCCAGGAAACAAAACATAGAGACCATAATAAGACACTACTTTTCACTTGATTCAAAAATTTGATCTTCGGCCGGTGTACTTCCCCCTGTAGCTGTAAAAATACTCCTGCTTTAATTCAGATACATATTTAATTCTGTTCCTTTAATATTTTGGCAGCACCCAAACACACCCACTTCCCGCTGG
>Ga0102947_1000168_pt1 | contig 23375 bp, 30 predicted proteins | sample SalPon2A_A_D2_MG_FD_78210 | JGI IMG/M metagenome (GOLD analysis project Ga0102947, IMG submission 78210) | Soil microbial communities from South San Francisco under conditions of wetland restoration - Salt Pond MetaG R2A_A_D2_MG | ecosystem: Environmental > Terrestrial > Soil > Wetlands | place... | reverse complement strand
TTTTCTTTTTGGTTTTTTTTGCTTTGGTAGGTTTTTCTTCTGTTTTCTTTTTGGTTTTTTTTGCTTTGGTAGGTTTTTCTTCAGTTTTCTTTTTGGTTTTTTTTGCTTTGGTAGATTTGGTTTCTAGAATTTTTGTTTTTTTCTTCAAGTCAGCGATTTCTGCTTTTATTTTTGCCGCTTCTTCAATTAATGAATCTTTTTTCTTCGCCATTATACCATCCCATTTTTATTAAATTTCTTCATGAAAGAATTCATTCCTATTTAACAGTAAATTTCTCACTGATAGTTATACTATTCCTTTGGTTCTGATCAAGAAGATCTACCACTATTTTGTACTCTCCAGGAATATCAACTACTTCTGAAAATGTTTCCTCCAAAGGAAGCAAAGAAGAACCTTTATCAAAACATTGATGGAAATAACCGCTTTGGGCGACTGCATTTTCGTTGAATGTGTATATTGTAATATACAGATCACCACAAGAAAACGATAGATCGTCAATTAATACTTGAATTCGAATGGGTTCTGAAATAGTATACTGTTTTTCCAATCCAATAATTTCTAGTTGTTCATTATCTAATTTTTCGCCAATTGAACCTACTTGCATTAAATTTAGTTCACGTCCAGAGTCTTGAAGAATATCCCACATTACAAAAGAACCAAAAATTACAGAAAAAACTATAGGTAAGACAAACACCGCATAAGTTCCTCCTCTAACCATTTTGATTTCTCACAGATGATTCCCCTATATCTATTTAGCAAAATTTTTGTGCAAGAGGAATTTGACGAATGAGTTAAATCAAAGTCAACTAAATATCGCTTGATGCGACTTAGAAAATTTAGAGTTAGGGCATATCGTTGCATCCATGATTCTGGAGAAATTACTGTTGGAGATTTGGCAGCATTTGTGGGAAGAAATGAAAGTGGAAAAACAACAATCCTGCAAGCATTAACTTTACTAAATAAAGATGAAGTTATTTCAGATTTGGATCTCTGTGATGAAATGTTTGAGGAACTTAAAGAAGAGATACGATTAGCAGAAGGAGAATTTGAATTAAGTCAAAGTGAAACCAACATGGTTAAAGAAAAATTTCCAAATTTGCCGGAAATAAAAAAAATAAAAATATTTAGAACAAATAAAAAACAAGAAATTCAATATGAGTTTGAAAATATAAAAATTAGTGAAAAATCTGATGGAGGATTAAATTCCTGGGAAAACTTTTCAAAGAGAATGCTAGATTTTTTGGAAACAATCCCAAATCATCTTAGGGTACAAATAAATACAAAATTTTTTGATGATCCTCCTCCAAAAAATAAGGCTGACTTTGATACTGGATTTTCTGAATTTAGTAATCAATTTCATGTTGTGGCCTCACAAGATTCAAAAGTTATAGAAGAATGGGAAAAAATTTATGCCAGGCCGGAAAATCAATTTTTCAATTTACTTTCAGGAGGAAGTGAAAAAACTGCACTGGAGAACTATTTTTCAAATCAACTTCATCCAAGGTTTGTTTACTTTTCAGACTATAAGAAAATCTACGGAAATATCAATCTAAATGAATACATCAGGGATGAAAAAAAAGAGAGAGGAGAATCCATAGAGTACATTGAAGAATTTGACAAGGCCGAAACAGTTAGAAATCTTTTCTATTTAGCTGAACTAGACATTAAAGAATTAGAAGTAGTTAAGGATAGTCCATCAAGATGCATCAAACTTCTCAATACAGCTAGTAACAGGCTAACAAAAAAACTAAACCCAGCCTGGAAAGGAGACCCAATTCATGTGGAATTAAGGTACAATCCAGGAAACATCATGAGTGTTGTAATTTCGGATGTCCATAAGGATGGAACCGTAACAAATACTGGTTTGTTAAATAGAAGAGCAGAGGGTTTTAAATGGACTTTTTCTTTTATAGTAAACTTTGCAGCAGAAACTCAAAGAGCGGAGCTTAAAGAAGCAATTCTCCTTTTAGATGAACCTGCTAGAAATCTCCATCCAACTCAACAACGAGGAATTTCAGATCTTTTAAAAAACCTTGCAGGATCCAATCAAGTCCTATATGCAACACATTCACCATTTATGATTTTCGATTATTCTCCCGGTAATTTGTTAGTTGTAGAATTAGATAAAAGGAAACATCTCAGTAGAATATTTTATGATTATTGGAATGCAGACGATAAAACACTTACACCAATTCTTTATGGATTATCAAGAGGGTTAGTTGACTCCATAGTAGATAGAGAAATTGGAAGAAATTCTCGACCTGTTATTATTGTTGAAACCATGTCCGATTCAATGTATCTAAATTCCTTTGATAAATTTTTGCAAGACCCAAATATCTCAATGAACCCTCTAAATGTTGTCCCTGCCTTTAATAAAAATGCAGTATTACCACTTGCAATATTTTATAGAAATCATGGATATAATACATTCATTTTATTAGATAATACCGAAGAGTCTAAACAAATTTCTTCTCAGTTAGTATCTAATGAATTTTCGCCGATTCAAATAATATTTTTTGAAAAGGAAGGAAAAACCTTAGAATCCATTGAGGATTATATTGTTCTTGAAGATTATCTTTATGCCGTAAACCAAACCTATGAAATTAAACTAAGGCAAGAAGGATATTCCAATCTTATTCCTGAAAATGTTATTTCCAAAAAAAAGAAGGGCGTTGTAGAAAATCTTACAAGTATTTGGGAAGAACATAAAGATGATGATTGGAAAGAATTTGATAATGAAGAGATTACAAGGTATATTTGCGAAAAAATTACTCTTGAAGAAACTGATTTTCTTTCAGATAAAACAAAAGATCAGTTTCGTTCTCTTTATCGCTTAATAGCTGAGAGGATTCGACAGTATCAAAATGCTGGTATCAAGACTGATTTAGATAAATTTCAAAAGCCTCAAAAACGAGATTAATGAAGTTTTCTTATGATAAAGACCAAAATTTCAAATCTTAAAGTGAAAAAATATTCAATTAAGGTTTAATTTAGAGGTGAAAAAAATGGTAGTTATGAATGAATCCTCTATGAGAGGAATTTTCCTTTCTTTAATTTTGATTTTTGCTTTGTCGATAATATCAAATCCATTAGATGGGTTTGCAGCAGATGAAATAGTTGTAAAAAGCATTTCTTTTGAAAAAAGTACAATTTTAGAGATTAAAAATAATGGAGCAGAAGAAGTAAACTCATTTAGAATTTGGTTGGCAGATGATTATAATTTTGAATTTTTTAAAACTGAAAAGGGTTGGGTGGGAGATAGAACACCACAAGGAGTAATTATTTTTACATCAACGGAACCAATAAAGCAAGGAGAGTCTGTAAAATTTGGTGTCCAAACAAATGAACCTAATCCAGGAATTAATTGGAAAGCTCTGGATAAAGATGAAGGAGAAATAGAAATTGGAAAATCTTTTGGTAATGACTGGGCTGATCAGGTAAAAATTTCTTCCAATACAAGTACAAACATACCTAAAGGGATTTTTGAAACTTCAGTTTTTAGAATAATACCTGAAAAACCCAATGCAGGTGGATCTATTAGAGTAACTGGAGATAATTTTGGTTCATTGCAACAATTTGATTTTTTTATCAACACTCAGAAAATGGGAACCTTTGATACTGATAATAAAGGTCATTTTATGACCACATTCCAAATTCCAAATGATCAAAAAGCTGATCGGGTAGAATTTTTGGTTAAGGATAGAATAGGTCAAGAAATGGAGTATAGTCTTAGACTAGGAGAAGAAGGTACCCAAATACCAGATTCAGAAATTGTGAAGCTTACCATAAAAGGAGTACCAGATGTAATGTATAGAGGAGACTTTTTGGAGGTATTTGGAACTGCTCAACCAGGAAGTGCAATAACTGCTTCAATTAAAAATCCCAACGATAAGATTATCAACACAAGAACTGCAGAAGTTGACGCAAAGGGAAATTGGAAATTAGCCGAACCAATAATTGTGCCTTTAGACGCTCAATTTGGAAGGTATACTGCCGAGATTTCTGATGGAAGAGAAAATATTTTACAAACATGGTCGGTAGAATCTTCCAAAGTAATTATAATAGCTCCAAATAAATTAAAATTTGCCCCTGGTGAGACTTTGAGATTCAATGGGACTGCATTACCCAATCAACCTTTAGAATTGATTCTTGAGGATCCTCTAGGTATTGAAAAAATTTCAGATATTTTTGACGTAGATAATACAGGTATGATTGAATTTTCATATTCTACAACCCCCAATGTGGACAAGGAAGGAACTTGGACCTTAATAGCCACACAGGGAAACCATAAAGAGTTAATTTACGCAGGATTAGGAGAACTTCCATCGATTCCTGTAAACTTAGAATTCGATAAGCTAAATTACAAACCATCAGAAGATGCAAAAATTTCTTTTACAGGAAAAGCTTCCGAAGTTTTAAATTTGTTAATAATTGATCCATCTGACAAACCAAAGGGAGATGCCATTCAAATTACTTTAGAACCTGATGGAACCGGTTTTTACACTTTGGATTTGAATGGATATTCTTCAGGAGTTTATTCTGCAGTAGTTAGCAAGGGAACTACAAAGAGTACTGAAGTTTTTACTGTTGGTCTTCAAACAGGATCTGGAGAAATTACCTTTAGTACCACTAAACTAAGTTATGAACCAGGAGAATCGGTTTTAATTTTAGGTGAAACAAAGCCAAATATCCTTCTTACTTTAACCTTAATTGATCCTGATGGAAACGAGGTAAAAAACAAAATAACCTTCTCAGATAAACAAGGAAAAATTACTGAGAATTCCTTTAGAATACCTTCTGAGGCAAAACCTGGAATATGGATAATTAACGCAAAAAGTGGTTCAAATTTTTCTAATATGGATTTGGAGATAACTGCAATACAAGCAGAAGGATTAGCAATAGCAGTAGAAGATTCACAATTCATACCAGGAATAGGACAAACACTCACAATCAAAATTGTAGGCGCACAACATACCGTGAATATCGATATTATCTCTGATGAGGGTGAAATAATTGAACAGTTAGCATTTCCAGCATCAAAAGAAGGTAAAATAGTTCAACCTTGGGTCATTCCTCCAGGAACTGAACCTGGAACCTATACCTTCAAAGCAGAGGATCCATTTGACGATGCAGAAACCACACACTTCCTAAAATAACCTCAAACAATTTTATTTCACCTAATTTCGAATTAATTCATGAACCTAAAAGATAAAATTTCAGAATATCCCAATTTTCCTAAACAAGGAATTTTATTTCGTGATTTTAGTCCAATTTTAAAAGATCCTTCTGCATTATCATTTATTGCAGATGAATTTACTAAAATTTTTCATCCTAAAGATATTGATTTCTTTGCAGGGATAGAATCCAGGGGATTTTTACTTGCAGGTATTCTTGCGGTTCGATTCAACAAAGGAATGATTATGATAAGAAAAGCTAACAAGCTACCAGGAAAAACCACCAAGTTATCATATAAAATTGAATATGGAAAAGATACCATTGAGATTCAAAAGGATGTAATAAAGAAAGGACAGAGAATTCTTATTTGTGATGATTTACTTGCAACAGGGGGAACTGCAAAAGCATCAGCAAAATTAATTGAGAAAGTTGGTGGGAAAATAACAGGTTTTGCATTTATCATAGAATTAACAGATTTGGGAGGAATCAAAGGAATTAGCAAATACAAATGTAAATCATTGGTGAAATTCTAATGGATTCAGATGTAGAGATTGGAATTTTTGGAGGAACAGGAATTTATGATTCTGGTCTGCTTGAAAATCCTAAAGAAATAATCATTGATACACCATATGGCAAACCCTCAGATTCAATAACCGTAGGAATATTCAAAGGAAGAAAAATTGCCTTTTTGCCAAGACACGGAAAAAAACACACCATTCCTCCTCATATGATAAACTATAGGGCAAACATTTGGGCTTTCAAAGAATTAGGAATTTCAAGAATTATTGCACCCTCTGCTGTTGGAAGCTTGAAAAAAGAAATTGAGCCTGGTCATTTTGCCTTACCAACACAGTTCTTGGATTTTACCAAATCAAGAATAGGTTCTTTTTCTGAAGAAGGAAGAGCTATTCATATTTCTGTAGCTGATCCATTTTGTCCAGAATTACAGGATTCCATTAAAAAAGTTGTATTTGAGAATGATGATAAAATTCACGAAGATTGTACTTATGTTTGCATTGAGGGCCCAAGATTTTCAACCAAAGCAGAATCCAGATTCTATAGAACCACAAATGCAGATATTATTGGAATGACTCTAGTTCCTGAATGCCAACTAGCAAGGGAATCTCAAATGTGTTACGCTTCAATTTCCACTGTAACTGACTATGATGTCTGGGCAGAAAAACCTGTTACTGCAAAAGAAGTATTAGAAACGCTTGGTAAAAATGTTGAAAATACCAAAAAAATGCTAGTAGATTTAATTGAAAAAATTCCTACAAAAAGGGAATGCAAATGCTCTGCAGCTTTGGCAGAGGCTGAATTTTAATCATCAACAAAAGATTCCCTTTTCAATCCTTCTGGAAGGGATAGATCACCATGTAAGAGATTTTTCTGCAAATTCATTATCACTTCATCAGTATCGTATCCAAATGATTTTAATTCTTTTTCAGTAGTTTTTGAAATTTTTGCTCCAATATTTTGACCGCCAATTCTACCAAAAGCAATTGCGGTAAATCTAAAGGAATGTCCATCAATAGAAAAATTTCCCGTAATTTTGGCAGCCATTTGACTTCCATGAATATTAGTAATGTTGATTTTAAGATCCATTTTAACGATTAAATTTCTACTGCGGTGTTAACATGATCATCTATTAGAAAACTCCAATGACTTTCATCCTCAACTTTGAAATTTTTGATTTTTAGCGGAATAATCTTTTCATCTAGACATTCATGTTTAATTTCATCATTTTCCTTTAATCGTACCAATTTCCATTTGTATTTGCCTTGCTGAAGTTTACATACAATTACTGCCCATTTTGCATCAGGGTCAATTTTTGGCATACCTACTAAATCTGCTAGTTCCTCAATACCTAGTTGTTTTTCCTCACAAAATCTCTTTTTACAACTAGCACACCTCCAAACATCAACTGAGCCAATAGTTCTCTCGTCAATGTTAATGTTAACTACTCCATAGTATACTGGCTGGTGCTTGCAAGACTCTGTATCAATACTCAATGTTGTTCACCAATAATCTGCGTTATTTAGTTCTTGCATCCTCATAGGGTTTTTCTAGCATTACTCCTATACTATCAACGATTTTATTTCGCTTAAATTCAATTTTTTCTTTTTCACATAATCTTCTAAACATGTTTACTGCAGTAAACCTTGGATGCATGGCCTCAAATTCTTTTTCAGGCATATCAATAAACGCACCTAACCTCATTAGATCCTTTGCAGTTTTAAAAGCAAGATCTTTTGAAATGTTTAGTTTATCTGCTATTTGTGAAATATTCATCTGCCCATAACATGTAATCAAAAGGAATGTTTTTGCTTGCACAGAATTTAATTTAATTTCAGAAATTAGTTTCTCTTCAATTATGGATGTGTCCATTATTTTTGAATTAATTTTCAAATAAATAAAGGATAGTTACTAATCTTGATTTATAATAAAGAATTTTTTTGATATTTTCAAAGAAAATCCCATGGCAATAAAATGAACGATTCCACCTATAATTATTGCTTGAAGAAGATTATCTAAAAATATCCAAGCCAAAAAAAACATAGAAAGTGAGGGAATAATTAAAAAGAGTGCAATAATTGTACCTTTTAGAAAAATTTCTGCTCTTGTAAGTTTTATAGATTTTTTTTCATCAGACAACGAATCAGCCATAGCTTTTGATAATAAAAACCAAAGATTAGTAAAAAAATATTGCCCTATTTTTCAACATTAATTATTTGATTCAAACCCCTATAGATATGAATCATGCATAAAGTGACAAACCCTTCTTGAGGGATTTAAAATAATTTAATGAAACCTAAATTGAAAATTTAAATTATTTCTTGGTAAAAATTTAACAAAATGAAAATATCAAAATTTTTAATTTTTACAAAATTCATATTTTTCTCTAAGGTATAGATGCACGTAAAGTACCTCTTTGACTTTAGTTTTATACCCACAAAAAGGACAATACAATATCATTCTTTAAACTCCTAAATTTACTAGCGTGTGGTTTTTTGGTTAAACTAGGACATTAACATTTTTGTAAAAGTTTAATTTTGAAACTTTTTTTATTTTATGAATAATCGTTGGAGTGTTTTTTTTCTAAAGTTTTTTAAAAGCAATGACAGAAATACAAATGTTGCAACTGCTCCCAATCCTGCATTGGGTAAAAGATTTACAGCAAGGAAAATACCTGCGCCAACAAGTATGCTGATAAAAAGCATTGTTGTTCCAGCATAAAATTTGAATGCTGTGACCCTATGAACCAAACCTGATGGTACTTCAAAATCCTTATTTCTCAAGATATCTTTTGTATTTTTTTTCTCGTCGATTATGGGCATTCTGTTTTCCAAATCATCTATAATTTTGTTTTTGTAAATTTGAAAGAAACGAAGGTTGCATAAACCTAGGTACAAGGTAAAATTAAGAATAATCCCGGCTACTACAATTACTAGTTCAATTGGTAGCAAAGAATCTTCAAAGTTTAAGGAAAAGGATATTGCAATAATAGCTGCAGTTATTATCCCTACCGCAATGGGAGTGGTCCAAATGCGTTTATCAATATCTCTAACATCGCTTTTAAGCTGATTATACTGATTTACCAAGAAATTATTTTCTAGCTTTACTTTTTCATTTTCTAGGATTCTTACGCGATCTTTTAGATGTTCATGTGAAATTTCCTCTAACACTGTGCCTCAACTCACCTTTCAACTAGAGCTTATAAGATTAGTAGATGAATCCTCAGTAAGACTTTTAATTTTCTTGTAACTTGTTTTTCAAGAAGGTTTCGAACTAAACTTTATCTCAGATAGTATGGTCAAAAAACAAAGATACTTTATATTTGGCAAAAACTGATTCCCCCTGTTTGGCAAGTTACAAGGGAACTTATTCTAATGAACAATCATTAAATTTTGTAATTCCTATAATGATTATTCTCTTTCTAGGAATAATTTACGTAATGACTCAGAGATCAGGATCAGGATTCGTTAGTTTCATTTTGATTGGGGTTGCTGCACTTACAATGGTTTATTGGGTTAAAGTACTTAAAAAAATGACCAAAGATCAAAAACCAGTATTTTCATCAAGGGAACAAGAAGCGAAAAATTGGGTATATGATCTTATCAAAGGTGATGGAGATTTTGTTTTTGTGGCTGAAGTTCCAGGGCCAGAGGATAAGATTATGGTAAGACTGATTGATGGGGTTTTGTATATTCGTGGTTCAGCAAATTTTTCAAAAGAAGTTTCCATTGAAGGTTCTAATAACATGCAGATCTTTGATTTCAAATACAGAAATGGTGTTTTAACTCTTCGAATTAAAAAAGATTAAAGACTTTTTGCTAATTCTAATTTTTGTGGTAGATATTTATCAGTGATATTTGTCAAACCATACTTTGAAAAGGCTTCTAGTTCAGCTTTTCTTTTTAATCTCAAAAATACCTCTAGTTCCTTTTTCCAAATTCCATCCAAATATCTAGGATCTTTTTGTAAATCATAGCATCTCTTAATGTCGGATTCAGTCATCGGAATTGTAGGAAGTTTATATTTTTCAATATCTGTTGCCCAGACCCCAACCCATTTTGCATCGGGAACTGTTAATTCTCTCAGATGAGCAGCATTTGCAGAACCTGATTTTATAACCATAGCAATATGTTCTCCATACACGTCACCATCTGTTAGAATAATTACTGGTAGATTCATTTCATCATGTAACCTTTTCAAAAGGGTCCTAGTTGAACGTGGAGCTTGACCTCCAGTGTTGATAATAATTGCTTTGAATTTTTTATCTATCTGTTCTTCAACAAACCTAGTAAACAATCCACCTTTTTCAATTGCAATTACAATTTCAGCACTTGTATCAACTAATTCAGATGTAGTCAAACTGGGACCTATAGCATATCCATCAGGATGATTGGACAAATTCATTGATTTTCCTTCATATCCTGGAATAGTATATTCTATGTTCAAATCACCAAAAATAGAACTACGCTCCTCAGGAAAGATATGAAAATCTTCTCTTGGTCTTGATGTTACTGCTTCTAAATCTACAATAATGTTATCTGATTCGCTTTGATCTTCAAAATCTATTTCAAAGGCTTGGGATGAATAATAGATATCCCTCAAGGTAGATGATTTTTTTTCATTTGTTAATCTATTTGCAAAAAATGCAAGCCACATTAACTGTGTAAAAGATCTTAGTTGAGATGTATTTCTGGAACTCCTCAAGGCAGTTGAATTCCCTAAAATGTATTGACGGAGTTTTTTATCGTAAACGATGTTGCTAACTGATCTACTTGGAATTGAAAATTTTGGAAACTCCCCTTTATCCAAATCACCATAAATTTTCGCACCATGGTCTTTGAGCATCTCAAGAATATTTTTTTGTTTTTCTTTGGCTTTTTTACTTGCAGCCTTTATTTTATTTTCAGTTGTTTTACTCATTTTCTATTGGTCTCTCCTCGTGTAATAATTTTTGAAAATTAGGTTCTTTTTTCTTTCCAGCAAGTTCCGTAGAGAACTGAGCAATCAAAGGAATATACTTTGCATAAAGGTTTGCTCTTTTTTTGGCAGCTTCCGCTTGTCCTCTTTTATTCATAAATACCGATAATTTTCTAGCCATGAATTGAATAGCTAATCTCAGTTCCCTTTCAATTTCTTGCCTGTCTGCAACGTTTTCTTTTCCGGCAGTTTTGTACGGAATTCTAGTTGAACAAATGTGCGATACTATAACTAATGGTGGATCCCCCTTGGCCTTATACCGACTCCAGTCAATGTCATTGATCACTTTTAAAACAACATCACTACCTTCGTCATAGAGTAATGGTATACGATTAGCAAATCGATACACTTTGATTCCACGTGTGCTGATTTCCCCGCCATATGCAATTCCCATTTCAACCACAAAAGGAAATCCAGAATAAGCAGATGCACTACGTTGAATTACGGTGAGAAAATCCGGTTTGAAAAATTTCTTCATTCCCTTTTCAAGTGGTTCTTCTCCAAGAGGGGCAAGGCAGCTAGGATCGGGACCCATAAAGTCCTCATATTTTTGTAATGAATCACTTAATTTTGCAAGTTCTTGATTGGTCATTGTTCCTATACGTTTTTCAGGCTTGAATTTAGCAAATTCTGCAAATTTTACTGCGGTAGTTGGACCAACCCTTTGAAATTTTTTTGTCAAAAATGCAGTCAAGGTTTCTCCTTGAACTGTATTTGTTAATTGTTTGTAGTATGGACTTTCAGGATCCATTTCTATTGATTTTGAGGTAGAATCTCCAAAGTCCCAATAAAATAATTTTTTATTTGGTACATCTATATCTTCAATTCTAATTTTATTTAATTTCTCGAAATCCATTTTAAGAAATGACATTAATGCAATTACCACTCTAACTTGTCTAGAAAGATTCTTCCAACGTTTTCTAGCCTTTTCCATTATTGCAGTAAAACTTAGATTCTTTTTTGAAAGACCTAAATCTTTTCTAACCTTTTCAACCATTGCATCATCAATGGTAGGAATTTCAAATTGAGATTCAATCATCATTCTCCTGATTGTTTCTACATCTGTTCCATATGGATGAGGTCGAATAATTGTTGGAGGTTTTGGCATGGTATTAATCATTCTAGGATATGGAAATTTTTCTCCTTTAGGATCATCAAAAGTTATTGAAGCATATGGAGTAATAAGAGATGTTTGATAAACATAATCTCTAATCTTAGAGCCAGCCTTGGAATAATCCCCTTCTAGAAATATGCTAACAGATAGACCTTTTTTTGCAACTTCTTTGGTTTTGTGTTTTAAAATAACAGGTTTATTTTTTTGAATATCTAGCAACAATTCATATTCATTAGATGTTTTTCCATCAGTGGAACTTTTGACTGTTACAGGTTTGTTTGTTGTAATTTGGCCATAAAGAATTGCCATGGTTGCTCCTAAACCAAACATTCCTCTGGCTTGTTTCAATCCAAATTTAGAGCCATAAAGAACCGTTCCAAATGCTAAAGGTACGTGTTTAGATTCAATTCCAGGACCATTGTCTTTTACCGTCAAAATGTATTGTTTGGGGTCTGGTTTTTCAGGATCAACTGCCTTTATTGTCAGGTGAATATCAGGAAGAATTCCCTTAGAATCACATGCGTCTAGACCATTTTCAACAAATTCTCTTACTGCAGTATATAATGATCTTGAAGGATTACTAAATCCTGCAAGATCTCTATTTCTATAAAAGAATTCACTTGGTGAAATTTGATTAAATTTTTCCTTAATCAAAGACATTTTGATCTTCCCATAGTTTCATTTTTTCTTGTTTTCCCCGTCTATTTGCCGCTTCAAGCTTGCTGTAAACAGCTCCGTGCATACTTCCACTAGATATTGATGAAATAGCATCTACTGCTAATCGTAGTTTGTTTGGTTCTCCAATTATTGAAACAGTTTTTCCATAGATTGAGATTAGAGTTCCACTTAAATTTTCCATGTTTCGTCTAGCCTTACCTCCCTCTCCAATAAGTCTCCCTTTAATTCTTTCAATATTTGCACTTGATTTTCCCCCAAATTCCGTCAAATTAATAATGTGTAAAGCATTTTCTCCATTGAGCAAAGTAAATGCATTTTCTGGGGAGAATCCTCTACCAATTGCAGTTACAATTTCCATAGCCTTGAATGGTTCAACTTTTTCAATTTCATCAGTTGATTTTATTAAAACTTCACCAGTGTCACCATCAACATCTAATGTCACATAACAAATTTGTTCAATTTTAGATTTTACACTACCAGACTTCCCGATTAATACAGCTATTCTGTCATTGGGTATTCGAATTAATTTTTCAAAGATCATGATATCATTTCCTTTAACACATTTGTTGGATCATTAACACGGATTCCTCGTTTAGAAAAGAATCTAGTTATGTTATTAATATCTCTTTTAAGAAATTCTTGGGCATTAGGATGTTTAATATCTACTGCTGAACCAAGATCAAATAAAACTAGTCCAGAGTCAGTTTTGAAAATATTATACTCTGAAAAATCACCATGAACTAATTCAGCTTTTGTGTATAGATTTTTCATTATTGAAATTGTTTGATGATAATCATTTTCATCAATTTGGGATTCCAGTAAAACCTTACATGGAGAACCATTTTTGCCAATGAATTCCATGGCAAGCACATTTCGAGTTAAATGAATAGGTTTAGGCACGGGGATTCCGCAATCATAGCATCTTGAAAGATTTTTAAATTCTTTTTTTGCCCAAAGATAAACTAGATTTTTGGTCCCTTTTTTTATTTTTGAAAACCTAGGATCTCCTAAAATGTATGCTTCTCTTTTTTTAAAATTTGAAGTGGTTACCAGATAGATTTTCAAAGCAACATCAATTTTTTTTTCATCAACTGCCCAAAAGACAACAGATTCTTTTCCTGCACTTATTGAACCATTTACATAAGCAATAATATGATCAGTGATTAGTTTGTATAGGGTCATCACAGTTGATTTATCTAATACCTCATTGACTACCTTGTTTTTCTTAAAACCATCTTTAAGTTGTTTTTTCTTGCTTTGAGAAAATATTTTTTCGTCAAGTTGAGATTCTAGTTTTCTGCTAATATCATCAGACAATGATTAGTTTTATTTTTACTACATAAAATGGATTTCTTTTGTTTTGATCAATGATCAAAAACAAATGAAAAGAATATTCAATATTAAATAATATGTGACTTTACATTTTAAAAACAATAAGAAAGGGAACACCCCCAACTACTTTGACCCCATTTTCAGAACCTACACCCAATTCTAAGGAAAGTGAAATTGTTTCTTTTCCAACCATATTGATAATTGAAGAATTTTTTATTAGACTTTTAGCTTCTTCGTCTTCAATTATCTTTTCTCCATAGTAGCTTTTGCTAATATTCATGTTTAATTGATCTTGAATTATATTTTTTCCTAAAAGATCAATGTCACAGATATTTAACATTTGATTTTTTTGATAATCAGTAATTTTTACTGAAAATTGCATTATGCATATTTACCTTTTAGAGTTGATTTGGCACCACAGGCTTCACAAATTAAAAAGGATATTCGGTTTTCTTTAACAATTTTAGTATCTGGACTTTTACAAGTAGGGCATTCAAGATAATCCTTGACATAAATTTGAAAAAGACGGGTAAAATCATCAGGAGCCCTCCTGCCTACAAACATAGCTTTATCTCCTAAACGTTCAGCTGGAACAGCAAATTCTTTTGAAAGATATTGTAGAACTTTGTCTGGATCTCTACGAAGAACTTTAGGAAATTCTGAGAAATTTCGAAGGTAAGTCTTTTGGCCTTCCCACATTACATCAACAACTGGTAATTCAAATCTTGTAGTGGTCTCTTTTTTTATATCTCCAATTTTGTCTTGAATTCTTTCAAGTAGAATTTCATAGTCGGATTTGGTCATGATTTTTAAGAACATGGTAACCCTATATGGGTTTTTGAAAAAGAGGAAACTTGTGGATTTTTAAACTTATTCCATTTTTCCTATTCGGAAAACATTAGTTCCACATTCTGGACATGTACCTTTGACTGCAGGACGTCCATTTTTTAGTTTAGTTTCTTTAGGATTTTTTATATCCCTTTTAGCTCTGCATTTTACACAATATGCTGTTACCATTCTAAAAAAAGTCAAACTTTGTTCTATTTAGGAAGAGGCTGTGAAAATTATTTAACCACAGGCTAGATGTGTGTAAATTTTTTATGATTTTAGGAAAGAAGAATTCTAAAAAATTTCAATAAAAAATGAAAAATCTTTGTTTTTTGTGAAGAGAATCGTGAAACTTTAAATTTTTTTTATTTTTTTCAATCCATAATAAAATAATTTGGCAAATTACCAGTTATAAACACCCAAATTGTACTAATTTTAAAATGTCATCAAAAAGGGGAGTTATTGTTACCGTCATTATTTTGGTAGCAATAACTGCAGGTAGTTTTCTATTCTGGATCGTTCCTCAGGAGAATAAAATGTCATTAATAACAACGGATTATGAAAATTATCTTGATGGAACCAAAGAAATTCATTCAATTCTGGATCAAACAATTTCGACGGAATTTCAGAACCTAAAGGATGGACAAATTTCACCTGATGAATATCTCCAAATTGCGGACGTTACCTCGTCACAAGTTTCTGCAAAAATTAGTGAATTTGTGATATCAAAACCACCAATTGAATGGCAAGAGAGCTACATAAGCTATATGGAGGCATTGAAAAATTTCAATTCGTATTTGACTGAAACCAAGGTATACGCAAATTTGGTTAAAGAAGAAAAATCAGATCAATTAGAAGAATCGTTGTCAAAAATCCAATCATTCAAGGTTGAATCTGAAAAGTTAATTGAAAAATCAGATAATTCTAGACCATAATAGCCTCAAACCTATTAATAATAACTTGACTTGTTGGAAATCGTTAAAAAGTAATTTTATCATAATATAGAGAATGTCTCAAAAACCCAACAAGGTAGAAAAGGATGTTAGCGCATCAACCTCAAATAAGCTTCTTGTAATTTGTATAGATAGAGATAATGACGTTGGTGAAAAGGCAGGTATAATCACTCCGGTAATTGGTCGAGACGCATGTATTGAGGCAGCACAAAGATTAGCCTTAGAAGATCCTGAAGATGCAGATTCTAATTCCATTTTTGCTGCAATTAAAACATACGAAGATTTGATAAGTAAAGGCTACCAAGCAGAAGTAATAACAGTAGCTGGAGTTAAAAATAGAGGAGTCCAAGCAGATGAAAAAATACTAGAAGAGACCAAGAAAGCCTTGGAAAAATTTTCTGCTAATGGTGCAGTAATTGTTTCAGATGGTGAGGATGATGAAAGTGTAGTACCTGTAATTCAAAATATTCTTCCTGTTATTTCTGTCCAGAGAGTAGTTATGAAAGTGAGTAGAAGTGTAGAATATTCTTATGCGGTTTTTGGCAAATATCTTAAAATGATAGCATATGATTCTAAATACTCAAAGTTTTTCTTGGGAGTTCCAGGAATTCTACTGTTAATTGGTGGGATTGCCACCATTGTTGGCTATACTACTGAAATTACCGCCGTGCTAGTTAGTATTTTAGGTGGTTCATTTTTGATCAGAGCTTTTGATATTGATAGAGCATGGTCAAATTGGGCTAAACCCACACCGATGGGATTTATTCGAATTTTTACCATGGTGGCAGGAGTTCTATTAATTTTGTCTTCAATACCAGCTGGAATTAATTCAATAGATGAGACATTATTGGAATCCGAAAATGAAATTCTTTCAGTTATTTCCAATAAAGTAATCATAGGAGAATTTGTCTCAGGAGCATTACCTATTTTGTGGATTGGATTAGGATCAATATTTGCAGGCATGTTACTTAGTAACTGGATAGGAGGAATTCCAAGACAAATTAGTGATATCTTAAGGATAGTTGTTTTGGGGGCTTTGTACCCAACTGTATTCCAGTTTACCAACATTATGATTAATGATGAGAGCTCATTCAGCCTAGTCCCACCATTATTAGGGGGCCTTGCGGCAACTTTGATTTCAGCAACCATTTTATTCAAAAAATATAGAAAACACAAGGATCAAGAAATGGTTTCAGATTAAATCGAACTAATTTTTGATATAAGGGCCAAATTTTTAAAAAACACTGATATTTTCAATACTACAAACAATCCTTGGTGGTTTAGATAAACAAGGTAAAAGATACCATTTTCCAAATTTCAGGTTTATACAAAATTTATTCAAAAAAACTTGAAAATGACATAAAAAACGGAGATATTCCAAATCATGTTGCTCTTATTTTGGATGGGAATAGAAGATGGGCAAAAAGACATCTTGCAATTTCCAAAATGGGTCATTGGAAGGGAGCTGATGCAGTAGAAAACTTGTTGGATTGGTGTGAGCAACTTGACATAAAAATAATTACTCTTTATGCGCTTTCAATTGAGAATCTTAATCGAAACGATAAGGAATTAGAATATCTTTACGAACTAATTCTCCAGAGACTTGAAAAGTTGTACAAAGACCCTAGAATTCACAAGAATAAGATGAGGGTAAAAGGAATAGGAAGAATTGAAGTTTTACCAGATTCAATAAAAGAAATTCTTCAACGATTGGATGATGCAACAAAAGGATACGATAAGCATTTTCTCAATATAGCCTTGGCTTATGGCGGACAACTTGAATTAGTGGATGCAGTAAAAAAAATTGGAGAAAAAATCAAAGATGGATCCATTAAAGTCAATGACATAGATAAAAAAGAGATAGAGGCAAATTTGTATACTTCACATTTACCCCAATCATCTCCAGACATGATATTAAGAACATCGGGTGAAAAAAGATTAAGCGGTTTTCTAATGTGGCAAAGTGTGTATAGTGAATTAGTTTTTATGGATATTTTCTGGCCTGAATTTAGGAAAATTGATTTGATGAGAGCCATTAGAACATATCAAGAAAGAAAAAGGAGAATTGGAAAATGATAGAAGAAACATCTGCTGGTGTAGTTTTGTTTAGAAAAGAAAATGAAAAAATTTTGTTTTTGTTACTTCATTATCCTTCGGGCCATTGGGATTTTGTTAAAGGAAAAATGGAAAAGGGTGAATTAGAAAAAGAAACTGCACTAAGAGAAACACAAGAAGAAACAGGAATAACAAATGTAAAATTTTTAGATGGGTTTGAAGAGTGGATACAATATAACTTTCAATTTGGAGGAGAGCTTGTAAACAAAAAGGTTGTTTTTTTTCTAGGAGAAACAGATACCAAGGATGTAAAAATTTCTCATGAACACCTTAATTACACATGGATGGATTATGCCACTGCAATGGAAAAAACAACTTTTGATAATGCAAAAACTGTGTTAGCAAAGTCATATAATCTACTTTCCAAAACTTTGAATTTGTAAATCCTTGGCGACATTAATAGGATTTTTAGCATTTAGAATTGTTCGTCCCACAATTAAATAATCTGTTCCAGCAGAAATTACTTGACCAGCATTTCCTCCTTGAATCCCAACTCCTGGAGAATAAATACTCAATTTTTTTTCGGCCTGTTTTTTACAATAGGAAATAATTTTTGGAAAAGTTGCACCTACAATAATGCCATCTACTTTGGTTTTTAGAGCCCAATCCAAAAATAATTGGTACATTTTTTGTTTTTTTTCTATAATAACTTCCATATCATAGGATAATCGAGCCTCAGGTGCGCTCATGTGACATAGAGTTATTACCCCTTTTTCCTTTTTGTGAGAAATTTTTACCAAATTGTTTAAACTATCAAATCCCATTATTGGATTTGCAATTACTGCATCAAATCCTAAATCCCATAAATTTTCCGTTGTTATCTTATTGGTGTTTCCAATATCATTTAATTTAATGTCAGCAATTGTTTGCAATCCATATTTGTGAGCTGTTTTGTTAATTTTAGAAATTTGTTTAGATCCAAGTGGCAACAAAAGATGAAAATTTAATTTAATTCCACACAAATAAGGATGAAGTTTTTTAATATTCTGAATTGTTTTTAATTCTAAATTTTTTATTGAATGGTCGTAATCATTTGCAAGAATTACATTACCTTTGCTTTTTGAAATTTTAGAAATCCTAGTTTTGAAGGTGGCCATAATCAACTAAGGGATGAGTGTCTTTTAATTTTATAATTTTCACATAAGAATAACCATGTTCAGATGGATTTTTCACAAAGGATGGCTCAGAATTGTTATTTGAAAATTTTAAAAATGGTTTTTGAGGATCCTCGTCTAGAACCACGTGACAAAAATATGATGTTCCTTCTTCGGTGAAATTCATGAATACACCAACTAGCCATTTATCATTGTGGGGAAATAGAAATAGTGGAAATGGATTTTCATCAAAACCCCAAGTTAACTTTGCAAGACTTGCCAAATCTTCAAGTTCTATGGGTTGATATCTGTCGGCTGTTCCATTTCCAGGTCTTAATGTATCTGGAAGTGATTTAATTCGAACAATAGGAGAATAAAGTCTACTGGTATCGGAAGTAGAATCTACAATTTCTGTTTGCTCCTTTCCACCTCTTAAGGCATAACAGAGATATTGACCATTATTTTCAAGTGGGGTATAATACACAATAGGTTTCTCTTTTAGAATATCCATTTGTACTGATAAAATTTTTCTTCCTTCATGATCATGAAGAAATGAAATACGTGGAGAACGTTCCAAGGCACAAACTAGTCTTGAAAACTCTAAAGTAGAAGAAACTTGAATGTAACGAGGTAATTTGTCCACAAAAGTTTTTTGCATAATACTAAATTAAACTTACCCAAACTTTTTCAGGCTAGCTTCTTCTATCAATGACATCATTGATGGCTGGTCCTGTTCCAATTATTGTAACAGGTGTTTTTAATTTGTCTTCAATGTTTTCAATGAATGATTTTGCTTCGTCTGGGATTTCTTCGTAGGATGTTTTTCCTGTGCAGGCTGGAAAAAGTACATCTAATTTTGTAATAGAAATTTGTGTTGCACTGTTAAGCATTATTGCACGCCTAGCCAATTCAAAATCAAAATCGGCTGCCCGTCGTTGTCTACCTGTAACGGTTCCAAATTCAGACCAACCCCTACGCTCTGCTTCTTCAAGTGACAGTTCGTTTGCTAAAGGTCCTGTGCCTACACGGGTAACATATGATTTGAAAACAACAATTACTTCATCCACATTTTTAGGTCCGAGCCCAATGTCAGCGCAAATACCTGATGCAGTAACGTCCTTTGATGTCACAAAGGGGTAAGTTCCATGCCATAATGAGAGAAATGTCCCTTGAGTCCCCTCAACTAAAACATTTTCCTTTAAAGAAATTGTGCTGTTTACTTCGGCAGGCACATCAACAATTAGAGAAGATAATGCATCTACCTCCTTTGCCATTTTTAATACTCTCATGGCTCTATCAGCATTTGCAGGACCAGTCCCTGAGCCTGTACTCCCGATTTTCTCTTTTAATTCTCCTTTTGAATCGCTGGAAAGATGTTTTTCTTCAATTATTCCACAGTGTTTATCCACAAAAGATCTTCCTGATGCGCCAAAATCCTGGATTTCCTGCAAGAGAACATCGGGATTGATTACAACACCTGGTCCAATCATTACCTTAGCAGTTTTATTTAAAAAACCACTAGGGAGCATTCTAACTTTGTAGACTTTGTCTCCATCTCGAATTGTGTGGCCGGCATTTGGACCAGCTCCTCCACGAACTATGATTTTTGGATTGTCTTTGATAGCAAGATATGAAATAATTTTTCCCTTTCCTTCATCACCAAAAAAACCACCAACTACTACAGTAGACGTCACAATTTTGAACTTAAACCAGGTTTATTTAAGCTAAAGTGTTTGCACATGATTTATTATCAAACAACCAATTGAAGTAGAACAATGGCTGAACCAAATTATGCTGGGAATATCATAGTTGTCTTGGCAAATCTTCCAGATTTTCTTAGAACACCAATTTTGAAAAAAAGAATGATGGAATTTTTTGATATGCCATATACGGAAAAAAAACAGTTGATCAATAATGCATTGGAGGCAGGTCCAGCAATTCCATTTCCAAATTTCGCTAAATTATTTAAAACTTGGTTGGAGATCCTAACTACCTTACCAGAAGATCAGAGAAGTGGTTTGTTTTTAGCATACATTAAGGAAATTTCTGAACATCCACAAAAACTAATTACTTTTAATTTAGATGGAATATTAGAGATTTTTCTATCATTAGATAATGAAAAACAAGGTATCATTTCTCATTCTGTTAAAAAGTTAATTGAAGAGTTAGAGGATGAAAGTAAAAGAAGACTGTTATTGGTTATTCCAGATAATGCTCAAGCTTCCTTAAAATTCTAAGGGTTGAGATTTTCGTCTGGTTTTCGATTATCCTCATTTGTATAGTCAACAATTTCTCCCTCTGGAGTAAGGACACCGGCAAAGATTTTTTCATGTTTTTTTAATAGTTTTCTATGATCTGGCATTGACATGTCCAGCCTCATCTCATTCATTACTATAACCCTGTATTCTTTCCATTCATTCCAACATTTGTTGCAAACTGGATATTTGCTGGCAATTGGATCTGATTCTTCATTATCAGGAATTTGATTCTTGCATTTGGTACAGGTTTTATCCATATATTGAAGCAAGAAAGAACTCTTTTTATCTTTTTTTGAAGTTTTTAGAAAAAAGTTTTAAAAAAGAATAGAAAATTACCTCTATTCTTTCAAATTGTTTAACTCTAGGAAATTTATAGAATTAAAATTGTTAGATTAACGATTGACTGACGATAACAAAAAAGTCCTTCCTAAAGACAATGGATCGGATTACAGTTTACCTGGTAGACTTGAGGAGAGTAATTCAGGAAATTTTGATTTGATATCTACAAACCCCAAATCAAAAAATCGAGCCATCTTGGTATTTGCAGTAGCTTTTTGCATTGTCGCAATTGGATTTTTTTCATTTTATTTTGTCAACCAAAGTGAGATTGATTCTCGTATAATTCAAAATAGAATCAATGTTGATCCTGAAAGAAAATTGGTAAACCAGTACGGTGTGGGTCAATATGGCAGTGACCATGCTCATGCTGCACTTGCCATTTTTGTGGAAGGTGAACAGATAAACTTTGGCCTGCAGCAGTTTCAGGTTACAAGCAAATACATCCACTTTGAGAATCATAATCCGTACCAAATTCACAGGCATGCAACCAATGTCCCATTGGAAATATTGTTTGCCTCTATTGGAATTACTATTACTCAAGATTGTATAATATTGAATTATGGGGAAACTAAAGGGATTCCAACTGGTCAATTCTGTGAAGATAAAGACCAATCTTTGATGTTTTTTGTTAACGGTAAGGGATATTATTCTGATATTTCCCAGTATGTACTTGAGCATAATGACAGAATACTGATTTCCTTAGGCGAGTCTGAATCAATCCCTATGCAATTAGCATATTTGGATTCTTTGAGGATATTTGATGTTCCAAGGGAGACTTCACAGTATTCTGGAAATGATATCAGTGTCTGAATGTAAAGTAATAATAATTAACAAAGACAAAATTAAATGTGAAGATAAAATGCCCTAAATGTAAAGAAAATGCAGAATTGGCCATGGACTTTTCCTTGGTTACCTGTGAACACTGTGATCTAGATATGAGTTATGGTGAATATGTAAAATATGTAGCTCACAATGAAAAAAAATATTCTGATATTCTTGGGGATTATACCGGTAGTACTGAAGGGCAAACTGCAGGATCCTTGGATGAATGGGATTAACAAATAGAAAAAAGGTCCATCAGATTAAAATAATTAGTTTTGGCAATTTCTAAACAGAATTGGAATTTTTACTAGAAAATATTCTGAACCTTGTGGGGTTTTTGGTAGGATTGATAATTGGGATTGTGTCAATAATTGGATTCAGAAACACCGGAAGTCCAACTTTGTTTAGATTAGCAATCGCGTTTTGTTCAATCAGTGCAGGATTTTTTGTGATATGGACCGGATATATGATAGAAGATTTTGTGATCAAATCAGGCCAGTTAGAAAGATGGATTCAGACTCTTGGAATTGCAATCCAAACTGTAGGATACTTTTTCATTGCTTTTTCACATAGTATTAAATCTCTTTTTCCAAAGTCTAGATACTTTAGGTCCGTTGGAATTCTTCCCTTATTTTTGGTCACTTCAGTACAAATAGAACATATCTTTAGATCAGTTTCTTTTATTTTACTTGCATATGGTGCAATTGAAACTACTCTATCTTATTTTGAAAATAGAAACAAAGGTGCAATCTCCGTTGCACTTGGGCTGTCTCTTTTAGCTTTAGGGGAATTTTTAGGATGGTATTCATTTGTCTTTCCAGAATCAATATTGTATTTTGTATCGATGATAATCAAAATTGCAGGATTGATTGCGCTATTTATCCCAGTAAGCAAGATACCCCTCACCAAAATAAAATTTGATGAGAGTTTTGATTAACATAAGAGTTTAGGCTCAATTTTTTTAGAATTCCAAATTTGTCAAATTCTTTTATCTTTTTGGTATACTGGAAAATAGCATGTCACTATCATAGAAATTATTACGATAATTAACAGAGGAAAAATGGTAGAATATCGCACCCACATGAAAATAATTGGAGACATACTTTCAACCACTCGTGATGATCTTCAAGACGACGAGGGATCTACAGTAACTTATCTAATTAGGAAAGCAAA
>Ga0102947_1000167_pt1 | contig 23498 bp, 19 predicted proteins | sample SalPon2A_A_D2_MG_FD_78210 | JGI IMG/M metagenome (GOLD analysis project Ga0102947, IMG submission 78210) | Soil microbial communities from South San Francisco under conditions of wetland restoration - Salt Pond MetaG R2A_A_D2_MG | ecosystem: Environmental > Terrestrial > Soil > Wetlands | place... | reverse complement strand
GGCTTATGACCGGATAGCGGCAGCAACCGGTATCGATCTGCTGAACTGGCGCATCTAATCAAGAAACCAGGCAGGGGCACCTATGCCCACGCCGAAATCACACCTTATCGCGCAACAGGTTTAGTGTAACTCAAGTTTTGACCTTCCCACTGTATCATTCCGACCGAGCGTAGCGAGTGGAGGAATCTCGCCGTTGCGGCCCATTTTAACGGACGAGATCGCTCGGCCTCGCTCGGGATGACACATACTGGATAGTTTGAGTCATAGGTCGAACTTGGGTTAGTTTATGTTCTTTGGGCTTGACCCAAAAGAACCCAAAGGTCAAGACTTGACCCGCCGGGCCTGACCTGCGCTTTGGCCCACTGGAAAATGTCCAAACTCGCTGCGCTCAAACAGGACATTTTCTGGGTCGCGGGCCTGCGCTTCAGTTCGGGCGGCCCTCCGGCTCAGGTCGTTTTTTTAACTCTGCTGGTTGGAGGCAACTCGATTTATTGGCTGCTCGGTTTTGCTTTTGATCGGTTTGTTTTAGAAGCTGGAAAATGGTGCCCTGGCTGCGGCATGATAGAGATACCGACTTCCAGGGTCAAGGCAAGCAAAAGACAACGTATCGGAGGTGCAGATGACACGTTATGGGATGGTGATCGGGCTTAACGAAGAAAAGCTCGAAACGTATAAAAAACTACATGCAGCCGTCTGGCCCGACGTGCTGAAAACCATTGAGGACTGTAACATCCGCAATTATTCGATCTACCTGCACAGGCTTGATGAGGCGGGCTATTTTCTGTTCAGCTACTTTGAATACGTCGGAGACGATTTTGAGGAGGACATGGCAAAGATGGCCGCCGACCCGACGACCCAGGCGTGGTGGGACTTGTGCGAACCCTGTCAGCAGCCCTTGGAGAATAAGGCCGAAGGTGCATGGTGGGCTACCATGACGGAGGTGTTTCACCATGACTAGTGGAGACGGCTTTTCTTTGTTTGACCTCGTAGGCGGCGTAGCACCCCGCATCATGAACGCTTGACAATGAATCCAAATACCAATACCTGGAATCGGCTACGCTATGGCCTCTATGCGCCGTGTTATGACTTGGTAGCTAAGCGCCTGGATCGGGGACGCAAACGTTCCATCGAACGGCTCAACATGCAACCCGGCCAGCGTGTGCTTATTGTCGGAGCAGGTACCGGGCTGGACTTTCCCCACCTGCCGACTGGGTTGGATGTTACAGCCGTAGATCTCTCGCCAGCTATGATTGGCAAGGCCAGCACGCGTGCCCAGCAACTGGGGTTGGACGTTGATTGCCATGTGATGGATGCCCATCGGCTCGACCTTCCCAATGAAGCCTTTGATGTGGTGCTCCTGCATCTGATCCTGGCTGTCGTGCCCGATCCGCAGGCTACCATTCGGGAAACAGCGCGTGTCCTCAAACCAGGCGGACGGGTTGGCATCTTCGACAAGTTCTTGCCGGATGATGCGCAGCCTTCGTATCTGCGTCGTGCAGCAGGGATGGTGACGAATCTTCTTTTCACAGATATTAACCGTCGGCTGGGCCCGCTGCTTGCTGAAGCGGATCTGGTCATTGCGCACGAAGAGCCGGCCCTTTTTGGAGGGCTTTTCAAGGTGGTTATCGCTCAAAAATCAGCAACGTCTGCGCCGTTCACTACGCCCCATTCATGATCCGCAGTCAGGGAGAGACCAAGCGCCTTTATCGCTGCCTGCTCTGCTTAATGTCCGGTCTTTACAGCGTATACTTAACGCCACCGTTGATGATGAATCCGTCCATGGGAGCCCAAATCTCCGCAAAACGCGGGTTGGAGCGCGGACCCAGTACGAGTGGTGCATAATTGCTCTGCTTCGTGTCGAGGAAGTTCTCGAAGTTGAGGAAGAGCCGTGCCGGGCCGAAGCGCCGCTCAGCCATTACGCCCGTGATCCAGTAGCCCTCCGTACGTGTTCCGTCGGCGAGTGTCTGTGGTCCTGTAAAATAGGCTTCCAGCCCGATTCGGCCCGTGCCATGTTTCTCATAGACGAGCACTGTGTACGTTTTGTGTTCGGGCGTGAGGGGTAATGACCTGTCAACATCTCCATAATCTGCACGGGCGTTGAGGTAAACGTAGCCAAGGAATAGCTTGAAATTGCTCAGCGAGAGCTTTGCGTTAGTCTCCAAAGCCCGCGTCTGAATCGCGCCTTCGACACTCTCAAAACGAAGCATGTTCGCGTCTGCGCTCCCTTCCTCTGCTACAACCGGCACAAGCGGGTGCTTCAGGTCGGTGAAGTAGAACGCCTGATTGAGCGAAACGGTCAGACGATCGAAGAGCAGCGTCTGGTAAGTCACGTCGATACTACCACCTTGCGATGTCTCTGCCCTCACACCGTCATCTAGGGGGACGACGCCCCGAAAGGCACGCTCCTCGGAGGGTTCCAGAAAGACGGTCGGTGCCTTGTAGCCCAGCCCACCACCAGCGCGTGCGCTCAGGTGCTCCGTCATGCGGTAGCGCAGCGAGACCTTCGGGAGGGCGAAGAGGCCGAACGTGTTGTGATAGTCCGCTCGCAGCCCGGCTTCGACCACGACGCGCTCCGAGACATCCCACGTGTCTTGTGCGAAAGCACCCGCGCTCGCATACGAGTAGTCCCGCGCCATGACTGCGCTGGCAGTATGTTCTCGGAACGCATCCGTGCGCAGGTCGAGGCCGACAACAAAGTCGTGCGTCTCGCGGGTCAGAAGGAGGGAGGCTTCGGAGTACGTCGCGAGTTGCTGCCCGTCGAAGCGGTGCTCTGGCACCTCAATCGTCCGGTCGAAAAGGCTAACGCTGTTCTTGAGCGTGACCATCCCTTCGCCTCCGAAGACCTCGTGCAGGGGGGCGCCCAGGCCGTGGTCTAATCGGGCCTGTGAGGTGAGCCGCGTTGACTTGTTCTGCTCGAAGAACGTACGGTCTGCCGTCGGTCCGTGCTCAAGCACGTCGAGGTCGCCGCCTTCACGGTCTTCGAACGTGCCCGTAAGGCCGATGGAGAGCGTCGTGCGCGCAGCCGGGTAATAGAAAAGCTTCGGGCTTACCGTCAGGCGGCGGGTATCCGGTAGGTTTGAGAAGGCGTCGTCGTCCGGGTCATAGGCCCTCTGCACGTTACCCGAGGCCAGAAAGGTCATGCCCAGGTGCTCACCGCGAGCCCTGTAAAAGCCGCCCAGGTCGTAGCCACCAGCAGAGGTGGCATTGGCAAGGAGGGACCATGCGGCTGCTTCTGCCGGACCCTTCGAGACAAGGTTGACGAGGCCTGCAATGGCGTCGCCGCCGTAGAGCGTTGACGAGGGGCCTTTGATGACCTCCACCTGCTGAAGATCTAGGGGGGGCACCTGCAGGAGCGAGAGCCCGCCCGAAAAGCCACCATAGAGAGGGAAGCCGTCCTTCAGGATCTGTGTATAGCGGCCATCAAGACCCTGGATGCGGATGGACGCCCCGCCCGAAACAGCCGAGGTCTGCTGTACCGTAATGCCGGGCGACTCGTTGAGCAGCATCGAAATGTTGGCAGGCTCCATGGAGATTTTCTCGTCGATCTCTTCACCGGCGATAATCTCGATGCGTGTAGCCTGATCAGAAATGGTGCGGCTTGTGCGCGTGGCGCTGACCGCGATTTCTTCCAACTCCCCATGCGCCTCCTCAAGCAGGACCACTTGCACCTCGTTGGGGGTGTCGAGAGGGAAAGTGAACGTGCGTCGGGTCGTTTCGAAGCCGATGAAAGAGAAGACAATCGTCTGCCGTCCGGCGGGGATGCCAGTCACCGTTACGTGTCCGTCTGAGCCTGTGGCGGCTCCGATGGTTGTGCCTTCGACGCTGACGTTCACGCCGGCGAGCGGTTCTTCGTGATGGGCATCCTGAACAAGCGCCCTGTAGACGTGCGATGCGGTTTCTTGGGCTCGGAGCGGTGTGGTCAAGAGGAAGCCAAGCAGGAAGAGCGAAGGTACAGAATGAAGTGTGATGGAAAGACGTAGGTATGCCATAGGGTTGTTATCCAAGGAGATTGATCTGGTCCAAGAAAAGTTGGGAGCTATGCATCAAGGCGTGCGCTCATGCGCACAGAGCAGCCTAGATGCGTGGCGGACGCCAGATCGAGAGGGGAGATCCCAGGGGGGCCTGCGCCATAAAAAAGTCCTTTAGCTTCGTCGTGCCGCTCAGTGTGAGTAGCCCCAGCGCCTGCGTCTCTGTGTAGCTCGTGCAGCACATCAGGCATCCAGCACAGCAGTCAACGTGGACGAGTTTCACTGCTGCACTCACTGCCAACTCGCCCCCCGATTCGTCTACAGTAGACCCAGACTTGAAAACGTGATCCTTTGCAAAGGGAGGCTCGGTGCCAGAAGACACCGCAGCAAGCTCGATTAAATCACACGGCACTACGGCGCAGAAAAGCAGCGCCAAGGCAAGCAAGTGGATGAGGCTTTTGTAGTGCTTCGTTTTCATCTGTAAGAGCAGCCTTGGACCAGGCAACCTGCGGCTTGCAGTTTGAAGGAAGAGAGGGATTGTTGCACCGTTCACAAATACGTCGACGATCTTACTGCCGGATGAGCCGGGCCGAGTTAGCCAGGATGCCGAGGTCGGGCAGTGACTGTGCAGCGGCGGCCAGAATGGGCGGAAGAATACCCAGGGCGGCCAGCGTCAGCCCGGCGACGTTGTAGAGGGCTGTGAAGCCGATGTTGAGGCGCACGACGCCCATCGTTCGGTGGGAAATACGAAAGAGCTCCGGTACGAGCGTCCAGTCGTCCCGCATGAGCGCGACATGCGCCGCTTCGATGGCGACGTCCGTGCCAGCGGCTCCCATAGCAATACCGACATCGGCCTGCGCAAGGGCGGGGGCATCGTTGACGCCATCCCCGATCATGACGACGGTTTTGCCCTCGGCCTGATACTGTCGCACCACTTCGATCTTATCTTCGGGCAGGAGTTCGGCCTGGTAGCGCAATCCCAGCCGAGAGGCCAGCGCGGCTGCGGTGCGCTCATGGTCGCCCGTGAGGAGTTCGATATGCGCGATGCCCAGGTTGCGTAATGCCTCCAGGGCTGCGGGCACTTCCGGGCGTTCGGCATCGGCCGCAGCGAGCACACCCGCCGCCTTGCCATCGATCTCTACAAAGAGCAGCGTTCGGCCCGTGGCGTGTAGCGATGTCACCGCCTCCGCTTGTGCCGCTTCGGGTGCCAGGCGGGCGCTGCCGACGACGACTTCCCGGCCTGCCACTTGTGCCCTGATCCCGTGTCCCGGAATAGCTTCAAAGGCACTTGGCTCCTGAAGGGCAAGCCCTTGCTCGGTGGCTCGCTGGCGCACCGCCTCTGCCAGCGGATGCTCCGAGTGCCGCTCCGCTGAGGCCGCGAGCGTGAGCAGATCATTCTCGGAGAGCCCGTTGAGGCAGACAATCTCCATGATGCAGGGCTGCCCGAGCGTGAGTGTCCCCGTTTTGTCGACAAGTACGACATCGGCTTTTGCCAGGGCCTCGATATATCGCCCCCCCTTGATGAGCAGACCCCGCTTCGCTGCCGCCCCAACGGACGCAAGGATAGCTACGGGTGTGGCGAGCGCGAAAGCACAGGAGCAGGCCACCACCATCACCGCCACGGTCGCCATGAGATCGCGGCTAAAGAGGTAGGTGCCTGCCGCGATGAGCGCAACGACGGGCAGGTAGTAGGCCGAGAAACGATCCGCATAGCGCTGCACCTCGCCGCGTTGGCCCTCCGCTTCTTCTACCATCTGGATGACGCGGCCAAACGTAGTGTCGCGCCCGACCGCCGTCGCCCGGATGCGCAGGGCACCCAGCGTGGCAATGGTCGCGGCGTACACCGTCGTCCCCGGTCCGGCTTCCACCGGCATACTTTCGCCTGTGATGGCCGCCTGGTCCACGGTGGCTTGCCCTTCCAGCACCTCGCCATCGACGGGCACGCGTTCTCCGGGACGAACGAGGACGACATCGCCAGGCTGGACCTCATCTACTGGGATCTCTTGTACCATACTGCCACGCTCAATGCGAGCCATCTGCGGGGCCAGGCGGGTGAGCGAGCGCACCGATTCCCGGGCGCGCTCGGTAGTGAAGCGCTCGGCGTAGTCGCCTACCCGCATGAAAAAGACGACGACGGCCGCCGTCACCCACTCGCCTGCGAGGAGAGCAGCCACGGCACCGAACGCCATAAGTGTGTGAGCAATAACGCGACCGCGCAAGGCTGCCCGCACGACCTGTAGAAAGACTGGATAGCCGAGAAGGAGTACGAGACCGATCCCGACGGGCATCGGTACGGCTTCGGTTACAGGAGCAAACAAGCCGAGCCATTCGCCAGCTACCACGACGAGCAGCACCACCCCAAAGATGAGCCCGAAGAGCCACAGCACACGGCGGGAGAGTTCTGCTGCCCGGCTCTCTGCTACGTCGGCACCTTCTTCGCGTGGTACGCTGTACCCTGTGCGCTCAATGGCCTGAATGATGTCGTTGAGAGAGGCTGGGGCAGCAGGGTCCAGGTTGACAATGGCTTTCTCTGTTGAGAGCAAGACGTCGGCTGAGCGAACACCGTGAACGCCAGCCACGGCCTGTTGCACGGTGCGGGCACAGCCAGCGCAGTCCATACCGCAGACTGGCACCTCAAGTACATTTTCGGCCTTACTACTCATGTGTTTTTCGCCTCGTCGTAGCGGGTGCAGGCGTGGACGCCATGCGCCACGTCCGCAAGCAATTTCTCGGCCAGGCCGATGAGCCCGGCCACGCGTGGGTCGCTGAGTTCGTAGTACACGAAGCGTCCGTCTTGTTCGCTCTGCACGAGGCCGCAGTCCGCGAGGCAACGCAGGTGGTTGCTGACGTTGGGTTGGTTGAGCCCCGTCACCTCGACAACCTCACTAACAGAGTGGGGGCCGTTCAGTAGGCTTTCGAGGATGGAAAGACGCGATGGATCCGCAAAGCCGCGGAAGAGCTTTGCCTTATGGCGTGTGGTCTGTTCTGTAGCGAGAAGCATAGGATACCTATCATCATATCAGTGATTGGTGATATTTGACAGACATAGCCTTGTTCCTTTAGCAATGAGCCATGCTTTAGAGGGGAGCGGAAAAAAAGCAGGGTGTGATATGTGCAAAAAAAGACGCCGAGCCATAAAATGGCCCGGCGTCTCGTTCGGTAGCGGGGGCAGGATTCGAACCTGCGACCTTCGGGTTATGAGCCCGATGAGCTACCAGCTGCTCCACCCCGCGATGTAGGACGCCCATGATACGGCACGGTACGCCTGATTGCAAGCTATAACGACCCAACCCCGTTGAAGGTTCTACGAAGACCAGACGGCTTGTTAAGATCTTGTTGCGCTTGCCTTCATCATACAGGATGTCTCATTTTCTATGTAAGTTAGCAAGCAGCATCAACCCTGTTCATCCGTCTACAAACTGCATGGCAACCATTTATCCTTTTCGCGCTTTGCGCCCTGTACCCGGCAAAGCCACCGCGGTCGCGTCCGTACCGTACGATGTTATCAATACCGAGGAGGCTCGTCAGTTGGCCCAGGGAAAGCCCGACAGCTTCCTCCACATCATCCGCCCGGAAATTGCTCTGCCATCAGACATTGATGAGCATGCGGATGCGGTGTACGAAAAGGGCGCTGCCAACCTGCGAGCCTACGCGAAGAGTGGGATCAGCCTGCAAGAAGCCACGCCCGCGCTGTATGTGTATCGCATCGTGATGGGCGGGTGGGTGCAGACCGGGCTGTTTGGTTGCGTGGCGGTATCGGAGTATGACGAAGGCACTATTCTCAAGCACGAAAACACCCGTCCGGTTAAGGAAGACGACCGCACGCGGCACATTCTGGCGCAGCAAGCCCACGCCGAGCCGGTGATGCTGACGTACCGCGACGACGACGAGATCGATACCCTCATTGAAGCCGTGCAGGAGCAAGAGTCGCTGTATGATTTTGAGGCTGAAGACGGCGTACGGCACACGGTCTGGAAAGCCGATGATCCGCAGGCGTTGGTCAAGGCTTTTGCCCGAATCGACAAGCTGTACATCGCCGACGGGCACCACCGTTGCAAAGCTGCCAGCCGCGCCGCCGAAGAACTGCGGGGTGAAACGGGAAGGAGGGGCGAGGCCGAATACGAGTACTTCCCGGCGGTGCTTTTTCCGATGGGGCAGATGCACATCATGTCCTACAACCGCCTTGTCTATCACCTGCCCAAGGGCAAAGAGGCGTTCCTCAACGAGTTGCGGCAGCGGTTCACCGTCGAAGACAACGTGGCGGACCCGACGCCCAACATGCCCGGCGAAATATGCCTGTACCTGGGCGATCACTGGCACCGCCTCGAATTGCCCGACACCCAACGCAGCACCGTAGCCGACACGCTCGATGTGGCCCGGCTCGGTGAGTATCTCCTCGAACCCATCCTCGGCATCCACGACGCCCGCACCGACGACAACGTCAATTTCGTCGGCGGCATTCGCGGTACTGAAGAACTGGAGAAACTGGTTGATCGTGGCGAAGCGGATCTGGCGATCTCGATGCACCCAACCCAGATCGAAGAACTCGTCGCTGTATCTGATGCCGGGTTGCTGATGCCGCCCAAATCAACCTGGTTTGAGCCTAAGCTCCGCAGCGGACTACTGGTTCATCTGTTCGAGTAGCCCCAAACAAGGTATGGTCATTAGGTTCGCTCCGCTCACGTCATTGGTCATTGATGGGCACGATGCCTCCAAGGACCAATGACGTGCCGAAGGCACCAATGGCAGCGAAGCCAATGACTGCCCTACTCATAACTACAAGCTGTATTTCGCAAAACACTCGCCACACTCTTCTCAGCATTACAAAACCTCGCCTCATCTATGAACATTCTCATCGCTGATAAACTGGCTGACGTAGGCGCTACAAGCCTGGAAGCCGCCGGGCATACCGTTGTGCAGCAAAGCCTCTCCGGCGACGAACTGCTGGAGGCGCTGCGTTCCGATAAACCCCAGGTGCTGGTCGTTCGCTCGACGAAAGTGAGCAGCGCCATGATGGATGCCAATCCCAACCTCGAACTCATCGTGCGGGCGGGTGCAGGCTACGACACCATCGACGTAGAAGCGGCATCTGCGCGCGGTATCTTTGTGGCGAACTGTCCTGGCAAAAACGCGGTCGCGGTCGCCGAGTTGACGATTGCCTTGCTGCTGTCGATGGACCGTCGCATCGCGGATAATGTGCAAGATGCCCGAGTGGGCCACTGGAATAAGGCCACGTATGCGCAGGCGCAAGGGGTGAAAGGCCAGACGCTGGGCATTATTGGCGTAGGCAGCATCGGGCAAGCTGTTATCACGCGAGCCCAGGCGCTGGAGATGCGCGTGGTGGCCTGGAGCCGCTCGCTGACACCTGCTCAGGCCACCACGCTGGGTGTCGAGCGGAAGGAGACTCCCGTAGAGGTGGCACGGGAAGCTGATATCGTCACGCTACACGTCGCTTCGACACCGGAGACGAAACACCTCGCCAACCAGGCCTTCTTCGAGGCGATGAAGCCGGGCGCGCTGTTCATCAACACGACGCGGGGTGCGGTAGTTGATGAGGAGGCCCTACAATGGGCGTTGAACGAGAAGGGCATCCGCGCCGCGCTTGATGTCTTTGAAGATGAACCCTCTTACAAAGAAGGGTCACTCGATAAGACGCTGGCGCAGCATCCCAACGTCTACCTGACCCACCACATCGGCGCTTCGACGCAGGAGGCGCAGGATGCCACCGCCGAAGAAGCCGTGCGCGTCATCACCACGTACGCCGAAACGGGCCACGTGCCCAACTGTGTGAACATGGCTGAACGCTCGCCCGCCTCGCACCTGCTGACGGTGCGTCACCTCGACCGCGTAGGTGTGCTTGCTGCTGTACTCGATGAAGTGCGCAAAGCGGATTGGAATGTGCAGGAGATGGAAAACCTGATCTTTGAAGGAGCCAAAGCCGCCTGCGCTCGTATTCGATTTGATGGCGAGCCAAGCGACGACGTTGTTGACACCATCGCCCGCCTTGATTATGTGCTCGCCGTCTCACTGATTGCGTTATGATGGTTTGAGGTTCGGGGTTCAACGTTGGCAACGTGAAACTAGAAATCTTGAACGCCGAACCTTGAACACTGAACCTTAAACATGGAACCCTATCATGGAACCTGCCACGCTCCAAAATCCGTCGGAAACCACCATGCGCTATCACAACTTTTCGGCAGGACCGGGGACGCTGCCCGAAGAAGTGTTGCTCGAAGTGCGCGACGAGCTGCCGGTCTACAAGGAGGTCGGTGCGTCGATCATGGAGATCAGCCATCGCTCGGCGGCCTACGATGCCGTGGAGGAATCGGCGCGGGCGTTGTTGAAGCAGTTGCTGGGCCTATCCGCGAACTGGCATGTGCTGTTTTTGCAGGGCGGGGCGTCGATGCAGTTTCATCAGGTGCCGCTCAACTTTCTGCCGGAGGGCGGTTCAGCGGATTACCTGAACACCGGCGCGTGGTCCACGAAAGCGCTGAAAGAGGCGAAGCTCCTGGGTATGGCCCGCGAGGCCGCCAGTAGCGCCGACGAGGACTTTACCTACATCCCCGATCCAAAAATCTGGGACCTCGACCCGGATGCTGCCTATCTGCACTACACCTCAAACAATACCATCTACGGCACGCAATTCCACAAGGAGCCCGATGCTGAGGTGCCGCTCGTCTGCGATGCGTCCAGCGATTTTCTCAGCCATCCCATTGACCTGGAACGTTACGGATTGATCTATGCGGGCGCGCAGAAAAACATTGGTCCGGCAGGCGTGACGGTGGTGCTGGTCGAAGACGGATTCCTGCAACAGCGCAACCAGCCGCTCCCGACGATGCTGGATTACGGCACGCACGCCGCCAAACGGTTCAACACGCCGCCCGTCTTCGCCATCTATCTCGTCGAGAAAGTGCTGCGCTGGCTGGATCGGCAGGGCGGCATCAAAGGCATCGCCCGCATCAACGACCAGAAAGCCGATCTGCTCTACGGACGTATCGACGCCTCTGCGTTCTATCGCGGCACGGTGGAGAAAGCTGATCGCTCCCAGATGAACGTCACGTTTCGTTTGCCCAATGATGACCTGGAGGCCAAGTTCATTGAAGACGCCAAAAAGCAGCGTCTGGTCGCGCTCAAAGGACATCGCTCCGTCGGCGGCATCCGGGCCTCCATCTACAACGCCTGTTCGCTGGAAAGCGTAGAAGCCCTCGTTTCTTTCATGGACGATTTCGAGCAGACGAAAGGATAGAAGGAGTCTAGGAGATGAGAGACTATGCGTCTAGGAAAAGGATTAAAGAAGAAATCGTAGGCTCGTAGTCTCCTAGATTCATAGTCTCACCTCTCCCTGTTGCAAACGACCCTCCGGCTGTGTTATTTAGGGGCCGTGTGAAGCGTGTTCATGATTAACCGTCAAACGAATGGCCTTTACCGTTGGAGTACCCAGGGAACGGGTAGCAGGCGAGCGGCGTGTGGCGCTGGTGCCCGAAGTCGTTGCCCGGCTTAAAAAAGAGAATATCGATGTCGTCGTAGAGGCGGGAGCCGGTGACACGGCTTTTCATCCCGACGCGGCCTATACCGAAGCGGGAGCGACCATCGGCGACCGCGCGGCAGCTTTCGGTGCAGATGTTGTCGTCAAGGTGCAGCCGCCGATGGCAGAGGAGATAGGCCTGTTGTCTGCTGGCACGGTTTACATCGGCTTCCTGGCTCCGCTGGACCAGCCCGACGTGTCCGAGCAACTGGCGCAGCAGGGCGTGACGGCACTCAGCATGGAGTTGGTGCCGCGCATCTCGCGGGCGCAGAAGATGGACGCGCTCTCCGCAATGGCGTCGCTGGCGGGCTACAAAGCCGTGCTGATGGCGGCAGATGTGTTGCCCAAGTTCTTCCCGCTGCTCACCACGGCGGCTGGCACCATCCGTCCCGCCAACGCCTTGATCCTTGGGGCAGGGGTGGCCGGGTTGCAGGCCATCGCCACGGCGCGGCGGTTGGGCGCACGGGTCGCTGGCTACGACATCCGCGATGCGGTGCGTGAAGAAGTTCAGAGTCTGGGGGCGACGTTCGTGGAGTTGGAACTCGAAGTCGCAAATATGCAGGATGCGGGCGGCTACGCCAAAGCGATGGCCGAAGAAAAAGCCCGCCGCCAGACCGAACTGCTGGTGCCGTTCATCGGCAAGTCGGATGTGGTCATCACCACGGCGCTCATCCCGGGTCGCCCGGCTCCGACGCTCATCACCGAAGAAGCCGTTGCTGCCATGGCTCCCGGCTCTGTCATCGTCGATCTGGCTGCGCCGAATGGCGGCAACTGTGCACTAACCAAGCCGGGGGAAACCGTTACACATAATGGCGTGCAGATCATCGGGCACCCCAACCTGCCTGCCGAGATGCCCGTCCACGCCAGCCAACTCTATGCCCGCACGCTCATGGCGATGATCCAGGAATTCGCCGACGACGGACAGTTCACGCCCAACTTCGAGGACGAAATCTTCAAAGGAGCCTGCGTGGCACACGGCGGTGAAGTCGTCAACGAACGGGTGAAAGGACTGCTGGTTGGGAAAGGGTGAGAGGGGAAAAAGGAGAAGGAAAGTGAAGAACCATAAACCAGTAACTATAAACCGGTAACCATTAACCCCATGCTTGAAAACCTGACCTACTTCGTACTCGCGGCGTTTGTTGGTGCGGAAGTCATCAGCAAGGTGCCGCAGACGCTGCATACGCCGCTCATGTCTGGCTCCAATGCCATCAGCGGCATCACTATTGTCGGCGCGCTGGTGGTAGCGGGCATGGTCGGGGGCGTGTGGGCCAAGTGGATCGGCGTGGCCGCCCTCATCGTGGCGACGATCAACGTTGTGGGGGGCTACATGGTCACGGATCGCATGCTTCAGATGTTCAAGAAAAAGGATAAGCCGAAGCTAGAAGCGGGAACCGCTGAAACTGTAAATGGGCAGCCTGCCAAGGCCAAAGCGGCTGTCTAATCGTTCCTACGCTACCTGATTTTCACCTCCTGAATCCAGGTTCAACGTTGTAAATGCCATGCGTGCTGATCTCATTCAAATTGCCTACCTCATTGCCGCAGCCCTTTTTATCATCGGCCTCAAGAAGCTGACTTCGCCTGCCACAGCGCGACGCGGCAACCAGCTATCGTCCCTGGGCATGCTGCTGGCCGTGGTGGCGACGCTCTTCTTGCAGCAGATCATCACGCCCGTGGAAATGATTGCGGGATTGGCCGTGGGGGGGCTCATTGGTGCGTTGCTGGCAAGACGAGTGCAGATGACCTCCATGCCCGAACTGGTGGCGGCGTTCAATGGCTTCGGCGGATTGGCCTCGGCGCTTGTGGCCGGAGCCGAGGTGGCGCGCTACCTGACCGAAGCGGACGGGCCAGTGATGACGGTAGCGGCCTCATCCCAGGCTACCGGCGTTGCGGTACTGGATGTGGCGACGGCTATCACCATCATGCTCAGCGTGCTCATCGGCATGGTGACGTTTTCGGGCAGCTTCGTCGCGTTTGGCAAGCTGAATGGCAAGATCTCGGGCAACCCGGTGAATTTCCCCGGTATGCGCGCCTTCACCTTGCTCCTGGCCCTCGCCAGCCTCGCCGCTATCGTGTGGGCGACGATGGGCGCAGGCGAGTTTCCGGCTGTTGCAGAGCCGGTGGTATGGAGCGTGATTGGGCTGGGCGTCCTCGCCTTTTTCCTGGGCATCCTGCTCGTCATTCCGATTGGCGGAGCCGATATGCCCGTGGTGGTGGCACTGCTTAACTCATATTCTGGCATCGCTGCGTCGGCGACCGGGTTTGTGCTCAACAACACGGCGCTCATCGTCAGTGGGGCGCTAGTCGGTGCGTCAGGGTTGATCCTGACCAACATCATGTGCGATGCGATGAACCGCTCGCTGCTCAATGTGCTCCTCGGCGGTTTCGGCGGCGACAGCGACGACGCGGGTCCTGCAGGCGCGGTGTCGCAGGAGGGCTTGACGGTCAACTCGACCACAGCAGACGATGTGGCGATTCTGCTCAGCTATGCGCAGAAGGTCATCATCATTCCCGGATACGGGCTGGCCGTGGCCCAGGCGCAGCATCAGGTGCGCGAGCTCAGCGATTTGCTCCAGGAAGAAGGCGTCACGGTCAAGTTTGCGATTCACCCCGTTGCGGGGCGTATGCCGGGGCACATGAATGTGCTACTCGCCGAGGCTAATGTGCCGTACGACCAACTCTATGAAATGGATGACATCAACGGTGAGTTCGACTCGTGTGATGTGGCGCTCATCGTGGGGGCGAACGATGTGATCAACCCGGCGGCGCGCCATGATACTACCAGCCCCATCTATGGGATGCCCATCATCAACGCCGACCATGCCGACACCATCATCATCCTCAAGCGCAGCATGCGGCCCGGCTATTCCGGCGTGCAGAACGAACTGTTCTTCAACCCCAAAACCCGCATGCTCTTTGGCGATGCAAAAGATTCTGTCTCGGACCTGATTAGCGAAGTGAAGGCGCTATAAGCAATTATTCATCCTGCCACCCCGTGACTTTATCATTTTTGACGTAGATGAGTGTCGTCTTTCCGTCTTCGCCGAGGTAGCTCAGGCATTGGAACGTCCCAGTGGGATCGGTATTGATGTGGTCCGGGTCGCCGAGCAAATCGTAGATCTGATCTACCTCCAACCCGATTTCCAGAAGGTTACGGATACGGTTTTGGGGCGACCGGTCAGGAAGGTACGGGTTGGCATTCTTATAGCCTTGCTGTGCTTCCTGGTACCCTTTACGGACTTCCCGTTGCCGATCCTCTGGCAGTAACAGGTAGCAGCCCGTGCATGAAATAAAGAGAAGAAGGAGTAGCGTTTTTTGAAGTACAGAATACAACATGGGGGAAGACGAACTACTGACAAATACGCTGTGGATGAGACGCAGGATCGCTATGCAAAGTAACAAAATGCAGGGAAAGTGCAGCTCGGAGAAACCTGCTCGTCAGCATGCAAGGTGATCTTTTGTTGATGGCGCTCGGAGCCGGACTCGTCTTTGCGGTGGGCGCGTATATGCTGCGGTTTCTAACAGCGGCGGGCGCGCTTGCGGGTGGCGGATTGGCAGCGTCGCTCATCGGGCTGGGTGGTTGGGACTGGGCGGTGCCTGCGCTGGCTTTTTTTGTGCTGTCAAGCCTGTTGTCAGAGGTAGGAAAACGGCGCAAGGCGAGCACGGAGGTCCTGACGGAGAAAGGAGCACGTCGGGATATTGGGCAGGTGCTGGCCAATGGCGGTGTTGGTTGGGCCTTGCTGCTGGTCTATGCATTCGATCCAGCGCCGATCTGGTACTGGGGTTTCCTTGGTGCCTTCGCGGCGGCCACGGCGGACACCTGGGAAACCGAAATCGGTACGCTTTCCTCCCTAAAACCCCGGCTGGTGACGACGTGGAAGCCGGTTCCTAAAGGCACCTCGGGTGCCGTGTCGGTGGTGGGGACGCTGGGTGGATTGCTTGGGGCGCTGGTCATCTGGGGCTGTGCTGCGGTACTGGCAGAGGGGAGTGAAACGGTCGCCTCTGTAGCTGGAGCCGTCGCCATTGCGGGGGGCGGGCTGGCGGCGTCGTTGATCGACAGCCTTGCCGGGGCGACGGTACAGGCACGGTACCGGGATCCTGTAACGGGACGAGAGACGGAACGCACGGAAGGGGGCCACCTCGTGCGAGGCTGGCGCTGGTTTCGTAATGACGCGGTCAACGGCCTCTGTACGTTCAGTGGAGCCGCGATCGCAATGGCTTGCTTCCGAGTGGCGGATTTCGCTTCTTAGAGCGGATCCGCTTGCCCGCGCTCCGTCGCGCATAATCTTCTTCAATCATTATCCGACAACACATCTATGCCCTGGTATAAAAAGCTGCACTGGCAAATCATCATCGGCCTTGTGCTGGGCCTGATCTTCGGCATCGTCGCGGCGGCGCAGGGATGGGGCACGTTTACCACCCGCTGGATTGCGCCGTTTGGGACAATTTTTCTCAATCTGCTCAAGTTCATTGCCGTGCCGCTGGTGTTGGCGTCGCTTATCTCAGGTGTGGCGTCGCTCTCAGATCTCAAAAAGCTCTCGCGGATTGGGGGTAAGACGATAGCCATCTACATGGGCACTACCGTTGTCGCGCTCGTCATTGGGCTGGTCATTGTCAATATTTTGCAGCCGGGGATGACGGTGCCGGATGACATGCAGGAGCGCCTCCAGCTTGCCTATGAGGGGGATATGACGGGGCGGCTGGAATCGGCAGAGGCGGCCAAACAACGCGGCCCCTTACAGCCCCTCGTGGACATCGTACCGGAAAACTTTTTCAGTTCGGCCTCCGAAAACCGCAATATGCTGCAAGTGGTCTTCGTCGCCATTTTCTTTGGTATCGGGTTGATTCTGATTCCAAAGGAGAAAGCGGCTCCGATGCTGGCTTTTTTCGACAGCCTGGATAAGCTGGTCATCAAGGTGGTGGAGATGATCATGCTCATCGCGCCCATCGGTGTCTTTGCGCTCATGGCAGACACCATCACCTCCATTGCAGGCGACAACCTGGCGCAGATCGCCGAGTTGCTAGCGGCGCTCGGTTACTATTGCATCGCCGTGGTGCTTGGCCTCCTGATCCATACGCTGGTGACCTATCCGACGCTACTCAAGCTGATGACGTCGATGCCGTTGAAGCAATTTTTTACGGGCATCGCTCCGGCGCAACTGGTAGCCTTTTCCACTTCGTCGAGTGGAGCTACCCTGCCGGTGACGATGGAGATGGCGGAGAAAAACCTCGGCGTTTCGGAGGAAGTGTCGTCGTTTGTGCTGCCGTTGGGTGCGACGATCAACATGGACGGGACCGGCCTGTATCAGGCCATCGCGGCGGTGTTTATTGCACAGGTGCTGGGTATCGACCTGGGGCTGGGCGCACAGTTGACCATCGTGCTGACGGCATTGCTGGCTTCTATTGGAACCGCTGCTGTGCCGGGGGCCGGGATTATTATGCTCGTCATTATCCTGGAGTCGGTCGGTGTGCCGAGTGCAGGCATTGCGCTCATCCTCGGCGTGGATCGCATCCTCGACATGTGCCGCACCGTCACCAATATCACCGGTGATGCAACGGTGGCAACGATTGTAGCCGCCAGCGAAAACCAACTCGCCGCTGCCACGGCCGATGGAGCGTCAATGGCCGTGCAGCAAACGGTGGAGTCGGTAGAAAGGAGAAGAGGTTAGCCATTGGTCTGGGAAGAGTAGATGAGGAGAGGAAAAGTAGGTTGGATCGGAAGTCTGCTGTTGCTCGGTTTGTGGGCCATGCAGCCGATCCAGGCTCAGCCAGCCCAGGCGGTGGGCATCACCACGACGCGGGCCAGCGACCTGCTGGCAACAGGGCGTACGCAGTTGCTCAACTTCCGGCTCTACAAGGCCGAGCGGACGTTTCGGGCGCTGGCGCGTGAGCCGGATGGGGAGGCCGCTGCCCACTATCATCTCGCCACGTCCTCGCTGCTCAAGGCCCTTGTTACAGATGAGACGGTCTATTTCGCGGAGCTTTCTGCCCGTTCCGATTCGCTGCAAGCCGTGCTGGAGAGCATCCCCGCTTCCCACTGGCGCACGTTCCTGATGGCGGAGGCCTATTTCCACCGCACCATGGCGTTGGCGAAGGAGGATCACTTTATCCGGGCGGCGCTGGCGGCACGGCAGGCCTACAAGCGCTATGAAGACATCATGGAGGCCGACCCCGCGTTTTACGAAGCCTATGTGGGCATGGGGCTCATGCATATCCTTATCGGCACCCTGCCCGGAGCTTACCGCAGCCTGCTCAAGGTGCTGGGCTACAGCGGTAGTCTGACACGGGGCCAGCGGGAATTGCAGCAGGCTGTCCAACACGGCGCGCTCAACGCTGATGAGGCAGCGATCTACCTTGCCATGGTGGATGTGATGCTTAACAACTCCAAAGGCAACGGCGTGCAGACGCTTCGTGCGTTGCAGGCCCGCTATCCAGAGAGCGCCTTGTGCAACCACCTCTATGGCTATGTGTTGCTCGAAAACCGCCGGGCGGAAGAGGCCCGCACGTTTCTCGAAAAGGCTGTTCAGGCTGGTACGTCGGCAGACTATTTCTATATTGATTATGCCGATTTCTATCTGGCAGAGGCGACGTTTCGGCTCCGGCAATGGCAGCAGGCCGAGGTGCACTATCGCCGGTATTTACAGCGCCACCGGGGAACCGCTCTCAAAGCCCTGGGCTATCTCGAACTGGGGCAGGCACTCGAAATGCAGGGCCAGCGTGATGCTGCTGTGGAGGCGTATCAGAAGGTGCAGGCAGAGCGGGCCTATGACAGCGACAAGGTGGCGTACCACCGGGCGCAGCGGTTGCTCGCGGCTCCGATGACAGCGCAGGACCGCCAGTTGCTCGAAGGGATCAATGCGTACCTTGCAGGCCAGTACGACCAGGCCGAAGCTACGCTTACTGCCATCGCCAAGGATCCGGCCTTCCCAGAGGATCTGCGCACGGTGGCTACCTACCACTTGGGGCGGCTCTATCATGCCCTTGGACTGTTGGATCATGCCATGGAGGCGTACCGGTATGTGGCGCAGCATCCCGTGGCGGACCGCGAGGCGCGCTGGGAGCCGTGGAGCCACTTCTTCATCGGAGAGGTTTATGCTGAGCAGGGACAGCCGCAACGGGCGCGGGCGGCGTTCGAGCAGGCGCTGTCTTTCAAGGGACCTTTCGATTACCACCAGGCGCTGGAGCAGCAGGCCAAAGCGGCGCTGGCCCGCTTGTAAGGACGATTGGCCGGGCTCAGGCGTAGGCTATTTCCTGTGCTTTCGCTTTCACCATGTGCTGGTTCAGGGTGTGAAATGCTTTGTCAACTTGCATAAGCTGTAAGGCTAGCATCCTCATAAGTGGTCGCAGCATCCAGCGCGGCCATGAGCCCTGCAACTGCATGCTTCGGCATAAACGGGTCCCCCCGCCGATCATCTCTAACTGGTCGGTAATCAGGATGTCAATGCTCCCCCGGACGAGTCGAACCGTGGCGTAGCTGAATGGGTGCCAGTCGAGGACGTGCTCGGTGGCCTTGCTGTTCTTGCAGTGATTCTGCGCGGCAGGGCCGGTGCGTCCCCCCGGGCGCTCCACCACGGTCCAGTCTGCTCCCTTGAACCAGACGTTGCGCTTGTGTGGATCGTTCAGCCAGTCCCACACGATGGGCGGTGGTTCAGCGAAGTCGAACGTGATGCTGATGTCGGCTTCTTCGGGGGCGAGCACGATCCGGCGATGCGCAACCCGCTCTTCATAACACTCGTCCAGGTCAAAGCTCCCGGTACGGACCGCACCGAGGTGTTCATAGTGCTCGGTCTGCTCATGCAACCCCTCCAGCATCAAGCCGAGTTGGGACAGGCATGGCTCGGAGAAAAGCGCATAGCCACGCCAGCCCGTCGCTTTTGCCACCTCATTCTTGAGAAGTCGGTGGGCGAGGTTTACACTCGTTCCGACCGGCTTCTGGGTGCCTGCAAGATGTTGCAGGACGTACGATCCAAAATGTGTGATGAACTTCAGGTCGAGTTGGGAGATAGACCGGCAGGCTTTGCAAGGGCAGGTCGCATTATGCTGCATCATCCGCTGTTTATCCCGAAACGCGCTGTAGCAATCCTCGATCAGTTCGAGGAGCAGTTCTCCCCGGGAAATCGCCGCTGCAGGCAGGTACAAGAAGACCGCGTCGCCTTCCACCTCAGCCAGCTTCAGCGTTGGCGTCATCTGGTTCACTAGGAGGGTCAGGACGTTATTCAAGATCGCCGGGGCATGATCTAGCTCATTCTCGGCGAGAAAGGAGGTGTACTCGGAGATGTCGGCTAGGATGAGGTAGCCCTCCTGAATCGGCGATTCCATTGCAGCGACCTGTTCGGATGAAAAGGCGATACGCTAGAAGACATCGCAGTTTAAGGAGCGGCTTTCGCATTTCCGCTTGGGCGAACGTAACTAACTTGTCTGTAGCGTTAGCCCGATAGAGCGCTAGCTGCTGCACTGGGCTAGCAATGCATTGGATACCAAACCAGATGCCGCAAAAAACTTCGGTCCAATGATCCAATATGCCGAAGAAAAACGAATAGATAAGTGTACGGCACTTCTTTCATCCGCACTTCTGATGATATAAGGTCTGGTGGGACCTTCAAGGCTCGGCTCTCTGGTGGGGGAGCCGGGCCTTTTTTGTATCCGACAGTTGAAACGATGCACGTCTCGAACGTGTGATCGCTGGATAGCCCTCGGGCGGCTGCAACGTGGACACTACGCTCCGAACGGAGGACCGATGCGGTCTGTGCCCTCCAGCAACCGCCTGCCATCTCGTCTTCTACTCAGCGGCGTGACGGTCTCGTTGCACCAGTTTATGGATTGTTGAACGCGTTGTTATCGTTTCGTGATACCTGCTCCGTACCCTGTTGATGCGTGTCGTTGCGGCACCCTTTCTCGACCATGCGCTATCTCAGAGAGCGTGAGTTGCTCTTCGTTGTTCTGGGGCATGGGCACGGATAGAAGCATTCTTTCCTATTCTGTTAAAACCACGAGGTACGGTATGAAACCCCAACCCCTTGCTTTCCCTCTCCTTGCTTTGCTGTTGCTGCTTGTCGGTTGTGACACGGTTCAAGAGCCGGCGTCTTCGTCGAACGCATTGAGCATTGCCGAGGAGGCCCTTGCTAAAAAAGGACAGGCGGCACGCGGTCGCATCGTCATCGCGAATCGAGGATCCGGTACTATTTCTGTCATCGACACCCAAACAGACGAAGTGACGACCATCCCTTTGCCGGCAGGCGATAACATGCCCGAGCCTATGTACGTCGTGTATACCCCAGCCCGTCATCGCGTCTTCGTGGGAGATCGGGCTAACGACCGGGTCGTCGCCTTCGATGCAGGCACCCTCGAAGTGGAGGGGACCGTCCCAGCCGGGGGCATCTTCCATATGTGGGCGGATCCGCAGAGCAAGCAACTCTGGGTCGTAGACAACGTCAACGATGCGCTTACCGTGATCGACCCGAAGCGGCTGGAGGTTATCACGACCATTGATGTAGAGGGTGGCACGCCGCACGATGTCATTCTCGATCCGAAGGGCCGTTTTGCCTTCGCCACGGTGTTCGTCGATGCCGGAGCGGACCAGGTAGTAAAGTACAGCACCGATTCGTTTATGGAAGTTGACCGTACAGACGTAGGTGAGGACCCCCACGTCTCGCTGAACCGGCAGAACAACTTGCTCTATGTTGCAGCGCAGGGGACCGATGAGGTGGTCGTGCTGGATCGCGAAACGCTTGACGAGGTCACGTCGCTGAGCGTGCCCAACGCACATGGAGCCGGCATGGCGCAAAACGGGAAGGTGTTCTATACGACCAACATCTCCGACGGTGGTATCGACGGCCTCTTTGCCATTGACACACGAACGAACTCAGTCATTGGAGCGGTAGACACGCCTCTTTCCGGCGCCCCCATCGCTACCCCGCACAACATCGCGTTGACACCGGATAGCAAGAAGCTGTACATCACGCATTCAGGCGCGATGTCCGACCAGGTGAGTATCTACACCCTGAAGGGCAACAATCCGCTCCCCATCACATCGAGCGCCGTCACGGTAGGTCTGAACCCGTTTGGTCTCGATTACATCCCGTAATACCGATTTCAACGGTTGATGGTTGATGTCGGTATAGCTAGCAGCGTAAAACGTATTGCGTAAAACGTAAAGGTGCTTTGCTCAACCGTTTTGCTATGGGCCCGCTTACGTTTTACGCTTATCCAGATATCCTCTCTTGGAATCGGTATAAGCGATCCTCTTAACCTGACGGACGACCACGACCAAAGCAGCCCGGTTCCCACATTCGAGAACCGGGCTGCTTTGGTTAAAATGGAAGAGGGTGTCAGTTGCGCGACATGAACAGGCGCAGCACATACCAGAACATCAGCGCGACGGACGCAAACAGTTCGAGTGCTGCCCCTACGTAGCGATCCTCTGGATAATGATGCAGGATGTTGGACGTGTCGTAGAGGATAGCTCCTCCCGCCAGCGCAATCATGGCAACGGAGAAGAACGTGCCCAACTCGAATCCGAACAGCAGCGCCGCCACAATCAGCACAATGGCGACGATGAAGCCCCATCGGAGCACGCTGCCCAGGAAAGAGAAATCCTTGCGCGTCACGAAGACCACTGCTGTCAATCCGGCAAAGCCCAGCAGCGTCACGAAGGCGGCGCTTTCGATGGCACCCGGCGCGTACAGGTTGGCAATGTAGAGCAGCGGCACAAAGATGATCGCCTCGGCGACGACAAATCCAGCCAGCGCTGCATACTGAGCCGGACGGGAGGTGGTGCTGTGGGCCGTCCGGCTGGCGAGCCATCCGACGATCATGAACCCACCCAGCACCAGTAGCCAGGAAACGCCGAGCATGGCTTCGGCCAGGGTGGCGGCGAGGCCGGTTCGAAACAGCACAACTTCGATGCCTACGAAGCCCAGCATGGCGCCGAGCAGATGGAAATAGGTGCGCATCACGAACGTAGCGCGGGCGCTTACATCCAGCGAAGCGACGGGCGTTTGATACGTTATTCCCTGGGCGGTACTCATGTTGATGTCCTCAATGGTCAAAAGGAGAGGGGGGATAAAGCCTATCAGATACTCCACAGTGTAGAAAAACGTTGCCAATGATTCTATTCAGATGTATGTTAAAAATCTGCTCTTACCCCTTCCTCTAAACAGAAAGGATCGTCTGTGACGACACGCTCTGCTGGCTACAAGCGCTTCCATCTTCTCGTATTCACTGGCTGGCTTCTGCTTCTGGCGGGGTGCATTCCGCCACCGCCCAAGCCACCGCCCACGATTGAGCTCGATCCGGCCGTCGCCGCGCGGCAGGCCGATTCGATCTTGCAACAATCCGCGATCCAACTCGCTAATGGCCTCCGCCTCTCGCTCTGGGCCGTTGATGAACTGGCCCCGGACCCCATCGCCCTGGCCTTCGATGAACAGGGACGGGCCTACATGACCCGCACGAACCGGCAGAAGAACTCCGAGTTCGACATTCGCGGCTATCGGCACTGGATGACGCGGTCGATTGGCCTGCAAACTGTGGAGGACCGGCGCGATTTCTTGCACGAAGTCTTTGCTACCGAACGCAGCGACGAAAACGCCTGGCTCGCTGATCTCAACGGTGACAGCCTCCACGACTGGCGCGACCTGACCGTCGAGAAGGAGCAGATCTACCGCATCGAAGACACCTCGGGCGATGGCATCGCGGATCGGTCGGTGCTGTTTCTGGAGGATTTCAACACCGAGGTCACCGATATCGCAGGTGGCGTGCTTCCCTTTGAGAATGATGTGTTCCTGACCCTGGCACCGGATCTCTGGAAGCTGACTGACACCGATGGCAACGGAACCGCCGACAGGAAGGAATCTCTGAGCCATGGGTATGCCGTGCATATTGGGTTCAGCGGCCACAACATGTCTGGCCTCACCGTCGGGCCGGATGGGCGCATCTACTGGTCCATCGGCGACATCGGGTTCAACGTGGTGGACCCCACCGGCAAGCGCTGGGCCTATCCGAATCAGGGG
>Ga0102947_1000166_pt1 | contig 23508 bp, 13 predicted proteins | sample SalPon2A_A_D2_MG_FD_78210 | JGI IMG/M metagenome (GOLD analysis project Ga0102947, IMG submission 78210) | Soil microbial communities from South San Francisco under conditions of wetland restoration - Salt Pond MetaG R2A_A_D2_MG | ecosystem: Environmental > Terrestrial > Soil > Wetlands | place... | reverse complement strand
ACTGCGCCTTTTGAATTCAATCATTTTCAGGCCACGGAATACCAGGGATTGATCTGGGTGATTGGCTCATTCATAGACAATGAATTCCCCGATGAAACACCGGCAGACAATATTTTTATTTACAACCCGCTGACCGATACGTGGACCGAAGGCCCGGTAATTCCAGTCGCCCGAAGGCGAGGGTCTGCGGGCCTGGTGCTACACAATGAAAAATTTTATGTGATTGCGGGGAATACCATCGGACACAATGGCGGTTATATTCCCTGGTTTGATGAATTTGATCCTTTAACGGGTGTTTGGACCCCTTTGGCAGATGCACCCCATTCCAGGGATCATTTTCATTCCGCCGTCATCGGAAACAAGCTGTATGCCGTTGGAGGCAGGTTAAGCGGTGGAACTGGGGGAACCTTTGCCCCTCTGATCCCGGAGGTGGATGTCTATGATTTTGCAAATCCGGGGTGGACCACCTTAGCTGTGGGTAGTAATTTACCTACGCCAAGGGCAGCTTCATCGACTGTAAATTTCCAGGGAAAACTGGTGGTCATTGGAGGTGAAGGGAACGGACAGGCTTATGTAAATACAGATGCCCTGGACGTTTCCACAGGAAACTGGACCGCTCTGGACGACCTTAACAATGCAAGGCACGGGACGCAGGCTATTGTCTCGGGCGATGGAGTCTGGATCACTTCGGGATCTACCGCGCAGGGAGGTGGAACCCAGAACAATATGGAATATTACGGCACCGATAACCCAACAGGAACACCCCTTGTAGCCGGAACGCTCTCTGCACCTGCAGCCCTTACTGTACCCATAGGTGGTGTGGAGACATTTACCATAAACAATACGGGTGGTAATCAGGGGATCTTTATTACCGGTTTAGCCCTCAGTGTTGCTGATGCAGGTTCTTTCAGCATACAAACAAGCCCGCTTTTCGTGGTGCCTTCAGGGCAGGGAAGCACCATCCAGATCGCCCATACGGGGGCCCTTCCTGATGAAGTTGCCACTTTGGAAATTACGGATGACACCGGTACGGTCACCAATGTAGCCCTGACCAGCGGGCTCACCACCGATATATTATACAGGGTGAATGCAGGCGGTCCTTTGACCGCGGCAACCGATGCCCCCAATCCTGATTGGACCGGGGATGAAGGAACATTTCCCAATGCAGCCAATTCACCTTATCTGGTAAACTCAAGCGAGAACGGACTCTATAACCAGAGTGCAGCCAGCGCCCACCCGGGACCCATCAATATGTCCCACCCCTCCCTCCCTCCGGGGACGCCGAGCACGTTGTTTCAGACAGAACGATTTGATGCGACCGGGGCACCTGAAATGACCTGGGCCTTCGATGTAGACCCGGGGACCGATGTGGAAATACGACTGTATTTTGCAGAAATTTTCGGTGATATTACGGCAGCCGGGCAACGCGTTTTTGACGTTTCTGCAGAAGGTGTTGTTCCTCCGGCCTTTGATGATATTGATCCTTTTGGAACAGCGGGTGCCCTTGGCGCCATCATGGTATCGCATGTCATCACGGTTAATGATGGTACCCTGGATCTCGTCTTTGTTCATGGGACGGAAAATCCTGCTTTAAAAGCTATTGAGATCATCGACGTAACAGGCACAACCCCCAATACCGCACCTGTGGTAACGAATCCGGGGACACAGCAAACCGTTGAAGGGGACAATATCAATTTACAAATCGTCGCCAGCGATGTGGATCCGTGTACCGGACTCACCTATTCCGCTACCGGCCTTCCGCCGACCTTGTCCATCGATCCGGCAACCGGGCTAATTACAGGTGTCCTTGATGAGGGAACAGGCAGTGGCACGCCGGGGGCCTTTATTGAAAGTAACGGCCTGGTCATCATGGAGACGGAGACCGATTTCATCGATACCGCAGGTGGGTTTGACCTGCAACCTGGAACACCAACTTATGTAACTGCCAGCAGCAATCATTCAGGGGACCTGAATGGGCAGACCTTGACCTACTATGTCGAGATCTCTACGCCGGGCGTCTATCGTTTCCATTTAAAATCGGCTATTACAGGCAATAGTATATCCGATGCAAATGATACCTGGTTTAAAATAGACAATACCTCGGATGTGCACTTTTTCTGTTCAGATGGCGGGATTCTTAACAGCACACAACATTTCCTGAATGTTTTGGCAGGAACGGATACCAGCAGAACGTTTTACTATCCGGTTGGAAATGCCCAGGGGAGGCCTACTTTTACAGGATCCAGCCCGGGGATTGGCGGTTTCTTTAAAGTCTATAAAAACAGCTTGCCGAACAGCTGGTACGCGGCCACAATAGATAACGCGCCAAAATTCATCTACGCTTATTTCCCGAACGCCGGTACTTTTCCGATCCAGATGTCCGAGCGTTCGGCAGGGCACCGATTAGACCGGTTTGCCCTGGCACATATAGACGACGTTAGTACAGGCGTTCCAACTGCTACCCTAGACGGACCAGAATCTCAACAAACTCTGGGTGGTACTCCGGGAGCTTCAGACAATAGCCCTTACAATGTTTCGGTAACCGTTGCAGATCAGTGTATTCCTGCGCTCAGCACCGTGGTGGATTTTACCTGGAATGTGACCGCAACTCCCGTTGGTAATCCTGCGGCGCTGGTTACTGTGACACCAGGCAGCCCTTTGACGGCTTCTACTTTCGGAGATAATTCATTCCTGATCACTAACACAGGAGATGATAATATTGTGAATGTTTCGCTTAACTCGAGTACCGGGTTTATGCGCGATGTGGTCTTTGATCCCGTTGGTACCGCAGGGGATAGTACCGCAAAATGTTTAACGGAGGGCACAAACTCCGTAGGCAATGTAGGGATCACTGTACCTGCCAACGGCGGAAGCGGATCGGATCCCGATTGTACCACGGTTTTTGCCCAACCACACAATGGGGTGGATAACCAGGAAGGTTTTGATGTTCTAACCCTTGATTTCACGGATTTTGAGCCCGGCGAAGCATTTAACTTCGGGGTGGATATGGACCCTACGTCCATAAAAGAAGACCAGACCTCGGGAGATGCGGGCGCCATTTCAGGGATGGAACTCATAGGAACCACCGTTACGATACAGTTTGCGAGTGGGGTAACGTATACAACCAGCCTTTTTGATGAAGGCTCCCTCGGAGGCTCGGATGCCATTGTGGATGGCGTGAGCAATGCCCTGGTAGCCCCTGCAATTATGGTAGACGGTTCAACACTGTCACGAGTCGTTACCCTGGCCAACCAGACGGTCCAGATCACCGGGCAGCCCAATTCATTTGTTACGCTTGTGCGGGTAGACGGCAGATTACATATAGATAATGGAAACCCCGGGGCGGGGTACGACATTGACCTTTTTGAAGCCAATGAGGCCATGGCCAAGGAGTTGTACACCATTCAGCTCGATGGTTCCGGGAATGGCAGTGTTCCTGTGGTCCTCACCCAAACACCGGGAGTACCTCCGGCACCGGATGGCGGAATCAACCATTTTATTGCCGTAACTGACGGGCCTGGGGGGGAAAACAGTCTTGCTTCCAATGTAATTGTCCTGGAATTTGATCAAAATGCCGTCATCGGACCATCAGCCCTGGTTGAAATTACGCCGGGAGGTGGCCTGGGGGCCAGTACGTTTGGTGCCAGCAGTTTTCAGATAACAAATACCTCTACAGGGGCTGTTCAGATAACCAGTGTCGTTATTAATTTAGAGACTGGTATTTTACCAGATATGGTATTTGATCCAACGGGAGCAGGTGGAGATGCAACCGCCAGTCCGTTTACCCCGAACACAGGGGCGGCGACAGTGGGCCTTATCGCTCCGGCCAATCCTGCCGTGGATCCTTTTAGTCAACCCAGAAATGGCGGTTTCGACATTATAACGGTCAATTTCAGTGATTTTGATCCTGCTGAGTATTTCGACTTTACAACGGACATTGATCCCAACAGTATCCAGGGAGTCGCAGGCGCGGGGAATGCAGGCGCGGTATCCGGATATGAACTTATCGGTGCCACAGTCACTGTATCATTCAGTGATGGCTCGGTACTGACAAGCAGTCTTTATGAAGATGGAAGCCTTGGTGGAGGCCAGGCGGTTGTTGCAGAAAATGCACCGGTAACGCCCTCCATCAGTGTGGTAGGGGTCGGAACAGGTCCTGCAACCGTCAATACCCTGAACCAGGTGGTCACCGTCAGTGGTACTCCGGGAGATAATGTTTCTTTACTCTTAATGGATTCAAGGCTGTTTATTGCCTCCGGTGATCCGCCTTTTAATGTAGCGGATCCGACGTATTACGCCAATGAAGCCATGTCTGGAAAGACCTTGTTCACGGACGTGATCGGGCCGGGCGGCACCATCGATATTCCGGTGACCTTATTGCAAACCCTCTCAGGGGATGCAACTCCGGATGGCGGGTTAAACCAGCTTATTGCTGTGAGTTCGGCAGCGCCTTACGTAGTTGACCAGCAGGTGAGTCAGACTTCCAATGCAATTACATTACTCTATGATCCGAATGCGGTCATTGACGCGGATATCACCATTACGTATGACCTTCAAGGCAGGACGGATCTTACAATGGACCTGACCGTGGATGTGTACGAACCTGGAAATGCCATTCCGGTATTCCAGTTTACACCCACAGGATCGGACATTGGTGAGGCCATTGTCACTGGCATCACGCCGGGGACTTATGATATTGCCGTTAAATCCGCCAATTATTTGCAGAAAGTAACCAATGTTATCTTGGTTGCAGGGGCAAATGTGATGGATTCCGGGCAATTACGTGCCGGGGATGCCAACAATGACAACTTTGTAACTGCCCTGGATTTCTCTATCCTGGCGGGTACCTTTAATTTACCATCCACGGATCCCGGCTTTGATGCCCGGGCAGATTTCAATGGAGATGGCTTTATCACCGCCCTGGATTTCTCCCTGTTGGCCTCCAACTTTAACACGGGGGGGGATCCTGATCCTGCGCCATAGGAACATGCATGATAGTTAAAACCCGGATCCGATTTCTTTAAGGTCCGGGTTTTTTGTTTATACCAGAGTGACCGCAAGAGATATTATCTAGGATCGAACAAAATCGAGGCCTACAAGGGCTGCTTCTTCTGTACCATGCCCGTCAAAATCAAATTCTGCCGGGCCGCTGATCGATAGGGTATTGGTTGTATTTTGAATACTGAAATACTCAAATTCATCGGGATCTTCATCATAGGAAACCGTTAAGGGATCTTTATCGAAGCCCAATTGCCCTGTCGTTGTTTCGGCTGCCCTGCCCGGTACGTTTACTATGAGTGTAAACCTTCCGTTATTTTGGATCGACAAAGATACCGAGCCTCCCTCTGCCACCACATCGGTTTCCACAACCGGGCCGGTACCGGCGAAACTAAAAAAAGCACTTGTAGCCTCCCAACTGCCTGCTACGTCGCTGATACTTGTATTGGTGCCGGTCAATGATCGTCCCTCGTCCGAGCCGCAGGAAGATATAAATGCTGCGCTTAGGCTACTTGCCATAAAAACTAAAATAATATTCTTCACTTGTCGGGTTTTAAAGTTGTAGGTTGCCAGGTTCACGGCATCGAATTAAGCGTCTGCAGGTATCCGGGAAGTATGGAAACTGCACCAGGGCGCAGTGAACCGCTTTCTCAAAAAAAGCCAATTTCCGGAAAACAGTAGTTATTTGGAACCTCCTATCGTTTTTAGGTCGCGCAACGAGACCAATTTTTAGAAGAATCCTACATGAATGAATCTATAGGAGTTTTGTTACTCTTGCATAGTATGGTACACATTCTGAACGTCGTCATCTTCCTCTATCTTTTCCAGAAGCTTTTCAACATCCTCTGCCTGCCCGGGGCTGAGTTCCTTCGTCACCTGGGGGATGCGTTCAAAACCAGATGAAAGTATTTCAATATTCCGGGATTCCAATTCTTTCTGGATGTTTCCGAAGCTTTCAAAAGGGGCATAGATGAGGATCCCGTCATCATCCACAAATACCTCTTCGGCCCCGTAATCAATCATGTCAAGCTCCAATTCCTCGGCATCAATGCCTTCCGCGTTTATCCGGAAGTTACAGGTGTGATCGAACATAAATTCAACGGATCCTGAAGTCCCTAAACTCCCGTCGCATTTATTAAAATAACTGCGGATATTGGCTACCGTCCTCGTATTATTGTCAGTGGCTGTCTCAATGAGAATCGCGATACCATGAGGGGCATAGCCTTCAAAAAGCACTTCTTTAAAGTCGCCCTGTGATTTATCGGTTGCCCTTTTTATGGCCCGTTCTATGTTGTCCTTGGGCATGTTAACCGACTTCGCATTTTGAATAACGGCTCTCAGCCGGGAATTGGCATCCGGATCGGGACCACCTTCCTTGACCGCCATGACAATATCCTTCCCAATGCGTGTAAAGGCCTTGGACATGGCAGACCACCGTTTCATTTTGCGCGCTTTCCTAAATTCGAATGCTCTTCCCATTCCTTTACTGATTCCGGTTTATGGAAATCAAATTTAAGAATTTTTAGAAGCGCAACAAGGGGGAAATACAGGGCAAATTACCCTCCGGCGAGGATCCTTTCAATGCTTTGGGCAAGGTTGAAATCCTTTTCTGTGACCCCGCCGGCATCATGTGTACTTAATCGCACATACAGGCGATTGTAAACGTTGCTCCAATCGGGATGGTGATTTTGGGCTTCGCATTCAAAGGCCACCCTGGTCATCAGTGAGAAGGCCTCCTTAAAGTTTTTAAATTCAAATGAGCATTCAATGCCATTATCTGCGTATTCCCATCCTTCTAATTGTTTAAGCCCTTGGGCGATTTCCTTTTCTGATAATTTTTCCATTGAAGTAAGCGTATGTTATTTATTACAGTTAACTGATCTTATTTATGCGATTGTCGATAACGATCAATTAAAGTACAAATACTTCCCGACACCCTTAAGAATTGTGACAAAAGAATGAGCATTGTTTAGCCTACCACGTGGTGATCAATAATCTCCTGATAGGACGTTTGAAGATTTTTGGGCAGTTTGTTATCCCTTGGCAGCACGGCCAGATAGCGTTCCTCATTGGTGGTGAAGACCCGTTTATAGATAGGATTAAAGCTGCCAATACGTTCCACGATCTCCTTGACAAAATCTTCATGGTGTACCAGATCATAACTTCCCAAATGATAAATACCGCCCTTGTTGCGGTTGATAAGGTAGTGTATCTGCTGGGTCAGCTTATCATCATTGGTTACGTTGATAATCAGATTGGGAAAAACTTCAATGGGCTCATTATTCCATATAAAGTGTTTCATTTCCTTTATTCGTGGAGAGGTATTCCCAAAGACCATGGGTACCCTTAAGATAGCCATTTTAGACCTTGGTAGCCTCAGGAGCATATTCTCTATCTTAATTTTAAGCCGGCCATAAACGCTTTCGGAGAGGGTTTTGTCATTTTCATAGGAGGGATATTTGCTGTAGGCATCAAAGACGTTGGCAGAGGACAGGAAATACAGCTTACAGTCGTTTTTAACAAGATATTCCAGGAGGTGCTGATGGGCCTGGATCTGAGCGGCAAAATTTCCTCTTAAGGCAGAAATTACAATTTGAGGACGCACTTTTTCTAAAATCTGAAAAATGTCGTCTTCCTGCATATCATACCTGAAGAACTGCTGATTATCTTCAAAACCCTTCCGGGCAGTATAATAGGTTCCGTAGGTGTCATAGTAGTTACAAAGCTCTCTGTAGAGCGCATTTCCAATAAAACCACTCCCTCCTAAAATGAGTATTTTCCTGCCGTTTTCTTCCAACTTTCCCCTTCCTTTGCCCATTGACGGAATTACCCTTTATAAAATGGGAGTTTTACCACCGTAGCCGGGATGGCATTTTTTCGTATCTGAATATAAATTTTGCTTCCTATATCGGAAAATACGAGAGGAACATACCCCAATCCTATTCCCTTTCCAAGGGAAGGGGACATGGTTCCTGAAGTAACTTCACCAACTTCATTTCCCTGGCCATCCACGATCGCGTAGCCTTGCCTTGGAATGCCCCTGTCGCCTAATTCAAAGGCTACGAGTTTCCGCTTCGGTCCGTGCTCCTTCTCTTTGGCAAGGGCTTCACTATTTACAAAGTCCTTTGTGAATTTTGTGATCCAGCCCAACCCTGCTTCAAATGGTGAGGTTGCTTCTGTAATATCGTTTCCATAGAGGCAGTATCCCATCTCTAACCGAAGTGTGTCTCTTGCTGCAAGGCCTATGGGTTTAATCCCAAAATTACTTCCTGCTTCCATTACCTTGTCCCATACCTGTTGTACCTCTTCATTTTTACAGTAGATCTCAAAACCTCCCGATCCGGTATATCCTGTAGCCGAAATAATGACATGCGGTATTCCGGCAAAATCCCCAACCACAAAATTGTAGAATTTAATTTCTTTCAGATCGATCGTGCTCAGTGACTGCATTGCTTCCACTGCCTTGGGCCCCTGGATGGCCAATAAGGAATAGTTTTCCGAAATATTGCGCATAACAGCCCCGATTTCATCATTGTACCTGGAGATATGTGCCCAGTCTTTCTCAATATTCGAGGCATTGACTACCAACAGGTACGTTTCATCTTTTACGCGGTAAACGATCAGATCGTCTACAAGTCCGCCGGTTTCATTCGGGAGGCAACTGTACTGCGCCTTGCCGACGGTTAATTTAGACGCATCATTTGAACTGACTTTTTGAATAAGTTCAAGAGCCCCGGGGCCTTCAACCAGAAATTCGCCCATATGGGACACATCAAAAATGCCTACAGCATTCCGGACCGTCTCGTGTTCTGAATTAACACCTTCATAGGAAACGGGCATCATATAGCCGGCAAATGGTACCATTTTGGCGCCAAGGGCTTCATGTACTTTGGACAAGGCAGTACTTTTCATAAGAATCGATTTAAATTCCAATATCAATTTCCCCCGGGGTCTGCAGCCTCCCGGGAAGGGATAAAACATTGGGGACCGGACACCTGGTGCAAAATACCGGTCTCCTTTTTTAGCAGGGCAAATTTATTGAAAATAAATCGATGGAAAGAACCTCATGCGTTTTGTTTTGAGATAACACCTTTAATTTCTTCAGGGAAATGTTGTCAGCTGAGCAAATAGCCCTTAAGTTGACTATAAGAAGATATTTTGACGGACTTCTTCTCCTTTTTCATTACCTGTTCAATTTGAGGAGGCATTTTTATAACGTTTCCTATGGTCCCTTCCACGACGTCCCGGAATTTTACGGGATGCGCCGTTTCCATAAAGATACCGTATGCGTCCGGGTGCGATTCACGGTACTTTTTTAATCCCAGATACCCGACCGCCCCATGAGGATCTGCGATATAGCCGGATGCCGAATAAATGTCCCTGATGGCGTTTATGGTTTGCCTATCGGTAAAGGCATAGGAAAAAAGATTTTTCTGCAGCAGTTTAAAATCATCCTTATACAGATGCCTGATCCTGACAAAATTACTCGGGTCTCCTACATCCATCGCGTTGGATATGGTAGCCGTGGAGGGCTTGGGCGAATAGGTCTGGGTTTTCATATAATTTGGCACTGTATCATTCACGTTGGTGGCGGCCACAAAATGCCTTACCGGCATGCCCAGACGCTGGGCCATCATACCTGCACAGATATTGCCAAAATTGCCACTGGGAACGGCAAATACAATTTCCTTTCCCCTGGGTTTTGCCTGCCTGTACGCGAACAAAAAATAAAACATCTGGGGAAGCCACCGGGCTACGTTGATGGAGTTCGCCGATGTCAGTTGCATTTCCTTTAGCAATTCACCGTCGAGAAAGGCCCTTTTTACCATGCCCTGACAATCATCAAAAGTTCCGGCCACCTCCAAAGCCGTTATATTCTGCCCCAGGGTGGTTAATTGTCTTTCCTGTATGTCGCTTACCTTACCCCCGGGGTACAAAATGACTACATGAACCCCTTCAACCCCCAAAAATCCATTGGCAACAGCACCGCCAGTGTCTCCCGAGGTGGCCACAAGAACCGTAACATCCTGGTCCCCTTTGCCGGAAAAATAACCCAGGCAATGGGCCATAAAGCGTGCACCCACATCTTTAAATGCCATTGTGGGCCCGTGAAAAAGCTCTAAAGTCGCCATATTTTCTTCAATGGGCACCAATGGAAAATCAAAATCGAGTACCTCGGAAATGATACTGTTAAGGAGGGCATCGGGAATGTCGCCTTCGACAAATTGATGTATGGCCCTACAGGCAATTTCATTGGGGGACAGATCTTCAATACCCTCAAAAAATGCTTTGGGCAGTGGATGGATATTCTCAGGGAAATACAATCCTTTGTCAGGAGCGATCCCCCGGATCACTGCCTCTTTAAATGAGACCTTTGGTGCATTATTGTTTAGACTGTAATACTTCAACGATTCCCCTTTAGGTTGTAATTTTCCTCACTCCTTCGGTATTGATCCCGGAAACATGCACGTCGTAATCTATACCTATGTTCTCATAAACTTCCTTCATGGCGCCTGCCACCTTTGCGGCCATAACCTCACCTTTACACAGGGCAAAAATGGATGGCCCGGAGCCGGAAATACCGCAGCCCAATGCCCCGGCCTCCATGGCCTTCTTTTTCACTTCCTCAAAACCGGGGATCAGCATGGACCGGATAGGTTCCACGATATGATCGACCAGTGATCTCCCGATCAGCGCATAATCTTCCTGGAAGAGTCCGGCAATAAGACCTCCCACATTCCCCCATTGCCGTATCCCGTCCTTAAGGGTAATATTGGTTTTTAAGATCTTGCGGGAGTCGGAAGTCTTCACTTCAATCTGAGGATGAATTATCGCAGCAAACAGGGCAGCCGGAGTATTGATTTTAACGATATCCAGGGGTTCATAACTGCGTACAAGCGTAAATCCCCCAAATAGGGCAGGGGCTACATTATCCGCATGTTCCACTCCGCTTGCAAGGCGTTCCCCTTCCATCGCAAACTTAACGAGTTCCAGGGTCGCAAAGGGCCGGTCCAGTAGTTCGTTTATGGCATACACCACACCAGCCGCACTGGCGGCACTACTTCCGATACCGCTCCCGGCTTTAATTTTTTTATGGATCTCTATCCGGAATCCATGGTCATTACCAGCTGCCTCTAATAAAGCCATTCCGGCTACTCCCGCAACATTCTTATGGGACTCCAAGGGTAATTGCTGTCCGGTAATTTTTGAAATATGGATGCCTTTTTCAGGTACTTTCTCCACCGTCATTTCATCACCAACTCCTCCCAGAGCCAATCCAAGTACATCGAACCCGCAGGATATATTCGCAATGGTTGCCGGACAAAAGACCCTTATTTTTTTCATGATCAAAAATTACCGATTCTTATAATATCCGCAAATAATCCGGAGGCCGTAACTTCGGCCCCGGCCCCGGCACCTTTTATGATCATGGGCTGGTCAGGATATCGTTCTGTGTAGAACAGTACAATGTTATCACTTCCTTCAAGCGTAAAAAAGTCATGGCCCCTTGGAATTTTTTGCAGACCAACGGAGGCCTTCCCATTTTCAAACCGGGCGACATATTTTAATTTACTGTCGGCCGCTTGTGCATCTTTATACATTTTCTGGAAATCACTTTCATGCTTCCTCAGGGATGCAAAGAATTCATCGTTGTTTTTGGCATGCAAACTTTCTGCGGGTAAAAAGGATTGGTTTTCAATGTCCTTTAAATTGAGTTCATAGCGGCTTTCCCTGGCCAGAATCAGGATTTTGCGCATGACATCCGTACCGCTCAGGTCGATCTTTGGATCCGGTTCCGTGTACCCTTCTTCCTGGGCTCGCTTTACAACATCGTGAAAGGTAACGGTATCATTAAAATGGTTAAATACAAAGTTGAGGCTCCCCGACAATACTGCCTGTATCTTCAGTACGGTATCCCCTGAGGCGATCAGATGCTTCAGGGTATCTATGATCGGCAATCCTGCACCCACATTGGTCTCAAACAAAAATGGGGCATTGTATTCCCTGGACAGATCTTTGAGGCCCCTGTATTTTGCATATTCAGAAGAACATGCAATTTTATTGCAGGTTACAATGGCTATGCTTTCTTTTAAATAACCCGCATAGGTTTCTGAAACTTCTTCGCTTGCGGTATTGTCGACAAAAATGCTGTTTCGGAAATTGAGGTCCTTAATGGTAGCATGAAATTTATCGCTGTCTGCTTTTTCACCTGCTTTTAACCGCGCTTCCCAATCCCTGACAACAATGCCACCTTCATCAAAAACCATGGTTCTTGAATTTGATATCCCTATGACCCTGATGTTCAGTTTCAGATTTTCTTTGAGGTACTTCCTTTGTCCCTGAAGTTGCTTCAGGAATTTAGATCCAACATTCCCCACTCCCATTACAAAGAGGTTCAATTGTTTAATATTTTCCTCAAAAAAGGCTTCGTGAAGTGTATTTAACGCTTTTTTTACATCCTGGGCATTAATGACGGCAGATATGTTCCGCTCTGAAGCACCCTGTGCAATTGCCCGGATATTCACATTGTTTTTACCAAGAGCGCTGAACATTTTCCCGCTAAGGCCCTGATGGCTTTTCATATGGTCCCCTACCAGAGCAATGATTGCCAAATTTCGTTCCTCCACCACCGGGTTTATTTTACCCAGGGAGATTTCATACTCAAACATTCTGTTGATCTGCCTTACCGCTTTTTGGGCGTCTTCTTCTGCAATACCTATGCAAATAGAATGTTCCGAAGATGCCTGGGTGATCAACACCACACTGATTTCCGAAGCGGCCAACACTTCAAATAAGCGCTTTGAAACTCCTGGAATTCCTATCATCCCAGGCCCCTCTAAAGATAATAATGCGATATCGGCAACGTTGCTGATACCCTGTACCGTTTTCCCTTTTCCATCCTCTTTTTTGGTGATCAGTGTTCCTTCGGCAGCCGGCTCAAAGGTATTTTTTATACGAATGGGAATGCCTTTGGAAAGTATGGGCTGGATCGTGGGAGGATACAATACTTTGGCACCAAAATGGGACAATTCCATGGCTTCTTCGTACGAAAGAGATGTGAGCGATTTAGCTTGTTTTACCAATTTGGGATTGGCGGTGAACATACCGCTTACATCGGTCCAAATCTGTAGTTCTTCTGCATTTGCGGCCGCGGCGATGATGGCCGCCGTATAGTCTGAACCGCCTCTTCCCAATGTGGTGGAATTCCCGTCGAAAGCAGAGGCGATAAATCCGGGAACCACAATTATTTGGTTGGCAACTTCCGCAAAAAAGGAGCTGCAATTGGCATTGGTACTCTTGAAATCTATGACGGCCTTCCCATAAGTGTTATCAGTCCTGATCAATTCACGACTATCCTTGAAAACCGCATCCAGTTTGGTGGCGATGAAATAATCACTGATGATGGAAGAGGATAAAAGCTCCCCAAAGCTCACAATTTTATCCGATAGTTTTGGAGTGATTTCCCCAACCATTGAGGCACCCTCCAAAAGTGATTCCAACGTATTTAATTGCGTTTTAATATGACTCAGGATGGCACTCTGAGAAGGGATAGGAATGAGATCCTTTATGGTTGTGAGGTGCCTGTCTTCAATGTCTTTCAGCAACTCGCGATAGGATTCGTCTTGCAGGGCGGCAAGGTTGGACGCCTTGAGTAACAGATCGGTAACTCCGCCGAGGGCAGATACTACCACGACCGTTTTGATACCCTCCTGACCAGCCACGATTTCCTGCACCTTTTTTATAAGGTTTGCATTGGCCACTGAACTGCCACCAAATTTTAGAACTTTCATTATGCTATATTAATTTGTAAACGTATTGCACTATAAAAATGAGAAAACGGACGTATATGTAGTAGCTTACCCCATAGGGGTAGTGGTGAATGCAGCAGCAGTCAGATGACAACTCAGTAATGAAGAAAACACGGTTTTAATATCTGTCAGGCAATCCATTATACTTCCTATAGAGCCTCAAAAGTAGTATTTTTGATCAGCCCGTCAAATAAATCCTGGATTTTTATAATGTCGGCAGTATTTTTCAGATATTTTTAGGGAATGAAGATTTTTAGCGCTCAGCAGATATATGAAGCTGACAAATTCACAATAAAAAGACAACAGATCACGAGTGATCAGCTCATGGAACGTGCTTCCCTGGAGATTTTTAACTGGTTGCATGAACGAATGCAGGGGGCTCAGGTAAAGATCCACTTGTTTTGCGGCATTGGAAACAACGGGGGAGACGGCATAGCCCTGGCAAGACATCTTCAGGAGCACGGATATAATATTGAAGTAAATGTCGTTAACTATAGCGAAAAGAGGTCAAAGGATTTTTTGATCAATCTGGATCGCCTCAAGGATCGGAAATTATGGCCCAACTTCATGAACTCGGGTTCTCCATTTCCCGAAATTGGTCCAGAAGATATTATTGTGGATGCCATTTTTGGTATAGGACTTAACCGGCCACCTCAGAAGTGGGTTGGGGAACTTATGCAGTACCTTAATGGTACGGGGGCTTTTATCCTTTCCGTGGATGTTCCCTCCGGGTTATATATTGACCAGGCTATTGATAACATGGAAGGCGTTATCCGTGCAAATTTTGTGCTTAGTTTTCAGGCGCCCAAACTGGTCTTCTTTTTACCGGAGACCGGAAGCTTTGTAAAGCAATGGGAAATACTGGACATTGGCCTGGACCCGGAGTACCTCTCCACAACAGAGACCGCCTATGAGCTGGTTGGAAAGAATGAAGTATTACCCCTGTACAAACCCAGGGAAAAGTTTTCACATAAGGGGACCTATGGCCACAGCCTGATCATTGGCGGGAGTTACGGAAAAATCGGGGCAGTACTTCTTGCCGCAAAGGCTTGTTTGAAAGCGGGGGCCGGGTTAGTAACCACTTTTGTTCCGGGCTGCGGCTATCTTCCGCTGCAGGCAGGACTTCCGGAAGTCATGGTTCTCACGGACACGGAGGAAAGGATCGTGACAAAGATCACCGCGGATCAGGATTATTCGGCCATTGGTCTGGGGGTCGGCCTGGGAACCGCCAGGGAAACGACCAGCGCACTGGCGGATTTCCTGAGCACCAATACGAGCCCCTTGGTGGTGGATGCGGACGGCATTAATATGCTCTCAAAGAAAAAGGAACTCCTAAAATTACTGCCTTCCAAATGTGTCCTGACTCCCCATCCGAAGGAACTGGAACGCCTGGTCGGTATCTGGAAAAATGATTTTGAGAAGTTACGGAAGACCATGGAGTTTTCCAAAGAATACGACTGTATTGTGGTCATCAAAGGGGCGCACTCCATCACCATCTATAATGGCAAAGGTTATGTGAATGCAACCGGGAATCCCGGCATGGCAACCGCTGGTAGCGGGGATGTTCTTACAGGTATTATTACCGGACTTGTTGCACAGGGTTTCGAACCGCTTCACGCCGCAGTTTTTGGGGTATACCTGCACGGGCGGGCCGGGGACCTTGCCGTTGATCTGGTGGGATATCAGTCCCTTACAGCTTCAATGATCATCGATGCCGTGGGATCTGCGTACCTGGACCTATTTAAGCTTCCGGATCCACCACCAGAGGGTAAGGGTGATGATGAGGAATAGCCATTAACAACGGCATGTTCAATGTCAGGCAGTTTAATAGTAAAGGTGTTTTTGATTGGCTGGGTTATTCGTATAAAATAATAGCTATGAGTACCTTTTAAAGTACATTGGGCACCATGGACTTTGTACTGTGCCTTACAACTGCCGACAGCTCATTTACTCCTGACCCTTCTTTTTACCCATGCAAGGGCATTGTCATAGTCGATAAAAAACTTCATCGCTTTTTTGTAAAAGAGTTTTTCGATCTTAAAGTTGTGCATATCGATCTCTTTGATGGAAACCACAGCAAATGCCTTCAGATGCTTTAACTCCCTGAGATAACTATAGATGGTCGGATCTATGGCGTATGAATTTTTCCGAAGGCTGATATAGCCGAAATTCCGGTCCCTGAAGTGAATTTCCGAGATACCAATTATTTGATATGCCCTTTCAAGGGTAAGGGTAGCCCCCTCATCAAAAATTGCTACCATGTGATTCTCGAAAACCTGTACTATACCAATATCCAATTGATATTCACGTACGATTATAGTTTTTTTCGCCCGTCCAACATTCATTTCATCTAAATTATAGTGTGTCTGGGACGAATGTAGACGTATGTACAAGTATTCAGAAAAAAATTAGACAAAAAGCGTAAATATCGTTTATAACGCTTGGCAGGCACCAAAACTGTATTGCTATTCCTACCAGGCCAATTTATACCACAAAAAAGGGAGTCTACTTAAGAGACTCCCCAATGCTTAAATTCCTACAATATCAGGCCTTGGAAGATTTCTTGGGCTTATTAATTTTGATGGTTAACTCGTCTTTTTTCTCGTCGAGGTCCATATCAATACTGTCGCCTTCCTCCACTTTGGAATTTACGATTTCTTCGGCGAGGCTATCCTCAATATACTTCTGAATAGCCCTTTTTAAAGGCCTTGCGCCGTATTCTTTATCAAAACCTTTTTCGGCGATATAGTCTTTAGCCTTGTCGCTAAGATTAAGCTCGTAACCGATGTCCTTGATCCGGAGGAACAATTTATTGAGTTCAATATCGATGATCTTGTGAATGTGTTCCCTTTCCAATGGGTTAAAGACGACAACGTCGTCAATCCTGTTCAGGAACTCCGGGGCAAAAGCTTTTTTTAAGGCGCTTTCAATAACCGTTTTCTGGTGCGTATCAGCCTGGGATTTCCTTGCCGATGTACCAAAGCCGACCCCTTGTCCAAAATCTTTGAGCTGTCGTGCACCGATATTGGAGGTCATAATTATAATGGTGTTCCTAAAATCGATCTTTCTTCCAAGACTATCTGTAAGGAATCCGTCATCCAATACCTGCAACAGCATATTGAACACATCGGGATGCGCTTTTTCAACTTCATCCAACAGCATCACGGAATACGGCTTGCGACGTACTTTTTCCGTGAGTTGCCCCCCTTCTTCATAACCCACATAGCCCGGAGGCGCACCTACCAGTCTGGAAATCGCGAATTTTTCCATATACTCGCTCATATCGATGCGAATAAGGGCATCTTCCGAGTCGAATAATTCTTTCGCCAGAATTTTGGCCAATTGTGTTTTACCGACCCCTGTCTGACCCAGGAAAATAAATGAACCAATAGGTTTGTTCGGATCTTTAAGCCCGGCCCGGTTCCTTTGGATCGCCTTGGCCACCTTGGCCACTGCCTCGTCCTGCCCGATGACATTGCCTTTGATCAGCGCGGGTAATTCGGCGAGTTTATTACTTTCGGTTTGAGCGATCTTATTGACTGGGATGCCGCTCATCATGGAAACCACATCCGCAACGTTGTCTTCGGAAACGGTTTCCCTGTGGAGTTTGCTGTCTTCCTCCCATTTCTCCTGTGCAACGGAAAGTTCTTTTTCCAGCCTTTTTTCATCATCGCGCAACTTGGCTGCCTCTTCATAGCGTTGTTTCTTAACAACACTATTTTTGAGCTCCCGGACATCTTCCAGCTGTTTTTCCAACTCCAGGATGGTCTTTGGGACATCCATATTGACAATATGTACACGGGATCCTGCTTCGTCAAGGGCATCAATGGCCTTGTCGGGTAAAAACCGATCTGTCATGTACCTGTTTGTTAATTTCACACAGGCGATAAGCGCCTCATCCGTGTAATTAACATTGTGGTGATCTTCATATTTCCCCTTAATATTTATAAGGATCTCAATGGTTTCCTCAACAGTGGTTGGTTCCACCATTACTTTTTGGAAACGGCGTTCTAGGGCGCCGTCCTTCTCTATATATTGCCTGTATTCGTCGAGTGTGGTGGCCCCGATGCATTGAATTTCTCCCCTGGCCAGTGCGGGTTTAAACATATTGGAGGCATCGAGGCTCCCTGTCGCTCCCCCGGCACCAACTATGGTATGGATCTCATCGATGAAAAGGATGACATCATCATTCTTTTCCAATTCATTCATCACAGCCTTCATGCGTTCTTCAAACTGCCCGCGGTATTTTGTGCCGGCGACCAGGGAGGCCAGATCCAGGGTAACCACCCGTTTGTTATAAAGAATACGTGAAACTTTTTTATTGATAATACGCAATGCCAGCCCTTCTGCAATGGCACTTTTACCTACCCCTGGTTCGCCAATGAGTAAGGGATTGTTTTTCTTTCTACGGCTCAGAATTTGTGAGACACGTTCTATTTCCTTTTCCCTTCCGACAACCGGGTCTAATTTGTTTTCTTCCGCAAGTTGGGTCAGGTCCCTGCCAAAATTATCAAGGACCGGAGTTTTGGATTTTTTATTTCCTTTCTGTCCCGTCGTGGATCCGAAAGAACCTTCTTTACCCTCGGCCGTTTCATCTGAATCACTCGGAAAGGATTCGGAGGTAGGTGAATCTATATAATCATCATCACTTGTGATCATTGACTTGAACTGATCTTTGACCCCGTCATAATCGACCTTCAATTTGTGCAACAGTTTCGTGGTGGGATCATTTTCATTGCGCAATATGCACAAGAGTAAATGGGCCGTATTGATGGACGAACTCTGAAACAATTTGGCTTCGAGAAAGGTGGTTTTAAGGGCGCGTTCCGCCTGGCGGGTAAGATGCAGGTTCTTTTTGTCTTTCTGGTTACTGCCGGTATTGGGGTTAGCCGGACTCAAAATCTCTACTTTTCGCCTTAAATGGTCCAGGTCCACATCCAACGCGTCAAGAATACTAATGGCCTTCCCGTTACCATCCCGCAAAAGTCCAAGCATCAGGTGTTCGGTCCCGATAAAATCGTGGCCCAGCCTTAAGGCTTCTTCCTTGCTGTACGCAATTACATCTTTTACTCTCGGGGAAAAATTATCGTCCATAAATTATCCTTAATCGACTTTAAAATTAGTAAATCTATTTATACTAACGTCAAATACTATACCTATATTCGATAAACTTGGTCTAAATGACGAAAAAAAGACTGATTTACAAAATATTTAACAGGCGAATTGTTAACCATCTACCCCCTGTTTGGTGTTAATAAATTATTTAATAAAGTGCGTCCTTATTGGGATGTAACCTATGATTTTATGTATATTGGCACGATGTTTTAACCTCAAATAAAGTGATAAGATTTTAGTATGACGGAAGGAGAAAAATTAATTCCTATCAACATTGAAGATGAGATGAAATCTGCCTACATTGACTATTCAATGTCGGTCATTGTGTCACGTGCGCTTCCTGATGTCAGGGATGGATTAAAACCGGTCCACCGGCGTGTACTTTACGGAATGCACGAACTGGGAGTGAGATCTACTAGTGCGCATAAAAAATCGGCCCGTATTGTGGGTGAAGTGCTGGGAAAGTACCACCCGCACGGAGATACTTCAGTATATGATTCCATGGTCCGCATGGCCCAGGAATGGAGCCTGCGCTATATGCTTATTGACGGCCAGGGAAATTTTGGATCTATTGATGGTGACAGTCCGGCCGCTATGCGGTATACCGAGGCCCGTATGCGCAAGATCTCAGATGATATGCTGGCGGATATCGATAAGGATACCGTGGATCATCAGCTGAATTTTGACGATTCCCTCCAGGAACCGACAGTTCTTCCCACCAGGATCCCTAATTTACTGATCAACGGGGCATCGGGAATTGCCGTAGGGATGGCTACCAATATGCCACCCCACAACCTGTCTGAAGTAGTCGACGGTATCGTGGCTTACATTGATGACAATGATATCGAGATCGATGAAATCATCAAACGTATAAAAGCACCCGATTTTCCAACTGGCGGGATCATCTATGGATATGATGGGGTAAAAGAGGCATTTCACACAGGTCGCGGCAGGGTGGTTATGCGTGCCAAGGCATCATTCGAAGAAGTACAGGGGCGTGAGTGCATCATTGTCTCGGAAATACCCTACCAGATAAACAAGGCCGATATGATCAAAAAAACGGCCGACCTTGTCAACGAAAAGAAAATTGATGGCATTGCCTCCATCCGTGACGAATCGGACAGAAAGGGGATGCGCATAGTCTATATTTTAAAGCGGGATGCCATCCCCAATATCGTACTCAATACCTTATATAAATATACGGCACTGCAATCTTCGTTTAGTGTCAACAATATTGCGCTTGTAAAAGGCAGGCCGCGCCTGTTGAATATCAAGGAGATCATCCACTATTTTGTGGAGCACAGGCATGAAGTTGTGGTAAGGCGTTCTGAATATGAACTTAAAAAAGCAGAAGACAGGGCCCATATCCTTGAGGGATTGATCATAGCTTCCGACAATATAGATGAAGTCATTGCCATCATCAGGGCCTCTGCCAACGCGGATGAGGCCAGGGAGAACCTAATGGAACGCTTTAACCTAACCGAGATCCAGGCCAAGGCCATCGTTGAGATGCGGCTGCGCCAGCTTACGGGACTTGAACAGGATAAGTTGCGCACCGAATATGAAGATATCCTGCTCACTATTGAAGATCTGAAGGATATTCTAGCCAGTAAGGATCGCCGAATGCAGATCATAAAAGACGAGCTTTTGGAGGTGAAGGATAAATATGGCGATGAAAGGCGTTCCGAAATTAATTTTGCCGGAGGGGACCTCAGCATTGAGGATATGATCCCTGATGAGCAGGTGGTCATTACCATTTCACGCGCCGGGTATATTAAGAGGACGCCTCTAAGTGAATATAAAACCCAGAACAGGGGAGGAGTGGGACAAAAAGCATCTTCCACAAGGAATGAAGATTTCCTGGAACACCTGTTTGTAGGGACTAACCACCAATATATGTTGTTCTTTACGCAAAAAGGGCAATGCTATTGGATGCGCGTCTATGAAATTCCGGAAGGCAGCCGGACCTCCAAAGGTAGAGCCATACAAAACCTCATCAATATTGAACAGGACGATACGGTGAAGGCCTTTATCTGCACCCAGGACCTGAAGGATGAAGAGTATGTAAACAGTCATTACGTCATTATGACCACCAAAAAGGGTACCGTAAAGAAAACCTCTTTGGAACAGTACTCAAGGCCACGACAGAATGGGATCATTGCCATTAATGTGCGCGATGATGATGAATTGATCGAAGCCAAGCTCACCACGGGCACCAGCCAGATTTTCCTGGGCCTGAGATCCGGGAAGGCCATTCGCTTTGAAGAAAGCAAAACCAGACCCATGGGACGTAATGCATCCGGGGTTCGGGGCATTCGATTGGCCAACGATGAGGATGAAGTAATCGGAATGATTTCCGTACATAATTTTGATGACGAGATCCTGGTGGTCTCCGAAAATGGCTATGGAAAACGCTCCAGTATAGACGATTACCGTATCACCAACAGAGGAGGTAAAGGGGTTAAAACGATTTCTATTACCGAGAAGACGGGCGGACTCGTAGCTATTAAAAACGTGTCGGATTCCGATGACCTTATGATCATCAATAAATCCGGAATTGCCATCCGCATGAGCGTAGACGATCTCAGGACCATGGGGCGTGCTACGCAGGGAGTGAAGCTCATCAATTTGAAAGATAACGACTCTATTGCAGCCGTTGCAAAGGTCATGGAGGATGAAGATGATCTGGATGATCTGGATATTATGAATATAGAGGTGGAAACGGAAGATGGCACGGCTCTTGATAATAGTAGGCGGGAATCTGAAGAAGAATAGCGTTCTACATGCGATTAACAATAAGTAATATGGAGGGAACGCCAAACTATAACGCAGAAGCAGTAAACACTAATGCAAATTTAATATTATGATGAAAACGAAATTTTTAATTCTAGCGGCCATGACGTTTACTTTGGCCGGATTTTCTCAAAAAGCAGAAATAAAAACGGCTGAAAAGGCCTTAAAAGACGGAGATGCCATGGCGGCCAAAACGGCCCTGGAAGGGGTGTCGGGAATGATCGCAGGGGCGGACGAAAAAACGCAGGCACAGTACCACTATAACAGGGGAATTGCATACGCGGAACTCGCCAAAAAAGGAGACGCAAATGCTTTTACGGAAGCAGTGGATTCTTTCAGGAAGGTCATTAGCCTTGAGGGGGGTAAGGGAAAATACAGTGCGGAGACCGAACAGCGAATTGCAGCGGTAACGGCAGATTTGGTGAACGCGGCTGTTGATGATAACAACAATAAGAAGTTTAAGGAAGCAGCTGAAAAACTCTATATGAGCTATCAACTGAGTCCACAGGACACCTCCTATTTGTATTATGCGGCCAGCAGCGCCGTTAACGGAGGTCATTTTGAGCAGGCGCTTGGCTATTACGACGAATTGAAAACCATAGGATATGATGGCAGCGGAATCGTGTACAAGGCTACCGACGTTGCGACCGGAGAGGTAGTAGAAATGGATAAGGTACAGCGAGATCTTATGATCAAATCAGGTACGTATAAGGATCCTATTGACGAAAAAACCCCATCAAAGAAGGCAGAGATTGTGAAGAATATGGCGTTGATCTATACCCAGCTCGGGCAGGATGATAAAGCCCTGCAGGCCTACAAAGATGCAAGGGAGAGTAATCCTGATGATGTCAACCTGATCCTGAACGAGGCCAATTTGCATTACAAAATGGGGGATAAGGAGAAATTTAAGGAGCTGATGGCAGAAGCGGCCAATATGGCTCCGGACAATCCGGACCTTCACTATAATATCGGGGTTATCAATATGGAACAGGACAATGTGGAGGAAGCCAGGGTAGCTTACAAACGGGCATTGGAGATCAATCCGGGCTATGTAAATGCTACCTTAAACCTTTCTACCACTTATGTAAATGAAGGCAATGGCCTGATCGATGAAATGAATTCCCTGGGCAATTCAAGAGCGGATATCGCAAGGTATGATGAGCTTAAAGAAGAGAAAGATGAACTATTTAAAGTAGGTGCCGGAATCCTTGAGGACGCTTTGAAAAACAATCCGGACAACCAGAGTATCCTCAGCCAGTTAAAGAATATCTATGGCGCGCTGGGAGACAATGAAAACTTTATGCGAATTAAAAAGTTGTTGGGCGAGTAGATTACCCGGATACCATAGAATCTTAAAATGCCCTCGGAAATGAGGGCATTTTTAATTGACGCTGGCAGACCGTCCTGTTTCAGTCGTGGAACTCGGGCAACGCGGTGGTGTAATCCTCGTACCTTGAAGTAAACTTGTCAATGCCCTCACTCTCCGTAATAAGAAGCAAGGTATGGCAGGTATATACGATATCCGCACTCCGTGGCATCCTGTATGGGCCTTGCCAATTTCTCAGGTCCAGGTTGATGTGAGAAGCACCCGGTGTAAAATCGTGCGTGCCCACTGGGGTATCGTTGAGGGAACCGTATACCTCATAAGAGTATAAATATGACAGTACTTTTGTGCAAAAATTAGTGTCGAAGGAATACCAGTTTTTCTTATCCTCAATGCCCTGGGCATCAAACACGCCATTGTCGTAGAACCAAACGTATTCTTCAATTCGCTGAACGTAGTCATTTATTT
>Ga0102947_1000165_pt1 | contig 23561 bp, 20 predicted proteins | sample SalPon2A_A_D2_MG_FD_78210 | JGI IMG/M metagenome (GOLD analysis project Ga0102947, IMG submission 78210) | Soil microbial communities from South San Francisco under conditions of wetland restoration - Salt Pond MetaG R2A_A_D2_MG | ecosystem: Environmental > Terrestrial > Soil > Wetlands | place... | reverse complement strand
GAGACCTTCCTGACCGCGGTCAAGCGCGCCCGGCGCGACACCTACCGCCTCTACCCCGAGACCAACACCTGGGGGGCCTACCAGTGCTACGGCGACCCCTCCTACCGACTGGTCAAAGGCAGTGCTCCGGTGGAGGGCCGGGAATGGTCCTGGGTCTCGCCGCTGCGCGTCGTCCACGAGTTGGAGAACCTGCGCAGCCGGGCCCGCACCGGGTCGCGGTGGGAGAAGATGTGCGACCTGGTGGGCCACGTCGAGATGACCCTGATGGAGACCTACCCGGAGTGGTTGCACCAGGGCGAGGTGCGGGAGGCGCTGGGCCGGGCGTGGGCCGAGCTGGTGGACCTGAGCGCCTGGCGGGTGACCCGCGCCCAGATGGGCGAACAGGAGCGCGGGGAAAGCGTCGCCCGGCGGCTGGCCGCGGAGCGGCTGGCCTTCGCCCACGCCCTGGAGAACCTGAAGGCGTCGATGACCTGTGTCGAGGGCGAGGTGAGCTTCGACGCCCAGGGCGAGATCAACAACCTGGAGGTGCGCGGCGCCACCGTCGCCTGGCGCCTGGAGCGCCGGATGCTGGAAAGCCTGATCCAGCAGGCCCGCCGCGCCACGGAGATCGAGACCGAGGAGCTGACGGAGACCTCGGTGCTGGCAGAGGCGGAGGCGTTGGAGGAGGAGTTGGAGGGGGCACTGGACGACCTGCAACTGGTGACTGAGGAGATCCTCGGCGACCTCGTCGCCGCCCAGCGCCGGAGCGCGCTGCTGGCGCCCAACCCGCGGCGCTGGACCTGGGTCGGCAGTGCCGCCAAACGGTTGGCGGCGGTGTGCGGCCCGGACCGGCTGAGCGCCCTGGAGGACGCCACCGCCGCCTACCGCCGGGCGATGGACCAGGCCCTCGCCGCCACCGGCGACGTCCCCGCCTACCCGGCCGGCAACTGGTGCCTGCTCCAGGTGGTGACCAAGCTGGCCGACGGCCACCACCCGCTGGGGGAGGTCGAGCAAACCCTCGCCGAGCTTGCCAAGCTCGCCGTGGAGCGGCCGGTGGAGCGCTATTGGGACTCGGTGGACCGTGCCCAGGTACGTCTGGTCCAGGAGTTGCTGCGTATCTACCGGGGGGAGCCGGGGGACAGCGCCAGCGTCATTGAGGCGTGGCGCCGCACCGAGCGCCGCAGCCGTTCCCGGCTCCAGATCACCACCCTGATGGAGGGCCTGGACACCCTGGTCGATCTCCTGGACGACCGCTGGGCGCCGGGCGATCCGGGGATGACCGGAACCGGTTCCGACCGCATGGACCAGGCCCGGCGCATGGTCCTCCAGTTGCGCGGCGAGCTGCAGGCTGAGCTGAAGCGGTCCGAGGAGGGGCCGACGGCTTGACAAGAGCGGAATCGGACGGCTAGGGTTGGTATATCTGTTGCAACAAGTAAATGTCCAGTGCAGGTAGATGCGCAGTGCAGGTAGATACGCAGTGCAGGTAGATGCGCATTGCAGGTAGATACGCAGTGCAGGTAAATGCCCAGTGCAGATAATTCGCCGTTCGAGCGAAGGCGTCGTCCTGTGATGACACCGATCCGCAAATGACCGGCTCGATTCCTGAGCCGACCGAATCACCGTACCCAACCTCAACCCTATTGGAGGCACCCAGCATGCAGACCCACCGCAACCGATTCCTCGTCCTCGTCTTCGCCGCCCTTCTGGCGCTCCCCGTGGCCGCCGCGGCCCAGTCCACCTGGACCATCGACCAGGTCCACAGCAACGTCGGCTTCGAAGTGCGCCACCTGCTGACCGACGTCGAGGGTGAGTTCAACGACTTCGAAGGCACCATCTACTACGACGCCGAGACCCCGGAGAACTCCACCGTCGAGGTCACCGTCCAGGCGGCCTCCATCGACACCGACAACGACAAGCGCGACGGCCACCTGCGTTCCGAGGACTTCTTCGCCGTCGATCAGCACCCCACCCTGACCTTCAAGTCGACCAGCGTCGAGACCGCTGGCGAAGGCATGCTCGACGTCACCGGCGACTTGACCATGCGCGGCGTCACCAAGAGCGTCACCATCCCCGTCGAGGTGCTGGGCATCATGGGTGACAAGGCCGGCTTCGCCACCGAGTTCGTCATCGACCGCCAGGAGTACGGCGTCAACTGGAACCGCGCCCTCGACCAGGGCGGCGCCATCCTCGGCGACGACGTCACCGTAGAGCTCGACTTCGAGGTCGATCGGGTGAAGGAAGGGGCCGAGGCCGAAGCGGCGGAGTAAACACGTCTCGCCGCCTCCAGAACGGATGTTGACCGTTCTGGAGGCGGCAGATGACCGAGGAGGAGTATGAGATGAGCGATCCCGAGGTCATCGAAGCGGAGATAAAGCGCCTTCTGGCGGACAACGACCGCTACCTGGACGACAGGGTGACCCTCGACCTCCAGGCTCTCGATGAGTTGAGATCAAGCCTGGACGCGGACCTTCCCCAGGACTACGAGACATTCCTGCGGCAGGGCGGACTGTCCGACATGCGCTTCGGCGACGTTCTCGGCCCTGAGCAGGTGCTCGAAGCACGGAAGTGGATTGAGTCTCTGGGCCTTTTGGGACTCGCCGAAAACGGATGTGGTGATTACTATTGCGTGAAGCGATCCGAGCTCCCGGACGGTCCGCTCTATATCTGGGACCATGAAACTGGAGATGTCCTGCCGTCCTACGGGTCCTTCCTCGCAGCGCTCCGAAAGTGGCGCAGCGTCTATCCTTGAAGTGCGGCCAACCGGATTGGAAGCTCAACTGGTGGCACCCCAAGGGGTGAGACCGTTTGACCTGGTGACTCTGGGATGCTGCTGATGTCCATGACCGGTCTGACTTTGCTGGTTCCCGCCAAGTCGGACGCCGAACGCGACGCGGTGGCCAGTGCCTGGGAGAAGGCCGGAGGTACGGTGCGGCGATTGGAGCGGTTCTGGCAGCCGCCGAGACTTGATGCGTCCACGACTAGGGTCTATGGGAGTGACGGCTTCTGCCTGGTATTGGCGGAGGTGTTGAAACTCGATCTCTACTCTCCCGCTGACGATCTGATCTTTCAGGTCCCGCCAGACTGGCTGAAACGCAGCATAGGTCGGTCCTCACTGGCCGCCGCAGAGGCAATTTCCTACCCCGCGTTCGTGAAGCCCTTGGTGCCCAAGCAATTTCGCGCGGGGGTCTACGCTTCTGTGGAGGATCTGAATGAAGAGTGTGCCGGCTTGTCACCCGAGACAGCCATATTGGTGTCAGCCGTCGTGGACTTCGCCGTGGAGGCCCGGTTTTTTGCCTTGGATGGAGAAGTTCTTGCGGGTGCGTTCTACGCCGGAGCGGAAGACCTCAAGCCGGCCGCGGTCGCTGCCAGTGCCATCGTGCAGGCGGTAGGTGGTCCGAGAGCGGTGGTCGTTGATGTTGGCCTGATCCCGGGGCAGGGGTGGGCCATTGTGGAATTCAACCCGGTTTGGGGAGCGGGTCTCAACGGCTGCGATCCGCAGGAGGTTCTTCCCGCGATCCTCCATGCTTCTGGACCCGGAAGAGCCATCTATGACCCTGGTGAAACCGATCCATGAAGTCGCTTCCCTTCATCGACCGGCACTGCGTGGTGACGGAAGCCTCGCCGGCGGACACCTGGAACGGTTTGGTGCGGGTGCTGGGTTCACAGTTGCGGGGTAGCGGCCGGGTCGCTCGAGCGCTGGGTTGCGAGCCGTTGGTGGGCACGGCCAGGTTTGACGGCCGCAGCGGGGACGCGGTGCCGGGTTTTCAGGTCGCCGCCTCCGAGCCTGGACATCGGCTGGTACTGCGCGGAAGACATCGCTTCGCCCGCTACCAGCTCACCTTCCTCCTCGATGGCGACCGGTTGTGCGCCGAGACCCACGCCGAGTTCCCGAGATTGATGGGCCGGATCTACCGCGCCGCGGTCATCGGCAGCGGTGGCCACACCCTGGTGGCCCGCTGGATGTTGCGCAAGGTGGTGCGGGCGAGTCGGGAGTAACGGCCCGGTGCGGCTCCTGGCGTGCTCAGCCTCGCTCCCTGGCGCCTCTGCCGCGGGCCTGCCCGTTTCGCTTACCATCTGGAGGTAACCAGGAAGCCCCGTGAGGTCTCCGCCATGTCCCACCACTGGATGAGCGCTCGACGCCTGTTCGCCGTTCTGGTCGGGCTGCAGGCTCTCCACTCGCTGGAGGAGACCGCTTTCGGGCTGTACGATTTCCTGCCGTACTTCAACTGGATCGACAGGTACGGACCGACGGGGGCCTTCGCCGCATTCGCGGTGGTCAACGCGCTCTTCGTGTCGTTCGGAGTCTGGTGCTACCTGGCTCGGGTCAGGCCGGGGGCGCCCGGGGCGGGGGCTTACGTGATGTTCTGGGTGGTCCTCGAGACCCTGAACGGCATCCTCCACCCAGCCTGGTCCTGGACCGCCGGCGTCTACATCCCCGGGACGGTGACCGCGCCCTTCCTGCTGGTCACGGCCCTGTTCCTGTTCTGGGCCTGGAGCCGAGAGCGGGCCGGCGCGGTGTAGCCTTTTCCCTTGATGCCCGAGGTCGGTCGGTGGGTCTGCGTGACCTGGCCTGCGCCGCCAGCAGCTCTCAAGGCGAGCCCGGTGCCACAGCGCCAGCCCGCCCGTTTTCGTGTCTGAAAGGTCACGGGAGCCCCCGGATGGCCGGGCGGCTCTGGAACGCCGTCCATCTGCCTCGGAAAGGACCACCGTGACCCCAGACACCTGCCGCAAGACGTCCTCGGGATTTTTCGGCTTCGCCCTGTTCTGCTTTTTGCTGCCGTTCGTGACCCTCTCTTGCCCGGGCATGGAGGCGACCCTCACCGGGGCCCAACTGGCGACCGGGACGACTCTCGAAGGGCAACCAGATCGGCATCCTCAACACCCCCTACCCGGCGCCCGCGACGCCGGGGACGCCCGGCTCGGGCCGCAGCCGCGACAGGAAGGTGAAGCACTGATGGATTTGGTGTAGAAATATGGCATGAGAATCCCCCTTGCTGGTCAGTACCGCCGCTCCGAGATCCGCAAGGCCATCGCCCTGCAGATGTGGCCTTCGCTACCGCTGCTGGTGTTGGCGGCCCTGTTCCTGGCATGTCTCGTCCTGCTGGCGGCGATGTCCGACGATCCCTCGAGAGCGTTTGCCATCGTCGCCAAGCTCGGTCTGGCCTATGCTGTGGGGATGGTCGCTTTTTGCTTCGTCGCCGCCGAGCTCCAGTGGCGGGGCGGCAAGGGGTACCGGTCTCCGGTCGAGGGGGAGGTCACCGAGGAGGCCCTGCACCTCCGTCATGCCCATGGCCACACCACCATCCCCTGGGCCGACCTTTACCGCTACAAGGCCGCCCGGGGAATGGTCCTCCTGTACAACTCGCCCTTCAACTCGGTGCCCATCGCCCGCCGCCTCTTCGACAGCGAGGAGGCCTGGGTGCGGTTCAGGAGCCACGTCCAGGCGTCGGTGCCGGGTCCGGCTCGCGGCTGGTGGGTAGGGGGGGCCTTGTTCCTGTTCTTTTTCCTGCTGATCGCCCTCTCCCTCTTCAACGTTTACTGAGAGCGGGGGCTCTCCCCAGGGCCGGCTGGCTAACTCGCCGCGGTGCTCCCTCTAGTAACATGGGCCCGGTTCACAGTGCAGGCTACAACCGGTGACAATCGAACATGTCCCAAGGGACTCGAAGCTTCGCCGGCGTGTGGGTGATGCGGGATGGTTGTCCCCGGGGAGGTCGTTTGATGAAAGTTTTCGTGCTGTGTGTATTCATGGTTCTGGCCGTCGGGTGTGCCCGAATGGCGGGCCCGGGCTCGCCCGAGCCGCCGACCTTGCTGGCGGGCGGTCCGGTGCAACTCACCGTCAGCACCGGTGAAGAGATCACCAATCCTTCGGACAAACAGCTTCGTCGAGCGCTCTCGGCCCTCGACGTCGAACGCGATGGCGAAGGATTTGCCATCCTCGCCCGTTCCAACATGACCTATCTCCAGATCAGTGGCGACCGGGAGATCGGCTTCGACATGGAGTTCCAGGAGGCTGACGTCGATCACCACTACCGGGCCCAGCGAACGAACATCCCCTTGGACGAGGTGGTGGGGGACTTGGCGGCATACCGGGACGGGGAGTTGGGTTGGTGGCGGTCCAAGCAGTGGGACCATTACACCTGGTGAGCCGGGCCTCGCATCTTGCCCCGAGACCTGACGCTACTCCTGCCGGAGAAAGCTGACCCCGAGCGCGACGGGGTGGCCCTCGCCGGACATCGATCTCTCCGCCAAACGGCGCCCCAATTCTTCCAGGATCATCGCCGTTCAAGTCTCCGGTAGCACCCGGGGAAAAGGACGGGCCGGGGTGTCGGTGCCGGCCCGTCCGCTCACCCCGCGACGCTCACTCGCCGCCGTCCTCCAGCGCCGCCAGCGCCTCCTTGCGCGCCGCCTCGAACTCGTCGCCCGGCACCCAGGAGGCCATCTCCTCGCTGCTGGCGGCGATCAGGCCGGCGTAGAAGCCGAGCTTGGCGTCCTGGACCATGCCATCGAGGTTCCACCAGTCCTCCAACTCGTCGGAGGGCTGGTGGTAGTGCTCGTCGGTCCAGGACTCCATTCGCGCCAGGCGCTCGGCGCCCTCGGGGCCGGTGAAGTCGGTGCCGGTGTCGAAGTAGAGAGCCGGGACGCCGATCTTGGCGAAGCTGAACTGGTCCGAGCGGTAGTAGTAGCCGCGGTCCGGGTGCTGGTCGGCCAGCAGCTCCCGGCCCTGCATGCCGGCCACCGCCTGGGCCACCTCATCGAGGTCCGACTTGCCCATCCCGACCAGGGTCAGGTCCCGGGTGGGGCCCCAGATGTTGCCGCCATCGACGTTGATGTTGGCGGCGATGCGGCCCGGCGCCACGGTGGGGTTGGCGGCGTAGAACTTCGAGCCCAGCAGGCCCGACTCCTCGGCGCCGACGAAGAGGAAGAGGAGCGAGCGCTTCGGCGGCTCCGGCAGGCGGCTGGCGGCCCGCGCCATGGCCAGCACCTGGGCGGTGCCGCTGGCGTTGTCCAGGGCGCCGTTGTAGATCCGGTCACCGTCGTCCGCGCCCTGGCCCTCCGGCGCCACGCCCAGGTGGTCGTGGTGGGCGGTGAAGACCACCACCTCGTCGGCCTTGTCGCCGCCGGGCAGGCGGCCCAGGACGTTGGCGGTCTCCACCCGGCTGGTCTCGTTGTCGAGCTGGAGCGAGGTGGTCACCCCCAGCGGTACGGGCTGGAAGTCGCGCTCCCGGGCCGCCTCCACCAGGGCGGCGTAGTCCTCGCCGGCCAGCTCGAAGAGCTGCTTGGCCCCATCCTCGGTGGTCCACGCCTCGACCTGGAGGCGGGGCTCGCCGGCGGCGGGGAGCTGGAACTGCTCGCCGCTCCAGCCGGTCTGCACCACCTGCCACGGGTAGCCCGCCGACGGGGTGGTGTGGATGATGATGGCGCCGGCGGCACCCTGGGCCGCGGCGCTCTCGTACTTGTAGGTCCAGCGGCCGTAGTACAGCCGCATCTTCCCCTCGAAAAGCTCCGGGTCCCAGTCCGGGTCGTTGTTGAGCATGACCAGCACCTTGCCTTCGAGGTCGGCGCCCTTGAAGTCGTCCCACTGGTACTCCGGCGCCTCGATGCCGTAGCCGACGAAGACCAGCTCGGCGTCCTCTATGCGCGCCCGGGGGCCCTGGACGCCGCTGGTGGCGACGAAGTCCTCGGACAGGGTGAGCTCCACGCCGTCGCTGTCCTCGTCGTCGGCGCTCTGGAAGCGCCACGTCCCGGGCACGTCGGAGGTGATGCCCACCACCTCGAAGGGCTGGAACCAGGAGCCGTCGGGGCCGGCGGGCTCCAGGCCCAGCAGGCCCATGGTGCTGGCCAGGTAGAGCTGGGTCAGGCGGTCGCCGTCGCTGGCCGGGCCGCGGCCCTCCAGCAGGTCGTCGGCGAGGAAGTGGATCGGCGCCAACAGGGTGGCCGGGGTGATCGCTTCACCGGCCGCCTCCTCGGCGCCGGCGGGCAGGGCGTCGGGCCGCGGGCCGGCGGCGGCGTCGTGGGCCGGAGCGGCGGTGGGGAAGACGAGCAGCAGGGCGGCGGCCAGGCAGGTCAGCCCGGCCAGCCCAGCCAGCTCAATGGCGCCGGGGCGCCGGGCCTCGGTCGGGGGGAACAGGGATCGGATGGACTTCATGGAAGCTCCTTGGGGTGTGGGTGGTCGTGGGTACGGTCCGGGTTTCGGGTCGTCGCGCCTTGCGGCGATCCGTGGGAGGCGCTATTTTCTCATCACCGGCCGGTTCGTGCTCGGGCAGGCCCCGCCGGTGCTTCCGAGACCGCCCCCGAGCCCCCGCCATGAGACTACGCAGCCAAGTCCAGGATGCCCTCTACCTCAACTGGGCGCTACCGGCGTCGGCCCTGCCGCCACCGCCGGCGCCGCTGCGCTATCAGACGCTGAACGCCAGCGACGGCGGCGACGACGGTGCGGCGGGCTGCCGGGAGGTGGCCTTCGCCTCCGCCCTGCTGTTCCGCCACCGCGGCGTCCACCTGCCCCACCTGCCGTTCGTCCGCTTCACCTATCCGCAGCTCAACCTGCGCCTCTACACCCTGGACGCCGACCGCGTGCCCAGCGTGCTCTTCGTCGATATGCTGATGCCGTGGTGGGTCGGGCCGGCGGTGCACCTGGTGGCCAAGAGCCCCACGTCCGCCGCCCGCTTCACCTACCCCCGGCCATCCGCCGACCCGGCGGAGGGGGAGTGGTCGTGGCGGGTGGAGCAGCCGTGGAACGGCGGTGGCCCCAGCGCCCTCCAGGTCACCGGCCGGCGGGGTAGCGGCCTGGCCATGACCGGCGTGCCCGGCGGCGCCGCCGGGGGAGGCAGCACCTCGGTGGGCACCTGGCGCGAGACGGTGCGCTTCTTCCGCGAGCGCCCCCGCGGCTACGTGGTCACCGCCGGCCGCCTGCGCCGGGTGGAGACGGAGCACCCGCCGGTGGAGGTCTGGCCGATGTCGGTGGAGGTGGAGGAGGACTCGCTGCTCCAACGGGTGCTGCCGCTGCGCGCCGCCCCGGGCTGGCCCGCCCTCCACTCCGCCTGGCTCTGCCCCCAGATCCCCTTCGTCTTCGAGCTGGCGGTGGTGCCCCACACCGAGCGGCAGCGGGACCTGGACGCCACCCTGCCCCAGCCCGCCTCCACCCGCAGCGCCTGTCCCCAGGGCGCCGCCCGGCGCAGCTTCACCCGGGCGGCGCTGTGAGCCGGGCCGCCGGCGGCCGGTAGCGGCGCACTTGGGCTGCGCCGCGGCTCTGGTATCCTGCGCCGCAATGCCTGAACAAGAGATCGCCTCCGCCGTCGTCCAGTCCCCCATCGGCGTCGCCAGCGTGCTGGTCGGCGTTGCCGCCTTCTTCTTTTTCCTCAAGCGCCTGACCGGCTGGCGCATGTGGGAGTACCTGGTGCCGCTGATCTGGATCTACGCGACGCCGGTGCTGCTGCGCAACCTCGGCGTCCTGCCGGCCTCCTCCCCGGTCTACGACGTGCTGCGCCAGATCGGCCTGCCCTTCGTCATCGTCCTGCTGCTCCTGGACGTCGATCTCGGCGCGGCGGTCAAGGTCATGGGGCGGGGTGTCCTGGTGATGCTCATCGGCACCGCCGGCATCGTCATCGGCGCGCCCATCGGCTACTGGGTGGTCCACGGCTGGCTGGAGCCCAACGCCTGGCAGGGCTTCGCGGCGCTGTCCGGGAGCTGGATCGGCGGCACCGGCAACCTGGCGGCAGTGGGTGAGGGGGTGGGGGTGACCCCGGACCAGTTCGGCCTGGCGGTGATCGCTGACACGGCGATCTACATCTTCTGGCTGCCGATCCTCCTGGCGTCCAAGTCGCTGGCGCCGAAGTTCGCCCAGTGGACCGGAGTCGATGCCGACCGCATGGACCGCATGGAGGCGGCAGCCCGGGAGGCGATGGTGGAGAAGGACCGGGTGAAGATGGTCCACTTCCTCTACCTCGGGGTCATCGGCCTGGGGGTGACCTGGTTCTCCCAGTGGCTGGCGCCGATTCTGCCGGAGACCGCCATCGTCTCCACCGGCACCTGGATCATCCTCCTGGTCACCGCCGGTGGCCTGGCGCTGTCGTTCACACCGGCGAAGAAGATCCCCGCCTCCCACGACCTGGCCATGGCGGTGCTCTACGTCTTCGTCGCCAGGATGGGCGCCACGGCGTCGCTGGAGGGGCTGGCCCAGGCGCCGGCCTTCGTCCTCGGGGCGGCCATCTGGATCACCGTCCACGGCATCTTCGTCCTCGCCGCCGCGTACTTCCTGAAGGTGGACGTCCACTCCGCCGCCATCGCCTCGGCGGCCAACGTCGGTGGCGCCGCCTCGGCGCCGGTGGTGGCGGCCCACCACCGGGAGACCCTGGTGCCGGTGTCGATCCTCATGGCGCTCATCGGCTACGCCATCGGCACGCCGCTGGGCATCTTCGTGGTCGGCCCGCTGTGCAAGTGGGTGGGTGGCGGTTAGCTACGGCTGCTGAGGCGGGTCGGTGGGTGCCCGGGCCCCCGGGGGGCCCCGGCGCTGGCCCGGTGGTTAACGTTTTGCCCGTTGCCGCGTAGTGCCACCTGAGAGCCGGGACCCGTGGATGGGTCTCCGCCGCCCCGCGAACCGAACCGCGGGAGAGGATCGGCAGATCGCCGGCCCCCTCCGCGGACAGCCAGGAGAAGTCCCCATGCGATCCAACGACGCCCAACCCCCCTCCCTCCATTCGTCGTCCCGGTCCCTCCCCGATCCCGCCCCGCCTCGTCCGGCATCGGCACGCTGGCTCAACGGCGAGTCGCGCCGCACCGTCGCCTTGTTCGCCTGCTTGGTGCTGGTGGGATTGTTGTTCCCGGTTCCTGACGCTACGCGAACGGCTTTGGCTTCGAGCTGGGTCGAATGCCCCGGGCCCTATCAGTTGAACGGCCGGGTGCAGGGGGACCGCTACACCCTGCGCTGGGAGGGCGATGACTGCGAGGGCTGGGTCGAGGTGCTCGGGCAGGTGGATCTCAACGCCCGCGGCGGAATCGTCCGTCTCGCCCCGGGGGCCAGGATCAGCGGCCACGAGGAAATAGACGGTCTTGAACGGCACATCCGGGTTTTGCCCGGCCAGCCGGGCAAAATAGCCGTGGACCACCGGGTGGACGGGGAACGGACCGCCTTCGATGCCCGAGCCCGGACCTGGCTGGCCGAGGCTCTGCTCCTCTTGCAGCGTCAGACCGGTTACGGGGCCCAGGCCCGGGTGGTCGGGATCCTGACGCGGGAGGGGGTGACGGGGTTGGTCAGCGAGCTTCGTCGTATCGACAACGACCGCGTGGAGACGGTCTATGTGATGGCGGGGTTGCAGGCCGAGGCAGTGGACGCCGAAGGGCGCGCCGAACTGGTGCGGGCCGCCTCCCGATCAATCCCGTCGGACGGCGACCTGGCGGACGTGCTGGAAAAGGCGGCGCAGGTAGCCCGGCCCGGGGACGGGGTGCTGGCGGCAGTGGCCGAGGCGAGCGCCGCTGTCGCCTCCGACGCCGATTGCCGCCGCGTCCTGGCAACCGCCTTGGTCGCTGGGGCCACGCCGAATGAACAGGCGCTCTTGTTGACCGCCTCCTCCAGCATCCGCTCGGACCGGGACCTGGCGGTGCTGTTGGCCGACGCCACGCCGGACCTCGATCTGGGCCGGCGGGAGGTCCGCCAAGCCTATGCACGGACCGCCTCCGGCATCGGCTCCGACGCGGATCTGGTGCACGCCCTGGCAGCGGTGGCACGTCACGGGGCTCTGCCGGATCCGGCGCTGGCGATGTTGTTGGAGGTCAGCGCCGAGATTGGCTCGGAAGGGGACCTGCTGCGCCTGCTTCGCATCATCGCCGAGCACCAGGAGTTGCGGGGTGAGACACTTCAGGCATACACCTCGGCGGCCGGCCGGCTGGCTGCTGAGCCGGCTCGCCGCCGCGCCCTGGAAGCGCTCTGAAGGGCACGGGCTCAGTCGCCCGGCGTGCTAGCATCAACGCTCCATGGAGCCGTCCAACCCCACTCCGAACACCGCCCCTCGCCCAAACAGCACGAAGATCGCCGTCATCCCCGGGGATGGCATCGGCAAAGACGTCACCGCCGAGGCGGTGAAGGTGCTGGAGGCCGCCGCCGAACGCTGGGAACTGCCGCTGGAGCTGGTCCACCTGGACTGGGACGCGGACCGGTATCTCGAGACCGGTGAGACCCTTCCAGAAGGTGCCCTGGAAGACTTTCAGGAGAACTACTCGGCCATCTTCATCGGCGCCTACGGCGATCCCCGGGTGCCGGACATGAAGCACGCCGCGGACATCCTCCTGGGGATCCGCTTCGGCCTCGACCTCTACGTCAACTTCCGGCCGGTGAAGCTCTACGCCGAGCGCCTCTGCCCGCTGAAGGGCAAGGGGGTCGACGACGTCGATTTCGTCTGCTTCCGTGAGAACACCGAGGGCGCCTACGTTGGCGTCGGCGGGATCTTCAAGCAGGGGACGCCGGACGAGGTGGCGGTGCAGGAGGAGATCAACACGCGCAAGGGAGTGGAGCGCATCCTGAGGGCCGCCTTCGACTACGCGGTCAAGCACGACCGCCGCGAGGTCTGCATGGTGGACAAGTCCAACGTCATGCGCTTCGGCCACGACCTGTGGCAGCGCGCCTTTGAGGAGGTCGGCGAGGACTACCCCGGCATCGAGCGCCGCCACCTCTACGTCGATGCCGCCGCCATGCAGATGGTGCGGCGGCCGGAGAGCTTCGACGTCATGGTCGCCAACAACATGTTCGGCGACATCCTCACCGACCTGGGAGCGGCGCTTCAGGGCGGGCTGGGGCTGGCCGCCTCGGCCAACCTCCACCCCGGGCGCACCTCGATGTTCGAGCCGGTCCACGGCTCCGCCCCCAAGTACGCCGGCACCGGCCGCGCCAACCCCATGGGGGCGATCGTCACCGCCGCACTGATGCTGGAGCACATCGGCCACGCCGAGGCCGGGGCCGGCGTCGAGGACGCGGTGCGGCGCCTCATCGCCGAGGGCCGGACGACCCCGGACCTGGGGGGCGAGCTGAGCACCTCGGAGGTGGGGGACGGGATTACGGCCGAGCTGTCCAGCGTCAAGGACTGACCCCGCTTCCGACCATCGTTCGCCTCGAGCCCGTTGCCACCGCCGCCGCCGGAGTCGCCGGTCCCTCAATCCTCGGCTTCGATCTCCCAGGACAGGCGAAACCCTCCGCCCCCCATGCTCCCCGGGCGAGAACCCACGACGAGCTGGAAGGTCTCGCCTCCTTGCACGGCAAAGGTGACTTCACCGCCGTCGTTTCGGCTGGGCGCCTCCGCCTCTCCGCCCACTGACCGCTGACTGAAATTGTTGCCGGTGACCGGTTCCAACCCCGCCAGGCGATGGCCGCGGTAGACGGCGAGCACGAAGGCGCTGCCCGGGGAGCCTTCCACGGCGATCCGGGCGCGCCCCGGCCCCGGAGCCTGCCACTGGTACCACACGGAGTGCTGTACCGGTTCCCGGTCGCCGTGACGCGGCTCTCCGCTCTCCACCACCGCCGGCAAAAGATTGTCCTGCAGGCTGCCCTCGCTCCCCAGGCGCAAGCGGTGGGCGAACAGGGCATGGGCGGGAGAGGGGGGCATCTCATGGGGGATGGGGGGTGGTGTCGCCGGCAAGGAGGGCGGGCGATGGCTCCCGACGACCCTTTCGAAGGCTTCGCCCAGGGCCAACAAGCGGGGCTCGCTGAAGGGGCGCCCGAGGAGGGAGAGGCCGACCGGCAATCCCTCCGGCGAGAGGCCCGCCGGCAGCGTCAGCTCCGGCCAGCCGGAGTAGCTGGCCAACTCGGGCAGGCCCCGTTGGAGCGCCGGTCCGGGGTTCGGACTGGGGAACAAGGGGGCGGCGAGGCGGTTCTTGGTGGGAAACACCAACACCTCCACCTCCGCCTTCTCCATCGCTTCCTCCAGGTGCCGTCCCTGGTGGGTGAAAAGCTCAGTGCGGGCGCGGTCGATGAGGGCCGCCGTAACGGCCCGGCAACGCCGCACCAGGGTCTCGTCCAGGTCCGCCAGCTCTTCGCCACGGTGTTTCGAGGATGGAAAGAAACCGCCCAACATGGCGTAGCGCAGAGCTTGTAGATGGGGCACGGCGGACTCCGGATCGACCTCGTCGAAGAAGGCGTCCAGGGCGCGAACGCTGGCCGCCTGGAAGATCTCGGCGGCTTGGGGGCTGGCCCCATACGGCACCGTCTCCACCCGCAGGCCACGGACGATTTCGGCCCCGGCTTCCTCCAGGGCCGCCAGCGCTTCCTGGAAGCGGGTGCCCACCGCCGCCTCGGTGGCGCCGGTGTCCAGAACCCCCACCCGCACCCCTTGCCAGGATGCGGTGGGCTGGCGGGGCTCCATCCGGGGGCTGGCGGTGGTGTGGGGATCCACGTCATCGGGCCCCGCCAGGACCGAGAGGAGCAGCGCAACGTCTTCAGTCCGGCGCGCCACCGGACCGACGACGTCGACGATGGGGTCGCCGGGGAGGAGGCCGCCGCGGCTGATCAGGCCGAAGGTCGGTTTCAACCCCACCAGGCAACAGTCGGCGGCGGGGAAGCGGATGGAGCAACGGGAGTCGCTCCCCACTCCGGCCGGCGCGAAACCGGCGGCGATGGAGGCGCAGAGGCCGTTGCTGGAGCCGTCGGCACCGCGGAGCAGGTCGTAGGGGTTGCGTACCGGTCCGCCACGACCGCTGGGTCGGCCCATCCCAGAGCCGAACTCCACCATGTTGGCTTTGCCCATCACCAGCGCCCCGGCACGGCGCAGACGGTCGGCGACGGTGGAGTCGCGCCCGTATCGCACCCCTTGCAGGTAGTAGGAGCCGTAGGAGGTGTTCAACCCGTCGGCGGTGACCAGGTTGTCCTTGAGGAGGATCGGGATGCCGTGGAGGGGGCCCCGCAGGTGGCCGGCCCGCCGTTCCCGGTCCCGGTCGCGGGCCTGGCTTTCGAGGTCCGGGGCCATCTCCAGGATGCCGTTGACGCAGGCTCCCACCAGGTTGTGGCGGTCGATGTGGTGGCGGTAGTCCTCGACCAGCGTGGCGCTGTCGATGTCCCCGGCCTTCAGGGCCTGGCGCAGGGCGACCAGGGAACCCGTCAGCGAATCGTTTTCAGCGGGCACCACCGTCCGGCCTCAAAGAAGGTCGTCGGGGATGGAGAAGTCCAGCTTCCGACGGCAGTAGTCCTTGAAGGCGGGCTCCGGTTCAGCGAGGAGCACATCTTCGCCGTGCCACATGGAGCGGGTCACGGTGAAGTCCTGGTGCAGGAAGACCACGTCGTCGTCCGCCACGGGCTCGCTGTCGCCGGAGCCTGACGGCGCCAGGTCAACGCCTTCAAAGGCTCGGAGCCGACCCGCGGGGTAGGCGCGGCAATAGGGACGGGTCTCCCGTGGATCCTGCCAGACACCGGCCCTCTTTTCAGCTTCCACCAGCATCTCCACCACCTGGTCGTGGCCCGCCGCTTTGGCGATGCGCTCCGGCGTTCGGTTGTCGCGCCCGGTGCGGGTGACGTCGGCGCCGTGCTCCAGGAGGAGCCCCACGGTCTGGGCGTCGCCGCGCCCCGCGGCCCAGTTGAGGGGCGTCCACCCTTGGTCGTCGGTCTCGTGGACGTCGGCGCCGCCGGCCAGCGCCTCTTCCACCCGGGCGGCGTCGCCGGACTTGACCAGGGCGATGAGGCTGCCGGTGGAAGCCGCCTCCAGGGTTGGCGCTTTGTCCTGCGGGGAGCTCTGGGCTTGCTCGGTCTCGGTGGGAGCGGTCTCACTCATCTTGGGTCCTCGGTTGCGGGCTTGGTCTGGGGCCGGCTTGGTCTGTGGCGGGTTTGGTCTACGCCGGGGTTGGGGCAGTGATCAGGGAGAAGCCGGATGGGAGGATTCCGTAGGCGACAGCTTGCCCGAGCCCGCCAGGTCGGAGAGCTCGATGTCGCCGCGGAAACGGACCTTGACGTAGTCGAGCTCCAGGTTCCCCTCCAGGTGGACGCTGCCGGTGCCGGCTGCGAAGTCGGCACCGCTGGTGTCCGTTGCCTCCTCGTCCAACGGCACGCCCAATTCGGTGCCACCTCGGGTACCCGGGAACAGGATATGGACGTAGCCGCGGTCGATGGCCTCTTGCAGTGCCGTGGCATCTTTCTCCGGGCGCAGGCTGGCTTCGATGGGTTGATCTTCGCTGAGTCTTTCCACCAGGTCGTTCATGGTGCTCCTCGTCAGGGGTAGTCGTCGAGCTCTTGAAAGGGCAGCCCGCAAGGGTAGAACAGGTTGAACACGGGGATTTCCACGGTTTCCGCAAAGGCCAGGAGGCGGGGGCCGTAGATCTCGATGGGGGACTCCCCGGCTTCGACCTGGGCGTAGTCGTCGGGATCGAGACCGACTTCCCGGGCCAGGTCTTCGGCTGACAGCCCCTTTGCTTCGCGCCGTTCCGCGATCAACTCGCCAGCCTGGCCGGGGCGGGTGTCGGCGGCGCGACCCGAGGGAGCGAGCAGGCGGGAGGTGGGGGTCTCCAACGAAATGGCCAGTTGAGCCAGGGTCGGGCCCCAATCCTCGGCCGGTGATTCGCCTCCTTCCATCTCCAGGTATTCCTCTTCCGACACGTTCATGCGGTCGGCTGTCTCCGGGGTGTCGAATCCCCTTTTCTCCCGTTCCTTGCGCAGTACGTCACCTAGGTTCACAGCACGTCTCCTCTTCGAAGGGTCTGGGGTGGTTTTCCGGCGTCTCGCGCGGGGCTTGCGCCGCTTCGGGTTCGAAGCGGGGGCAACCGGCGATGGCGAGCCCCGCGCTTCGAAGAACCGACTCAGTCTTTCTAGTGGCGAGTGGGGGAGGGACCGGGACAGATCGACGAGCGCCGCCATGGGGGGGGCTCCCCGACCGGCCGAGGCGGGCGTGGATCGGCTGTCTCGGTTTTGCTCGCACTTCACACACTAAGAACTGTACACGGGGCCGCATCAGGTTTCCCCTCTCGCTCGCTTCCGCGGTCCCGGGCTCCCATATTCGAGCGCCTTGTATCTGAAGCTCTCAAGTGAACGAAGGATTGTTGATGGAAGGTTTAAAATGTTGAGTCTCCGCCGGGTCGTAGCGTTCCTGATGCAGGTCGGTCGGGAGCTGCCGTACATCCGCCTCCAGTTCTTCGTGATCGTGGTGGTCGGGGTGATCAGCGGCCTCAGCAACACCGCACTCCTCGCTCTCATCAACGACCAGATCCATCAGGACTCCGAGATGACCAGCCGCCTGTGGTGGTTCGTCGCACTCTGCGTGGTGGTGCCGGTGACCCGGTTCGGATCCAGCATCCTCCTGGTCTTCCTGGCCCAGAAGGCGACCATCGAGGTGCGGATGCAGCTCTGCCGCAAGATCCTCCGCGCCCCCTTGGCGCAGTTGGAGCAGCTCAAGCCCCACCGGCTGCTGGCTTCCGTCACCGACGACGTCGGCGCCATCTCCGGGGCCCTGGTCAGTGTTCCCCGCCTGAGCATGTACCTGGCCATCGTCGCCGGTTGCCTGGTCTACCTCGGTTGGCTGTCCCTTCCCGGCCTGGGCCTTGTCTTGGCCTTCGTGGTGGTCGGCGGGCTGCTCTACCGGGTGCCGATGGTGCGGGCGGGCCGCATGTTCGACCAGACCCGGGAGTACTGGGACGACTGGTTCCAGGGTCTGAAAGGTCTGACCGAGGGCACCAAGGAGCTGAAGCTCCACCGCGAGCGGCGCCGGAGCTTCGTGCGGGATGGGCTGGGCCGGCCGCTACGGGACATGCTGCGCACCGCCCTGTCGGCCAACGCCTGGTCCACGGCGGGCGCCTCTTTTGGCCAGGTGGTGGCCTTCATCCTGGTGGGGGTGGTGGTGTTCTTCCTGCCCCGCTTCACTCCCATGGATGATCGTGCTCTCACCGGGTATGCTCTGACCATCCTCTACATGGTGGCTCCCTTGGAATCCATCATGAACCTCATCCCCCGCTACCAGCAGGCCCAGACCGCGGTGCAGAAAGTGGAGGCGCTGGGCCTGTCCCTGGTGGATGAGGAGGAAGTCGAACGCGACACCGAAGAGTTGCCGCCCAGCAGCTGGAACGTCCTCGAGCTCGACGGCGCCGTTCACCGGTACTTCCACGAAGAGTCCAAGGAGAGCTTCGCCCTGGGCCCGGTGGACCTGAAGCTGAACCAGGGTGAGCTGATCTTCCTCGTCGGCGGCAACGGCAGCGGCAAGACCACTCTGGCGAAGGTGCTGCTGGGCCTCTACACCCCCGACGAAGGCCGGGTGTTGCTGGACGGTGAACCGGTGACCGACGAGGGGCGGGACACCTACCGCCAGTTGTTCACCGCGGTGTTCGGTGATTTCTTCCTCTTCGAGAGCTTCTTCGGCCTGGAGTCACCGAAGCTGGCCAACGAGGCCCGCCTCTACCTGGACCGGCTGCAGCTGACCCACAAGGTGGAGATCGACCAGGACGCCCTTTCCACCCTCGACCTGTCCCAAGGTCAGCGCAAACGGCTGGCTCTGCTGGTGGCCTACCTGGAGGACCGCTCCATCTACCTGTTCGACGAATGGGCGGCGGACCAGGATCCGTACTTCAAGGAGATCTTCTACCGCCAACTGCTGCCGGAGCTCAAGGAACGGGGCAAGACGGTCCTGGTGATCAGCCACGATGACCGTTACTTCCACCTCGGAGACCGACTCGTCAAGCTGGAGTCGGGGCGGGTGGTTTACGACGGCCCCCCCACCGCCCAGGCGGGGAGGAACGTCGGCGGCCCGGTGGCCGTCGCCGTGGACGGAGTTTCATCGTGAGCGCCGGCACCGACACCCTCTCGGCGCCCACCGGCGACGCCGGCCTGGAGGAAGGGGCTTCCCTGACCCCGGCGGGCCTGCGTCTCCCCGAAGCGCTGCTGGAAGAGTGGATGCGGGAGTTCTACTTCGCGGTGGACTTGGACCTGGGAAGCAGCGGAGTCCAGGACTACTCCATCGCCGAGCTGCGCCGCATCGCCGGCATCGACCATGGGGAAGTGGACGCCATGGTGCTCCACGACAGCCGCACCCTGGGTGGGCCGGGTCTGCGCCGGGCCCTGGCGGAGAGGTTCCTGGACGGTGATCCTTCCCGGGTCATCGCGACCCACGGTTCAACCGAGGCCAACTTCCTGATCATGCAGGCTCTCCTCAAGCCCGGTGACGAGGTGCTGGTGCTGGAGCCCATCTACCAGCAGCTCCGGGCCGTGGCGGAGGCCATCGGTTGCCGGTTGCGCGGCTGGCCTCTGCGCTCGGAAGCCGGCTTCCGGCCGGACGTCGAGGAGGGGGCGTCCCTCATCGGGCCCAAGACCCGCATGGTGGTGGTGAACTTCCCCCACAACCCCACCGGCGTCAGCTTGAGCCGGGAAGAGCAGCGGGCCCTGATCTCCGCCGCGGAGCGCCACGGTGCCTACCTGGTGTGGGATGCGGCCTTCGCCGAGCTGGTGTACGACGGGGAGCCTCTGCCCGAGCCGATCCTGGAGTACGACCGTGCCGTGTCCATGGGCACCCTCTCCAAGGCGTACGGACTGCCCGGTCTGCGCCTGGGCTGGTGCTTCGCCTCGCCGGAGGTGCTGCAGCGCTTCGTCCGCTTGCGGGACTACCTGACCCTCCACCTGTCGCCGCTGGTGGAACTGTTCGCCGAGCGGGCGATCCGGGCCGGCGACCAACTTGTGGGACTGCGCCGCCGCCAGGGGATGGAAAACCTGGCCCGGCTGGAGAGGTGGATGGCGGAGCATCGCGAACACGTGGACTGGACCCGTCCCCGGGGCGGGGTGTGCTGCTTCCCCCGCCTGCGCAACGTCCCCGACGTACGCGATTTCTGCACTCGGCTGGCGGAGCGGGAACGGGTGATGTTGGTGCCGGGCGATTGCTTCGGCCACCCACAACACGTTCGCCTCGGTTTCGGAGCCTCCGCCGAAGACCTGGAGGAGGGGCTGGCACGCCTGTCCAGGTCCCTCCGCCGCAGTGCGGCGCCGAGCCCGGCCGTAGGTGCCGAATCGCCCCAGCCCGATTCGCCCTGAACCCATCCACCCGAACGTTTCGCCACGCCGCTCTTCAAACGACTCGGTCTTTCGTAGTTCCGCGATCCAGTAAGCGAAAACCGTTGAACCAGAGGAATTTCGTGAAACCATGACCAGCATCGCCCCTGAAGCTCCCACCGTCGGTGCCACCCCGACGGACGTCCACTCCTTCGAGATCACCGCCGAGGAGGCTCGCGAGCTCGATGAGCTGCTGTCCGAGCTGACCTCTCGCCATACCAGTAGCGACGACCCCGAGTTCCTGCGCTCGGCCACCGTCATAGCTCACCAGCTACCCCGCCGGCTGCGCCAGCACCTGGTGGACTTCCGCCTCCTGGAACCGGGCCCGGGCCTGTGCCTGATCAACGGCTACCCGCTGTCCGACGAGGGCATCGGATCGACCCCGGAGCACTGGAAGTTCCGGGGCGACTCCTCCCCAACCCTCAAGGAAGAGATCTTCCTGGTCCTGCTGGGGCAGATCCTGGGGGAGTGCATCGGCTGGTCCACCCAGCAGGCGGGCTACCTGGTGCACGACATCTTCCCCATCGCCGGCCACGAGAAGGAGCAGTTGGGAAGCGGTTCCGAGGAGCTGCTGACCTGGCACGTGGAAGACGCCTTCCACCCCGCCCGGGGCGATTACATCGGCCTGATGTGCATGCGCAACCCCTACGGCGTGGCCACCACCGTCGGCCATCTTCATGGCGCCGACATCGACCCGGAGATGGCGGAGATCCTCGCCCAGCCCCGTTTCACCATCCGCCCCGACGAGTCCCACCTGCCCAAGAACCGCTCCGAGTTCCACGAGGTGAGCCCGGCCATGGCCCGCGCCTATGAGCGCATCGAGCGCATGAACACCGCGCCGGAGAAGATCCCGGTGCTTTTCGGCGATCCGGAAGCTCCCTACCTGCGCCTGGACCCGTACTTCATGGACCCCCTGGTGGACGACCCCGAGGCGCAGGCCGCCCTGGACTACCTGGAGAGCTTGCTGGAGGAGCGCCTCTTCGACCTGGTCCTGGAAGCTGGCCAGGTCATCTTCATCGACAATTTCAAGGCGGTCCATGGGCGGCGTCCGTTCAAGGCCCGCCACGACGGCACCGACCGTTGGCTGAAGCGGGTCAACGTCACCCGCGACCTGCGCAAGTCCCGCGACCTGCGGGTGGCGCCGGAGTCGCGCATCATTTGCTGACCTCGAAGTCCCCTGCGCCGTTGCCATGAGTCTTACCCCCCCCACCCTCGCCCAGAGCATGGTCGACCTGCTCGCCCAGCGGGCCGCCGAGCGTCCCGAGGGGGAGAGTGCCTACGTCTTTCTCGCCCAAGGCGAGGAGGAGGCGGAAGGCCTGGGGTTCGCGGCCCTGGAGCGGCGTGCGCGGCGGGTGGCGGCGGCCCTCCTGGAGCGGGTGGCGCCGGGGGAACGGGCCCTGCTCCTTTTCCCGCCCGGGCTCGATTTCCTGGTGGCCTTCTTCGGTTGCCTGACCGCGGGAGTGGTGGCGGTGCCGGCCTACCCGCCGCGCCGCCGGCGCTTCGACACGGTGGCGGCCATCGCCGCCGACGCCCGGCCGGCGGTGGTGCTCACCGACTCGAACCTGGCCGGTCGCCTGGGGGAGACCGAGGGTGTCGTCCCCCGCACCGGGCGGGATCTGCCGCCGTCCCTCGCCGGGCTGCCGATGATCGCGGTGGACCGCCTGCCGGCGGACCTCGGGGACGGCTTCGGCGGCCCGCCGGTGGACGCCGACACGGTGGCGTTTCTCCAATACACCTCCGGTTCCACCTCGACCCCGAAAGGGGTGGTGGTGCGCCACGGCAACCTGCTCCACAACGAGGAGATGATCCTCCGCGCCTTCGGCCAGTCGGAGGATTCGGTGGTGGTGAGCTGGTTGCCCCTCTATCACGACATGGGTCTCATCGGAGGCGTCCTCCAGCCCCTGTACTGCGGTGGACGCTGCATCCTCATGTCGCCCATGGCCTTCCTGCAGCGCCCCCGGCGCTGGTTGGAGGCGGTGACCCGCTACGGGGCGACGACCAGCGGCGGCCCGAACTTCGCCTACGACCTTTGCGTCGACCGGGTGCCGGAGGACGAGCGGGAAGGGTTGGACCTGTCTTCCTGGCGGGTGGCTTTCAACGGCTCCGAGCCGGTTCGCGCCGCCACCCTGCGCCGCTTCACCCGGGCCTTCTCCGGCAATGGTTTCAGCGCTCGGGCCTTCTACCCCTGCTACGGGCTGGCCGAGGGAACCCTGTTGGTGACCGGCGGGGAGGTCGGCGACGGACCGGTGGTGCGGGACTTCGACACCAAGGCCCTGCGCCGCGGCCGGGGTGCGGAGGCCGGCGACACCGGCGAGCCCCGTTCCCTGGTGAGCAGTGGCCGGCCGTGGATGGATCAGCGGGTGGCCATCGTCGATCCCCAGAGCCGACACCAGGTGGGTCCCGGGGTGGTGGGGGAGATCTGGGTCGCAGGCCCGAGCGTCGCCGATGCCTACTGGCGCCTGCCGGAGGTGAGCGCCGACACCTTCTCCGCCCGCCTGGCCGACGAAGCCGACTCGCCCCCGTTCCTGCGCACCGGTGACCTGGGTTTCTTCGCCGACGGCGAGCTGTACGTCACCGGCCGGCGGAAAGACCTGATCATCGTCCGTGGCCGCAACTACCATCCCCACGACCTGGAGCGCACCGCCGAGGCGGCCCACCCGGACCTGCGCCCCGCCGGCGCCGCGGCCTTCGGGCTGGAGCGGGAGGGCGGTGAAGGGCTGGTCCTGGTGGCGGAGATATCCCGCCACGCCGGTGCACCGGAAGGGGAGATCGCCGGCGCGGTGCGCGCCGCCATCGGCGAGGTCCACGGCATCTCGGTGCACGAGATCGTCTTCATCCGGTCCCACACCTTGCCCAAGACCTCCAGCGGCAAGGTGCGTCGCAGCGCCACCCGGGACGCTTGGCGGGCCGACGCGCTGGCGGTGGTGTCGCGCCACGGCTACGACTCCGGCTCCGGGCCACCGGAGGCCGAGGCCGCCACCGCGGAAGGGTGGCCGGCGGTGGAGGACCTGAAGCGCCTACCCGCGGGTGAGTGCGGCGAGGTGGTCCGGCGTCTCCTGCGCAGCGAGGTCGCCGCCCTGACCGGCACCCCCGACAGCGCCCTGGCCGCCGCCTCCGCCGGCGACGCCGGGCCCTCGTTGGTGGCCCTGGGGCTCGATTCCCTGGCGGCGGTGCAGCTCAGCCACCGGCTGGAAGGCGCCCTGGGAGTGCCGGTCACCGGGGTGGAGTTGATGGAGGGGGGTGGCCTGGAGGAGTGGGCCCACCGTCTGGCGCAACGGCTGGCCCTGGCGGCTTCGGTGGCTCCCGATGCCGACGACCCCGCTGCGCCGACCGTAGCTTCGGGCTTCCACCCCCTGTCCCCGGGGCAGGAAGCGATCTGGTTCATGCAGCGCCTGGCCCCGGAGAGCGGCGCCTACCACGTCAGCGCGGCTTTCCGCTGGGTGGACGGCGGCGGCGCCGGAGACACGGGTGCCCTGGACGAAGCGGCCCTGGTGGCCGCCGTGCGCCGGGGGGTCGAGCGTCACCCCATGCTGCGGGCCACCTTCCGGGAGGGTTCGGAGGGGCCGGTTTTCGAGGTCGATGGCGAGGCGCGGGT
>Ga0102947_1000164_pt1 | contig 23632 bp, 24 predicted proteins | sample SalPon2A_A_D2_MG_FD_78210 | JGI IMG/M metagenome (GOLD analysis project Ga0102947, IMG submission 78210) | Soil microbial communities from South San Francisco under conditions of wetland restoration - Salt Pond MetaG R2A_A_D2_MG | ecosystem: Environmental > Terrestrial > Soil > Wetlands | place... | reverse complement strand
CGCGCTTCGATCGCGCCGCGACCCACGCCACGACCGACAAGCTGCCACCGAGCCACCACCCCATGCTGCCGCTCCGCAAGGTCGGCCAGCAGCCGATCCATCCCGCGAGCGTCGTCTTTTCCGTCCCAGGGACGTAAAAGTCGACTCTCACCTGGACTCTCGCCTGTCATCTCGGCGATGCTGTCGGGGCAGAGCGCACGTGTGGGGCGCACTTCGTGCCAAATGCGTGTCAGGAGAGGAAAAACAGGCCCCAGCCCGCCGTTGCCGCCTCTGGCTTTGATCCCTTCATTAGAAGGTGGGTGCCTGCTCGCGACCCCAGGAGGTCGAGAGACGTGGGCTCCCGCGCCGTTTGTGTTGGGTCAAACGGTGAGACGGCTCTCGTACGGGCTCGAGCCTGAGTCCAACCGTACCACCGGCGCACCGCCGCGGGAACCCGTCAATCGTCGAGGTTGGAGAGGTGCCACTCGGCCTCGCTCCAGCTCTCCGGCGGCACCCGCAGCGCGATGTCGCCGCGGCCGTAGCGGTCGAGCGGCCAGTCCGCCGTGAGGGCGGCCTCGAAGCCGGCCTCGATCAGCGACTGGTGCCAGGCGCGGGCCGTCCGCAGGTCGCCGAAGTCCCGCACAACCTCCCAGCTGTCGTAGCTGGGATCGTCGACGTGGACCGGGGTCTGGCCAGGGCCGGGACCGGGACGCCACCTACGTGGAATCCAGTCCCGCAGCCCCATCTCAGTGCCCCGCGAGCTTGTGCTTGTGGATCGCGATCCCGAGGTCGCGCAGTTGCAGGTCCTCGACCGGCGCCGGCGCCCCGGTCAGCAGATCGAAGCCGGAGGCGGTCTTCGGGAAGGCGATCACGTCGCGGATCGTCTCCGCCCCGCTCAGCCGCTGCACGATCCGGTCGACGCCGTAGGCGATCCCGGCGTGCGGCGGCGCCCCGTAGCGCAGCGCCTCGAGCAGGAACCCGAACCGGGCCTGCGCGGTCTCGGCGTCGATCCCCAGCGCCGCGAAGACGGCCTCCTGGACGTCGGCGCGGTTGATCCGGACCGAGCCACCACCCAGCTCCTGCCCGTTCCAGACCACGTCGTAGGCCTGGGCGCGGGCGGCGCCCGGGTCGTCGGGGTCGAACTCGCCGGCCGGGGCGGTGAACGGGTGGTGCAGCGCGTCCCAGCGCTTCTCCCCCTCGTTCCACTCCATCAGCGGCCAGTCGACGATCCAGACCAGGCGGTGCTCGTCGGGGTCGATCAGCCCGAACCGCTCCCCCAGGTCGAGCCGCATCTGGCCGAGGACCGCGTCGGTGACCGGGCGCCGGTCGGCGACCAGCAGCAGCAGGTCCCCCTCCTCGGCGCCGAGCCGGCTGTTGAGCTCCGCCAACTCGGCCTCGCTGAGGAACTTGGCGGTCGGCGAGCGCCAACCGTCGCCCTCGCGGAAGGCCCAGACCAGGCCCTTTGCGCCCAGCTCCTGGGCGCGGGAGATCAGGCCGTCCAACTCGGAGCGCGGCACCTCGCGGCGGCCGGCGTTGATGCCGCGGATCGCCCCGCCGCCCCCGAGCACCGAGCGGAAGACCTTGAACTCGGTCTCGCGCAGCGCCTCGGAGAGGTCGACCAGCTCCAGGCCGAAGCGCAGATCCGGCCGGTCGGTGCCGAACCGGCCCATCGCCTCGTCGTAGGACATGCGCTGCATCGGCAGCTCGATCTGCGGCCCGCCGGCCCGCTCGAAGACGTGGGCCAGCAGCCGTTCGTTGAGGGCGATCACGTCGTCGCCGTCGACAAACGACATCTCGACGTCGAGCTGGGTGAACTCGGCCTGGCGGTCGGCCCGGGTCGCCTCGTCGCGGAAGCAACGGGCCACCTGGTAATAGCGCTCGAACCCGGAGACCATCAGCAGCTGCTTGAACAGCTGCGGCGACTGCGGCAGCGCGTAGAAGGAGCCGTGCTGCTGGCTGGAGGGGACGAGGAAGTCGCGGGCGCCCTCCGGGGTGGACCGGGTCAGGACCGGCGTCTCGACGTCGAGGAAGCCCTCGCCGTCGAGGAACTCGCGCATCGCCGCGGTAACCCGGTGGCGCAGCTGCAGGGCCTCGCGCATCGCGTCGCGGCGCAGGTCGAGGTAGCGGTACCGCATCCGCACGTCCTCGCTCGCCTCGCCGGCGTAACCCTCGATCTGGAAGGGCGGCGTCTCGGCGTCGCCGAGCAGCTCGGCCGCCCCCACCTTGATCTCGACCTCGCCGGTCGGCAGCTCGCGGTTGACCGTCTCCTCGTCGCGGCGCACCACCCTGCCGGCGGCGGTCAGCACGTCCTCCGCCCGCAGCCGGTGCGCCAGCTCGAACGCCTCGCCGGACTCGTCGGGGTTGAAGACCAGCTGCACGATCCCGGTCCGGTCACGCAGGTCGATGAAGATCAGGCCGCCGTGGTCGCGCCGCCGGTTGACCCAGCCGGCGACCCGGGCCTCCGAGTCGACCCGGTCGGGCAGAACCTGGCCGCACCAGGTGTCGCGGTAGCCGTTGGCGCTCAGGGCGGGCGCGTCGCTCACGCTTCTCCTCCGGTCATCTCTTCGATCAGGTGGGCGGTGTCGGCGGCGCGCTGCTCGCCGCTATCCATATCCCGCAGCTGGGCGCTGCCGTCGGCCTCGAGAATCAGGACGCGGCGGGCGCCGATCCGGTCGGCGTGCTTGAGCTGCCCCTTCAGCACGCGCCCGGCGAGGTCGGTCTCGGCCGAGAGGCCGGCGTGCCGCAGCTCGTTGACCAGCGCCATCGCCCGCTGCCGCTGCCCCGGGTCGGCGGTGGCGACGAAGGCGTCGCGCCCGGCCGGCGTCGCTTCCTCGTCCAGCGCCAGCAGGATCCGCTCGATCCCGGCCGCCCACCCGACCGCCGGGGTCGGCGGGCCGCCGAGCTGCTCGATCAGGCCGTCGTAGCGGCCGCCGCCGCCGATCTCCGACTGCGCCCCGAGCGCCTCGCAGACGAAGGAGAAGATCGTCCGCGTGTAGTAGTCGAGGCCGCGGACCAGGGTCGGGTCGACGGTGTAGGAGATGCCGGCGGCGTCGAGCAGCGCCCGCACCTCGGCGAAGTGCTCGGCGTCCTCGCCGTCGAGGCTGCCGACGATGGTCGGGGCGCTCGCCATCACGCCCCGGGTTCCCTCGTCGTCGGAGTCGAAGGCGCGCAGCGGGTTGACGTCGATCCGCTCGCGGACGTCCCTGGAGAGCTCGCCCTCGTGGGCGTGGAGGTGGGCCTTCAGCTCCTCCAGGTAGGACTGCCGCGCCTCGATCGAGCCGAGGCTGCCGAGCCGCAGCTCGACCCCCGGCACGCCGAGCTCGGCGAGCAGGTCGGAGAGCATCATGATCGCCTCCGCGTCGGCCAGCGGCGAGTCGGTGCCGATGCACTCGATCCCCAGCTGGTGGAACTGGCGGTAGCGGCCCGCCTGGGGGCGCTCGTGGCGGAAGAAGGGGCCGACGTAGGAGAGCTTCACCGGCTGCGCCAGCTTGTGCATCCCGTGCTCCAGGTAGGCGCGGCAGATCGGCGCCGTGCCCTCGGGGCGCAGGGTGAGGCTGCGGCCGCCCTTGTCCTCGAAGGTGAACATCTCCTTGCGGACGATGTCGGTCGAGCGGCCGACCCCGCGCTCGAACAGCTCGGTGTCCTCGAAGGAGGGCGTCGCCACCGGCTCGTACCCGGCGCGGGCAAAGACCTGGGCGGCGGCGTCGAGCAGCCGGGCCCGCGCCCGGCCCTGCTCGGGCAGCACGTCGAAGGTGCCGCGCGGTGCCTGGTACTTGCTCGCCATCGTGGCGCCGACCTTAGTGCCTGGGGTCCGGTCCGCGCTTGCGAGAGCGAGGGCGGCGCCCCTACCGGGTCAGCGAGGTGAGGAAGGGGTTGGTGGCCCGCTCGGCGCCGAGCGTCGTCTGCCCCATGTGGCCGGGGTGGACGACGGTCTGGTCCGGGAAGGTCTCGAGCAGCGACCCGATCGAGGCGAGCAGCGTCTGCCCGTCGCCGCCCGGCAGGTCGACCCGGCCGACCGAGCCCTGAAACAGCACGTCGCCGGAGAAGAGCGCCTCCTCGCCGCGGACCGCGTAGGTGACGTGGCCGGGGCTGTGGCCGGGGGTGAAGACGACGTCGAGCTCCAGCCCCGCCAACTCCAGGGTCTCGCCGCCGGCGACGGTGTGGTCGGCCTCGTAGCTCTCGAACGGCCCGAAGCCCTCGTACGGGACGTAGGCCATGATGTCGGCCAGCACCCCGACCTCGATCTCGGGACAGTAGACCGGCGCCCCGGTCGCCCGCGCCACCGGCGTCACCGCGCCGATGTGGTCGAAGTGGCAGTGGGTGATCAGGATCGCCTCGACCTCGACCCCCATCTCCTCCAGCGCCGCGAGGATCCGCTCCGGCTCCTCGCCGGGATCGACGACCAACGCCCGGTCGGCGCCCTCGCGGCGGACCAGGAAGCAGTTCTCGGCCACCGGCCCGACCGTCAGCGACTGGACGTCGAGGCTCATTTCCCCGCTTCCCGGGCGCGGATCCGGGCCCGCTCGCGGCGGCGCCACATCGTCATGTCGATGAAGTAGCCGGCCGGGATGTAGAAGGCGAGCATGAACGCCGCCAGCGCCAGCGAGGCGCCAACCGGACGTTTGAAGAGCAGCAGCAGCAGGGCGAAGAAGATCCCGGCCGCGACCAGGCCGCGGATCGTCGAGTTGCGCCAGGTCGGCGGCATGTCGCCTTTCGGGCCGGGCGCACGCCGGGCGCGGGCCTTCGCCTTCGCTTCCTCGCGGCTGCGCGGTCGGCCCCCCGACCGGCCCGCGTCGATCCGCCCTCCCTGGGTGCCGCGGCGCTTGCGGCGGCGCTTTTTCTTGGTCTGAGCCATGCCCTGAATCTAATCGGTCGCGGCGGCGAGCCGCGCCTCGATCACGTGCTGGGCGGGGTCGAAGTCGCGGATTGGAACATCGGTGGGGTACTCGACAAGGGCGGCGGCCGGGATCAGCCCGATCAGCTCCGCCTCGACCGGCCGAGCGCCGAGCGGCGCCGCCAGCTCGCGCACCCTCTCGACCACCGCGCCGAGCGGCACCGCCAGCGGGTCGTGGACGTTGGTCGAGACCTGGGCACGGCCGCTGGAGAGGAGCAGGCCGATCGCCCGCACCCCGCGCGGCCCTCCCCCGGCCTCGCGCAGCGCGGCGGCGACGGCGCGGGCGACCTCGACGTCGCCGCAGTCGAGCTCGACGTTGAAGGCGGCCAGCGGCGGGCGGGCGGTGACCAGGGTGGCGCCGGCGTGGCGGTGCGGCAGCTCCGGCCCGAAGTCGGGGCGCAGCTCGCCCGACTCCATCCGCAGCCAGAGCTCGGAGAGGCCGCCGTTGCGAAAGTAGGCGCGCTCGGCGCGGGCCGGGTCGGGGGCCAGCTCGCCGTAGAGGAAGACCGGGACGCCGAGGCCGCCGATCTGGGTCGCGACCGCGACCGCCTCGGCGCGGGCGGCGGCCCGGTCGCCGGGGCTGAGCCAGACCAGCGGGCAGACGTCGAGGGCGCCGACCGCGGGGTGCGACCCCTGGTAGTCGGACATCTCGATCGTCTCCACCGCCTCCTCGGCGCCGGCGGTCAGCGCCTCGCCCAGCGGCCCGGCCTCGCCGGCCAGGGTGAAGACGGTGCGGGCGTGGTCGGCATCGCTGTGGCGGTCGAGCAGGGCGACGCCGCGCGAGAAGGCCGCCGCGAGGCCGTCGAGGCGGCCTCGGTCGGACCCCTCGGAGACGTTTGGAACCGCGAGCAGCGTTGCCATGGGAGCCCAGGCTAATCGCTGGGCGCCGCGCCGCGGCGTCGCTCAGACCAGCAGCTCGCCGCCGCTGACGATCGTCTCGCCGTCGATCTCGACGGTCGGCTCCAGCACCACGCAGTCGAGGTGGACCGGGACCTGGACGGTGCCGCCGATCGCCGCCGAGGCGCCGAAGGCGACGTGGGCGGTGCCGAGGATCTTCTCGTCCTCCAGCACGTTGCCGGTCAGGATCGCCTCTTCGTTGGTGCCGATCCCCAGCTCGGCGAGGTTGGTGCCCTCCTCGCCATGCGCGGTCAGCAGCTCGAACAGCGCCGCGCCCTCGCTGCCGGTGGTCTCGGTCAGGTGCCCCTCGCGGATAGTCATCGAGACCGGCGTGTCGAGCATCCCGACCCCGGCGATCGAGCCGTCGACCACCAGGGTGCCCTCGGCGCTGCCCTCGATCGGGGCGATGAAGCCCTCGCCGGCCGGCAGGTTGCCGAAGGCGCCGCGGTTGGCCAGTTCGCCGGCGTCGACGATCCCCAGCCGGCTCTCCAGCCCGAGCCGCAGATCGCTGCCGTGGCGGCAGGTGATCCGCGCCTCCGAGCCGCTGTTGAGGGCCGAGACGACCGCCCAGCCGCGCCGCCGCAGCTCCGCCAGGTCGACGTTCATCAGCCGGGTCAGCATGTCCTCGGTGACGCCGGGCAGCGTCCCGATCCGCACCCCGGCCTCGCTCGCCACGCGCCGGGCCTCGGTGTGGGAGAGCGACTGGATGGTCGGCGCCAACACCACGTCCGCCGCCGCCATCGCGGCAGCCACCGCCCGCGGCGGCTCGGCGGCAACCGAGTCGCGCTCGGAGATCACGGCCAGAGTCGCGTCGGCGCCGTCGCCCTGGGCCTCGATCCGCATCAGCGCCCCGATCTCTTCGGTCACCGGGTTGCAGACCACCAGCAACTCCTCGCCCGGCGAGATCCCCATGCAGTGCCGGACCACCGTCCTGATCGCTCTGTCCAGCTCGGCGCTCACAGCCGCCACCCTAGTCGCTCAACCGACAGGGCGACAGGAACCCCCTGCAAACGAACGCGCTCCCCTGCCCGGCGCTACCATCCCCGTCCCCGCCGGAGTAGCTCAGCTGGTTAGAGCAGCGGAATCATAATCCGCGTGTCGGGGGTTCGAGTCCCTCCTCCGGCATGGCTTGGCAGGGCGATTTGCGGCCATTTCTGTTGCGACTGAGTCCCAATAAGGGCCAGGGTGACAATGAAAGTGACAATGTTGGCGCAGGCCGCCCCGCGCCCTTGGCAGCACATGGCACGGTCGCACTCGCGACCTCGCGAGAGCCATACCGAGCGAAGCCCTCAATCAGCTAGCCGTCTCCGCACTTAACCCGCAGGGGCTTGATGAATTCAGCGGGACTCCGCAGGGTCGCTGAACCGGCCAGGGCTTCGCGCATCGCCGGGCGGCGGAAGCCAGCGAACGTCTCCCATCAACTCGCAAGGCTCGACTCCCAGCGCACCCGCGAGCCTGATCAGCGTATCCATCCTCGGAATGTGCTGCCCAAGCTCCAGCGGACTGACCGCGCTTCTGTTGGTGCCAGCAAGATATGCCAGCTCCTCCTGCGTCAGGCCTGCGTTCTCGCGTGCCGTTCGCAGCCTGGCCCCAAAGCCCTCGGCCACGCTCTTGGTCAGCTCGTCCACGGCCGGATCGTTTCGCGTGCGCCGCAAAGGGTCTACCGGATAGGTCCAGTACTTTATTTCCGGAATCCGGTTTATACTCACCGAATGTTCATTGACTTGCGCAATAAACAGGCAAGTTCGTTTCATGTCCAACAGGAGGAGCAAATGCCAAAAAAACGCGACGGCGCGCAAAAGGCGCTGGACGCCATACACCATCCGATCCGCCGAGAAATCCTGGAGGCGATGATCTCGGCCGGCTCTCCAATCAGCCCCCGAGTTCTCTCTTCCGAGATGAAAAGGCCGCTGTCGAGCGTCTCGTACCACGTCCGGATACTGCTGGGCTGCGACGCGGTAAGCCTTAAGTTCACGCGGCCAGTGCGGGGGAGCGCCGAGCATTTCTACGCCCCCTCCCCCGAGTTCGTGTCAAGACCAGGCATCGCTGAGTTTCTCCGCCGGCGGCCCTCAACGACGTAACGGCTCCAATCAGGGGGCAACGACATCCCTTGCCTGAAACACCGCACCCCCTGACCGCAGCCGCCAACGTCGTACCTCCTCAACAGCGTCGACCCAGCGCCTAGCTCCACGCCGCCCCTTCCCACTGGCCGTTCCGCAATAGAAGGCCGGAGCAGAATCCCGCGACCTCGGCTGAGGTCCCGCAGGCGATCACAAGTTCTCCCACCGGCCGCCAGTCTCATTGCGACCCTGAGAATTCAGAAACTTCGAGTTGGGTGTCAACCCTTTTGCGGTGAAGATTCCTACACCGACTAGCCCAGCCGGCAGCTACTTCTTCGGTGCCATCTTGAAGACGCCCAGCGAAGACGCCACCGGAATTCCCACCGCGTTCCGCTCCGACAGACGTTCGGCGCTCCGCCGCTCGATCTCCGACTGCTCAATCCGCCAGCGTTCGGAGTTCTCAAGGGCTTCCTGAAGCCCCTCCTCATCAAGAACAAGCGGCGTTCGAGTGAGATGAAAATGGCTATCGCTCCCAATGACCTCTGCTCGCCGAGATTCCGCGAAGTCATCGATCACCTTCTGCATGATTTCATCGAGGATGCCGCCGCCGACGATTTCGTCCATCGATTCCCAATCATTCGTTTCCAGCAGGTGCCGCTCAGTCGCAACGTAGAAGTGCTGGACGGCACCCTTGCTCGCCACGGGCACTTCTCGCACCAGCTCCGCGCAGTCCAGCTTGCAGAGCCGGCGCACGTGGTAGCTGACCTTCTGAACGTCCTCGCCGATCTCATCAGCGATTTCCTTCGGACTCATTTCTCCTCGCTCCACCAGCAGTCGGAGCGCCTGCGCCCGAACCGGATGTGACATCGCGCTCGCGCGCTTGATCCCGCGATCACTGGCCTTCTCCCCACGAGAACGAGCGGAACTTCCCGTTTCCATGCAGCCCCCTTTAAGGCATTTGATCGATTGATCGTACCTGGTTGATCGGCCGCTCGGCACCAATTCCCAGGGGTCGTAAGGCGAAGATCCTCCACCGGTGGGACGATTTCCACCATTGTCGGCTTTGCCGGCAGAGCGAGACGCGGAAGGGGGTGAATCGGGGTGGCGATCAAGATCAGCAGGGCGTTCCCGTCCAATGCCATTGCCAAGGGCGCGTAGCGTCCAGATTCAGCGCAGCCGAAGCCTTAAGCTTCGGCTGCGCTCCTAGCCCGAACACCAGTTGACGGAGATTGCTTCCAACGGACCTTGTGGACAACCCCGCATCCACCTTCTAGGTGAGGTCGCGGCATTACCTCGACCAGCACTTTGAGGGACGGCCTTCGGAAGAGACTGCCTCGCCACTTGCCGTGGGGTGAGAAATTTCTCGTTCGAGTAGTTGGTATGGACGAATCCATTCCCACCTGGAACGGTGAAGTAGTCAATAGACGCCGACCACCCCGTTGACTGGATAGGGGACCGTGCCCCCGACTGCCGGAGCGGGCTTGGACCGTTTCGCTTCGGCGGTCGGGGTTGGTCGGCGTCGTTGACGCCACCATGCAGGGCACCTCCAACGCCACCCCGAGGAACTGTCTCCCATGCGGCCGAGACCGGGAGGCATGGCGGTGAACGAGGGGGACGAGCCGTTCCAGTGGGATGTGCTCGTCCCCCACACCGTCCACCCCTGCAAGGTCGGGATCATCGAAGCGCTGCTGTGGATCGATCGCCCCCTCTCGGCCATCGATGTCTCGCGGCTCTTTGACGAGGAGGTCAGCCACATGCTGGTCTCCTACCACCTGGGAAAGCTCGCGGAGTTCGGAATCCTCGCCATCGCCGAAAAGCGGCCGACGCGCGGCGGATCAGAGCACTTCTACTTCTTCGCGGCCCGTGAGGGAGAGAGCGCCTGATGGCGATCGCGATCAGCGCCGAGCAGCGCGACGCGCCTTGCGCATGAGCATCGACTCCCAGTGCCCTCGACTTCCCACCGACAAGGAGTCGGCCGACACCTTCACCGATGCGTCGCCGGCGCCCCGCATGTTGGCACGCTGTCGCGTGCCCGGGCGGGGGCACCGGCTCCCGCATCGGGCGGGAGCGAAGCAGAAGGAGCAGCGACATGTCCGAGCTAGTCACCCCAACGTTGCCGATCGACCTGATCGACATCGAGGACGGCTTCAACCCTCGCACTGACATCAACCGGGCCGACCTCGAACGACTCGCCAGCAGCATCCGCCGAAACGAACTCATCCAGCCGGTAGCCGTACGGCCGGGCAAGGACGGCAGATACATCCTGGTCGCCGGAGGACGTCGCTTCGCGGCGGCAAGGCTCGCGGGCCTCAAGGAGGTCCCCGTGACGCTACGCAAGAAGGGAAACGCGCGCGCGGCCGCCCTCGCGGAGAACCTTCATCGCGAAGGTCTCAATCCGATCGACACCGCGAACGGAATCAAGCAACTCGCCGAGGAGATGGGGCTCTCCACCCACAAGGAGATCGCCGCCGAGCTCCATTTCTCGACCGCCTGGGTCAGCCAGCACCTCCGTCTGCTCAAGCTGCCCGACGGTGTGCAGGCGTTCATCGCCCGAGGCGAGGTTCCGCTTGAGGCCGAGCGGCCACTCCGGCGGATCGCCGCAGTCTCATCCCGTACCGCCGAGTGCATCTGTGAGCTGGCGGTGCGCGAGTCGGTGAAGCCGTCTCACTTTCTCGACCAGCTCGGTCGGCTGCTCGAATCGGTTCCCACGAATCGATTCACCGATCCACCGACGCTGATCTCCGCCCGCCGCGGCCTGCTCAGTGAAATCGTGGCCGACGAGAAGAAGCGCCAGGAGCTCGGCGACCGCTACCTCGCGGCGCGCCCCCTGCTCCACACCACCGATCCGAACATCGCGTTCTCAGACGCCGAGATCGATGCCGCCCGAGCCGCGGGCTGCCTGATCGAGCACGAGGTCGACCACGGCGAATGGGTTGGGGTGGTGCGCTTCATAACCGACGCCGCCCTTGCATGTGACCTGGTCGAACGCCAGATCGAGAAAGCCGAGAAGAAGGCTGCCGCCGAGCGCGAGGAACGCGAGAAGGCGGCGAAGAAGGCGGGCAGCTCAGCGTCAAAGACGGCCGGCGATGGGGAGCCGGCGCCCAGCCCCTACCAGCAGCGCAAGGCCAAGCGCGAAAAGGCGCGTCGCTGGAATCAGGATCTCGGACACAAGATTCTCGCCCGCAAGAAAGGCGCATCCGAGGCCCGCAACCTCAACAGGGTCAAGGCGCTGATCCTGGGCTCCGTGGCCGATCACCGAGACCTCCCGGCTCGCGGGCTGCGACTCGTGCTCACCCAGCTGCAAGAGGTCGAGCACAAACAGCTCAAAACCAGCAGCGAATCTCGCGAGAAAGTCACCTACGCCACGTCCGAGCAGGCGCTCGAGTGGTTCTCCAATCGGATCAGGGCAAGCACCACGATCGATGAGGCGCTCCGAATCTGGACCGACGCCGTGCTCGCCGCACACCTCGCCAACGAGGACGAGCTGCCTTTGAGCATGCAGGTGGGAGACCGCGACGGGCTCCTTGAGGAGCCTGAAAGGCTCCTGGCCGCAGACCTGAAAGCGGTTGGCCCCAAAACCAACCGTTCCGAGGCAAAGAGCTAACCACCCAAGCCGGGGGGATGAGACGACATCCCCCCGGCAATTTCTGCGGGCCGGATCGGCGAGGGCTGCTTGGAGTTGGTCATGCCTGACGCCTAGCAGACCTCCTCCGGCCGGCTGCGCCTGCCTCCCCCGGCCTGCTGTTCCGGCGCCATGACCAACTCCAAGCAGTACCTCAGCAAGCCGTCTCCGCGGATGCGGCGAGTACTCATCGAGATGGCCGAAGAGCGAGGGGTCAGCTTCACTCCCCCACGCACCGCCGCGCAGGCAAGGACCGAGTTTCGCCGCCTCAAGGCCATCCCTCGACAGGACCGGCTCACCCGCTCCCAGGACGTCCGCGCGGTGCGCGGTGGGCTCGCTCGCTCGACCGTCAGCTCTGACGTCCGCGCCGAGGAGACCACCGGCCACGGATCCTCGGCCGCTTGGTCATCCGCCGTCGAGGACGACTGACCCCACCCCTCCAGAGCGCTGCTATCCGGCTGCGCTGCCCTCGCCGGCCGACCGGCCCTCACTCCCACACGACCAATGGAGGTCGTCATGTTCGGCACCGCTCACACCTTCACCCTCGACGGCATCACCGCCCGGCCCCTGCGGGTCGAGGTCCTGCTCAGCGCCGGCGCTCCCAGCTTCACCGTGGTTGGCCTTCCTGAGCCCCGAACCTGCCTGATCCGTGACCGGCTCCGCGCCGCGCTGACGAACAGCGGATTCGAGTTTCCCCCACACCAGATCACCGTCAACGTCTCTCCCGTCAACATGCAGAGCTCCGACCTCTACATCGGCCTGGCGATCGCCAAGGCCCTCCTTGACGCCACGCACCAGTTGCCCGGAACGCGCCTTCAGGCCGCAGCCGTGGTCGGCCAGCTCGCCCGAGACGGCTCGGTCCGGGGCGTATCGGGCGCGCTTCCAATCGCCGAGGCCGCCCGTGAGCACGGCGCCGAGGCAATCGTCGTTCCGCTCGCAAGTGCAGCGCAGGCCGCAATCGCAGCCCGAATCGACGTGATCCCGGTCGACAGCCTTAGGCAGCTTCGCGATCTGTGCGCCGGCAGCTGGGAGCCGCTTCGACCCCGTCCGATCTCGCTCGGGATCAACCGTCACCCCCTCGAACCCGACCTCGCCGACCTGCGAGGTCAGCCTTACCTCCGCGCCGCGCTGGAGATCGCAGCCGGCGGCGGGCACAGCCTGATGGTGCTCGGCGCTCCGGGGTCTGGGCGGTCGATGGCCGCGCTGCGGCTGCCCTCCATCCTGCCTCCCCTTGACTCGACCGAAGCACTTGAGGTCGCGCGAATCGCCAGCGTCCATGACCGTCTTAACGAGGCATCCTCCGGGCGCCGACCATTTCGGGCCCCAGACCACACGATCGGCGTAGCGGGGCTCCTCGGACGAGGCAACCCGGTCCAAGCCGGCGAGGCGACCCTCGCCCATCGCGGCGTGCTCTTCCTCGATGAACTCGCCAAGTTCCCCCGTCAAACCCTGGAAGCCCTACGAGCACCGCTGCAGCGAGGTGAGGTCTCGATCGCGGCGGCGGGCGGCGCGCACCGGCTGCCGTGCCGATTCATGCTTCTCGCCTCAGCCACTCCATGTCCCTGCGGCCGCGGCGAGCTCGACGAGCAATGCGCCTGCTCTCCGCGGGATCTGCAGCGCCACCGCAACAAGCTCAGTAGCGCCCTCGCCCACCGCGTCGATCTAGTCATCGGAGTCAGCACGCCAAGCAGCGCCGAACTCGCCGCCCCCCGCGGGGAGTCATCGGCGGACGTCAGGGCTCGCGTCTGCATCGCACGCGCCGCACAGCAGCGCAGGCTCGGCCCCGGACGCTGCAACGCCGAGATGACCGCCGCGGAGGCCCAGGCCCTAGCGATCGAGCCTCGGGCCAAAAGGCTCCTCGCCGACCTCTTCGCCCAACGAAGGCTCCTCGTCGCGGTCCGCGACCGCACGCTGCGCCTCGCCCAAACGATTGCCGACCTGCAGGGACGCGAAGTGATCGACCTCGAGGAGGTCGGCCTCGCCCTCGCCCTGGCAAGGCGCGATCGGGCATAGCGCCGGCCCACCGCCTTGAGCGCCACGTCGCCGCCGCTGTGGGGCCTTACCGCGCTGGGCGGCCGGGCCTCCCGATTGTGGCGCGGCCCTGCCGCGCCTTTTCGGGTCGGCCAGCCCGCCCAGACAGCGCGGGCGCTACCGAAGGGAGTCCGAGAATGAACACCACGCCACATACGCCCAGAGCCTGCCCCGAGTGCCTGCGCCGAGCATCGCTGCTGCGACTACTTGGCCCATACGTCGAGCGCCATCTCACCCACAGCCCCAGCGGCACGCTCCTTCACCTGCTCGCCATGCCAAGCCAAGAGCTTGTCGCCACGGTCGCGCCGAACGTCTGCGACCAGCTCCTTTCACAGGTCGACGCCATGACGCCCGCGCAGATGACCGACTCGCTCGGCGCGGCCGAATGCTGGGCGTGCTGCCGCCACGACGAGCTGTACCCAGGCCAGCTGCGCGACCTCGACAGCGCGCCCTGGGCGTTGATCGCCCGCGGCGACCCCGGCCTACTTGCGCAGCTGTCACCGTCGAAGACGGTCGCCGTCGTCGGCTCGCGCCGCGCGACGTCCTACGGTCGAGAGGTCGCCCGCCAGCTCGGAACTGACATCGCGGCCCGCGGCCTCATCGTGCTCAGCGGCCTCGCGCACGGAATCGATAGCTGCGCGCACCGCGGCGCCCTCGACACCGGTCGCACCGTCGCCGTGCTGGGTTGCGGACCCGATGTCGTCTACCCGGCTGCCCACCGAGCATTGTGGCGTCGTATCGGCGACTCCCACCTCGTTCTCAGCGAGCTGCCCCCCGGCGCCTCTCCATGGCGCTGGACCTTTCCAGCGCGGAACAGGATCGTCGCGGCGCTCGCCGGCATGACCGTCGTCGTCGAGTCACGCACCCGCTCGGGCTCGCAGGTCACCGCCGATCTCGCCTCAGGCCTGGGACGGCGCCTGGGCGCCGTCCCAGGTCCCATCAGCTCCCGCGCCTCCGACGGGCCCAATGCCCTGCTCGCGCGTCGCGCCACCGTCATCCGTGACGCGCGCGATGTCCTGGGCACGCTCCGGCCGTAGAACCCCAGCTAGGTAAACCGCGCCCCGACAGCTGCGCGCCTCGCCGTCTGGGCGGGCCGCCTCCCGATTGTGGCGCGGCCCTGCCGCGCCTTTTCGGGTCGGCCAGCCCGCCCAGACGGCGACGGGCACGAACCGAAGGAGCCACCATGCCCAAAGGGAAGTCGCGACGACAGCTCAGCGAGGCCGAGAGAGAAGAGAAGCGCGCCGGGGAGCGCGAGCTAATGGCCCAGGCAGTGGAGAGTCTTCGCTCCAGTGAGGGCTGGCAGCGGTGGCTGCGCCTTCGCAGGCACTTCCACTCCTACAGCTTCGCCAACCAGCTCCTGATCGCATTTCAGATGCCCCACGCGACCCGGGTCGCCGGCTTTCGCGCCTGGCAGAAGATCGGCTATGCCGTGCGCAAGGGGGAGCGCAGCATACGAATCTGGGCGCCCTGCCCTCCTTCCAAGCAGAGGATGAAGAAGTGGCGCGAAGAGGGCGCCGACCCCGACAAAGAGCCACGGACCTCCTTCCGGATGGTCAGCGTCTTCGACCGCACCCAGGTCGACCCGATCCCCGACTTCCCAGACCCGGTCGACCTCGACCCGCCACATAGCCCGCTCGAGGGAGACAGTCTCGGAAAGTTCCTTTTGCCGCTCAAGGCGCTGGCCCGCGCGATCGGCTTCGGCTTCGCCATCCAGCCGACCCCCGCCGGCGTCAACGGCTACTGCGACCCCAGCGGGTCGCTGATCGTCGTCCGCCCGCTCGCCGATGACTTCTCGCCGAACGCGCAGCTCAGCACCGCCGTGCACGAGGTCAGTCACGCGATCGTCTCCCTTGAGCACGGCAAGGACGAGCCGCACCTCACCTACGAGGAGGGAGAGGTCGTCGCGGAGACCGTGGCCTACCTGGTCTGCTCCACCCTCGGCCTCGATGCCTCCGCAAGCGCAGTCCCCTACGTCGCCTCCTGGGGAGGGGGTGCCGAGATCGAGCGCTACGGCCAGCTGATCGACAGGCTGGCGACCACGATCGAGGAATCCCTCCTGGGCGATGAGTGGATCGAGCCCCGGGACGCCGCTGCGGTCGCGGTGTGATCGCGTCGGGGCCGCCACCGCTGCCTTGGTCTCAGCGCATCGTCCTCCAGCGTGAGAGGGGATTCGATTTCCTCAGCTCAGCGTGGCACGCGCCGTCCACGCTTCAACCCCCAAGGGGGTTCCCCTCGCCTGCGGCTCGGTTCCGCGCGGCCGGTCACGCGCCCTCACTGGCCTCGTCAACCGAATCACCTCTCACGAAGGAGGACGGAAATGCAGGACCCGAACGTAGTAGTTACCGCAGGACACCTGACCCGCGATCCCGAGCTCCGCCACACCAAGAGCGGCATCGCGGTCACGACCGCCCGGATCGCCGTCCAGCGGCCGAGCGGCAGGGAAGGCGAAGACCGCGGCGCCGTGTTCATCGACGTCGAGATCTGGAGGGGCTACGCCGAGGCGGTCTGCCGCTTCAAGAAGAAGGGCGAGTACATCCTGATCGAAGGCTACTTCGAGATGGACGAATGGGAGCAGGACGGCAACCCCCGCCAGAAGATCTACATCGTCGCCAACCGAGTCCACTTCGGGAAGGGCGGCAGCGGAAGGGATGCGGAGGCAGACACCGCAGACGCCTCCGAGACCGAGGCCACGGCGGCCACTGCCGGGAGCGAGGAGGAGATCCCCTTCTGAGCCCAGCATCCACCGAGGGCGGCCCTTCGGGGCCGCCCTCTTTGCTGACAGGAGTCCGAGATGATCGCCCACGAGTCCACCGCGTCACCAGCTACCGCTCCCGGCATCCACGGGGCCGCTGCGCTTGCGCCCCGCGGCCTGATCGAGCGCTACTGCACCCCGCAGGCAGTGGGCGACCTCGCCGACCCGATCTCCCTGCACAACGTCCGCGTCACCCGCGGCTGGTGCGGGCGCGGTGGCGAAGCCGACCCACAGATCGGCTCCGATGACGGACATGACTTCGCCGAGCACCTGGAAGCAGCGGGCTGGCGCCGGCTGCCCACGGCGGACCCCTCGCCCCGCGTCGCCTTCATGGTCTTCGCCAGAGGCGACGAGCTGGCCCTCGCTGAGTATCGCGAAGGCGAGTTGACCGTCTCAGAGCGCGAGAGCGCCACCCGGCTCCGGGAGCACGGCAACAACCCCTCCTAGCCCAAGACACCAGCGCCCGAGCGGGCACCGAGCGCCTCTCATCCTCCGCTTTTCCCAGGCGGTGTGGGGCGCCCCTTGCTGACTTGTCACAGCCTAGCTCGGGCATCGCCCCGCGCAAGGTCGCTTCGCGACCTTCCCCTCGCTGCGCTCGGTGCGCGGGGCGCTGTCCCTCGCATATCGGCTGAACAAGTCAGCAAGGGGCGCACGCCCGCGAGGAAGGGAGCAGCGATGGCGAGGAGCAAAGAGCCGGTGGCCAAGGCGATGATTCGCGGGCATATCGTTCGCGAGCCCGAGACGGCGCGGACGATGGCAGGGACGTGGATCTGCAGGTTGACCGTGGATAAGCCGGTCGGGCCGGCGAGCCGACCGGTCCGGATGGCGCTGTATGTGAAGGGGGAGCTGGCGAAGCGTTGCGGGTCAAACCTCTTCGAGGGGGACCTGATTGAAGCCACCGGAGAGATCGGGCCACTGCGGATGGGGGTCGGCCATCAAGAGCTGTTGGTCGCCGACGGCGACTTGAAGCTTCGGGAGCGCAGAGCGAGGGCGACCGCATGAACGCGGTCGTCCACTGCCTCCGCGCCCCCTACGACATCTACGTCGGTCGCGGCAACGACCCCCACACCGGGGAGCCGGGAAGGCTCGGAAACCCCTTCAGCCACAGGCCCACCCGAGTCCCGGGGATCGTCCTCGTCGCCAGTCTCGATGAGGCGATCCGCCGGCATCGGCGCCACCTGTGGGACCTGATCCGCAGCGGCGAGCTCCCGGTGGAGGAGCTCGCGGCGATGCACGGCAAGGTGTTTGGCTGCTGGTGTGCGCCGCACCCGTGTCACGCCGAGACGATCGCCGCCGCCGCGCGCTGGGCATGGCAGGAGCTGCGCACTCCGTCCCTGCTCGGCTAGCAGCACAGCGCCCGCCCCCTTTGCCTCGGCCGCCGCCTATGCGAACATCCGTTCGTATTGGCGACCGCAGGCTCCCAGTTCGGACTGTTTTCCCGCTCGCTTGACGCCGGCGACTTCGCCGCCGCCTGCGCCTACGCGCATGACCTCCCGGTCCTCGATCTGCGCTCCGCGCTTCGCCTCACCCTGCTCGCCGCCGCCGCTGGCAACGAGCGCTACGGCCCGATGGCCGTTCGCTGGCTCGCCCGGCTAGCCGCCGAGGCTCGCCCCGGACTCGCCCGCCTGGCGCTGGCGGCACAGTTGCTCCAAGCCATCGCCGAGGATGCCGCTCGCATTGACGAGGTCGAGGCACCTCTACTGGGCATCCTGAGCGGCGAGCCGCGCTAGTTCCCGCCCGCCCGCCCGGCGCGCCGACCGGCATCGAGCCGGCCGGCGCGCGTCGGCGGTTCGGCGGTGGGAACGGGCCGCTGCCGCGGCAGACCGCTCGCTACTTGCCCCCTCTCAGCCAGTAGCCCAAGCCCGACCAACCAGCGTCCCCAACCTCCACCAAGACCCTCGAGGAACGTAGCGAGCTACCGAACCCAGGCCACGAACGCCCCTCTATTCCAAGTCCCAACCTCCCACCACCGAACCGCCGACACACTATGCACCGAACAGACATTCCCCAGTTTTCGCGGGACACTTGGACCGCGAAAGGCATTTCCCCCACGCATGGTCGGCGTCACCAAGATCCAGCGGGGGAACGCCGGCTACTGGCTGGCAGCCGTCGCCAAGGGCGAAGAGGACTACTACAACAAGCCCGGCGACGCACCGGGCCGATGGATGGGCGGCCTGGCCGATGAGCTCGGCCTCTCCGGGCAGGTCGACCCAGATGGCTACACGGCGATCCTCGAGGGCCGCGACCCCAACACCGGCGGCCACCTGGTCGAGCGTCCCGAGAGCCGTGTCGAACTTCGCGCCGACGGTCGCGAGAAGCGGATCGATCCGGTCCTCGGCTACGACATCCGCTTCAGCGCCCCGAAGTCGGTCTCCCTGCTGTATGCCTTCGGCGACCAGGAGACCCGCGAGCGAGTGGCGGCGATCGTGTACGAGGCGGTCGAACAGGGGCTCGCCCACCTCGAAGACACCGCCTGCTACGTGCGTCGTGGCAGCGAAGGCACCAAGATCGAACGCGGCAGCGGATTTGTCGGCATGGCCTTCCGCCACCACATGAGCCGCGCCGGCGATCCGGACCTCCACATCCATCTCGTTGTCTCCAACGCGACGCGTGCCGCCGGCGACGGCAAATGGCTGAGCCTCGCCAGCCCAAAGGGCCGCTCGGCCCTCTACCCCCACAGCAAGTCCGCCGGAGTCGGATTCCAGGCCGCATTGCGCGCCGGCATGCTCCGCGAGTTCGGTCTCGAATTCTCCGAGGTCACCAACGGCCACGCCGACCTGCTCGATTTCACCCGCGAGCAGATCGAGTGCTTCTCGACTCGATCCCGCGAAATCGCAGTCTGGCTCGATCAGCACGGGGTCTCCAGCCCAGCTGCCGCTCAGACCGCCGCCTACCAGACCCGCGACGCCAAGGACTACGACGTCGACCCCGACAGCCGCTTTCGCGAGTGGGAGCAGCGGGCAGAACCGCTGGGCCTCAGCCGCGAGGACGTCGAGGAGATGATCGCCCAAGCGCGCCCGCGCGAGCCCCGCCTTATCAGCGACGAAGACCTACACAACGCGGTCGCCGCCCTGGAGCAATCGACCTCCCACTTCGATCGCCGCCAGCTGCTGTGGGCGATAGCCGACCAGCTGCCCGAAGGCGCCGACATCGGCCACCTCACCGCAGCCAGGGACCGCGTCCTCGCCAGCGAGCTGGTGGTCCAGATCCACGACTCCACCGGCCCTCTCGACGCCAACGCCTACACCACGCCGCGCCTTTTGGCCCTCGAGGAGGAGTTCATCGCGACCGCGACCGCGGGAACCGACGATCGTGTCGGCATCGTCCCCGGCCCGACTCTCGATCGGGTACTTGGCCGCCACCCATACCTCGGGGCCGATCAACGCGAGATGGTCGCTCGCCTGACGACCGACGGCGACCGAATCGCCCTGGTCGCCGCCTGGCCGGGAACCGGGAAGACCACCGCTTTGGAAGCAACCGCGCAAGCATGGACCGAAGCCGGATATCCGGTGGTCGGCTGCGCCACTTCCTGGGTTGCCGCCGGAGAGATGAAGGACGCCGGTGTTCTGCCATCAGTTTCCATCGCCTCGCTCCTTTCCCAGGCCGAAGGCTGGCGCGAGGCTGGCCGCCGCTTGCCGGACTCGACCGTCATCGTCGTCGACGAGGCCAACGTGACCTCCACCTCCGACCTCTACGAGCTCCTTCGGCTCGTCATCGAGTGCGACGGCAAGCTGGTGTTGATCGGCGACCCCCGGCAGATCAGCCCAATCGGACCCGGAGGAATCTTCATCCATCTCACTGCGATGCTGGAGCCGATCTCGCTGACCGAGATCCGCCGTCAACGCAAGCCCGCCGACCGGCGGATCGTCTCCCTGGTCCATGAGGGCCGAGGCTCGCAGGCTCTCGACCTGCTGCGCACCGAGGGCAAGCTGATCGTCGCCGACAACCTCCCCTCAACCCTGCACGCCCTCCTGCTCGACTGGCACGAGGACTTCATCTCGGGCGCCGACGCGGTGATGATCGCCCGCCGTAACCGCGATGTCGACTTCCTAAACGAACAGGCCCGCCTGATTCGCCACGAGGAAGGTCGCATCGGTGAGCAGGAGGTGATCGTCGGCGAGCACCCGATCGCCGTCGGCGACCGGGTGCAGACCCGCATCAACGGTCACGAAGTCAATAACCGCGAGCGCTGGGATGTGACCGCTGCCGACCCCACCGCTCGCACCCTGACCCTGCGGCGGGTCGCCGCCGAGGAACGCGAGGTGACCCTTGGCCCCGGCTACCTCGACCTCGTCACCAATGATGGTGCGCCGGCGGTCCAGTACGCCTACGCGATCACCAAGTTCGGCGCCGAGAGCAAGACCTTCGACCGTGCCTATCCGCTGCTCGACGCCGAGTCCGACCTAGAGCAGGAGCTCGTCGCGATCAGCCGTGGCCGGGAAGTCGCAAACGTCTACGCCGTCGCCTCTTCGCAGCTGCTCGACCCGGATTTCGGCCCGGCCCGCCGCGAGCTCACCGACGCGGTGCAAGACGTTCGCGAGGGGATAGAGAGACATGGGGCCGAGGAAGCCGCAACCGAGGTCTCACTGCGCCGCGCGGTCGAGGGGCTCTCCGGAGCCGGCCTCGCGGAGCGGCGCCGCGAACTTCGCAGGGTCCACGCTGCCGACGATCCCCACGCCGCCCACCGAGCCCGCCTAGAAGACGCGATCGCCCGCGACCGCTCGCTGATCGACCGACTCGCCAGCGAACGCCAGGAGCTGGAAGCACAACCCACCTCCGATGCCCAGAGGCTCACCCAGGTTCTCAGCGCCGAAGTCAACACCACTCGACGCGTGGAGGCCAACCTTGCCGAGCGAGACGAGCTACCCGAGCCGAACCCGCCGAGCACCGAGGCGCTCAAACCCCAAGAGCGTCTCGAGGCTGCCTTGATCGAGCTGCGGATCGGGACCCTCGCCAGCCGCGAGATCACCGCGGCTCGCGCGGGAGAATCGAAGCCCATCTACGCGGCGCTGGGCTCCTACCCCACCGACCCCGCCCAGGCAGCCGCCTGGGCCGATGGCGCCCACGCCATCGCGACCTACCGGAACCGCCACGACATCTCAGATCCAGACACGGCACTCGGATCGCGGCCTCGCTCCGCTGCCACCCTGGCCGAGTATGAGGATGCCCAGAAGCGAGTCGATCGCGCCCTGCGTCAACTGCAGCCAACGCAGGAGCGAGCCCCCGAGCATTCCCGTGACGCCGAGCTCGGACTGGAACGATAGACGGCGCGCCGAACCGCGATCAGCCGAGGACGACCGTCACTCCTCAAAGACAGCGTCGGCTATCTCGACCAGCCCACCGCTTATCGACAGCAACGTCATCGGCAGCCCGGGCGTCGCGACGCCGTCGACCACGACAGTCGCCGCCCCCTTCAACACCTTGAATCCCCTCCACACCAACCTCCTGCGCTTCTCGCGCTTCGCCTGCCCTGCGCTTGCGACCTCGCATACCGCCTTGCCCAGATCCCTGACGCGGCCCTGGAGGTTCACGACGGCGTCCCCGTCCAGGCGCGTCTCGGACATCCTGATCGCGCAGATCAATTCCGAGGCAAAGCGCGCAGCGTCCTCTCTCGGAATCCCGGCCTCGATGAGCACGTATTCCTCAAAGTGCCTGAACTCGCTCAGATCGGCGAGCACCTCGGACACCGCCTCGGAGCGCTCACCGGCCTCCTTTGCGGCATCGATCGCAGCTGCCCAAAACTCACTGTCGCCCGAGAGATCCTTGAGCGTGCCGCAGATCAGATGGGCAACTCGCGCCAGCGAGTCGTCGTCCCCGTGGTCTTCGTAGTGCCTCCATACTTCCGACACCTCCCTGAAGGAATCGACCACGTAGGTGCTGGCGGCCAAGCGCTCATAGTTGTTCATCGACCACCCCCGCGAGTGTCGCGCTTCGACCGTCGCACCTGCCGATCTGTAACACACTCGACCCGATGCGACAACTAACACCCGGGTGCGCCAAGGCTCGAGCGATCCCTCACGCCCCCGTCTGAGGTTTCCCGCCGGCGGCAAGGGTGTTCCACTGCGGGCGCCAACGGCGCCCGATGCGGCAGCCGAACCCTCAGCCACTGTGGCACGCCTCTCGGCGTGCGCTTCGGGATCTCCGGCTCCCGCATCGGGCGGGTGCCCGAGGAAAAGGAGATCGCGATGCCCGCCACCCTCCAACCGGCAGCCCCTGTTGCCAAGCCCCTCCCCCGCGCTGCTGTCGATCCCAAGCCAGGTTCACGCCGGCGCCAGCCGCAGACCCGTCCCCCCTCCGACCTCGATCAGGGCCTTCTTCTGAAGGCGCAAGCTCTTGCGCTCGCAGACGACCTGGAGGGTGCCAACTCCCTCTCCGAGCGTGTACTCATTTACGCGACCGCGGAGCGGCGTGTCCTATTCGCGGCAGCAGCGCTCCATGCCGATCGGATGCCGCTGCTCAACGGGGAGCTCGAGTGGATCGCGTTGGCAAGCGCCGACGTGGAGTAGCCAGCTGCTCAGCGGCCACAAGGCGAACTCCGCGCCGCTCAATCGATGCGTCGCCCACCCACCGCCGTTTCCAAGCCCCCACCAAAAGGGTCGAACGCTACGCTCCGGGCGAGCCGAACGCCAAAGAGTTTTCTGCGAACGCGACTGTCTTTCGGTGCTAGCCTGGAAGGCGACCGAGCTACGGGAGCGCCACCAAAGCAAAGGGGTCGAGATGGGACCACCCCAGCCGGTCACCCTGATCGCAGACCTGCGCGCCTCGCTGGAGGCCGGTGCCTACGACGAGGCGCGACGGGCCGCAAGAGCCCTTCCGCAGATCGCCTCGAAGGACCTGTTGCGGCTCGCGATCCTCGCGGCGCAGAGGCGCCCGCAGGACTTCGATCTGTTGGCGCGAGACTGGATCGGCGTGGCGATCGAACAGCGCGTGATCAGGCTCAAGGACTTGACGTGGCTGGTCCCCACGTTGTCAAGGCTGAAGGACGGCGCGCACCAGGAGGGCGACCGACTGTTGCTGATCGTCACTCATCGCGCGCGAAACTGAGGGCGCCAATGCGCCCGCCCAACAGGGCAGGTAGGGAGATCGGGGACCAAAACGGGGGCTCTCCGAGGGGCGCCCCCGCCTGACCGGACCTCCCCCTGGGGTCCCGATCCACGTAGTCCAGCTCAATCAGTCAAGGTGGCCCGCGGTTACACCTCCCACGCGCGTCACCGCTCGCCCTAGAGCCCGAACTCCACGTTCGCGGGCACCGGCCCACGTGGCTTTGCCTTGGCGGCGGGCGGGGTCGGCTCAGGCGGCGGCGCCGGCGGCACGTACACCTCGGGGGCTTCGACTACGTGGTCGTGTCTTGGCCCTTGCGCCTTGACCTTCTCCGGCTTGGCAGGAGCTTTCATCGG
>Ga0102947_1000163_pt1 | contig 23734 bp, 15 predicted proteins | sample SalPon2A_A_D2_MG_FD_78210 | JGI IMG/M metagenome (GOLD analysis project Ga0102947, IMG submission 78210) | Soil microbial communities from South San Francisco under conditions of wetland restoration - Salt Pond MetaG R2A_A_D2_MG | ecosystem: Environmental > Terrestrial > Soil > Wetlands | place... | reverse complement strand
TTGGGTTGTTTTTCCAAAATTCCGGGCCCTTCGCAGAGCAACAAAATACGCCATTGCATTGTAAATACGACCACCGGAGATACGTAAAAAGGCTTATTCAGGATTTTTAGAGCTTCCTGTCCCCACGGGACAGATGCAAAGCCACTAATTTACGATGGAAAAATTAGTGTATCCACATTGTAAAAGATGCCTTCCATTATACTATTGCATGAGATCTTTAAAATAAATGCTGAAACGCTTGTCAGTCCCTTACGTCTTGAAGTGGATGAACGTTCTGGCGGTTCACGGAAGTTTCCACTTTGCCCACCGAGTTAAGGCATGTCTTTAGGGACCAGGGTAGTTCTCTTTAAAAACGGGGTAATCCAAATCCCAATGACACAACCAATAACCAAAAGGATGCTTAAGGTATCGAGTGCAATCCATTGATTGGCACTGCCTCCTATGTCGACCTCCGGCTCAAAATAAAGATATCCCAAAAGACTGGCTATTGCACTTAAGAAAAAAATAATTCGAAAAATATTAAGCACCCTACCGGTCAATTTCTTTTTTGGGGGGTATCTTAAATACCATACTTTTTTATAATAAAAGACTCCGGCGATAGCCGAAAAAAAGAAGAACGCAATTAAAAATATCCTGGCGTAAATCCGCCATCGCAGGAATGCGTAAAGGCTTTGATCCCGCGTGTCCAATTCTGGATCTTCATACCCAACCTTCCTATAATCCTTGACCTTATCCCCTAAAAAATAGCTCTTGTTAAACCCTATGAAACCATTCTTAAACGTGTAAACTCCTGTTTTTTCTTCAACCTCTTTCACTTCCCTGTCCAGGAAGTCCTTATATTCCCACTCTTCGTTTTTTGCCGGTTCATTCAACATTGCCCATTTAAGGTCATTATAAAAGCGTTTGATGTAATCGTTATAGGTCAGATCCGGCAGGGTTTTAACTGAATGAGACACGCTGTCTATTTTCACCAGAGCGGCACCCAAAGTTTTCCAAAGCCTGAGATATTCATCCCCAAATCTGGATCCTCCGTCATCAAAGGCTATCTCCGTAAGGGCAACTCCCCCAAGTTTCTTTTCCTTGGCCCACGTATATTTTAAGTACAAACTCCTGGCATCATCGTACCAGATTTGCTTGTATTTTGCATTGTTTTTTTCCAATTTATCATACTCAACTACACCTAATACTGCGGTGACCTGGTCCGGATCAAACCAATTTTTCTTTCTCATCCAAACTTCATTCGAGTTTCTGTATTTATCAAGGATGTCCCCATACTTTATTTGCTTTCCAACCGCATCATATTTAGGCTCTCCCCGGGCGTTAACTTCCCATTCAATGCCTGAATATCCAAGGGTGATAAAAAGTTTGGAAAGGGGAATTTCTTTATTTGTAGCATAAAAATCAATAGTAGAAGTTAAAGTGCCCGATTTACTATCCTGACTGCTATTTAGAGGGCTGAATGATTGCACAGACACCTCTGATGGGTTGATCAGTTTATCCGTTAACACTAAATAATTAGAGACGAAGACATTGAGCGCCGCAAAGTCGTATGCTTTTATGCTTTCCCTGCTTCTGTTATTGACGATTCCGGGTATGGTAATTGCCAGTTTTGGAGAAAAATCAGAACCGGTTATTTCCTTACTATCTGTTAGCTGCTGGTAGATGGTCTCAATAAACAATACAAAACGCTCCTTATCTACTTCATAAATATCTGCAAAATATATATTGATTGCATTAATAATATTTTTATGCAGCAACGGTTTTAATTCAGCAAGTAAAACAGATTGTGCGACCTCATTGCTCAGGAAGTCATGGATCTCTTTACGGCTATTATTGTGAATTGTCAGATAAACATCAGAACCGTATTTATGCGCCCTTTTTATTGCCATGGGTAGCGCTTCTGTATTAAGATCCGTCACCTTTTTTGTGGTGCCATCCGGGTACAATTCGTAGCCATCGTAATTTAAAGAGGTGAGCAGGTTATAATTATAATTTTCGGAATTGTCCTTTTCCCGGGTATTATGCCACCCCATAACATTAATTAGCGGTTTTAAACACCTTTTATAAACATGAACACTATCCTTTTTTGGGCCGCGAAAAGAAGGTACATCTGGTTCATTTAAATATTCGGATGTACAGGAATGCGTTACTTCTTGTAGCTTTGTATATAAAGCATCTATTAGTAGATTTGTCTGATGTTCTAGATTATCAATTTCCTGATTTTGTGTAATGGAATCAAACTTAGTCAGCATAAAACGATCATAATCATCATCATATAATTCTACGTCAGCTACCCTGGCAATAATCCGGAATCTATCTAAGAGCATATCAATAGAATCCAATTCCCTGTCTACTCTGTAAAATTGTCCTGTAATGGTGCTAACGGTTGTAGTATCTATTTTCATTGTATCCTTTCGGATCAGGTTACCGATATACTCATGAATGCGCTTCTCTTCCCTTACATCCCTGTTTTCTCTGAATTTGAAAACCTGCATCATCTTTTTAAAGAAACCTTTTGGTTTTTCCTGTTGCTGAGGCCCCAATTCAAGTTTTGAAGGTGTTATTTTAATTTTTTCTAATGTGTCGGATTTTTCCTGATCAGTTCCCTTATTTTTCTGTAAAGCGATAATTTCCTTGTTTTGTTTTTCAAGCAATTCCTTGATTTGATCAACAGAATCGAGGGCAATTTTCAGTTCGGGATTTTTCCCGGTCATTTCATTAAGTACTTTCTGAATTCTTTGTTGTTCCGATTGATCCCTGTTCTCTTTAAATTTAAAGAACTGCCAAATCTTTCCGAGGAAGCCAGGGTTCTTATCTTCCATAACTTCTGAAGCCACTGTATCGGCGGGGTGTGTTTCTTTAGCATCATCCTGTGCAGACATTCCGGTGGGCAGTAACATAGTAAGCATAAGTAACATTGGCAGTAAACCTAGCTTAGCAACTATTTTTTTATTTTCAGCCCGGTAGTTCATCACCTTTTCATTTTATTGACTACTAATTTGATTACTATATTATATCCACTCCACGTACAATGGATGCTGCATCCACGTGAGTTTAACCAGGGAAATGTTCCAGGGAATGGAGGTTAACAGCACGTCTACCCCCTTTTTATCAACTCTCAAGAGTATTTTGTCTTTCTTAAATTGAAGGATTCCTTCCCGTTGTAAAAAAGTTTCCTGAATTGCTTCGGGAGAGGAGGTTTTCATCTTTTCCCAATTGCCGATAAAACCTCCCAAAAGGCTCTGAGCCAGTTCTTTCTCATTCTTATTTAACTTAATAAACGGACTTAAATGATCCTGTGGGGATAAGCCTGCCAAAACCTTGTTAAGTACCAATTCACTTTCCTGAAATTCCACGGAATTGTAGACCAGGTATTGAAGCAGGTAGACGGCCTTGTACCGTCCCTTCTCATCTTTAAATAATCCATTATCCAGGAGTGACAGGTGCTCAAAGAACCGAGTAAAAAATGGCCATAAAAGGATCATCCCGGCATTGAAAATTTTTGCTCCGCCTCCCACGGAATCTTCAATAAAAAGATCTGTTTTTACATGGGGGTCATCCTGCTTATCGTCTGGCGGAGTTGATGCAGTTTGAATCAATTTAATCAGTCCCTTTGGGTATTCTGCGGCGCGCAGTAATCCGGGTTTATGAGTTATTTCGTAAACTGTAGTAAATACATTTATCCAATCTATATGCCGGTAATTCTCTTTAAGATAAGTCAAAAATTCCCTGTCAAAATTTGCACCGTTTTTTTCAATTTTGGTTCCAAAAAAGGACAGCCCGAATTTATAGACCATTTTTCTCCATTTTAAAGGACTCAGGTCTTTAAAATAGAACCGTGGCGCAAGCATTAAATATTTATTAAGTTGTCTGGCACCCTTTGTATTTTCCTTCTCCCACCGCCTTAAGATATCCCGGTCCTCCAAATGATAGAGGCTTTTAAACAATGTACCTTTGTCCATACGTCCCGGTTCACGCAATTCAACCAAATCAATGGGTAGGTCCGGTTTACCTTCCTGGATGGGATGATCTTCTTGAATCGATCTATCTGACTTCTTCCCTTCGAGCTTTTGCAATACTGCATTCACTTTTGCCTGCACATCACCTGACGCTGAAATGATTTTCGTCAATTCACGCACTTTTTCGACGGGTAATTCCCGGATTGAGGTTTCCAGGAGTCGTTTTTCGCTGGCAAGTAGTGCAAAAACCTCCTCTGCCAGTTTCTTACCAACAAGGCTGTCGAGGATTAATTGCTGCAACACTCTGGCAATCGTTTGCTCCCTGGCCCACCAGGGAAGGAATTTCCTTTCGGTGTAAAACCGGATTACACCACTGTAATAATTAGCCTTCCGGATCCCCGGTACTGCTTCAGGCTCCTCTTGTTCAATTATTGATTTATCCACAGGAACCGGATCCATCCCCTTCGTATGCGAAGCATCCCAGGCTGCAGCTATTCCCCGGAGCTCCTTATTCCGTGAATTTTTCATTCGCTCCAGGGCCTTTTCAAATAGTTCTGCATTGATCTCTATCAATTGTTGTCGCAGAAAAACCATAAAGGCAGAGGCGAAATTCTCTTTGGGGTATTCCTGTTGGGTGACAAAACTCCTCAATATAAAACGTAGGACCAGGCGTTTCCAATAAAAGGAATCAACTTTGGCAGGATACCGTTGAGGCGACAAGATGTAAAGCTGATATAAGGATGCCTGGGTTCTTTTGCTTCCGGTCAATAATTCATGCGGTAACTGCTCCGAGGTTTCTTTGAAGATTTCAGGGTCGTATAATACCTCTAATCGTTGAACCAACCTTTCGCTGTTTTTATATTGCCTTAGTATTCTCAACAAAGAGGGATCTTTGCGGTGAAGTAATTCCCGGAAAATTCCCAGAACATCATTTCTGGTGGTATCGTGATACGCCTCCGGTAAATAACCGGTAGCAAGGTAATTCCAAATAATCTTTTGGTTGTAAATGTTGTAAAACGCCACTTTTGCATCGCGGTTGAAAGTATTTTTTCTCCCGGGGAATGCTTTTTCCTGCTCCCCTTCTTCCAGGGCTTTGGCAAAATTCCCAATTTCAGGAAAGTGCAGTTCGGCTTTTAGCAAAGAGTGCATCTTAACCAAGCTGAGCTGCTGATGTTTGGCAAATCGAATAAAGGCAGGAGTGTCAATGGATTTTTCCATTGCCATGTCAGTTTTATGCATCAGGAACAGCACATATTCTTCCCTTGTTAGTTCCCTTAAGGCGCTTTTAAACAGATAAGACATGGTTATATCTGCCAATTCTTTAACCGTGGTTGTCAATTTTCCGTATACTACATAGCTTTTAAAAGCACTGATTAATTCAACAAGCTCCATTCCTTTCTTTGGATCGTAAATTTTCAGAATCCGGATGGCCCCTGTTTCGTTGAGCTTGTTTAAAAGAAATGCTTTTCTGGTCGGGTTTCTGAGGGCTGCCAAAACCTGTTTTCTTAAAACGGACGGTTCCAGATCGTCCGGACCCACCTGATCCGCATTGAGTACTCTTAAGAGCTCTTCAACAGAGGCTGGTAATCGGTGCATATCCTTCTGTTTCGCAAGCGATTTTTTTATCCTGGATATAGCGGATTTCGCACCCTTCGTTTCTTTTGAAGTTTGTAGCATCCTGCGGGGGTTTAACCGAAATGTCTGAATTACTTTCTCAACGATGCTATCCGAAAATCTGGTTCTGTTAAACCGCACACCCGGTTCTTTTATCACTTCAGTTAGGATAAACAAGTTCAGGGTGCATATAAATTCCTCCCGCGTTATTTTAGGGTTTCCGGTTTCTTTCTTAAGGTTGACCAGGAATTTCCGGTATTCAACAACCCATTGCCCATCGACCGGAAGTAGTCCCAATAGTAGCTTGTCAAATAGTTGGGTAGTTACCCCATATACCAGCCTTTTCGCAGCATTGTTATAAAGACAGATCTTTGAGAGTATATGAAGGAGCGCAATTTTATCCTCTTGTAGCGCAAAAGTTACTGCATCCTCTAAGGTTAAAGCCGGATCTGACCAGGCAGGGAAATACCCGGTCGTAAGATAGGCCTCAAGGGCTGCGTTTAAAAAATCATGGGCTTTGGAACCAGTAAAGCTGGTCGCCGAAGAGGTATTTATTTTAGATATAAGTGTATTTGGGAGTGCTTTCGATATAGAGCTCGCAATCCTGCCCGGGAGTTCGCTGCTCAAATTGTTTTCATCAATACTGCCAATATCAATTTCCAATTTAGATAATTCTACGCGAAACTTTCCAGGAACGGAGTTGGAAACAGCCTTTTCGAGTTCCGGAAAAATATGCGAATTAAAAATGGATTCGATTAATATATTGCTTTTAACCGCGGTTGCTTTACCAGAATACTTAAGATTAAGAAGTACCTTATGAATGCTATTTTGATCGGCTCTAATCATTTCTGTATTTCCTCTTAAATTGAATAATTTTTCTATAAACTGCAAAAGCCGCCTTTTCCAGTTCCGGGGACCGTTCCTTTGGTTTTTTTGGTTTTGATTTTAATTTTTCCCAATAATTATAGGCTTCTTCAAATTCCTCCATATCCTTATCACTTAACCAAAAAAGGTTATTTGCGATATGTACCGGGCTTCTTTCGTAAATGAGATCCGTCACATAGCCCTTGAATTTGGGACCCATAAATCTTTTGGGAGAAGCGGGTAGGACCACGGAAATTTTAAGGTCAAAAAAGTCTTCGTCAATAACGATGAAATCCTTATCAATAATTTTAAACCCTTCCAATTGATCCGGACTTAAATCGGTAACCGCTCTTATCCTGACTTTTCTTTGAAATACCAGGCGCCTTTGATCGATTTTATGCAAGGACCCTCTTGCCCGTTTTTTTTCCAACTCCGCCAAGCGCAAGCCGGTATAGCTATCTTCCGGATCGTGGAATAAATGTGTACAACTCCTTGTATTTTTATAGAATCCATTGAACGTGCTCTCCTGCTCAACTTTCCTTCTTTCTTTTTGCTTCACCAACTGATTAGATCGTTCCACCTGATCCTTAAAATCATAGGTTGCCAATACGGTGTGTTCGGATTTCTCGTCCAGTTTGTCATCTTTTCCGGCATAAAGATTTTCCAATTGTGCAGCAATAGCATCGATATACCGTTTTATCATCTGGATGGATTTTTTCTCAGCCTCCAGCTCATGTACATAATTGAGCAAGGGCTCTGCTGTTTTATTCAGCTCCTCAGTAAAGCCAATATCAACATTTAATTCACTGTGCGCCCTTAATATATCGGGGATTTCCTTTAGTAATAGTTCATCCCGGTCATTCTCAGACACCTCTGTAAGCATGTCTTTCAGATGCAATAAATCAGCGCGTATTTTGCGCCTTTCTTTGTCAATTTTAAAATCTACGATATTACGTTCCTGTTTTTCCTTAAAAGAGGCTTCATCATGAGGGATATAATTCCTTTCACGTAAGCTTGCATAAAAAAATTGTGTTAGTTTCTCTTCCCGTTCTTCCTCAGTAGCGCCCCATGATTTATCATGTTTGGTTCCAAACAGTGGTATATTATATTCATCCCTGAAACTAAATCCGTAGGTAATATCTTCATCCTGCAAAAAATCACGTAGTAATATATGGTCAACGATATAGAATCCTTCTCCATGCAGGTATTCGTCGTCTTTTCTGATCTTCTCCCTTTTGTCCCTAAATGGAATGCCCGTTTTTGCCATAAGGAGTTGTTCCAGGCCAGACGGTATTCTAAACTCTTTTCCAAAATCTTCTCCCTTAATTCCGTGGAAACGCTGTTTAGCTGGCTTATCTGCGTTAAGATTACCAAGGGTTGTCAAAAATTCAGATTTCTTCTTCAGAAGCTCAACATTTAGTTCATTATTATTTTTGAGAAATCCATGCTCCAGGGATATCCTCCACGGGAGTTCGTTCAGATCTTCCCCAAACCTCCCAAGAAGATGATCATAGATCTTGTTTTTCCTTTGAAAATAGATAGCTCTCTGTTCTAATAAACCTCGCGCTGCGTCTCCCTTTTGAAGCTTATCAAATTCTGGCACATTATCCAGGGGCTGAGAAAAATAAGTTTGGGCGTTCTCTTTGTACTCAAAAAATATATTAAAAAACTCATTCATATTCCCCAATTGGGAGAGATGGTTTGCCAGGTGTTTTTCGAAAAAAAGCAGGTAGGCTTTTAGCTGCAGGGCTTTGGATTTTCGCTCCAGAGAGGCTAGATCGTTCCCATCGGGGACACCCTCTTTTCCAATTCCATAAATTAATGGAAAATGATGTTGTAAAGAGTAATATCCCACTGACTTATCATGCTTCCCTTCCAATTTTTCATTCAGAAAATAACCCTCGCCGCTCAGGACATACTCTCTGTGTTCTTTGGACCAGATTTCATTTACGTTGTTTAAGATATCATCGTGAAATTCCGTAACGTTAATCTCTATGGATTTGGAAGTGCCTTCATCTGTATTTTTAGAGACGAACACCTTCATGTTTTTATAAATAGACTTAAATTCTCCCTCATACAACACATTCAGATATTTGCCTTTGGCGGCCTTGAATTCGCGTGAGAATAATCTACCATTCTCTTTGATTCCATTAACCTTACATTTTTGAACGCCCTTTATCTTTAGGAATCGCTTCTGAATGTCTTCGACTTGAATGCTGGTAAGCCTATCTTTTAGTTCATCTCTTTTAATAAAGCCCCTGGTCATCCTTGGTCCGGAAAAGATCTCTCCAATGCTATATCCGGCGTCTTTCATTTCCTCTAAACTATAATGGTGCACAGGGGTATACATAAATTCAAAAAAGTCGATAAAAAGATGGGCAAGTATTTCTCCCACAGGTTGTTCACTACTCAGGTGGACCTCAAAATCTATGTCAATATTCTGATTCTTTAATATTGTGGGATCGCTGAAATCTTCGCCCAAACGCCTGTTTTCTCGTAAGATTTTCTCAGCCTGTCCTAAATATTCTTTTTCCAGGGCACGTTCGGTGGTAAAATAGCCTTTTCGAAAATCCTGTTTTGCCAGGAGTTGGATATCACACAGACCCCTTAGTTTTTCTTCATTTCTTTCATGTATTCGCCCCTTGGATCGGTGATTTATTTTTTCCTTGTCATGGTACTCGTCAATATAGATCCATGCATTCCCGAAGGCGTCAGATTTGTCAAGGATCACTTTGCGCATATCTTCGTCTGTCACGACCGGCGAAGTCAGAATGATCGATGGGTCAAAAAAAGCATTTTTACCTGCTTCTTCTTTTAATTTTTCACCTGTAAACGGCGCTAAAAAAGAGGTGATCGGAAGCGAGGTTCGGTAAGCGATATCGGTCAGGGCATAGCACAACTGTTCCAAAATGGTCACCCCGGGATCATGTGCGTTATAATCGGTCCAAACCTCCCCACTCAACTCCTGTATATAAGTCAATCCCTTCTCCCGCAATTCGGAAAAATTCAAACTGATTTTCTCAATATCATTACGAGAAAAGGATGAAGCTCTTTTCATGGTCCCTGTTTATTCATCTGTCTGATTCAAGCGAGTAATGCTAGCATCTGACTTAAATACAATGGTGTTTTTTATTCCGTCCATTTTTCCTCTATAAATTAAGGTACCCCAACCTTGAAACGAGGAAATTTTTATCTTTAAAATTTACTTAAACCCCGCTACTGGCCTTGTCTTGTTGCCATTTGATCAAAGTCTCAAAATTGTTTTTAGCGGCCATTTTTGCCTGTACCGGCCAGGTATCCGGTTTAAATTTCCACATATCCAGGTTCTCCTGCCCAAGGACATTTTTGATTTGTTCTGGTTCCAGTTTTGCTAATTTTGTATAGGTATTGATCCCCGCTTTAATCAGGACTTCAGCTACATTCGCGTCTATTCCTTTTATTAAGGTCAGATTGTCGTGCTCCACTTTAGTTTTTGTTGGGTGAATTGTGGGCCACAATACCGAAATGTTAAAGCGAATCCGGGACCCGTTCCCATAATTGCTCAGTGTTTTTATTTGCAGGTTGTATTTTTGATCTCTTTTTTCCAGGAATTTTTCAAACCAGTTGAGTTTTGGAGCGTTGATATCTGTTGTAATTCTTGATGGTCTCGACTCCCAGCGAATTGCAATTCTATTCCACCATTTTCCATAATAGGCACAGGTTGGCGTTACCTCCGAGGCGGCGCTCCCGAAGGCAGCGACGGCTGTTGCGTGCAAAAGTGAATATTTGCCCTGGGTAACACCCCCTTCTGCATAAGCCATAATTTCAAAGGCATTACAACCGGTTAGAGGTTCCGGGAAAACGTTATGCCATTTGCCATCCGCTGGCACCGTATTCACCTTTTCCTGAAGATAGTTACCCAGCCGGCCACTGGAACTAACAATGCCATTAACTTCCAGGGCGTGTTTGGGATCATTTGTTCTAATCCCCAGTCCGCCTCCCTTTTTTAGAAAAAGGGGCGGCATGCGCTCTAATTTCTCTTCATTATCCTCTTGTTCAGAGTCGAAGCTCTCATTTATACGCAGGGCATTTTCTTCCCTCGAGGCAATTATCTGCCACTTTGCCACATCCTGATCCTTATCTTCAAAGAGGCTAATTATTCTACCCATGCTTGCAGCATAAAGCATTAAACCATAATCTTTATGAATATCAAGTCCGTCGTCTGCCTTATTAAACGTGGAGTCTATTAGATTTCTAAAATGCTCCTCTGTGGGACGACGGCCCGTAATAAAATATTCATACAGCGTTTTTCTGTCCTGATGGTTATGTGGGTTTTCATTTTTCATAGTTATCTCCTGATATAATTACCCTCATCATTACTGATTATTAAATCTGACCCGATTGAGACGTCATCAATGTGTCCTAATTCCCTTAAAGAAATCTCATCCGGAATAATGTTAATATAATGTTGTGGTGCTGAAGTTAAGATGGCATAGGGCGAAATGGTCCTTAGGCGGTCCGAACCACCTAACTCCTCTGAATCGATGATTTTATAGCTTCCCCCAACCTCGACGATCTGAAATACCGATAATTCCAGAACTTTATCCACATAGATTCTGCTTTCTATAAAATTTAGGATTTCTGTTCTCGTAATGGATGTGTCAAAGCCTTTCTCGATCGACGTGTTTTCAACGTTTGGAGATAAAAAGTTGATCAGCTCTTCATTGAGTTCGTTGTGTAAATGACCGCTTTTGGTAAAATCCTTAACAATTATATAGCACCGTATTTTTAACAGTTCATAAACGGGATTACAGACTTCGATTTTAACATGAGGGGAAGTAAATTGATCCAGGTAGTTTTTAATTTCAACCAGGGTATCATAGGGCAAATAACTCCTTCTTCTCAGCCGGCTATTGGCAAAATCATCAACCGGGATCACAACAACCTGTACCGAACTTCCCTTTACCAATTCATCCGGATAACTGTTTCTACCGTACACCCTGACTTTTTCTACCTGTTTAAATTTATCCAGGATAAGACGTTCGAAATCCCAGTGGGATACCGCCCTGTTCTTATGTCGTAATCGCTCACTTACCCTGCAGTTGAACGCTGATTCTTCCTCAATAACCTCATTGATCCTGAGATCGAAGGGACCCGTAATTTGCGCTAAATTTTTCTCAACGGCTAGATTGATTTTCCTGACCTTATGTGGTTCATATACACTTGCCGTTTCTTCCAAAGCAGTTCTGACATCTGCGACCGAAACCGCCTGAGTAAAGATGCTTTTAATTTTAGAGGTCAGGTCCTCGTAATCCTTCGTTCCTGCCCTGATCCAAAAATGCCCTTTCGTTAGACGTGTATTATCGAATTGCACGGTCTTGGGCATCCTTATTTTTACAATGCCCGACTTAATAAGTCCTTCTGTACTGTCTTCAAGTATTAATTTAGCAAAGGGTCTCCATTCATTGTTTACAAGAAATTCCCATTCAACACTAGGCTTTTTTAAGATGGTGTGCGCATAAACGGCCGGTTCAAGGTCAAACCCAATGCTGATCGTATCCGTTAACTTTACGTGTTTAAGTCCAAGATATAGGCTTCCTTTGTTCTTCAATTGTGGGATGAGAAATCTGGGTGATTTTAAGGGTGATGGAAAAACCTGTACATGCCCAAACGGATATAGGTGCATAAACTTTATATCACTTTCCCTGTCATCCCGCTTTCTGAGCATAATCTCTTTTGCCTGATTGGCATAGTCAATGGTAAGTTGCTCTAGCACCGGGGTATAGGGCTGTTTGGGCAGGGGCAGATGCCTTTTCCTAAACCGGCTTTTCTTCATAGCAGATTCTGAATAAATATCTGAAAACAGCGCATGACCAAGGGCCATTTCGGGATGGGTCAGCACAAGATACAGGGGCTCCGAGGTGACATCCGGCATTACTTCAGGAGAATCGATCTGATTGTTGAAAACCAGTTTTTCCAGATTAACTTCCTTCACCCTTTCACTGGATAACCTGTTGGTGTATTCTTCAGTACCGAAGAGTTCGAATGGCTCATGAATTTGACTTCTCAAGGTGCGATCTACATTTCTCGACTGGCTGATAACCGCCTTAAAACTAGTGTTCTGAATATTATCCGGGTACTCTCTATAGTGATCTTCGAAGCCATTCAGGTCCCGTGGCAAACCGTTCCATTCTAACTTTAGCTTAAGCCTTGCCAGGTTTCTTTGAAAGATAAGCGGATTTTCTATTCGAAGATAACTACCGACATAAGGGGCAGGTCCAAAGGGAGTAAAAGGAATAGAACTATCCAGTTCCCCGATAGAATTGGAAAGCTTTAAATCATGTACTCCAACAACACCGGCCTTAATGGTAATACTTTCGACGATTAATTTTTCCAGAAATTTATAGGGATGGATTACCGCATGGTTCTTCAAAAGTATTTTTACACATGGCCAATCCGATCCAAAGCCTCCTTCATGTAGCACGTTATTTAAAGGGACGAAATTTTCATCATGATCTGGCAACCTGAATGAAATGCTCAGGGACGGTGCAATAGGATCTAATTTGGTCTTAATTTGTTCAACTTCCTTCCACCCATGTCTATCCGTAATGTAAAGTTGAAAGGCATCCCTGACAATATCCTTCAGGTTCCGGGTTTGATCGTGTCCTCCAGCCGTTTTTATCACAGTTTTTCCTTCCTGCTTCCAGTCCTGAAAGACGCCTATCATTTGCTCATAGGAAGATTGAATTATGTTGAATATCAATCGAACAGACTGGTTTCCCTTTTCAAGCACCAGGGCAGGTGAACTGATCAAAAATCCTATTTTACTCAGATTTACCCTCCGGTTAGACTCCCATTTGCTCAGAAATCCTTCGCCGCATACTGGGGGCAGGTCTGTATTATCTTCTTCTTTCAGATTGATATAATTAAGGCCATCCTCCAGAATGTGGGTATCATAGACCAGGTTAAATTTAAATTTTTCACCCACAGCAGTATTTCCGTAATACGAATATTCGCTTTTATAGAGTGTCCTGATATCGGTAATAATGGCTGTATTTATTTGGGTGGTTGAATCTGCTTCAAATACTTTTTCGTGGCCTCCCTCCATAGTAAAATTGAACCTTTCCCCTTGATGGATCATCAGATCCTTTGCACCCTGCTGCAGCTGCAATGCCAATATGGAGGTATGTGGTTCAAGCATCTTATTTTCTTGCCCTAATAAATCCCGGTAGTAGTAGTCTAAATGCTTTTGCGTCAGTGTGTTGATATCATCCTGGATATATTTAAACAGCTTAAAAAAGGCCAGAAGCAACCCAACCTGGGGAAAGTGATTTTTTGATTTGAAGGTCTCTTCTTCGAACTTTTTAGTCGCTCTTTCTTTTATAAAAAGTAGATCACCATAAATTTTTTTATATAATTTCTCATGATCAGTACTATTGTGATTCATGAATAATTTCCTGGCCCTCCCGATAGAATCCGATAGCATTTGCATCTCCCCAACCAAAGATCCCTCGTAATTTGATTTTAATAATTGCTGCATCCGGGTTTTTACAACGCTCTCCATCTGATCATTCATTTGATCATACCTGCCATTCTGAACTTTGAATGCATCCAATTTTGTGTTGGCAATCTCCGCAATGATGAAGGCGCTGTCATGTAGGAAAAACTTCTTCCAACCCCCTTCAATAATATTCTGGTGTACCCCATAAAAATTTATAAAGTCTGCAAAATCCAGGGTATACCTGATCATATCCAATAAAGATCTTTCATCAATTGAAACATAATTTGGGTCAAGTACTTCATTCTTTCTTAATTTCCTGCTTGTTCCTTTGTTCATAGGTTCAAATGCTTGGCTTGGCGGTACTATAAAATTGTTCCCTCATTTTTGTAAAAAGGGATCACGATATTATTTCTTGTGTTTGTAATTATTACATGATAGGTTATATGGATAAAGAGATACCCATCACTATGCGGAGCAATCCTGATATCATTGTTCTCAATTTCGATGTTTATATCCTTAATTCTCGGTTCATGGAAAAGCAAGGCATCATAAATGGTGTCTTTAAGCATCGTCGTATACGTGGGATCATTAGACTCAAAAACAAATGATCGTATACCACAACCGAAATCCGGAAACATCATTCGCTCCCCGGGAATTGTATTGATGATAATCTGAATACTCTGCCTTATATCTTCTTCTTCATCCACCATTTCCACGGTTCCCCTATCCAAATTAAAATAAGGCGGGAAGGCCCAACCTCTACCTAAAAATGAATCGCTCTGGTCTTTCATAGTTTATCCTCCTATCATAACAGTTGGGCAGCCCAGTACGATACTACCCCCGTGGGCTGTATTATCTCCCATCCTTGCTGCAGGTTTGCCACCGATCATGACGGTAGCCGAACCCTTGACGATAGCATCAGGAGGCCCGACACAGACCAGGTTATCCCCCATAACCGCCGCCGGGAGTTTCCCGATAAGCACTGTTGGCACCCCGGGCCCTATCACAGGCCCGCCCACATGTGGAATTGGTGGCAGGCCGGGTGTTACCATGGGGCAGGTATGCATATCTGTAAGTCTGGCAGCTAGCGGCATCTTTTATTTTTTAGTTGATCATTACCATGGCACCCTTGACGGTGGTCTGCCCGGATGCCGAGATCTCTGCGGAAGCATTTCCCTTGGCAGTAAAACCGGCTTTGGCACTTAGCTGAATGTTTGTACCATCCACTGTTACATCGGTATTGGCCTTGATCGTTATACCCCCGGTGGCTGAAATATTCACGTCTCCCTTTGAAGTTAATTTCATATCCTTTACGCTGTCCATGGCTATTCCCGAATCATCCATTACCACCGTATTTCCGGAAATGTCCTTTAAGGTGATCTTCTTTTCCTTATCATCCAGCGTAAAGGAATTGCCTTCCGGAGTTTCCAGTACAAGGATTTTGTCTTCATCATCAAATCGTATCCTGATACCTGATTTGGAATGGATGGATTTAAATTGATTTTTTTCATCCGGAACTTCTTTGGGTTTATTCTTAGGACTGTATAAAGCTCCCGTGATGACAGGAAATCTGGGGTCATTGTTGACAAAGGTGACCAGCACCTCATCATCTATTTCCGGGAAGAAAAAAAATCCCGCGTCCGAGCTTGCATACGGGACAGCCAATCTTGCCCATAGGCCGTCCGCCTGGCCGGGTCCCGGGAATGCCGGCAAATTCACCAGTACCCGGAAATTGCCGTCTGGATCTTCATCTATTTTTTTAACCTTTCCAATCTGGACTCCACTCGTTGCAGGGATCAAACCCGATGACGGTACCTCTCCAACATCTTCCAAGGAAGAATGCCACTTAAATGCTTTGCCAATAAATAAAGTGGTCATCCAACTTCCCTCCTTCACTTCATGGTTAACCCTGGATACAAACGCCTTCCCGTTAAACCTTTTACTAAAATCGGAGATATTGATGACGGTACCGGCCAGGATATCGGCAGTTCCGGGAACCACCACCTGACCTTTAATTTTGTTCAATATTACTTTATCTACGATGGTGGTTCCCCATTGCTTTAACTCTGCTTCCGATAGCGATGCTGATGAATAGTGATTTAATGTCTTGGCATTCACCTTACCCGACAATTGTTTGGCGGATAAATCCCCTTGTGACAACGTATCGCTAAGATGAACCGCAACTTCACTCTCTTTCTGTTCTTTTTCGTTCCAGGCGGTTAATGTATAGGTATCCGCTAACCTCTCACAGTCGAGACTCAGGTCAATATCACAGACAAACTGAGCGGAGTTTATTTCAAATTTTGGCGATTCCGCCAAATCAATTTTCTTAATCCTGAGAATATTGTTATAGGTCACGACCGCCATATTGTTCATCTCGGCCCGGATCACCACAAAATCCCAATCACTGCAGTTATATTGCATTAAAACAGGCAACTCTGCCGGGGTGGTGTCCATATTTAATTTGACCTGATATTTTTTGGCCAATCTACCTATAGCGTCTGAATCCTTTAATTTTTGAAAGACGGCATTATACCTCCCATAGATCATATGTACCGCCTTATCCCTGCAATTGACAATTAATCGGGATTTACCCTGTTTCACCATCAGCCTTTGAGAGGTGATCAGTCCTTTAAATACCGTTTCCATTTTATTCCCATAACCCAGTGCAATTTCTATCTCATTTCCGGGAATAAAATCCTTGCCCTCGCTGTTCGTAAACGGCTCATTTACAGCACCTATAGGCCCTCCATCTGATACTATAAGGGTTGCGGAGGCTATTTTGTTCACCTCCCTATGGACAGAGATCTCGCATACCTCTACCACATCTTTTATCTTTGCCCCGCCTATCTTAATCTCGAAGCTGATGATGCCATCCTGTTCCTGTAAAATCTTTGCCATACTTAATTAAATAACCGGAGGGAACTCGATCTTCTGACCAGGCTCTATACCTCTGAAATTTGCTAATCCGTTATGTCTGGCCACCTTTATGTAATAACCGGGATCTCCGTATATTCTGTGGCACATCAGCGGCAGGTTGTCACCATCCAAAATGGTCCGGACATGCGTGAGGTCTGCCGAGCTTTTCCTTTCTTCCAGGGCTTTCCTTTTAGGACTCATCGATTTTACCATGACCACCGTAACTTCTGCCCGGATGGGAGATCCGTCCATATGCAGCATGGTATAATTAACATTCCACGACTTCAACCTTCCCTTAAACAATGATTGCGTCCCCCAATACACCCGCAGGTAATTGGGTTCGTGAATATCCCCGTTAAATTTGTACACCAGGTCCTTAACCTCCCTGATCTGATCGTCCACGTTTTTCTTTGAAATGATCCCCGTACCATCAAAGAACAAAACCATTTCAAACCTGCCCGGGCCACCACCTTTGTACTTTTCGGTTTTGGCACTTGAGCCAATGGTAGAACTCGATGAAAATTGCTGCTCATTCTCTACCTTATAGTCTTCAGGATTTACCAATACATCGTATGAACTCCTGGCTTCTGTTCCATTGCAAAACTTTGAGAACTCCGGATCCTTATAAGCGACAATTTTCATTTTAGTCAATTTCCCCATAGTCGATTTATCTTAAGGTTCCCGGTTCCAGTTTTTGCAGGAGTTTTTCATAACATTCCTCCTTTACTTCGTTTTTCATCTGCTCCAGATACCGATACAATGCTTCTTTTTCCCCCGGGGATTCCGATCCGGAGGAATGATCGGTGGATACAATTCCCCGTATGACAAGTTCTTTTATGATCAAGGTCATGCTTACGTCTTTTTAAAATTCCGATATTTAAGAGTTAAGGTCTCAATCGCCAATTGATTGCTGGAACTATTCAGCGTAGCCAATTCCCAGGAAATGGGATAAGCCTTCATGATCGACCATGAGGCCAAACTACCGCCATTGGCCCCTAGTAATTGCAATTTTATATCCCTGGGATCAAATCTGAAATCCTCAATAGCGTCCCTGCACCATTTCGTCAGGGTTGAGTTGTATAACAGGCAGCGCTTCAATACCAGATTTTCGTACTTTGGAGGGGTTGGAAGGTGGATGACATACTCATTTTCCCCACCTTCCTTTCTTTCCTCTGTGCCAAGTGTGACCTTTAAGCCGGATACCTCCTCAAAACTGCTGTCCATTTCAGGGAAGCCGGTAAACTTAACGTCAAAATAAAATGCGGTAGGGGGCGTATAATTGGATTTGAAAAAATTATTATACGCCATACTGCCTATCCGTTAGCAATGGTTAATCCCTCATGGGCAATTTCTATGCTCTCCACAGCTACTTCACTGCCGTCCGACTTAAGATCGGTAGAACTGATCTTTGTAGGCCAGGCATTACTGAGTGTCCATGTCATCGTGGGATTACCCCCTTCATCCAGCAGCTTAATCACCACATTCTGGCGTTCAATGGTATTCATTTTTATCTTAACATACCAGTCCCAAAAAGCGTTGTCCTTGGCAAACACGCCTTTTTTCATGGTTACATTGCTGTTCTTAACAATTCCCGGCATGCTTATTTCTGAAAATACAGGGCTATTCCCATGTCTGTAATTAATGGGCTGCGCCTCTATATCCAGTCCGCTGACTTCCTGGAAGGGGATGTTGGTGGTACTCCCCCAATCGACCATAAAATAAAATTTTGGTAACGGCCAGTTCTTATCTTGTGCTTCTCCTGCCATAATATTTTAATTTTAATACGTTTTTGATTATTAATTATGATTTTTGCATTTGCTGTTCAAAGGTGACCACAATAAATTCTGCCGGTCTTACAATTGCAAGCTTTACGGAAACCAACATTCTGCCTTCCAATATATCTACACTCGTCATGGTACTGCCAAGACCTATTTGCACGTCAAAGGCGTCTTCCGGAGAAGCCCCGGCCAGGGCTCCCTGCTTCCACTTTTCGGTAAGGAAATTGACGATCATGCTTTTTACAGTTACCCAGGTATTGGCATCATTGGGCTCAAAAACATACGCCCTGAGCGCCAATTTGATAGATTGCTCCAGCATGATCATGGTACGCCTTACATTGATATATTTCCAGTCCAGACTGTTCCCGTCCAGGGTCCTGCCGCCCCATACCAACGTACCTATGCCCGGGAATGTTCTGATCGCATTTATTGATTTTCCCGCCGTGGCGTCTACGTTTAGCTTTTGTTGATCGTCGTGGGTTATATTCGTTGATGGTTTTACCACCCCGTTCAGGCTAATATTTGCCGGAGATTTCCATACCCCCCGGCTGTCATCAACCATAGTATAAACCCCTGCCATGGCCGAAGAAGGCGGAAGGCGATTTAAAATTTCCCTTAATTTCGTAAGAATATTTTTATAGGTGGGACTCGTTTCATACAACCCCCAATGAAGATTGTCTTTTTTGTTCTTCTTATAATCGGGAAGCAATTTAGCAATCTCATCCTGATCTGTGATCTCGGGTTTGTCCTTTGCAAACCTGGCCTTAAATTCATCGTCATTCTTTGGAAATTCCGTCAGTATATTTACGGCATTTGGTTCGGTTAAATATTCGTTCAAGACGCTTAAATCTTCGCTTGTATCAAAATTTGAGAACCTTATTTCCTTAACTCCTACGACATTTGTATCCAGCCATGGGTAATAGGCTGCCGAATAATTAAGGTATTCTGTACCTATTTTTTCACGAAATACCTCCACCCGATTATCTTCGTTTCCACTGAAGCTCGCCTGATCGCCGTCAAAAATATCCAAAACCGCAACTCTGCTTTGCATTTTGTTGCAATGTGCCAATACCTTTTTGTACACCTCGTAACATTCCAATCCCAATTTTACGGCTTCGGGAACAACAATCATGGTCGGTTCCTGTTCCTTTAATAGTGTATCAAGACCAGCCAATAGTTCGTCTTTATCAATGGCCACACCGTTATGCTTATCAAAGGTCTTTACAGATACAATATAACAGGCACTTCCTCCATTGGCGTAAAAAAGCCTTAGACTGTTATAAAAAAAGCACTCATTGTCAGCTTTATAATCTATCATGACCTCATCAGAACCAATGGTCATTTTATGTTTGGGGTCATCCCCTTGAGGAATTGGTTTTGTGAGTATAAACTTCGGGTTAAACCCACCACCAAAATATTCATTGTATTCTTTCAAAGAAGTGATTCTTTTGGGTTGGTTTACCAATGATTTTCCCTTGTCGGCTGCTGTCGCAGTATATCCGATAAAGGCTGGAATTGCCGTTGCCACTTCCACTACGGAACCGGGGAATGCGTTGACTTCCTCAATGTACACGCCAGGTGTCATATAATTTTTTGCCATAATTGTGTTTGATTATTTGTTTATATATAAATGTGTGAATAATTGGGTTGATCGGAAGACGTATCGTCCCGATACAATTGTTCCGGAGATGCCCTGGGAAGGGATTTTATTACTGGGGGCGATTTATTATCGTCTACCAGCCTAAAGGTGTCTTCAGAATACTCCAATAATGGAATTGGGTATTTAGATATAAAGACCAGGGGGTCATCAGCTTCCGTTTGCTCACGATCCAATGCATCAAAAATTGCCTCTTTTTTACCATTGATGATACTTAACTTATTAAATTTTTGATATACGGGATCCACCAGGAAATATTTCCATATAGTCTGTCTGTTGTTAAAGTTTATGGTGTACTGCAGTTTCCGGGTAGTTTTAAGGGCGTCATGCAATTTCCCCGGATACAACTCCACAACCGCCATAGGTATTTTCCAGATCCTGTTGGGGACATAATATACGGGGTTCAATTCCTGCTCCTCCGCAATGATGCGGACAAGCCCTTCCTGCAACCCTGTGATCACAAACTCTCCGGGTATATTGTGTGACCGTCTGATACTTTCATTAGAAATGAGTTGATCCAGAGCATCGAAAAAAGTTAAACGTGAGCGTTCATGCGCTGAAGGAATCGAAAATTTCCCGAAACTTATAGGCAGCACTTCTCCTGAACCCACAAATTCATCAGCATGCATATACAAATTGTCATCCCCGGCATTAGAATCATGTGACAAATTGTTAAAGTACAGGATAGAATCCGATGGGGTATATTCGGGCGGCAAATCGGTATAATTAATGAAATATGGATCATTGCAGGACAGATACAAACGAATGGGCTGCGTATCGGTTTCCGTTTTTAATAATTCTTTATCGGATGCCAAAAGGTGCAGTCCCCCGGAAAATGGTTTTATGAGGATCCCAAGATTCCTTAACAATCTGGCCGTATCGTCCGCATAGGATATATGTGCCGGCACAAAGATCCCTTCCTTAAAATAGCGGTGCTGAATAAAAAGGTCCAGTATATGTTGAAATTCTTGCGTCATCAGTAATCTCAGGTTATTCCTTTGGTTTCTTTAATCGGTGGAATTATGCCACTTACGGGCAGGTCATCAAATGCCACCATCCCTACCTTATATAATACTGAAGGCATCAGTTTGGCCCCGATCGCGGACCAAAGATGACTTAATTCGCTGTAATCCAGTTTGCAGAGTTCAAAACTTAAACGCTGTGCAGCGGTTGAGGTGGCCTGTTGTTTGGAGGACAATGTATTATTGGGATCTTTCCCGGACCGGTTGGGTACCTGGACGACCCTGTTTATTTGAAAAAACCGGATAAGCGAAGATAAATAGGCCAGCCCTTCATCATAGTTATCACCCATAAAGTTGGCGCAAAAAAGAAGTTGCAATCTGAAATGAATGGCCGGCGGTTTTTTGGCAAAGGTATCTGCCTTACTATTTGAGGATCGGTTGAGATTATTTTTTAAGGTGGCTTCTTCCTCCAGGCTTACCAGAAAAAAAACGATTTTATCCTGCAGTTCACCCGGGATACTGCCATCTGCATTGACAATATTAGAAAGAACAGCTTTTTCACGAGCTGAAAATTCATTCATAAAATGCTGGTTGACCAGATCCCGGATATGCGCAAGCGCGGTATAAATCATGTTGGATTATACTTGCTTGAAAAAAATAATCAATCGCACCGGGGAGAGGGAGGGGGGAGACTTAAATTACTCTTTTTTATTTTATTTCAAATTCATTTCAATATAGTAATTTTACAGATATAAGTTCTATTTTCTGACAAAAAAATAATATTTTTTTACATCTGCCTGCGGATTTTAGTCAGGCTTCGTTGTACTGCTTTCCTAATATTTTGATTTGATGGCTTTTCGCCGGGATTTTGTGAAATCCGGTGCGTAGTTAAACCGGTAGATGGATTCCTGCAAAATTGACATTATGACCATGTTATTATGACCTTTTATTGTGATAAAGGCGTACACTTAATTAAATTAAAGTCCTGCCTTCTTTGATCCTTTCTATCTTCAACCCGGCCTGCAGGTCTTTCAGTTTTATAACCTTGTCGTCCCTTCCCAAACACTTCAAAATACTGTAATGGAGAATATTGATGATGGATGCGGCACTAAGTTCATGCCTTTCTGCCAGGTATTCAACATCGATGTCCCCGCCATACTCAAATTCAGCAGTTTTGGATTTTTGCCAGAGGATATACCGGTGATGGGCATCCGGGATGTTAAAGTCGAGCACCAGTTGGAACCTCCTGAAAAAGGCTTCATCGATGTTCTTTTTAAAATTGGAACAGAGGATCACCAGGCCGTCAAAATCTTCCATACGCTGCAACAGGAAAGAAACTTCCTGGTTGGCATAACGGTCGTGGGCATCCGAGGTGCTGCTGCGTTTCCCGAACAAGGCATCGGCCTCATCGAAAAAGAGGATCCAGTCTTTGTTTTCAGCCATGTCAAAAACCCTGGAGAGGTTTTTTTCGGTTTCCCCAATATATTTGGAGACCACCATGGACAGGTCGATCCGGTATACATCCATTTTGCAGGATTTACCCAGCAAAGTGGCTGTCAGCGTTTTTCCCGTACCAGGCGGCCCGGTAAACAATACCTTAAAGCCCGGTTTGATCTTCTTCCCAAAGTCGTGCTCCCTTTTTAATTTTCTTCCGTGTGCTATATAATCGCGTATCTCCTGGAGCCCGTTTAACAATTGATCATTTACCACCAGGTCCTCCCAGTCCTGGGCGGTCACTATCCGCTTCGCTGGAAAATGCGGGCTAAAATCGGGTTTAAATACCTTACCTGTTGTCAGCAGGGACAGGTATTCCCGGGATATTCTAATGATCCCATAAAGCTGGGGTTCCCGGGCAGATGAACTGTCGAGGGACAGGATCCCCTCGCGTCGAAAAAAATGCTCTTTTTGAAACAGTCCTAGTAACTCGAATCTTTTTTCCAGATCGGCCCCGGCAAGTAAAAAAACTGCAGTTTCCCCGGTGGGTAAATACCCCTTGTGTTTATCGTAGCGGACACCGCCAAATTCTGTAAATGGCATGTCATAGAGTTCGTTCTTCATATGCAGAAGATCCAGTAACGCTGGTTTTACGTGAGGGATCAGGGACAGGATCAATATAAGTCGTTCCTCCATCCCCATGTTGTGCTTCTCGATCAACCGGGCATAGGGTGATTCATCCTGTTCTACATCCGGACGTGGCAAATTTTGAATTGCGGTTTCGGGCTCGCTCTGTTCAAAGGTGATCTTTGCGCGTAGCATGATCAACTGCTGGAACCATTCTAGTTCTTTATTGATGGTTTGGGCGTTGATGGAATTTTGATCCATTTCTAAATTTTTCATTTAATAGTTCGGGGGTCCGTGCCCGGCTATCATGCGTTTAATTCGATGACGATTTATAACCCTATTATGTGGATTACCAAGTATTGGATGTACTTGTGCATTAAACAAAGCAATAGACGCGGCAGGTGCTATTGCCGCACCTCCACCCCCACGCCGGGAATTAG
>Ga0102947_1000162_pt1 | contig 23751 bp, 26 predicted proteins | sample SalPon2A_A_D2_MG_FD_78210 | JGI IMG/M metagenome (GOLD analysis project Ga0102947, IMG submission 78210) | Soil microbial communities from South San Francisco under conditions of wetland restoration - Salt Pond MetaG R2A_A_D2_MG | ecosystem: Environmental > Terrestrial > Soil > Wetlands | place... | reverse complement strand
CGTCGAGGAGGCGGAGCACAAGGTGGACCACCTGCTGCGCCTGCGCCAGCTCGAAGACGAGGCGCCGGGCTTCAACGCCTTCGTGCCGCTGGCCTACCACCCCGAGAACAACTACATGGGGCTGAAGTACCACACCACCGGCAGCGAGGACCTGCGCCACATCGCCGCCTCCCGCCTGATCCTCGACAACATCCCCCACATCAAGGCGTACTGGGTGATGGTGACCCCGAAGCTGGCCCAGGTGGCGCTGCGCTTCGGCGCCGACGACCTGGACGGCACGGTGGTGGAGGAGCGGATCTACCACATGGCCGGCGCCGACACGGAGCAGCAGTTGAGCCGCGACGAGCTGATGCGGGTGGTGCGGGAGGCGGGCTTCACACCGGTGGAGCGGGACACGCTGTACAACCCCATCGTGCGCGAGCCGGCGGCTTGAAGGGCGGCCCCCTCCCGTTTCACTACCTGGCGGTGGACGGCCCCATCGGGGCCGGCAAGACCACCCTGGTCGAAATGCTCACCGAGCGTTTCTCCGGGGTGAAGATCCTGGAGGACGTCTCCAACCCCTTTCTCGGCGACTTCTACGAGGACCGCCCCGGCGCCGCCTTCCAGACCGAGCTTTACTTCCTGCTGACCCGCTACAAGCAGCAGCAGGAGGAGATCACCCAGAAGGGCCTCTTCGACCGCCTGGTGATCTCCGACTACACCTTCCAGAAGAACCGGATCTTCGCCTACCTCAACCTCTCCGACGATGACCTGGCCATCTTCGACAAGCTCTACACCTCGCTGGAGCCCCAGATCCCGCCGCCGGACCTGGTCCTCTACCTGGTCGCCGACCTGGACACCTGCATGGCCCGAATCCGCAAGCGGTCACGCGCCATCGAGAAGAACATGGCGCCCGGTTACATGACCGAGTTGATTAATGCCTACAACCACTACTATCATTACTACCAGCGGTCCCCGTTGCTGGTCGTGGACACGAAGGAATTGAATTTCCCCGACCGGCCGGAAGACTTCGACGAGTTGGTGCATCGGTTGCGCCAGCCCGTGCGGGGGACCGAGTACTACGTGCCGCTTGGATCCCGCGGCGGAGGACGACGGTAGGCGCCGGCGAGGCAGCCGGCCACCGCCCCCTCCCGAACGGGACCGAGACGGAAGAAGCGACGCCGCGAAATCCCCGCGCCACCGGCGGCCGGGGACGGAGCGGCCGGGCCGCGCGAGGGCCCCATCCCGGAACGCCCCGGCAGATGACCGGGGCAGGGAACGGGCACCTCAGGCCGCCTCCGGTACGAACGGAGGGGTGCGCGGCAGGGTGGTAACACCCGAACCGGCCGACCGAGTTGGCGCGTGCGCCGAGAGCGCGGGAAGGTCCGTTGCGTGCTCGTGCCCTGTGTGGGTACGACGTGCCACGACCCCCGGCCGTGCCGATTGGCCCGGCCCTGCCCCCCGCCGCCACAAAGCCCTTCCGTCCCCACTCCAGGCGGAAGGGTTTTTTGTTGGCGGCATTCGCCGGCAAAAGTCGTCGAAAGGAGCTGGGCATGAGCACCGCCGAGAGCCGATCACAGCAGGGGCGTCCACAGCAGGAGCGACCGAAGCGCATCACCGTCCCCTGGGTGGCCGCCGCCCCCGGGCGGGGCGAGAAGCTGGTCATGGTGACCGCCTACGACTACCCCCAGGGGCGTACCGCCGACACCGCCGGCGTCGACGTCGTCCTGGTGGGCGACTCCCTCGCCATGGTGGTCCTCGGCCACGACGACACCCTTTCGGTCACCGTGGACGAGATGCTGCACCACGTCAAGGCGGCCCGGCGCGGCGTTGATCGTGCGCTGCTGGTGGCGGACATGCCGTTCGGCTCCTTCCACCTGGGCACCGAGGCCACCATCGGCAACGCCGTCCGCTTCGTCAAGGAGGGCGGCGCCCAGGCGGTGAAGATCGAGGGCGACCGGCCGGAGCTGGTGGCCGCCCTGGTCCACGCCGAGATCCCGGTGATGGCCCACCTCGGGCTGACCCCCCAGTCGCTCCACCGGCTGGGCGGCTACAAAGTGCAGGGGCGCGACGCCGAGGCCCGCACCGAGCTCCTCGCCGCCGCCCACCGCCTGGAGGACGCCGGCGCCTTCTCCCTGGTGCTCGAATGCGTGCCCACGGACCTGGCCACCGAGGTCAGCGCGGAGCTGGCCATCCCCACCATCGGCATCGGCGCCGGCGCCGGCTGCGACGGCCAGGTCCTCGTCTACCACGACCTGCTGGGCATTGAGGAGCGCATCGCGCCCCGCTTCGTGCGCCGCTACGCCGAGGTCGGGGTGACCAGCCGGGAGGCGATGAGCGCCTTCGCCGCCGACGTGCGCTCCGGCGCCTTCCCCGCCGTCGAGGAGAGCTACGGCGCGGCCAGCCCGGCGCCGCCCGCGGCCCAGCGCGCCGCCGCCGGCGGCGAGGCCGGCAGCTCGGCCAGCAGCGGCCCCCCCAGCAACTCGACCACCAACCCCGCCGCCGACATTCCGAAGATCTACGGCTGAGCCGGCCCCTCTGACTGACCGACGTACCCGAGACGAGACACGACGATGATCACCGCCACCACCCCGGACGTCCTGCGCCACCACGTCACCACCTGGCGCGGGGCCGGCGACACGGTGGGCTTCGTGCCCACCATGGGCGCCCTCCACGCCGGGCACCTGGCGTTGGTGGAGCGCAGCCGTGCGTTGGCGGCGCGCACCGTCGTGTCGATCTTCGTCAACCCCACCCAGTTCGACCGCGCCGACGACCTGGACGCCTACCCGCGCACGCCGGAGCGCGACGCCGGCCTGCTGCGCGACGCCGGCGCCGACCTCCTGTTCCTGCCGCCGGTGGACGCCATCTACCCGCCAGGGGACGCCACCCGGGTGCGCGTCGCCGGCCCTGCCGAGGGGCTGGAGGGGGCTGAGCGGCCCGGCCACTTCGACGGCGTCGCCACCGTGGTGACGCGGCTGTTCAACCTCGTGCAACCGGACCTGGCCGTCTTCGGCGAGAAGGACGCCCAGCAGCTCGCCGTGGTGCGCCGCATGGTGCGCGACCTCCACCAGCCGGTGGAGATCGTCGGCCACCCCACGGTGCGCGAGGCCGACGGCCTGGCGCTGTCGTCGCGCAACGCCCGGCTGTCGGACGAGGACCGGCGGCGCGCCCTGGCGCTGTCCCGCGCCCTGGCCGACGCCCACCAGGCCGCCGCGGCCGGCGAGCGCGACGCCGACGCCCTGCGCCGGCGGATGCGGCAGAGCCTGGAGTCGGCACTGGGAAAGTCCGCACCAGGGGAATCCGGGTCGGGGAATTCCGGGCCGGGCGACGGGGCCGGCGACATCGATGGCCGGGTCGAATACGCCGAGGTCGTCGATGGCGAGAGCTTCCAACCTTTAGACCGCCTGCCCGAGACCGGGCGGGTGATCCTGCCGGTGGCCGCCTGGGTGGGTGGCGTCCGGCTGATTGACAACGTGCAGTGGGAGATGTCCGAGCTCGGCGGCGACGCCGGGGCCGGCCCTCCCGATTCCGAAGAGACAGCCTGCGCCGCCTCCACTGGAGGCGCCCGCTCGCGGTCATCCTGAGTCGTTCGCAGTAGAGTTTGGAGAGAGATTTCGATGCAAAGGACGCTTCTCAAGTCCAAGATCCATCGCGCCACTGTCACCGACGCCGACCTGGCGTACGAGGGCTCCATCACCTTGGACCCGGTGCTGATGGAGGCCGCCGACCTGCTCCACAACGAGCGGGTCGAGGTCTATAACGTGACCAACGGCAACCGCCTGGCCACCTACGCCATCCCGGGCACCCCGGGCGACGGTGAAGTGGTCTTGAACGGCGCCGCCGCCCACCTGTTCGACCCCGGCGACCTGGTGATCATCTGCAGCTACGCCACCTACGACGCGGCGGAGCTGGCGGGTCACCAGCCGAAGCTCGTCTTCGTCGATGCCGACAACCGGATCGCCCGCCGCGAGGGCCCGCGCCTGGCCACCGCCTGAGGCGGCGCGGAAATAGCCCCGCGTTTGGAACCCCGTGTTTGGAACCCAGCGTTTGGAACCCAGCGTTTGGAACAAATTCGCCGACCAGCCCGTAGGGTGGTTCGAGAGCACGACATCATCTGACGGGAGGAAATCATGGCCAACCACGAACAGAAGAAGAGTTATCTGGACATCCTTGCGGTGTTCCACTACGTCAACGGCGGGCTGACGGCGCTGGTGGCGCTGGCGGCCATCGCCTTCATGGGCATCGGCCTGGGGGCGGCCAGCGAGTGGGGCAGCAACTTCCAGCCCGAGCCCACCTGCGCCCTGATCGCCGTCATCTTCTTCATCCTGGTCTTCGTTGGCGGCTACGCCGTCCTCAACCTGCTGGCGGGCCGAGCGCTGCACACGAGGAAGTCGCGCATCCTCATCCTCATCACCTCCGGCGTCAACTGCCTCAACATCCCCTTCGGCACGCTGCTGGGCATCTTCACCTTCGTCATGATGCTGGACCCACAGGTGGAGTGGATTTTCCGCCACGGTGACGACGCACCGGCGCAGATGGGCCCCGGCGGCCCCGAGGGCTCCGGCTACCACCAGCCCGCCCCGCCCGCCGAGACCTCCTACGAGACGATGCACTCGGACGCCCCGCCCGCCGAGGCTCCGCCCCGCGACACCACGCCCCGCGACGAGCCCTGAGCCCGCCGAGAAGCACCGAAACCGCGCCCCCGTCGGCCAGCCCGACCGGGGGCGCGTTGCTTTTTCAGGCCGGCGTCCCAGGGGCGGGGGTTTCAACCGCTACAATCGACGGCAGGAGACATGACCTCAATGACGACCACCACAGAAGCTCCCCGCCCCGACAGCCCGACCGCCGCCCCTTCCTCCCCCAGCGACCCCAGCCTTGAGATCCCGCCGCTGGAGATCGCCGGCCGTAAGTTCTGCTCCCGCCTGATGCTGGGCACCGGCAAGTACGACGACCTGGAGTTGATGGAGCGCTCCTTCGCCGCCGCCGGTGCCGAGATGATCACCGTCGCCCTGCGCCGCGTCGGCCTGGCCGGCGACGACGCCGCCCCGGGCCACGCCAACCTGCTGGACCATCTGCCCGAGGACCGCTACCTGCTGCTCCCCAACACCGCCGGCTGCTACACCGCCGACGAGGCCATCCGCACCGCCCGGCTGGCCCGGGAGCTGGGTGGCTGGAACTGGGTCAAGCTGGAGGTCATCGGCGACAAGGACACCCTCTTCCCCGACAACATCGAGCTGCTGCGCGCCACCGAGACCCTGGTGGCGGAGGACTTCATCGTCCTGCCCTACACCACCGACGACCCGGTGATGTGCCGCCGCCTGGAAGACGCCGGCGCCGCCGCCGTCATGCCGCTGGGCGCCCCCATCGGCTCCGGCATGGGCATTCGCAACACCTCCAACCTGCGCATCATCGTCGAGCAGGCCGGCGTGCCGGTGGTGGTCGACGCCGGCGTCGGCACCGCCTCCGACGCCGCCATCGCCATGGAAGTGGGTGCCGACGCGGTGCTGATGAACACCGGCGTCGCCGGAGCCAAGGACCCCGTCCGCATGGCCCGCGCCATGAAGCTCGCGGTGGAGGCCGGCTGGCTCGCGGCCCACGCCGGCCGCATCGGCAAGAAGCTCTACGCCAGCGCCAGCTCGCCGTGGGAGGGGCTGCTGGACTGAGCCGCGACCTGCTGGACCGCATCGACGCCGCCCTGGCCGCGGGCGCAGTCCAGCCGCCGGCCCTGGACTACGCCGCCGTCCACGCCGACCGGCTGCACGACGACCTTCCCCAGCTCTGGGTCGATGCCTACCACCCGGAGAGCGGCCATGACCCGGAGATCGTGCAGTTCACCGACGGCGCCAACCACTACCTCTTCGACCTCGTCACCGAGCGCGTGGCCGCGGCGTGGGGCGAAAGCCGAGCGGCGGACTCCGAGCGCGACCGTAGCCGCCAAGCTGGGTTCATCCCACAGTTCACCCGGCACTACGAGGGCAAGGACCGCGGCCACTTCCTGAGCCACGGCCAGGGTGGCCTGATGGACGTCAACTTCTTCCCTCAGGTCAAGGAGGTCAATCGTGGCTGGAGCGCCGCCGGCAAGCTCTACCGTGCTCTGGAGCGCCATGCCGCCACCCATCCCGGCACCTTCGCCCTCTCCCGCCCCCTCTACGCCCGCGACAACGACACCTGGGACCCCGAGCGGCTGGAGTACGGACTGCTCCTAGACGGCGCGCTGCGGGTGGTCGTCTTCCCCAACCGCTGACCACCGCGATGCCTCCCCTCCTCCTTGGGCAGTCCCGGTTGCCGGGACCCGTGGAATGCTCGCCGCCGCCGTGCCGTTGTACATTGCCGCGGGGGTTGCGGTGGCACCGGCCATCGGCTACAATCCCTCTTCCGCCGCGAGCGGAGCCATCCCCTGGCCCCTCGCACCCAAGCGGACCTAAGCAGCCATAGCTCAACTGGATAGAGCATCTGACTACGGATCAGAAGGTTGGGGGTTCGAATCCTCCTGGCTGCACCATTCCCCTCAAGGACTTACGCCGAGTCCGTCCCCTTAGAAAAAAGTAGTTTGGGTCACCAATAGGTCACCACCGAAAGTTTGGACCGGCGGGGCATTTGCGCCCTCTCTAGCGCTCGTGATGCAGGGTGGTCACCACACGGTTTTCTCTGGCTTCGCCGCCTGGGACCAACCTCCCCCAAGCCACCCCACTCCGTGGGCCTTCCCTCTGAAACATCAGAGATGTGGTTCGCTTCGTGGCCGTCAGATTGAAGCTTGGGGATCTGGTGGACCGAGATGCCCATGTCCAGCAGAAACTTCAAGAGGCAACGGGCTCGGCCGGGATCACTTGTTCTTCCGCCAGCCAAGCTGCATAGCGCAGCACTTGGTTCACGTCTTCGCCGTCGAGGTAGGGATAGGCTTCCACGAGTTCTTCAGGGGTCACGCCGTTGGCGGTCAGATTCAGGATCAGCGACACCGTGACGCGCATCCCTCGGATACACGCCCGCCCACCCATTATCCGTGGATCGAAGGTGATTCTGTCGAAACCGAGCATCGGGCTCCTATCTCTCGCTTCGCGGTGAGGCTGGTCAGCCACTGAATGTCTTCACCATACCGCCGGGGGCGATCCTTCCGACGTGCCGAGATGATCCGGAAGGCGTCTGCTCGCTCGACGTAGACGACTTAGAGGAGTTGCCAGTCTCGGGTCAAGCCGAGGTCGGCCTCCGCCCCCTCGCACCACCAGGGAACTCCGCCACCACCTCGATAGGCCCGACGATGTGCCCATTGAACTCCTCCAGGTCTTCCGCCGGCACCCACAGTTCCTCATGGCGCTGCCCCCCAACCACCTTGGGCTCGTAACGCGAGGCGAACTCGGTGTCGATCTCAAAGCGCGTGACGAAACCACTGCCCCTCGCCGGTACATTCCAGTCGCGGGCGATCTGGATGGCGTACTCCTCATTCAGCACCGGATAGAAAATCGGTTGCTCGGGCAGGCGGGGCGGGAACGCCGACCAGCCGGACTCCTCGATCAGAGCCAACTCCTCGGGGCCAACCGGACGATACAGAACGAGTGTCGCAGGCATGTTCGGGATTCTCGCACGTCGTGCGCCTTGGTATCAGGAGGCGATCATCCCTCCCCCGAACGCCGCCTCCAGCCGCTCCAGCTCGTGGCGGGAGACGGGGAGGATGCGGTTGACGGGCGGGGCGAGCTTCAGCTCCCAGTCGTCGCTGTCGTCCCGGAGGCGGAGCTCGTGGATGCGGCGCAGGTTGACGGTGTAGCTGCGGTGGACCTGGAAGAAGGCGAAGGGCTCGAAGAGGGGGGTGACGTCGGCCAGGGGGCGGGTGTCACGGAGACGTTGGGAGCCGCGGAGGCGGACCAGGGTGTCGCCGCCGTCGGCTTCCAGGAAGTAGACGTCCGCCGGATCGACTACCCGCTTGATGAGGTCCGGGCCGCGGCGCAGGTGCAGGAAAATGCGGTCGAGGGTCATGGTGGGCCTATTCTGCCCCGTGCGCGGGCTGGAAACATGAGATGCGGATTTGCGGCATGGGATGCAGGTTTACGGCATGAGGTGCGGGTTTACGGCATGAGCTGCGGCGGGGTCCATCCGCGAACGGGGTAGGAAACTGGATAGAACCGGACAACGCCACCCTCGATGCTCATCGGCCGGTCCGGGTGACGCGGCCCGGAGCGGAGCGCCGGTTGTAGTCGGGCAGGGGACGGCCGGAGAGCAACCAGGCGCGCCGGGAAAGCTCCCACATCATGGACAGGCGCACTTCTCCTGTGGTGACGTCGCTCAGGTCGTCGCTGGGCTCGTCACCCAGAGCGTGGCTCTCGATGGGCCAGGAACGCCTCGCCCGCGCCCGCTCGCGCCGTTCGGTTTCCTCTGGGGTCATCGGGTTATTCTACCAGCCGCGGGGCAGGAACCTGGCCGGCTGAGCCAACTGGTAGCCCGATCCGGTAAAGCAAGAACACCCGCACCAAGGACCGCGGGAGGGTCATCGTTCGACGCCACCTCTCCACGGCTGTTGGCCGCTACCTCAGGTCAGGAGCACAACCGTAGCCCCCGAGTGCGTGTGCTACGCTCTCCACAGCCGCAGCACAACCTGGGAGAGGTGCATGAAAACGATGTCCATCCGCGAAATGCGCAGTGAGCTGGGTAGGCTGGGCGAGGTACTGGAGGACGAGGGTGAGGTGGTCATCACCCGTCATGGCCGACCCATCGCCCGGGTGGTGCCGTTGGCCGGGCCGCGCCGGCGGCCGCGCCACGACGAGTTGAGGGCTTCCATGCCCCGGCTGGAGCGGGGCAGCGAAAGGGTGGTGCGCGCCGACCGGGATGCCCGGTGAGCCGCGTCTACGTCGATACCTCGGCCCTGGCCAAGTGGTACCTGAACGAGCCCCGATCCTCGGACTTCGCCGATTGGATCGTCGAGCAGGCCGAGCCGTGGATCAGCTCCCTGACATCAGTCGAGATGCGTTGCCTTCTCGCCCGACGTCGTCGCACGGGAGAGATCGACCGCGAGATCGAGATCCGCGTCTTCTCTACCTTCGAGGAAGACGTCGCCAACGGCCACCTTTTCCTCCACCCGGTCGACGACGAGGCACTGCTGGCGGCGCTGGCGTTGATCGAACGCCTGGAATCCGTGCCGCTACGCACCCTGGACGCTCTGCACCTCGCCCTCGCCCGGCAGCTTGCCGTGCCCCGGTTGGCGACCGCGGACCGGACGATGGCTGAAGCCGCTTCAGAGCTCGACCTGGACATCACCCGTTTCTACGACTGAACCGCTGGCGTTTCCGACGCCCATCAGCCGGTCCGGATGGGCTGTCCAGCAGAACCACTGGATTGTAGGCGCTCACCCCTCCCCGAACGCCGCCTCCAGCCGATCCAGCTCGTGGCGAGAAACGGGGAGGATGCGGTTGACGGGCGGGGCGAGCTTCAGCTCCCAGTCGTCGCTGTCGTCCCGGAGGCGGAGTTCGTGGAAGAACAACTAACCTCCCTTCTTGGGCGGGCCGGGGAAGAAGGCGTTGGTCCGTTGGACGTAGTCGCGGTATCCGGGCTTCGAGTCGATGAGGTTCTCCTCGAGCAGCCCGACGCCCGAGAACTTCCATAGCAGCATCGACATGACCGCCGGGGCGTAGACCGTCCACCAGCCACCGGCGGCGACCGCGACCAGCCAGAGGCCCCACCAGACCAGGAAGTCGCCGAAGTAGTTCGGGTGGCGGGTGTAGCGCCAGAGGCCGGAGGAGAGCACCGCGCCGGCGTCCGAGCACCGGGGTTTCGAACACCGCGCCTTGAAGCGGGCGAGTTGGAAGTCGCCCACCGTCTCGAAGACAAGGCCGGCCGTCCACACCAGGAGCCCAAGGGCGTCGAGCCAGCCCAGGGGCTCTTCCGGGGCGCGCTGGGCGGCGAGGAGAGGCGCGCCGACCACCCAGATGAGGACCCCTTGGAGCAGGAAGACGGTGACCAAGCTCCGCCGGGCGAAGGTCTCCGGGTGGCGCGCGCGCATCGCCGCGTAGCGCCGGTCCTCCGGCTCACCGTGGTTGCGCCAGGCGAGATAGGCTGACAGCCGGAGCCCCCAGACCGTGACCATGGTCAGCACCAACACCTGGCGCGGTCCGGTGTCGCCGACGGCGAGGGCCCAGGCCCAGGCCCAGGCGAGGACGACGAAGCCGAGCCCCCAGAAGGCATCGACGATGGAGACGTCTCGAAGCCACACGCTCGCCGCCCAGATCGGCACCACGTAGACCAGCACCACCGCCAACCCGAAACCGAGCAGCTCGGCGGTCGAGTCGAGGCCTGCCAGCGCCCAGCTCACCCGGCGTCTCCCACGGCTACCGGTGCCGGCGAGGGACTGCGCAAGCGACCCGCTCTCCAGTTTCGTTTCACGGTAACCGAGAGGTTATCCGGTCAGCCGGCCCCCCCGGTAGGGGTGGGGTTGGCGACACCAGCGGCCCGGGGGACGAGCCCCGGTCTTCAGGGCGTGTAGGTCAGCGAGTTGCACTTCTCGAGGAACGCAGCGATCTTCTCCCAGGTGACCTCTCCGCCCGTGAAGTACGGAAACTTGATGATCGGCTGGTCTTGCAGGAAGCCGTGGATGTTGGCCGCCTCGGGAGGCTGCCCCGCTGGCGCCTGGGCGCCGATCCACTCGGGCATCAGCTCGATCAGTAGCGGCCGGGTGTCGTCGTTCTCCCAGAGCTCACGGAAGAAGCTGTACTCGTCAAACGTGTAGTGGAGTCGCCGGGTGGATGTGAAGTCGATCGCCTGGCTGAGCCGGATGTCCCTCGACGAAGCCGCCAGGGCGACTGTGAAGGCTCCGCTCTCGGCGACCCAGTCCTGCTGCCGGGGGTCGTAGAAGGCGAAATCTCTGTCGGTGAGGGTGAAGCTCACCGCTTTGCTCTCGCCCGGCTCCAACGACACTTTGGCGAAACCCTTGAGCTCGCGGACCGGACGCTCGAGGCTGCTCTCCGGATCCGACACGTAGAGCTGCACCACCTCCTGGCCCGCCACCTCGCCCACGTTCTGGATCGTGGCGGAGACGGTCAGCTCCTCCTTGTCGGTGACGGCCGGGGACGACAGCTTCATGTCGCGGTACTCGAAGGTCGTGTAGGAGAGACCGTGGCCAAAGGGGAACAGCGGCTCAATCTTCCGCTCGTCGTAGTAGCGGTAGCCGACGAAGATCCGCTCGCCGTAAATCACGTTGCCGCTCTCGCCCGGGAAATTCAGGAAAGCCGGCGTGTCCTCGAGCCGCCTGGGGAAGGTCTCGGCCAGCTTGCCCGACGGGTTGACCCGGCCGAAGAGCACATCGGCCGTGGCACCGGCACCCGCCTGGCCGCCGAGCCAGCTCTCCACCACCGCGGGAACCTCTGAGAGCCAGGGCATGGCGACAGCGCTGCCGTTGGTCAGGACGACCACGGTGTTCTCCTGGACGCCCGCCACCGCCGAGATCAGATTCTGGTGCGACGGCGGTATGTCGATGTGGGTCCGGTCCACGCCCTCGGACTCGTAGTGCTGGGGCAGGCCGGCGAAGACGAGAGCGACGTCGGAGGCGGCGGCCAGGTCGCGAGCCTCGTCGATCCGGGAGAGATCTGTGTCATCGCCCAGGTCGTATCCTTGAGCGTAGGCGATACGGAAGTCGGCGCCGTGCTCGGCCTCGGCCACGTCCAGGAACTTGTCCAGGCGGCCCGGCTTGACCTCGGAGCTGCCGTTGCCCTGAAATCTCGGGTTGGCCCCGAACTCGCCGATGACGGCGACTTTCTGATATTTCGAGGTCGATAGCGGCAGGACCCCGCCGTCGTTCTTGAGCAGAGTGATCCCCTCCGACGACACCCGCCGAGCCAGTGTGTGATGTGCGTCAAGGTTCTGATCCGCTGCCCCCTCGGCCCGGGCGTCGGCCATCAGGACGATACGCAGGATCTCCCGCACCAACTCGTCGAGCCGCGCTTCATCCACCTCGCCGCGGTTGACGGCTTCGACGACCATCTGGTCGGTCAGGTAGGGGGCCTTGCCAGGCATCTCGAGGTGAAGGCCCGCCTTGATGCCCTCGACCCGGTCGATCACCGCCTCCCAATCGGAGACCACGATGCCTTCAAAGCCCCACTCCTCCTGGAGCTTCTCCGTCAGCATCATCGGCGATTGCGTGCCGTAGACGCCCTGCACCCGGTTGTAGCAGGCCATCACCGTCCACGGCTGGGCCTTCCGGACGGCGATCTCGAACGGTGTCATGTAGATCTCGTTCAGCGTTCGGTCATCGACGTCCGAGTTCACGTACATGCGTCGGGTTTCGACGTTGTTGGCCACGTAGTGCTTGAGCGAGGTGCCCACCCCTTGGCTCTGCACCCCCTCGATGTAGGCGGCGGCAAGCTCGCCGGCGAGAAAGGGGTCTTCGCTGAAGTACTCGAAGTTCCGACCCCCCAGAGGCGACCTTTTGATGTTGACTCCGGGGCCCAGAAGCACGTTGACTCCCAACGCCTGGGCCTCGCGGCCGAGCGCCCGGCCCACTTCCTCGATCAGCGCCCTGTCCCAGGTCGCCGACAGACTGGAGGCGGTCGGGAAACAGGTCGCCGGCGCCTGGTCGCCGTAGCCCCAGGTGTCGGTGGTGGGCGCCCTGCGCAGCCCGTGGGGGCCGTCGGAAAGCCAGATGGAGGGGATCCCGAGCCGCTCGATGGGCTTGGTGCTCCAAGGGTCCCGGCCGGAAGTCAGCGAGGCCTTCTCCTCCAGAGTCAACTGCGAGACCAGCCGATCGACCCGTTCCATCAGGGCAGCCTGACTTTCGGGCGGCTGCGCCTGCAGGCCGGCGCTGGCCAGAAGCAGGCAGGTGAGGAGGAGTGCGGGCAGGGAACGACTGGCTCTCATCGGCGACGCCTTTCTCGGATCCGGGCAGGGGGTAGGGAACTGCTTTTCCGCTTTCGACACTAGCAGCGGCGAGCGCGATGCTGGGCATCGTGTCTCGCGCTCGGTTCGGCCGTGATGCGATGCGACCCCGTGTAGACTCCCTCACCACCACCCCGAAAAGGAGGCAGCATGGGCAGCAGAGGATCGCGATCTGGGCGACGTGAGGGCAGAGAGTGGGTCGTTGGGATGAACGGGCTCGGGGCCGGGCTTTTGTCGCTGCTCCTGGTGGCGTGTGGCCACGTCCCGGGGGCCGGCCCGGAGCCGGTGCCGACGCCGCGCCCGGGCATCGCCGGGGCAGGTGGTGGCGGCGGCGCCCTCGGGGGGGCGGACTGCGCGGACGGCTCGTCGGCCGATGTCGTGGTGGTCGGGGCGGGACTGGCCGGGCTGGCCGCGGGGCGGGAGCTGGAGCGGCTGGGGCATTCGGTGCTGATCCTGGAGGCGACGGAGCGGGTCGGGGGGAGGGCGTTCGTCGGGGAGGTTCCGGTCGGGCCCGGGGCGGCGTCCACGGTGGCCATCGATTACGGCGGCGCGTGGATTCACGGGGTGCCGACGAATCCTTTGACGCCGGTGGTGGACGGGATGGGGTTCGAGCGGGTGCGCTCGGAGCTGGACGTGCCGTTCTACGTCGACGGACGGATGGCCAGCGACGAGGAGTGGGAGCTTTTCGGCGAGGCCTGGGAGGCGTACGAAGAGGCGTTGTCCGCCGCCGCCCAACGGATCGGCTGGGAACGGGACCTGGCGGAGCAGGTCTGCGCCCGGGGACACCGGGTGGCGGACGGGTCGGCCTCGGCGGAGTCGGTCTGCGCCTGGTCGCTGACGGTGACGGCGGACGGGGCCGGCCTCTGCCAGGAGCTTCGCCGCGTGGCCGCGGGGAGTCTCGACCCGGAGACCTTCTGCGACCACGCCGGCTCCCGGCTCCGGCGCACCCCCGACGTGGCCGGCGACTACGTGCCCGACGACCCGGCCTTCGATTCCGTGCGCCCCCTGGTGGTGGCCACGGCGGGCCCCTTCGAGACCGCGGCGGAGCTGGACGAGAGCTCGGCGCTGGACGCCGAGGGGTTCCTGGCCGGCGAGGACGACCTCGTGGTGGGCGGCATGGGGACGGTGGTCCAGGAGTACGGGGAGGGCCTGCCGATCTGCCTGGGCTCCCCGGTGGAGCGGATGCAGTACGACGCCACGGGGGTGACCGTCCACGCCGCCGGCCGCCGGCACTCGGCGCGGTGGGTGGTGGTCACCGTTCCCCTGGGCGTGCTGCGGGCCGGCGCCATCGCCTTCGACCCGCCGCTGCCGGAGCGCAAGCTGGAGGCCATCGACGCGCTGCGCATGGGGCACATGCAGAAGGTGATCCTCCCCTTCCGGGAGGACCTGTTCGGGGATCTGCCGGAGAGCCCCTGGGTGCTGGCCCAGACCGCCGTGGGGCCCGCGGAGCGGGAGCTCGCCGTCCGCGAGGGCCTCGACGTCGAGAGCCTGGAGCGCCGGGTGGTCGCCTTCGTGCTCCGGCCCGCGGGCGCCCCCGTCGCCATCGCCTTCTTCGGCGGCGAGTGGGCGCGCGGCTTCGAGGGGATGTGCGAGGGCATCGAGACCACCTCCGGCCCGCGCAGCCCCAGCGGCTGCGACGACCTGGCCATCGACGTAGCGGTGGGCGCCCTGGAGGAGATCTACGGCGCCGAGGCCGTCGCCGAGGCCCTCCTCGCCGACGCGGTCCACGTCACGCGCTGGAGCTTGGAGCCCTTCACCCGCGGCGCGTACTCGGTTCCCTTTCCCGGCGGCTGGGACCAGCGGGCCGTCCTCGCCGAGCCGGTGGCCGCCGCAGGGGTAGAGGAGCACGAGGGCGACGACGGGCCGCTGCGCTTGTTCTTCGCCGGGGAGGCCGCCTCCCGGACGATCTACAACGGCTCCTACGCCGGGGCCTGGGAGACCGGTCTCGCGGCGGCGCGGGAGGTTCACTGGGAGTCGCTGACGGTGGAGCCGTAGCCGGCGCCTCCGGGCGGGCGTGGACCGATGGTAGCCTGACGCCAGGCTCAGCCTCTTCCCAGGCTAATCCCCAATCTCCAACCCTCGACCTTCGACCCCCGACAAGGAGACGCGATGCGCCGTCCTGCCCTCCGATTCGCCCTCATCATTCTTTTCTGCGTGGGGGCCACCGCGGTGGGCGCCACCGCGGCCCACGCCGCCGATCAGCAGCCGGCGACCGGCTGGCAGTCGCCGGCCGAAGACATCCTGGAGGTGCTGCACGCACCCCAGCTCCCCCGCTCGTGGGTTGCGCCCGGTGAAGGGCACCTGCTCCTCGTCGATCCGGTGCTCTACCCGCCCCTGGCGGAGTTCGCGGCACCCATGCACAAGCTGGCCGGCATCCGGGTGAACCCGGAGCTCAACGCCGTCCACGGCCGCCACGGCGGCACCTCACCGCGGCTGGTGCGGGTGGACGACGGCGAGACCACCCCCCTCGACCTGCCGGCGGGCTCCGAGGTCCACGACGTGGAGTGGACCGCCGACGGCGGCCGGTTCGCGCTGACCGTGGCGCACGGGGACCACCTGGGGCTGTGGGTCGGGTCGGTGGACGGGAAGGTGGCCAAGATCGACGGCGTCGCCCTCAACCCGCTGCTCGGCGACGCGGTGCACTGGCTGCCCGACCAGGAGCGACTCCTGATCCGCCGCGTCCCCGCCGACCGCGGGCCGGCGCCCGAGGCGCCCGCCATCCCCGCCGGCCCGATGATCGCCGAGGGCGAGGGAGCGACGGCACGCTCGACCTACGAGGCCCGGAACCTGCTGGAGACGGCCCACGACGAGGCCCTTTTCGAGTACTACACCAGTGCCGAGCTGGCCGTGGTCGATCCCCGGCAGGGCGAGCCCCAGGGCGGCGGGATCAAGACGCTGGGGGAGGCCGCGCCCTACCGCGCCGCGGAGCTCTCCCCCGACGGCAGGTACCTGCTCGTCGAGCGCCTGGTGGAGCCCTGGTCCCACGAGGTGGCCTGGTGGCGGTTCGCCCACGAGGTGGAGGTGTGGGACGCGGCCGGCGAGAAGGTGGCGACGGTGGCCTCCCTCCCCCTGGCCGACGAGGTGCCGATCCACGGCCAGCCGGAGGGGCCGCGCGCCGTCTCCTGGCGCGCCACCGCCCCCCACGAGATCTACTGGGTGGAGGCGCTGGACGGCGGCGACCCGGTGGCGGAGGTTCCCCACCGCGACCGACTGATGCGCCTCGCGGCGCCGTTCTCCGGCGACGCGGAGGAGGTCTTGCGCGCCGAGCACCGCATCCTGCCTTGGAACATGGCCTGGGGCGCCGAAGGCGGCACCCTCATGCTCACCGAGCGCGAGCGCATGCGCCGCTGGCGCTACGTCTGGCTCCTGGACGTCGACGAGGGTACGGCCGAGCCGTGGTTCGACCTCAACGAGAGGGACCGCTACGGCGATCCCGGGGCGCCGCTGATGCGGCCCCTGGCCAACGGCCGGAGGGTCATGCAGCAGCGGGGTGACGCGGTGTACTTCCGCGGCAGCGGCGCCACCGACCAGGGCGACCGGCCGTTTTTGGACCTTCGCCAGCTCGGCAGTTCCAAGACCGAGCGCCTGTTCCGCTCCCCGGCCGACCGCTACGAGGTCCCCATCGCCGTCATGGACGCCGACCACCTGGTGATCCGTTCCGAGTCCCCGACCGACGTCCCGAACTACTACGTCGCCACCCTCGGTGAGCCCGTTCAGGAGGACGGGGAGGCGACCCTGGCCGTCAGCCGCCGGCCCATCACCCGCTTCGAAGACCCGACGCCGCAACTTCGCCAGATCAAAAAGGAGATCGTGCGCTACGAGCGGGAGGACGGGGTGCCCTTGAGCTTCAACCTCCACCTGCCTCCCGGCTACGAGGAGGGAACAGCTCTCCCGACGGTGGTCTACGCCTACCCGCTGGAGTACTCCGGCGCCGCCACGGCGGGCCAGGTCCGGGGCTCCGAGCAGCGCTTCAGCCGCTTCTGGGGGCCCACCCACATGTACTTCCTGCTGCGCGGCTACGCCGTCCTCGACCAGACCGCCATGCCGATGATCGGCGATCCCGAGACGGTCTACGACACCTTCGTGCCCCAGCTCGTCGCCGACGCCGAGGCCGCGGTCGAAAAGGCCGTCGAGATGGGCATCGCCGACCCGCAGCGCATCGGCGTCATCGGCCACAGCCACGGCGGCCTGATGGTGGCGAACCTGCTGGCCCACACGGACCTCTTCCGGGCCGGCATCGCCCGCAGCGGCTCCTACAACAAGACGAACCAGCCCTTCGGCTTCCAGTCCGAGCGCCGGTCGCTGTTCGAGGCCCGGGACGCCTACGTCGAGCTCTCGCCCACCTTCTTCGCCGACCAGGTGAAGGAGCCGGTCCTGGTCATCCACGGGGACGACGACTCCAACCCGGGCACCCTGACCTACCAGTCCGAGGTCTTCTTCGAGGCGGTGCGCGGATCGGGAGGCACGGCCCGACTGGTGCTACTCCCCTTCGAGGACCACGGCTACCGCGCGCGGGAGTCCGTCGAGCACGTGCTCTGGGAGCAACTGCGCTGGTTCGATGAGCACGTCAAGGGCGTGACGAAGTAGCGACCCCAGCGGTGCGGCCGTGCCGCCGACGAGGACCTGGACTTGGGCGACCCTTTTTACTGCGGGTAGCTCTCCCCCACCTCCGTGGCGATCAGTTGCGCCAGGGGGTCCAGCCCGAACGGTTCGAGGGGCCGTCCGTTGACGAAGAAGCCGGGCGTCTTCTGCACCCCCAGGGCCTGGGCGTCTGCCAGGTCCTGCTCGATGATCGCCGTGATCTCAGGGTTGTAGAGGTCGCCCCGCAACCGTTCGACGTCGAGCCCGACCTGCGGCAGCAGCGGCCACAGCCGGTCGACGTACACCCGGTGGTGCTGTGTCCACATTCGCTGTGTGCGGTACAACAGGTCCAGCGTCTCCCAGAAGCGCCCTTGCAGGCGCGCCGCCTCCAGCACCCGCACGACGTCGGCGGAGCCCTCGTGGAAGGGAGCCCAGCGCACCACCAGCCGCAACTGGCCCTCGTACTGGTCGAGGAAGTGCTTGACGAAGGGGGAGAACGACGCGCAGGTCTCGCAGGCCGGGTCGGTGAACTCGACGAGGTAGACGCGGGCGTCCTCGGCGCCCGTGACCGGCGAATGGGGCCGCACGAACAGCTCCGCCTGCTCCTGGGCCATGAAGCCGAGGCGCTCGGCCCGCTGATCCCGGTGCCACCAGGAGGCCAGGGCGAAGGCGAGAACGAGGGAGATCAAGGTGGCGGCAAACAGGGTGCGTTTCACGGGCGAGTCCTCCGATGGACGGCGAGCAAGAGGCCGGTCAGGGTGGTGAAGGCGAGCAGGGAGAGCATGGGGATGGAGAGCACGCCGAAGAGCTCGATGTACTCCTCGGTGCACGAGACGCCCCGGGCGCAGGGCTGTAGGCTTTCCGGCACGATGCCGGCGTAGACCAGGTTGTGGTAGACGGCCACCAGCCAGCCGAGCACCGCCAGGGGCAAACCATAGCGCACGACCCTGCGATCCATGGGGAACAGACCCACCGCCAGGACCACCACCAGCGGGAAGAGGAAGATGCGCTGGTACCAGCACAGGACACACGGGGCGAAGCCCATGACATGGCTGAAGAACAGGCTGCCGGCGGTGGCGACGGCGGCCACCAGCCAGGCCGAGAAAAGGAGCCCCCAGCCACGGTCGCCCCCCTCGGGTGCGTCGGCGGCTGCCGCCCGTCGGCGCTCGGCGGGCCCGGAGCGGTTCATGGCGACGGCCCCAGCGGACGCAGCATTGGAGGACGCAGCATTGGAGGACTCAGTATTGGAGGACGCAGTATTGGAGGGCACAGCATCGGTGGAAGTTTATAGCACCCCCGGGGGGGCTTCTTGGCGGCCCGGGCGGTGTTGACTGCCCGGGCCTGCGAATCCCCCCGCCACGCCATGATCTCTCCCTTGTGACCCACCAGCCAAGCTCCCCTCCGACCCCGCCTGAAGGGGACCTGGTGGGGGCCCTGCTCACCAGCCTGGCGGAGGCCTTCGACATGGACCACGACGTCGCGGGCCGGACGCTGGGGGAGCGGATCGAGGCGCGACTGCGGCGGCTCCAGCGCCGATCGACGCCCAACTGGGGCTCTTCGGGCGATCCGGCGGAGGTGGCGAGGGAAGAGAGCCGCTACCTGCGCTTCCTCTACCATCCCCACCTGTTTCCCGGCATGGAGCCGGAGCTGCGCCTGGCCCACGAGCTGCAGTTCGATCTCCTGCCGAGGGCGCTGCCCGACGGCTTCCCCCTCATGGTCTCCGCCGTCCTGGAGTCCTACTGCCACCTGTCCGGCGACCTGCTGGGCTGGCGGCGGACCGCCTCCGGCGACGGCCAGCTCTGGGTGGTGGACGTCTCGGGCCACGGGGTGCGCTCCGGCCTGGCCTCGGCGGTGATCAAGATCCTGCTCGATGAGGCGCCGAGGCAACTGGGGCCGGCAAAACTGCTGAGCTGGCTGGACCGGGCGTTCCGGGCCTGCCGCAATCCCGGAGACCGGCACTCCCTGTACGCCACCGGCATCGTCCTGGAGGTCGACGCCAGCGGAGCCGGCAGCTACGCCAGCGCCGGCCATCAGCCGGCGCTGGCGCGCTCGGCCGACGGCACGGTCTCGGCTCTCCCGTCAACGGGACCGCCCCTGGCCCTCCTGCCCGACGTGACCTTTTCTCAAGAGGCCGTGCGCCTGGCCCCGCAGGACGCCCTGCTCCTCTACACCGACGGCGTGGTGGAGACCGAGAGCGTTGACGGCGAGCCCTTCGGCAATGAACGGCTCGAGGTCCTGCTGCGCGACCAGGGCCGCCGCCTGACGGAGCTCACCCGGGCCGTCCACCGGGCGGTCGTCGAGCACAACGAAGACCGCCAGCTCGACGATGACCTGACGTTCGTCGCCGTCCGGCCCTCCGCTGGCCCGCAGAGGGACGCCCGGGCCGGCACACCGGGCCCGACCCTTCAAAATCCGGGCGCTTGACGCCAGCGGCTTCGAGGCGAGCACCGAAGGCCGCAGGGGTCGGCGTCAGTCGTTGGCGTGGGCCAGAGCGTGACCGCCGTCAGCTCGAGGGCGTCTGGGACCGCGGCGACGAGGTGTCCACCGAGAACCACCGCGTCACCCTGCAGCGCTACCGCTCGTTCTTCGAGCGCCTGCTGACCATCTGACCGCCCCAATAGCGCCCCGGGCGGTGCAGACTGCCCGGGTCGCCGACTTCCCCCGGCCCGGGGTCAACCTGGCGGAAGCGGGGTTTATACTGTCCGGCAACCGAGGCACAGAATTGACCAAGACACCATCCCGGCCGGAAGAGGCTTCGCGTCAGATGCTGAATGAATATCTTTTCTGGGAGTTTGGATGCGACCGCCATGAACCGGTGCCGCCAATTTCCAGCACCTCTCCGTTTTCTCTCGACGAGATCGGGGTGATCAGCCGGGTGGTTCCGGCGGTTACCGTGTTCCGCTTCGAGGCTGACAGGTCATTCTTTGCCGTCGCCGGCCCCAGGCTCAGCTACTTCCCGGTCGCCAACATGAGCCTTGAAGATCTCGGAGATCAGTTTGCTGGCTCCGAGTGGATCGGCGAACGCGACCCTGTGGATAGCAACACGTCCGTCATCGGCGATCCTCGCCTCCCCCCAGCCATAGAACGACGTGAAGCTCTACAGGCCCTGGCTTCGGACCAACTCGGTACCGGCGCGGTCGTCCGAGAGGGGCTGTTCCTCCGAAAGAGCGGTGATCTGATCGCGCTGGCCGAGCTCGGATCCCGTTCCATGGTGGTAAGTACGGTACTGCCCAATCTCCCTGTGCGCTTTCCCGGCGCTTCCGCTACGCGCCGCCTCTCCGCGGCTGTCGGGCGTTACCTGAGGTCAGAGACACCGCTGGAACCGAGTTCGTCGACCAATTGAGTGGCAGCGGGTGCAGGCCCCCTCAACCAACTGCGCCACGACGCCTCCTTTCTCTGAAAGGTCACCGCGGGATGCTTCAGAGCCGCCGTCCCCTTCCGCTGCCTCTCCTGAGGAAGGCGGCGGGCGGCATGCTAGGTTGGGCGGGTCCACCCAACCGATCCAGGAGTCCCCGCCATGCGCCGAGCCATCGTTCTCACCTGCCTGTTCCTTCTCCTCGCCGCCGTGCCGTCCCTCGCCGAGGAGACGCGGATCACCGTCCACGTGCTGAGCCATGACGCCAAGATGATCGGCAGCTCCATGGGCGGCGCTCGGGTGACGATCCGGGCGGTCGATACCGGCGAGCTGTTGGCCGAGGGGGTGACCCGCGGCACCACGGGTGACACCGGCAAGCTGGTCGTCGAGCCGGCGCGCCGCGGGGTGCCGGTATCGACGCCCGAGGCCGGGAGCTTCGAGGCTACGCTGGATCTCGAGGCGCCGACCCGGGTGGAGGTCGGCGCCTACGGGCCGCTGGCCCAGCTCCAGTCGGCGGTGTCCGCCAGCCGCACGCTGTGGCTGCTGCCGGGCAAGCACCTGGACGTCGGCGACGGCGTGCTGCTGGAGCTGTCCGGTTTCGCCGTCGACGTCCTCGCCCCGCCCGCCCACACCCGCCAGCCGCGAGAGGAGGTCGAGGTTCGCGCCAACCTCGTCATGCTGTGAGGGTGTCCCACAGAGCCCGGCGGGCTCTGGAACGCGGATGAATACGAGATCGAGCTGGTGGTGCGCCGCGGCGGCGCGACGGTGACCCGCCTGCCCATGACCTTCACCGGCACCACCAGCCAGTACGCGGCCACCTGGCTCCCCGAGGAGGCCGGCGCCTACCTCCTGGAGGTGTGGGCCTACCACCCGGCGTCGGGCAACACCGGCATCGACCGCACCAGCGTGATCGTCACGGAGTGACGCCGCAAGCGCCGGCGGACCTCGACGCCGGGGACAGGTCCCCCCAATCGACGTGGCCGCTACGCGAGCACCGAGGGACGGCGCCGGGATCTCTCCTCGCCGACCTTCCCGGCCCTGCTCGACCCTCTCCCGTCAACCCAGGTAGAGCGCCTCCAGCTCCGCCCAGTGGCGGCGGAAGTAGAGGCCGACCAGGTGAGCGCCGGTGAAGAGGGCGTAGCCGACCGCCACGTGGCCCAGGACGATCCCCAGCAGCGGCAGGAAACCGAGCAGCATCGGCATCATGACGCGGAGGAAGAGCAGTGCGGCGAGGATGGGCACGGTGGCGGCGATCTCCTGGGGAGCCACCAGCAGCGCCCGGAGGTGGAGGACCCAAGGAACACCTATCCCCCGGCACCCCGAAAGGCATAGCTCAGGGCGTCCGTCAGGCCGTAGCCCTCCTCGGCGCACTCCCCGCAGAGAAGCTTGCCGCAGCCGTCGCAGCGGTACACCGCAGCCACGCCAGGATGATTGGCGCAGAACTTTGATTCCATGATGATGGGCTGATTCTAGAACAGGCTTCTCACACCTGTCCCCCGGTGACCTCCTCTCCCCCGGTGACCTTGGCTCGCCGCCCTTGGAGCGCCCACCCCACGCCGCCCAGGACCAGCAGCGAGGCGATGACCAGGCGCTGCGTCACCTCCTCGGCGAGCAGCACGACGCCACCCAAAGCGGCCAGGACAGGCACTGAGAGCTGGACGGTGGCGGCGGTGGTCGCCGTCAGGTGGGCCAGGGCCGCGTACCAGACGGCGTAGGCGACGCCGGAGGTCAGGGCGCCGGAGACGGTGGCCAGGACCACCCCCTCCCAGGTCAAGAACACCCTCGGCGTCGCCAGCGCCAGCGCCACGGCGGTGACGGCGAAGGCGAGGGGCGCGGCGCGCAGGAAGTTGCCGGCGGTGGTGGCCAACGGGTCGCGGCTGCCACGGCCGATCAGCGAGTAGACCCCCCAGGCGACGCCCGCCGTCACCATCAGCCCGGACCCCAGCGGCGACGGCGCCGCCAGGCCCGGCGCCACCAGGTAGGCCAGCCCGCCCAGGGCCACCACCAGCCCGGCCCACTCGGCCGGATGGGGCCTCTCCCCCTGGTAGAGGCCGACGCCGATCATCGTCACCTGCACGGCGCCGAACAGGATCAACGCCCCGGTGCCGGCGCTCAAGCTGACGTAGGACAGCGAGAAAGGGACGGCGTAAAGGAAGAGGGCCGCCGCCGAGCGCCAGTCGCCGGCCGGGCGGCGGTGACCACCGCGGTCGCGCAGGCTCACCAGGAGCCACAGGGCGGCGGCCCCGGTGGCCAGGCGCAGGCTGGCGAAGCTGGTGGGGTCGATGGCACCGCCCGCCAGCGCCCACCGGTTGAGGATCGAGTTGGCGGCGAAGGCGACGAGGGCGGTGAGGGTGAGGAGAGCGGTGCGCACGGGTGGATTGCAGCTTAACCCGAGGCAGCATCACCATCCGACGCCCGAGCCTTCAGGGCCGACCCGGCCACGAAGACCGCACCGCCGTGAGCCGCGCATTACCGGTCACGGTGGTAGATTGAACCAAAGGGTCAACTTAAACGCTTCAACGCTTCTCCACGGGGGGCGGTGGACAGCTCGGTCGTGGAGTCGCCAAAGGAGGGCGCCATGCGACTTCGAGGCAACCATGGGACAGAGCCGGGCTCCGGCCACTTCGACGGCCAGGGGTTCCGCGATCACATCCGCGCCGAGTGGGACTCGGTGGCCGACGACTGGGGCCGGGAGGGGTGGGAGTCCCGGGTGGAGGAGGCGGCGGCGCGGGTCAGCCGCCAGCTCCTGGACATGGCCCGGGTCGGCCCGGGGGACCGGGTCCTGGATCTGGGCACCGGGGTGGGCGAGCCGGCCGGGGGCGCGGCGCGCCGGGTGGGCCGGGACGGCCGGGTCCTCGGCATCGACCTGTCACCCCGGATGGTGGCCGCCGGCACCCGGCGCATGGAACGCCTCGGCCTGGCCGGCGTCGTCGAGCTGCGCGAGGGCGACGCCGGCGACCCGGACGTGCCGGCCAAGAGCTTCGACG
>Ga0102947_1000161_pt1 | contig 23783 bp, 34 predicted proteins | sample SalPon2A_A_D2_MG_FD_78210 | JGI IMG/M metagenome (GOLD analysis project Ga0102947, IMG submission 78210) | Soil microbial communities from South San Francisco under conditions of wetland restoration - Salt Pond MetaG R2A_A_D2_MG | ecosystem: Environmental > Terrestrial > Soil > Wetlands | place... | reverse complement strand
TCAGTCACCTTCAATATTTGCTGAAGAAAGTGTAACTGTATCTGGAAATGTAGAAAATAAAGAGCAAAGATCAGTTGATTTTACATCTGCAGTTTATGATAATCCTGAAAAAACTTCCCATGAAACTTATCATATAAAACCAGCTCAAAGATTTACAACTTATTATGAATTAATGATATTCATTATTCTTGTTCCTGGTATTTTGTTCCTCATTGCATTATTTTGGTTAAAGAGAAAACCAAAGATTCCAGATTCAACACCAGGTGCTGTTAAAATCTAAAATAGTATTAAGAAATTAAAATTGTTTGAATTAATCTAATCGATTAATTCAGTCCAACCTTTCACAAATACTGAGTTCTTGTAAAGTGGAACCGGTTGTCCAACAGTAAAGTCCATTGGTCTCATCCAAAAGATTGCTTTTGTTGGGCATACACCGATGCATGCGCCATCAGAAATACATCTTTCTGGGTAAAAGACAAATGCTTTACCTCTCTTCCAGCCTTCAACTGGTTTTACTCTAAGGACATCTGGACCAAGTGTTGTACAGATTTCTACACATAGTGCGCATCCGATACACATTTGTTCGCTGATGTCGGGAATAATTCCTACTGGCATTACAAAAATTTTTCAGCTTTTGATCTTTATATAATTTGCCTAGAAAAATGAGATTATAACACCGTTTCAAATTTTATAACGGCGTTTGAAATTTGATCGCTATCCTAAAATTATTTCAAAATTTCATATGATCTTTGATTTTCCTGACTACTGTCCATTAGATTAAGAATCAAGCTCGTTTCTGATAATCCAAGTTCGTAAAAACCTGCTTTCTTGATTCTAACAATATGCCTTCCAGTTGGCGAAAGTACATACTCCTTACTTTCATTTTTTCTGGTTAATCCTGTGATAACAATTATTGATTTTGAATATTTGGCTACTGATGATAACAACATTATGGTTGCATTGATAAATCTAACATATTCTAACTCATCGAACATGTTGTAAAGTCCATTTAAAGAATCTAATATTATCAGACTTTTTTTATTTTCAATTTTTTTTATGATTTGTTTTATGTCATTAATTAATCTTGATTTAGTGGCAACAAAAAATTCCAGTTTGTCGTTTTTTTTAATTATTCCAGAAGCAACATAACCACTGTAAAGCAAATCACAATCCAAGAAAAAGACTGGAAGAGCCATTGATTCTACTAATTTATGTAAAAATTCAGTTTTAACAAAAGGATTGGTTGATAAAACAAAATTAGGATTTCTTTCTAAAAATTCATTTTGTATTTGAGAAATATTTTGATTAAAAACTTGGTCATGATTTTTATCCAACACTCATTTAGTCATTTACAGATATAATAATGAATTTCAGCTCTAATGACATATCTGAAGATTTCTCGACTGATAAAATCTATCTGAATAATGCCTCTGTTTCCATAATGCCCAAACAAAGTATTGAGGAGATGAAAGAGTTTTTGATTTCATATAACTCTGTAGGACCTGATTCTATTGAATCTGAATCTCTTGTAACAGAAAAACTAAGAAGTGTAAGAAAAATTATTTCCAAAATAGTTAATTGCCAACCTGATGAAATTATCTTAACTCAAAGTACCACTGATGGGATAAATATTGTATCCAACGGACTATCCTTTGATTCTGATTCTAATATTATTATTCGAGGATTATCTCATGAACATCACGCAAATCTTTATCCTTGGTTAAGACTAGGAAGTAAAACAGAAATCAAAAATTTGTCTATAGATAAAAATGGATTCTTTAATTTTAATGATTTTAATAAAATGGTTAATGATAAAACAAAACTAGTTTCACTTAGTCATGCATTATACAATACAGGATCGATTTTACCCATTGAACAAATTGGAAAAATTCTAGATAAAAAAATTCCTTTTTTTGTAGATAGTGCTCAAACTGTTGGGTGTATAGATAATGTCAATGTAAAAAATCTTAGGTGTAACTTTATGGCCTTTAACGGATCAAAATGGTTGTGTGGACCAATGGGAACAGGATTGTTTTATTGCGATCGAAAATCAAGTGAATTACTTGAACCAATATCTATTGGGGGAGAATCTGCAATGTTATATGAGGAATCAAAGCTAGCCTTCAAAGAATTACCTGAAAAATTTCAAACAGGATTCAGGAATTATGTTGGAATCGTCGGTTTAGAATCATCAGCTAAATATCTTTACAAATTTGGGATTGACAACATATACAAAAAAAACAAGTATCTATCAGATTTGCTTAGAGAAGAATTATCAAAAAATCCCAAAGTAACTCTTTTTGGCCCAACAGACTCAACTCAACGCACTAGTATTGTATCCTTTACATTTGAGAATCATGAACCTCAATCAGTAGTTGAAAAATTGGAAAAACAAGGAATAATTCTTGCAGTAAGAGAAATTTATGAAAAGAAAATCATTCGAGCTTCCCCACACTTTTTTAATACAGAGACTCAAATCCTTCAAGTAATTGATGCATTAAAGAAATTATAGATTTTCTTGTTCTTCGATGACCATCATAGTAAGAGTAGATTGGACTTTACCTATTTTCCGGATCTTATTTGTGATGATTGAACGCAATTTTTCAGCATTATCTGAAGATAATTTCAATACGATATCATAAACTCCGTAAACACCCTGTACTTCGTATTTGATATCCTCCTCTTGCAGAATTTGTTTGACTTCAGTAATTATTGTATTATCTGAACCTAAATCAGAATTCAATAAAACATATGCTGTTGGCATGTTGCAGATTTTCATATAGAGTATTTAACTTTTCATAGAATTCAAAAACTGATTAACCACTAATTGGATTCATTGATGTGAAGCAGTTAGATCTTACTCTAACAATTTCTGAAAAAATTCCTAGCTTTCCTGATTCTCCCACCCCACAATTTCTCAATTGGTCTAATATTGAAGATGATCAATATAATTTAGAATTGTTATTTTTAAGCTCTCATACCGGAACGCATATCGATGCACCTTATCATTTCAAAAAAAATGGAACAAAAATCCATCAAATCCCCCTCAATCGATTAATTGGAAATGCATTATTAATTAAAACTAGAAAAGGGAAAGATCAAGAAATTACAAAAAAAGATCTCCTTGATTTTGAACAAAAATATGGAAAAATAAAAAATTTTTCTTCAGTATTTTTCTTTACAGGATGGCAAAAAAACTTGAAAAAAAATAATTATTTTTTAAATAATCCAGGCCTATCCAGGTCAGCCACTAATTACTTGGTTTCAAAAAAAATCAATTTAGTAGGAATAGATTCTCCTAGCATAGATCGAGGAATAAATAATCAATTTTCATCTCATAAAATATTGGCAAAAAACAACATTTTGATTGTCGAAAATCTATCTAATTTAGAAAAAATTCCTAAATTTAATTTTGATTTTATTATTTTACCCCTTAAACTAAAAAATGCTTCTGGATCACCAGTCCGAGCAATTGCTAATTACTGAACAAAATGAAATCTATTTTTTTTGTAATTGGTTGATAGTTTTCCCACAATTGGAATCTTGTTTCCACAAAATTCACATTGATTTTTTTCATCAAGATGCCATGATTCAATATCAAAACTAAATCTCTTAATTACAATTTTTTTACATTCAGGACAATACGTGTGTTCCAAGGGATGGCCTGGGACATTTCCAATGTATGCATATTTCAATCCAATTTTCTTTGCTATCTCGTGATGTTTTTCTAATGTTTTCACTGGAGTAGAATCAAATTCCATCATTTTATAATCAGGATGGAAACGTAAAAAATGAATAGGCATCTCTGGGCCAAATTCATCATAAACAAACTTACATAATTTTTCTGCATACTCTAAACTGTCGCCAACTTCTGGAACAATCAAATCTGTAATCTCTACATGAATTTTTGTTTTGTCTCGAATTTCTAACAGTGTATCAAAAACTGGTTTAGGATCAGGAACTCCAATGTATTTTCTGGTAAATTCTGGTTCAGCACTACCTTTGAAATCCACAGTTATTGAATCTAAAAATTCTCCCATCATTTTTACAGATTCTGGAGTATCATAACCATTTGAAACAAAAATGTTGTATAGATCTTTTTGGTGTGCAATTACACCGCAATCTCTAGCAAACTCTATGAAAATTGATGGCTCATTGTAAGTATAAGCAATTCCGTCTGCTCCATTATCTAATGCAGTTTGTACAACCTGTTCGGGAGTCATATCAACTCCCTCAATTTTCCTTCGTTGACTGATATCATAATTTTGGCAGTATTTGCAAAGCCAATTACAGCCAGTTGTGGCAATTGAATATACTTTTGAGCCTGGATGATAATGTGTTACTGGTTTTTTTTCAATTGGATCAACATGACCTGCAATTACTTTACCGTACACAAACAAATCTAATTTTCCATGATTATTTCCACGGATTCCACACAAACCAATTTGGCCTTCAGCCATCTCACAATATCTTGCACATGCAGTACATCTCACTTTGTTATTAGGTAATTTTTCATAAAGAATAGCTTCCTTGCCCATTTAACATTATACTATCCTTATTTGGCATATAAGGTGACTGTATCATTCGCAATCCTAAAAATATAGAATCATCAATCAATAGTTGTGAGCAAACCAGGAAACGTATGGAGAAAAGTACATGGCAAAATTACCAAACGACCTACAAATTTCTCTTGGTTGATTGATGAAAAACTTGCAGGTTCTGGCATGCCAACAAGTTTTGATGAGTTAGAATGGGTTCTAAAACAAGGAGTCAAGTCAATTGTAACAATGACTGAAAATTCATTACCTGAAGAATGGGTAAATGACATCGGATATTTGCATGTTCCAACACCAGATCTAACAGCTCCTGATATGGAAAAAATAGATTTAGCAGTTGAATTTATTCATGAAAAAATAACTGATAATCAAGCAGTGATGGTTCATTGTGCAGCAGGAATGGGAAGAGCAGGAACTATTTTGGCATGTTACCTTGTAAAGCATAAGAAATTTTCAGCAGAAGAAGCAATAAAAAAAATTAGAAAAGAAAGACCTGGTTCTATCCAGTCTGAAACCCAAGAATTAGCAATTACTTTTTATCAAAAACATGTGGGAAATTAAATAAACTCTGATACTAGTTTTCCATCTACAATTTTGATTTGGAGTTTTTTGTTTTCTTGAAATATCAAGGTTAATCCCCCATCAGAGTCCGGATCTTCAACTTTTACCAATTCTTGCATTTTGATTTGTTCAAATTTTTCCACATTTTTCACCTATTCTGGAATCGATACGGTCTCAATTTTTCCATCTACAGCCTTTATGAATAAAAACCTGTTATCTTTGAAAATAACGGTAATTCCACCTTCTTTATCAGGCTCTTCTACTTCAAGAACTACTTGACCAAGGAGACCATCGTATTTTGCCATACAAAGACATAAAAAAAGTTCCATATATCCCTAATTGCTCTAAATTTTGTATTTTTATCTGAATTTTAAACCGAATTAAGAAAACAAATCATAATTATTATTTTTATTAATATTCAATAATCTCAGGGAAGAAAAAAATAATACACATAATAGGGATATTTTTTTAGGAAAAATAGAATTGAATCATAAAGAATTATGTGACAAAGTCTTAGAAATTGAACCCCATGTAAGGTTTAGTGGAGTCTTAAATTCTAGAGGAGATCTTGCTGTGGAAAGTAATAGAAATAATTCAGATAAATTACTTAGTCCAGATGAAGTAAAAATGTCAGTTCACTATACCTTTCAGAGATGGACAAGTATTCAAAACTTGGCCCATAAAATTGGAAATGAAAAAACAAACATTACAGAATTTGACAAAGTTACATTGATCAGTCTGTTACTAAATGATGGAAATCTTCTTTTATTAAGTTCTGAGCCAGGAGCAAATTACATGGAGATTATTTCTAAAGTTAAACAAATTATCCCTGATGAATAATTAGGTTTTAAAAAATTGTCTCTTGTTTGGACATTTGTTTTTGTGGCAGTGCTAATTTATCTTAGCACCAATCTAGTTCTAAAATTAGATCATCTTGATGGATGGCTTAAGGCGCTTTACTTTATTGTTCTAATCCCTGGATACGGATTAGTCACATACCAAATACGAATGCATTTTCAAAAAAAGTATAGACCTGAATCTGTAAACTGATATCTTAATTCTTTATTCTCAAATTATAAAGCAGTAAAAAAATGAAAATATAATGAAGGGCCTCTATTGGTTGATTTTAGGGCTTTGTGTATGGTTTATTCCCACCATAATGTTTGAGGTTATTTTTACTTCAGGAACTGAAATTTCTCCTGAGGAAGCTGCATCTGAAATTCCTGGATGGTTTGTAATTGTATTATTTACCGTGGCTCTCCCTATAATTCTCAAGGGAGTAATTAATATCAGAAAAGAACGAAAAGCAGATAAAAAAAATTCTAGAAAAGACAAGAAAAAATCAAAAAAGAAATAATTTTTGAAGGTCTAACAAACCCTTGACATTTTCAATAAAAATTCTAAAAAACTTTTCACTAATCCTAAAAAATTACATTTTCGAGCTTCATAATTAGATAGTATAATAAATAACCAAATTTTTGAAAATTAACATGAAGAAAATTGAGGCAATCATCAAAAGATCGAGCTATACAATAATTGCTGACAAACTCAATTCTATGGGTTATACAATAATTGATAAAAGAAATTTAGAAGATAATCAAATTTTTGATAAACAAGCTGGATCTAAAGTCGGTGGAACATCTCTTGGTTTAAAGACTACTCCTCTTTCTAAAATTGAACTGGTAGTAACAGAAAAAGATGCTCGAAAGGTAATTGATCTCATTTCAAAAAAATCTGGGTTTACATCCAATAAAGTAGGAAAAATTTTTGTTTCTGAAATGGAAGAAGTTTTAGAAATTGATACTCTTGAAAGTACCCAAGACCTTGAAATAGAAGAAGTAAAATTTCCACCCAAACCAAAAATTAAAAGAAGTAGGTTGGTGCCCCTACAAAAATACACTCTACTTAGACTTCAAACAGTTTATGATGAAAACTATGAAACTCTAGCCTCTGATCACAGAATTAAATCATTTAGCGATTTTGTAAACCATTGTATCATGGGTTATCTACCATCATTTGAAAAACAACTTAAACATCCTACAGTTGTTTATGGAAATAATTTCAGAGAATTTTAGATAACAGATTCTCCTTCATCTCCACTAGCAATGTCTACTGCTCGTAGAACTGGAGATACAAAGATTTTTCCAATTGTTGCTTTATCTTTAATGATGTTAATTACCTGGTCTTCTTTACTTTCTGGAATAACTAATTCTATGACATATTTTTGACTGAATTGAGGTTGAAATATTGCACTTCCTTTGGAAGCATGGATTTCGGGAGGAGGTCTCTTACCTCGGCCTCTAACCTTACCTACAGTTAAACCTCCAATTTCAAGCTCCTTTAATGCTTCACTTATTTCCATTACGTCATTGTTTCCAAGAAATGCTTGAATCTTTATCATCTGATGGATTTACAAAATTTTTCACAAATAATAGTTTCAGATTTTGATAATCAAGTGATAATCAAATAGTAATCAAATTTCGTTATTATTATTTAGTTTCCCAAACTTGAGAACAATGTTGCCAATAGATACCGGTGATACCGCATGGATGCTCGTAGCAGGAAGCCTAGTACTTTTAATGATTCCTGCACTTGGTTTGTTTGAATCTGGTTTATTAAGAAAGAAAAATGCCGTATCAGTTTTCATGCAAATTTTCTTTGGTTTAGCATTACTTAGCGTGATGTGGTTTGTATTTGGATTTAGCTTATCATTTGGACCTGACACAACAGGTGGATTAATGGGAAATATGGATTGGGTATTCCTAAAAGGTGTGCCTTGGGATGAAGCCCTTGATTACGCACCGACAATTCCAGGCGTTTTATTCGTAAAATTCCAGTTAATGTTTGCCGCAATTACTCCATTACTTCTTACAGGAACAATAGCAGAAAGAATGAAGTTCAGTTCATTTATCATATTCATAGCTTCTTGGTCTATACTGATCTACTATCCATTAGTTCACTGGGTATGGGGAGGTGGCTGGTTAGCAGAATTAGGTGTGGTCGATTTCGCAGGAGGAATTGTAATTCACACCAGTGTAGGAATGGGTGCCTTAGCTGCTGCAATAGTACTTGGACGGAGACGTTTCTTTGGTCCTGCAATTGAAATTCCACACAGTATACCACTCGCTGTAGTAGGTTCTTCACTTCTTTGGTTGGGTTGGTTCGGATTTAACGCCGGAAGTGCATTAGCATCAGGATCTCTTGCAGGAAACACCGTAATTGTAACTCACATGGCCTCATCAGTTTCTGCTTTGATTTGGGTAGGATTATCTTGGATGAGAACAGGAAAGCCATCAGTGGTTGCTGCCGTAAACGGAGCCATTGCAGGTTTAGCAGGTATCACACCGGCATCTGGTTTTGTAAGTGTCGAACATTCATTTGTAATTGGAATAGCTATAGGAATTGCCTCATACTCTACAATTGTCATCTTTAAGGAGAAATTGAAGATAGATGATGCACTAGATGTAAGCTCAGTTCACGGTACAGCAGGTATTATTGGTGCTCTAGCAATTGGTATCTTTGCAAGTTCTGCAGTAAACCCAGCAGGTCCTGATGGTTTACTCTTTTCAGGTACCCTAGATCAATTAGGAATTCAAGCAATTGGAGTTGGAGTTGCAGCAGCATTGGGATTTGGAGGAACTTTCATAATCATGAAAGTTCTAGACTTCTTAGTAGGTGTGAGGGTGTCTCCGGAAGTGGAAGATGCTGGACTAGATATCAGTGAACATGCAGAAAGAGCATATGCAGATGAAGAAGAATTCAAACTTGAGATGGATGATTATGTAGAGGATTTGGAAAGAAAAGGTGGATTCTTCGGTGGAAGGAAGAAAGATAAAGACTAGAATTTTCTCTAATTTATTGTAATTTCTAATTCCTTGGAATTGTTTTTGATATTATCCGATTCAACATAGTCATGTTTTTGCCATGAAGCAAAGACCTCTGCACTAATTTTGTGCTTGCCTGTTCCTAAATCAGATGCTTTGATGAGAAATTTTTCATTAAAGTCAAACAATTCCTGTCTTACTTCTTCTTCGGTTAGTCGAATAAACGGTTCAAAATTCTTGGCCACTTGAACCCATACTCTTTTGGCATTCATTGGATTTACTAATTTTGGATTCCTTGTCCAAAAAATAGCGGCCTTTCTATAGGTATCAATTGGTTTTCCAACCTCTTTTTTCCTAAAACCACCAGAGGTCAGTTTTATTCCATACTTTAATTTGAAGGATACATCGTTATCGTTGTATGCCTTTGTCCAATTCTCTTCATTGAAGGCATCACGAATACCGCCTTCTATTGAAAATTGTACGTTGATTTCTATTGTGTCGCTAGAGGAGTATTGATCTTTCCCATTAACCAACAAAATCTCTGAAATTTTACTTTCACTCATTCTTAACAATCATAATGATTTATATCCACAATAAGTGCTTTTTCCGAATACATGCAAGCACAAGTAGTTAGTTCCGAGGCGAAAGAACTTAGTCTATCCATTAAAGACACAGATATAGGAATTTTATACATAATTCAACATGAACTATTGAAGAAATCCAGCATTGATTTTGCTGGAGTCATCGTAAAACATCCCCTAACTAATGAATGCTGGATGAGAATCAATTCTAGTGGAAAACCTATTGGAGAAATTAAAACAGCCACTGAATCTGCAATTAAAACTTCAGAAGAACTTAAAAAATTATTCAATTCTACCATTAAGTGAAATTAAATGAAATTTTGCCCCAAATGTGAGGTCAAATTAAAAAAAGATGGATCTGATCTCAAATGTTCCAAATGTGGTTATGTTGAAGGGGGTAAATCAACTCAACAAAAAAAAGCAACACAAGAAGAATCAACCGAACCTTTCAATGTATTTGCTGAAAATGAAGGTGAAGAATCTCTACCAACAATCAAAATTGAATGTGAAAGTTGCGGAAACGATGAAGCTGTTTGGTGGATGTTACAAACAAGAAGTGCTGATGAACCAACTACCCAATTTTATAGATGTACAAAATGTAAATACACTTGGCGTAATTACGCATAACGTTTAACTGGAACTTAAAGCCCCTGAAAATAAGTTTGACTTTTGGAGCAAAAACAAGTGGATCAGATGATCTTAAGGCTATCATCTCAGCAATTTCTACACTTGTAGAAGAAGCAACTTTCGTTGCAACCTCAGAAGGGATAACATTTAGAGGAATGGATCCATCTCATGTCGCTCTGATTGATATTTCATGGCCCAATTCTGCTTTTGAAAAATATGAGTGTGATAGCGATATTAAATTTGGTGTTAGAATTGATGAATTCTCCAAACTTATCAAAAGAGCAGATAAGAAAGATAGTATTGAAATTAATATTTCTGAGCAAAACATGTTACTTGTAACAGTTGGAAAAAATAAAAAATACAAAATGCGTCTAATTGAAAGTTCTGCAACTGATACACCTCTACCAAAGATTCCATACAACTCAAAAATTACGTTGTCATCTTCAATGTTTGATAAAATTCTTGGAGACGTTCAAGTAGTTTCAGATTACCTAACCATCCATACAGCTGATTCAAAAGCAGATTTTTCTGGTAAAGGAGACTCTGGCGAAGTGGTTATTGATCTTGAAAACGAAAGTGATGACATTAAAGAAATCACCTCAACTGAAGATAGTACGGGTACATATAGTCTAGAATATCTTAATCCAGTTGTTAAAGCCGTAGGTGGTACAGCAGGGTTGATTACCTGTGAATTTTCAAGTGCAAAACCCCTAAGAATTGAATTTAAGGTGGCAAATATTGGTAGAATACACTTCTATTTGGCCCCACGCGTAGAAAGTTAAAGCATTTAAAGATAAAATAATTCAGTTATTTTGAATTGAAACTTGTAATGAAATATGGCGGAACCTCAATTTCTTCAGCAAAAGACATACAAAATGTTGCAAAACATATCCATGCATTATCAAAACAAAATCAACTAGTAATTGTCTGCTCAGCCATAAGTGATACAACTGATGATTTAATTGAAATATCTCAATCTATAAAAAAAGAAAATAGGAAAAAAGCAGAACAGTTAGCAAAGAACATTACTAAGAGACATCAAAAGCTAGCAAAAGAAACTATTAAAAAAACTCAGATAAGAAAAAAATTACTAGAAACATTTGATGAATATTTTTCTGAACTTGCAGCCCTAATTGATGGAATGGTACTATTAGGAGAAGTAACTCCTAGATCAATGGATTACTTGTTTTCATTTGGAGAACGACTTTCTATAAAATTAATTTCTGCAGCAATAAATGATCTAGGAAAAAAATCTATTGCACTAACCGGAAAAGAAGTTGGAATTGTTACAGATTCCAATTTTGGTGAATCTAAACCTCTTATGGATACAACAAGACTGAGAGTTTCTAAAACTCTAGATTCTGCATTTTTGAAAAAAACTATTCCTGTAATTGGGGGTTTTGTGGGTGCAGATCAACATGGCCATGTTACAACTTTTGGAAGAGGTGGCTCTGATTATTCAGCCACAATAATTGGTTCGTGTATTAAGGTTGATGAAATTTGGTTGATGAGTGATGTTGACGGACTCATGACAGCAGATCCAAAGAAAGTAAAAAATGCAAAATTACTAAAGGAAGTATCCTATGTTGAGGCAATTGAGATGGCAATGTTTGGAGCAAAACAAATCCATCCAAGAACTTTTGAGCCATTATTAGCAAAAAAAATTCCAATGAAAATCAGAAGTTCATTTAATGTAGAAAATGAAGGAACTCAAGTAACTTCATCTCCATCCTTATCTGCTAGAAATACTGTAAAATGCGTAAGTAATGTTTCTCACAATGGTCTAATAGATATCCGAGGGGGAAGTATGATCGGAACTCCCGGAACTGCTGCTAAGATTTTTGCAACCTTAGCCAATGCAGGAATTAATGTAATGATGATTTCTCAAAATCCTTCAGAATCAAGCATTACAATTGTAGTAAAAAATTCAGACCTTGACAAAGCTGTAAATAAATTAGAAATGGAACTTTTGGGAAAAATAATCAAAAAACTTGAAATCACAACCGATATGGCAATCATTGCTCTAATTGGTTCAGGAATGCGAGGAACCGTTGGTGTGGCCTCAAAAGTGTTTGGAGCAATGCAAAAAAACAAAGTAAATGTTTCAATGATAACTCAAGGCTCATCCGAACTTAATCTTGCTTTTGTAGTAAAAAATTCTGACGCAAAAATAGCTGTGCAGGCTCTACATGATGAATTTGAGCTTTCTAAAATCAACTAAAATAATTTAAAGGAACAAAATCAGATAGTTTCATTGAAAAAGTATCTATTCATCTCTATTTTAGTTATTTTTGTAGTTGGAATATTGACTATATCAACAATATCTGATCAGTTTGTAGATGCAAATTCCAGAAAAAAAATTTATTTTACTCAAACCATAACCTCCGTACAAGATCCTGGTCAAGGTCATGAAGGACATCAACTAGCATTAATTTTGTCTCCAAGTGAAGGAACAATTTATGATGGATCACTTACTTTTACTGCAAGCGAACCTGTTCAGATAGTCGTTCTTCATGAAATCACTGAAGACGACGTAAAAGGACAACCTATCTGGACAATAGATGGAGACAAAATCTATGGTCTATCATTAATTGAAAAAGGAAAATCTAATTCTTTTGAATTTACAGGAGCTGCCTTAGCTCTTCATTCTCCAAATTCTCAGTTTACAGCAACAGTAAGTGTTGATGGTTGGATTAGAGGCCAGCCAACTGAAGTCCTACTGCAAAAAATCGAATATGAAAAACAAGAACCATCATTTTCACTATCAAAAACTAACGTACCTACAACAATTCCAATGCACAAAGGAATTTTTAACTCTAGTTCTGTTTTCTATATTATTACAGATGCAAGTGACAAAGAATTTGCAGAAGTAATTACTGAAAAGCAAGATTGGAAAGTTGAATTAGCCCCTCCTATCTCTAATGCTCCGGAAAGTTCCCTACAACAAATTTTTGTATTTAGAAATGGAGTTACCGGTGGAGGAATTTATGGATATCAAGATGAAGTGTTTTCAAGCACTCCTGCACAAGAATCCGAATATAGTGCCTTAAGTTCGGTTGTGGAGGTGACGTGGAAAAAAGGACAAAATAAAATTATTTTTGAAACTTCCGAAGAAATTTTAGAAGCATATGAGGGTGGAAGAGTTGAATTTAACGAAACTGGTATTGTAATTAATACTCCGCAGATTATCTGGCCAGAAGGCCAAATGGTAATTAGAGAAGATCCAGAAATTACTGATGATTCGTCATATACAGGAGGTCAAATTGTAGAGATTGATGAAGAGGAAATGACAGTAACTTTTATCGCGCATAGAGGATGGGGGCCTGATGGTCGGACTATTTACTACATCGTAACAGATGCTACACCTAGCGCCCCTGCCCAAATGATGGGTGTGACATATTCTCCAACTTCATCAGAATTAATTGCAAATTCGGCCGCAGTGGATTTATTCCAATTTAAAAATGGAATAAATGGCTCTGGACCAATGGGATTCCAGCCTGGAATAGCTGCTGCTGCTCCAGGTGATGAAAATTATAGTCCAATTTGGAGAATCTATAATGTTGAATGGAATGATCCAAAAAATGCAAAAATTCTTGAAACAAGATTTGATATAGATTCCTTTAGCGAAGATGATCTATTAACAGTAAGCATTGCACGCCCAATGAACAGTGATCATCTAGTCAATTGCCCTTTCATCGATCCATTCCAATAAAAAAATGATTTCAGTAAAGGGATAAATTACTTGAGAAAGGTTTTATTGTAAAATTGACTGGTAAACTCTACATTGTTGGTGTTGGTCCTGGACACCATGATCATATGACCTTTCGAGCAAAAGAAGCAATTGCTGAGAGTGATACTATAGTTGGCTATGAAACTTATGTTAATTTGGTTTCAGATTTAATTGAAGGAAAAGAAATCCATCGATATGCTATGACTCAGGAAGTAGAGCGTGCACACCAATGTATTGATTTAGCAAAGTCTGGCAAAATAGTATCTCTAGTATCAAGCGGGGATCCGGGAATTTATGGTATGGCTGGATTGATTTATGAAACATTAGCAGAGTCAGGTTGGAATCCTAAAGATGAGTTACAAGTTGAAATCGTACCAGGAGTATCTGCGTTGAACTCATGTGCATCTATAATTGGTTCCCCATTAATGACTGATTTTGCAGTTGTCAGTATGAGTGATTTATTGGTTCCCTGGGAAATAATCCAAAAAAGAGTTGAGGCCGCAGCGCAAGGTGATTTTGTTATAGTAATTTACAATCCTGCAAGTAAAAAACGAATACACCAACTACAGGATACACGAAAGATGTTACTAAAATATAGAAAACCTACAACCCCTGTTGCAATAATCAAAGGAGCATTTAGAAATTCACAATCTGTGGTTATGACTAACTTGGAGGATTTACCAAATCACTCAGACAAATTAGGCATGATTAGTACTGTAATTGTTGGTAATTCTTCAACATATAATTACAAAGATTTGATGATAAACCCTAGAGGCTATAAATCAAAATATAATTTAGAAGAACAAACCAATCCTAATCTTAAAGTCTAGTAACTTTTCTTTATTGCCTCAAATAACTGATCACTAAGATTCAAGTTATCTCTAATAGGAGATACAATTTTTACCAAATAATTTCCAACGGTTTGTTTTAGATCTGTTGGATGTAATTTCCTATTTACAAAGTCTGATTCTAAGTTACTGTAATCAGTATAGTCAATGTTTCCTCCAAATTTTTCTGGCCTTTCCACTTTCATCTCCTTAAACTCATGTAAGATGACATTTTTTGAGATTTCTAATAATGGATTGTTTTGGATGTTTCCTTCTTCACACCATGCTTTTTTTATTTTATTTTTAATTTCTTCATCTGTATTGTGAATAAATATTCCTGAATTTGGATCAGATTTGCTCATTTTTCCTAAGATTTGCAAATCATCTGTTTCTGCTGGTTTTGATAATCCTGGTAATAATTTGTGATGAACAGCTACTGGAACCTTCCAATTCATTTTTGGAAAAATTTCTCTTACAAGCATGTGAATTTTTCTTTGATCCATACCTGCATGAACTATATCTAAATCCAAAGAATGAATATCCACAGCTTGCATTGGAGGATATAGTAATTTTGCAAGGTCTAATTTTGACTCATCTTCTGATCTACCCATTATGGTAAGCGTTCTCATTGTTCTTTTCAGAGACATGTGTTTTGTAAATTTCATAAATTCTTTCCAGTATTCTTTTCTTGAATCATATAGGTCAGAACCCAGAACAATTTTTGCTTGAGGACAAACAAGTTTGAAAGCATCTGCATAATATTTTGAAACATTTGTTATGGTATCCCAGTCGCCACCAAGCTTATCGTTAATCATTGTATGCCAATCAGCAAGAAAGATTGTACAATTAACACCTGCTTTTGCAAAATCATTGATTTTAAAGCCAGTACTGATTAGACTTCCTAAATGTAAAAACCCAGATATTTCAAGCCCAATGTAGTGCTTTGGTGAAGAATTTGTCTCGAATAACTCCATTAATTCATCATGAGTAACTACTTCTTCTGTAGGTGGCCTCTCTACTAGATCAACTTTTTCAGTAATGTCCAAATCAAAACAACTTCTGATGTGTAAACCTATAAAGATTCTGAAATTTTCTCCATCAAACAAAAATTCAGAATTTAAAACTTACAAACTATAATCATTTACAATTTTTTTTATGTTTTCGTAAATCATCTGAATAATCAAACTCTGCACCACAGACTCGACATTTTTCTTTTTTCTTGTTATGAGCTTTTTCTTGATGTTTTTTTAATTTCTCAGAATCAGGCAACACTGTTCCACATTTCTTACATTTTGTTTCATTTTTACTTGACCCGAATAATCCCATTTTGGCTATTATTTAATAACAAAATGATGGTTTAACCTTTTTTAAATTAAGATTCTGATTCCAAACTTTTTCTGGGTTTAGTACTCAGATAAAAGGCATGTGCACTAATGATAAAGGCACAAAGGAATATTTTTGTAGCAAAAATTAGATTCCAAGGTCTATCTGGATCAGGATATGCAACTGAAAGCATATCAATATCTGGAACTACGCCCTCAATAACCCCTGCAGTAATTTTCGCATTTAGTACTGTAAAATTATACAACACTTCATACAAAGTAATAATTGCAAATCCTAATAACATCAATTGAAGTAATGCCATTTTTATTCCTACAATTTTATTTCCTGCGGTTTTTTTCCAACCAATCCTTGAAACACAATACCATCCAATAATTGTGGAAAAGAAAATCCAAGTAGAAACCCGTGCAAAATTCTCAAAAGGAATTACTGTATTATGAATGGCTTCACCCATAACATAAGTTCCATTTTCCAACCATTCAATCATTGTTACATAAACACCATAAACAAGAGAAGATGCCATTATGAAAGCACAAACATAAAAAATATACAAAAAAACTTTGTACCCTTTATCAGATTCTTGCAGATGGCGGGATTTCATTATGCGATTTGCAAATTTTTGAAATATAAAAATTCAATGCTTTTCCAAATAGGTTTAAACTATGAATATGAAAGAAAGCCTATCGGAAACATGGGTTATCGTGAATATTAGGGAAATAATTACCATATTTGGAGGGATTTTTTATGAATAGCTTAGGCAATTTGATAGGTGAAATATGCAAAATACTTCTTCCAATTAACGAGGAATTCTATCATGGAAATCCCAATGCCTCTATTGCAATTTGTACACTTTCGAGTTTAGATTTGCTCAAAAAAATATCTTCCTCGGACCTCTTGAGTGATATCTCAATAGTGGGACGACTTTTATCAGAGAACAAAGGGATTGATTCAATAATTAACTACGTATACCAAAATAAAAAAATTAAAAAAATAATTGTTTGTGGCAAGGAAGTCTGGGGTCACAAAGCTGGCCATTCTTTATTTGAATTATACAAAAATGGTATTAATGATGAAGGAAGAATAATTAATTCAAATAGTCCTGATCCATTTCTCACCATCTCAAAATCACAAGTAAATTACTTCCAAACCAAAATAACTCTGATTAACATGATTAATGAAACCAATTATAATAAAATTAAAGAAAAAATTTTCTAATAGCCAGTTCTTTGTCGTTCTCTATTGATCTCATTTTTCCTTTTGTATTCTTCAACAATATCGTCTGGAGTTAAATTTAGTTCCAAGGATGCTTGAACAACAAAATGCCAAATATCGATTAATTCTTCACGGGCATCTGACTCATTGAATGGAGTTGGAGTTTTCCACCATTTCCAATTTGTAGTTCTCTGTAACTCTATGGCTTCATGTATAATTGCGGTACATAATGCAGAAACTCTCCCTTCAGAATCTTTAGGATATCTATCTAAATTCATCATTTCTGATAATCCCTTTTGTAATTGGAAAATTTTTCCTAATCTATCATCAATTTTTTCAGATGGTTGAGACATTGAATATTTTCTTTAGGTAAATTATTTAAGTTAAATTATTTTAGAATCGAATCATCTTTTCGTATAGTTTAACTCGTTTTATAATATCTGATTTTTTTAGTTGGAGCAAACCCTCCAATCCATACTTCTCAACCGCAAAGGAACCTAACACGTTTCCATATACAACAGCTTTTTTTATTTCAGAAAGACTGGTGGATTTTTTACTTGCCAAATATCCAATCATTGCTCCTGCAAAAGAATCTCCCGCACCAGTGGGGTCTACAACATCTTCTAACGAGAATCCTGCTGAGGGAAATATTACATCATCAAAAAACATCAATGACCCATGTTCACCCTTTTTTATAATCACATATTTTGCCCCCCACCCCATCATTTTTTTTGCACATTTTATCAAATTGAATTCCTTGGTGAGTAGTTTTGCTTCCTCGTCATTTATCACAACTGCATCAACTGATTTTATCATCTTGATAACAGATTCTTTCTTTGTTGAAATCCAAAAATCTATTGTATCACACATGGAAAATTTTACTTTATCAAATTCTTTTATCAACTTGGTATTTTGGTCAGGATCATTATTTGCAAGATATACAAATTGCGATTTTTTGTATTCATCTGGCACTGTTGGTTTAAAATTTTCCAAAACATTTAGTTCTGTCTTCAGAGTTTCTCTGGTACTTAATGTGTTATCAAATTTGCCATCATAACGAAAAGTTTTTCCTTCTTTAATGGTAAATCCTTTCAAGTCTAAATGTTTGGATAAAATTTTTTGATGGTCTTTTGGAAAATCTTTTCCTACAACAGCAATTAATCCCGTTTTGACAAAATTACTAGCTGATAATGCAGCAAAAGTTGCAGCTCCTCCCAATACATTTTTCAAAATTTTATTTGGCGTTCTTATAGTGTCTAGGGCCGTAGATCCAAAAACTGTGAGCATTTATAAAAATTTAATTTTGATGTATAAATTCTCTTGCTTGTTCTTCTGTTGGATAATATACAAATGGTACATCAATAGTTGAAAATAAAACATCATATTTTGTTGTACCAGTAATTTTTACAATTGGTAAATTCTCTGATTCTAAATTAGATTCAGTCTGGAAAGTTCCTCTAACTGATTTATTACTCAGAGCAGGAAGGGTAAAAGGTTCTAATTTTCCTTCTCCAACGGTCTTATCATCTGCTATCACAAAAAAATCAGTTTCACCTGCAGTCAAAATCAACAAAGAGGGATTTTTAAATTCCAACTTTACATTATACGATGAAATTTGATCATTTTCTTCTATAAGATCACTTTCTATAATCACTACCTTGATTTGGGAAGCCATTTCATATTGAGAATAACCAAATACACCTATGCCTATTATAAGAACAATAATCAACATCTTTCTAGAATTCTTCATGCCTAATTATCAAAAAACTCATTTTTAACTAAAATGAGAAAAAATTCCAATAACATGTGTAAAATTTTTGATCTAGTCTTTAAGCTCATTAGAGCTAACAGGATAAATTAAAACTCCTTAAATTAGGAATTGATGGCTAAAATAAAACTAAAGTTTGGTGAAAACGAAATTGAGGTTGATTCTAGAGATTTCTACGTTGATAATCAAACTTTAGGTGAAGTTATTGAAAATTTAGCAAAACTGATGGAAGAAAATCAAACCAAACCCATTTATGAAAAACCAATTATTAACGAAGTTCCTAAAGAACCAGCTTTTGATAGTTTGAATTCTTTAGAAGATGTTGAAATTTTTGAACCCGAATTCAATGAACCAAAACCTATTTCAGCGGATGAAATTAAAGATAAACTCAAAATTTTAGAAAAAAACTCATTCTTCAATGCTCCAAGAACTGTAACAGAAACAGTACAACAATTACGAGAATATGGCTGGGTAGCCAGTCCTTTAGATGTATCTAAAACTTTGGTAAATATGGCATCTAATAGAGAGATATCAAAAAATTCAAGCGAGAATAGAACACATTATTTTATTCAAGAAGCACTTCTTATCAACTAATCATATAGTTACATTTTTCACAAGAATCAAAAATTTCACCTTCTAAATGATCAAAATGGGTTTTACAATTATTGCATGTATGATGCATGTCAAAGTACCCATCTTCTTCAATTGATCCTACTTGATTGGATTCTAATTTTGTACTTCCACATTTAATACAATGACATCCACATTCAATTTTCATATTACCAAATTCCGATAATCTATGTATAGTTGTTACACATAAAGAAATTATTGGGTAAAAAACGAGAAATCCCCCTTGAAATAGATGATCATTTTAAACTGTATGGGAAAGAACCTTGGGAAGTAGAATACGGAGAAAAATGCCCCATATGCAATATTAGAATTGATGAATATGGATTTTGTTCATGTGGTTCAAGCGGAGATTAAATTTTATTCTTTTTCCGTTTAGCCAAAAATACCGCCACAATTATTCCGATAATTACAATCACTCCTACATACACATAAGGCAAGTAATCGATCTGTGAAATTGAACTAACATCTGGTATTATTGTTCCAGTTATGGAAACAGTCCCTGAATTTTCTGGCCTCATGGTTATCCAAACATGTGTTCCATTATTGATGTAATCTTGAAAAATTATTTTGTCTTCATCCAAAAATACTTCATATGGTGGAGCCAAAAAATTTACGGGAATCCTTATGGTTACAAACTTGTTTTCCCCAATTACATCAAAATTCAATCCGTTTTGTTCTTGGTTTACTCCAAATTTATCAACTTCAGCAAAAGTTCTAAATTCAAATGGATATTCATCATCAATAGTCTTTATTTTTTCAGATATTTTTGGTTCCTTTAAGGAATACTCTAACATCATTTTACAACCATGACACATTATTCCTTTTTTATCACCTAACATAACCGGCTTGTTATTTACATAAACCAAATCTGCTTCTTCTGGCAGAAGAAACGATGTACTTTGCAGGTAAAGAAAATCCAAAGTCCAAAGATTTTCTTTCATAACCAATTCATCAATTAGATCATATTTTACAATCATATCTTCTTTTGATGGAAATATCATTAAACCTTCCATATCCCCCACAGTTCCATATTGGATTTCTTCTCCCTCTTCGTCCATTACAACAAGATTATCTTTTTTACCATCAAGTAGAGCTAATTGATGGGGTTCATTCTGACCTGCAACCACATGTGTTACTTCAACTTCACCCAAAGAATTAATTTTAACTTCAATTGATCTTTGTTTTGAGTCATCCAAAATTTGGGCGTTAGCTGAAGGAAGAATAATTAAAACTGAAAAAATTAATGAAAATACAAGTACTGAATAATTCATCTATTCCACTGTTACACGAAGCATTTTTGCCTCTTCCAAAGGACAATCGTTACTGTCTCTTTGTAAATTAACTATCTTATCTGCAACATCCATTCCTTCCACCACCTCCCCAAATACAGTGTATTGTCGGTCCAAAAATGTAGAATCATTTGTTACAATAAAAAACTGTGAACCAGCACTATCTGGATCTTGTGCTCTAGCCATAGAAACAATTCCTCTCAAGTGAGATCTGGAATTGAATTCTGCTTTTACGTTATAACCAGGACCTCCCACACCCCAAGAACTCTTTTCTCCACTTTTTGTATTAGGATCTCCTCCTTGAATCATAAATCCTGGAATAACCCTATGGAAAAGAGTCCCATCATAAAATCCATCCTTTGCTAATTTTTCGAAATTTCTTACTGTTTCAGGAGCCAATTCTGGAAGTAATTTAAAAGAAATTTTTCCAAAATTTGTATCAATAATAATATTACTCAATATTCGATTTCTGCAGTATTACCATAAGAGTCTTTTGCGTAAAAATTTTTAAAAATTATTAAAGATGATAATTTTAAATTGAAAAATTTTCAAATGTTAATCCGCAATTCGTTAATAAAATTATAGTTTTTAACTTCATGAAAATTAACCAAGAAATTTTATAAAGTCGTAAATAATTGAACTTAGATAAATTTTAAAAATTCAATTGGAAAAGTTATAGTGTTATATAGAACAAATAAAATAAAAATTCGTTGAATCGTACAAATCAGAGCACGATCATTAAAGAAGCAATTAATTCTTATCTTGACAAGGGAGTTACCGACAAACAAGACATCTATACCAAAGTAGTAGATGAACTTGGAGTTCCTCGACCAACTGTCAGAAGAGTAGCAAGGGACCTTAGAAATGAATTACTAAATAAAATCCAGATCTTGCAATCCGACATGACTAAAACCACTCCCGAAGAAGACCAATAAACTTGGCTCCTTTTTCTTTTTGACTAAAATCAGTCCCTGATACCAAGCATTACTATTATAAGCAATGAATTTTTTGGACTAATTAATGGGACACTTGGGAAACCATTTGGCTACAGTAGTAACAGGAGTTTTTGCAGCAGTATTAACTGGACTATGGCCTGTTTTAGTTGATTTTGCTCCAATTCTGGATTTCATCTTTATGATGGCAGTTCCAATAACTTGGTTCCTAACAGGAATTTGCTGGATTGCTCAAAGGAGTGCTGATTATGCACACAACCATCCGTCACAAACTGCACATGAAAAAAAAAGCTTGACTAACACCAGACAGATTACCCAAATCTACACAGCAGATGGAAAACAAGCAAGTCAAACCGAAATAAAAGAAGCCAAAACAGAACTTACTGAAGAATTAAACTCTCTTAAAGCAACTGTAAAAATAAAAGATGATGAAATTGAACGACTACGTCAAGAAATTTCTAACCTACAAACTTTGGTTCAAATTGAATCCCTAAAAACGGAGCTTGCTAACCTTAAGATGTTAGCCTCAAAATCAAAAAAATAAGTTTAATCCTTACAATGGCAACAAACAATCCCATGTTTGTCTTTACATCCTGGACAACTTACAGCCCCTCCATAGTGACACTTGCAAGAACATAATTCGGTAGGATCTTTATTTGTGCTCATTACCATAGATCTTTATTTAATTATTATATGACTTTTGCACTTTTTTTCAGAAGTGCTATTTAATTTAGTAATCATTATTAGAGAATCTATCATCAATTCTCCACTTCTTTGATTGATCCTTTTTTGATGTCTCTTTCCTAAATTAAAGTAACAATACAATTGTATTGTTCTTTGATTTGTGAAAATTTGTTACAACATAAAATAAAAATTTACAGAATATTACGATTTGAATTTTAAGGGTACATAGGAATCAATCCGAAATAATTAATCTATCCTTTCATATTAAATGCTATTTTTAAAGTTCCATCTACCATTTCACGAAGTCTTTCTTTTGCAGATTCATCTGTTAAAGAATTCTCCGAAACAGAATCCACAGTTAAGAATACTGCCTTGGGGTTGGTAATCACTCGGTAGTACGATAATAACTGAGTTATCATGGTTTGAACATCAATAAACCCAATGTTTCCTGCAGCCATAATTACAATTCCAGCTACCTTACCTTCGGTTTTTTTATAATTCACATACTCAAACAAATTTTTTAGGGCTGAACTAAAAAAGGAATTGTAAATAGGAGATCCAACTAGCCAAACATCTGCATCCATAACATCATTTGCCACATTTTTTGTTACATCATTATATTCTTCTTCAGGACCTCTATAGCATTCAATTTGTCTTTCAGACAAATTAAGTAGCTTTACATCAACATTTTTGGATTTAGCATATTCGAAAACATAATTCATAGCTAGGTGTGTATTACCATTTTTTCTAGGGCTTGCTGAAATGATTACAACTTTCACATCTTACCACATTCTTTTTTGTATTTAAATCGCGATAAATTTTTTACAAAATAAAAACGGGCTTGGAGGGCTTCGATCCCTCGACCTGTAACTTAGGAGGCTACCGCGCTATCCATGTTTCGCGTCTTTTTGACTCTGCGCCACAAGCCCAGCAAAAAAAATACTTGTAATTATTTAAGCGTAATCAAGATTGGTTTTGATTATGTCTTGAATATTTTTCCAATTCAAATTTCTTTTGTCTTCCCATTTTTCATAATAAATCACATCCTTTAATCCAAGTCTTGGAAGCCAACCCGCGGTTTCTAGATCTGGCTTTAATGCAAATTCATCTACATATCCTAAACACAAATAGGCAACAGGGACAACATGCGTTGGTAAATTCAGAATTTCTTTCAAAACCTCATTTGAAAGTATACTTACC
>Ga0102947_1000160_pt1 | contig 23810 bp, 18 predicted proteins | sample SalPon2A_A_D2_MG_FD_78210 | JGI IMG/M metagenome (GOLD analysis project Ga0102947, IMG submission 78210) | Soil microbial communities from South San Francisco under conditions of wetland restoration - Salt Pond MetaG R2A_A_D2_MG | ecosystem: Environmental > Terrestrial > Soil > Wetlands | place... | reverse complement strand
GCCGTCTTCTTCCTCCTGATTGAGCGGGATGAGGCGGATGGTGGCTTTGGTTTCGTCCTTGATGCGTGCCTCCGTCTCGTCGGTGCCGTCCCAGTGGGCGAGGATAAAGCCCCCTTTTTCTTCGAGCACCGTCTTGAACTCGTCGTAGGAGTCGATGTGGGTCGTGTGGGCTTCGCGGAAGGCCAGCGCCGTGTCGAACAGGTTTTGCTGGATCGTGTCGAGGGTTTGCTGCACACGGTCGGCAAGACCATCTTGCGGGACGATCTCTTTGTCGCGGGTGTCGCGGCGGGCCATCTCGATGTTATTGTTTGCCACATCGCGAGGGCCGATGGCGAGGCGGATGGGCACGCCCTGGACCTCGTACTCGTTGAACTTCCAGCCGGGTCGCTGTGCCTCGCTCGCGTCGAGTTTCACGCGCACGCCTGCGTCCTTGAGTTCACGCTCGATACGCTCGGCGGCTTCCAGCACCTTCACCTTGTCGTCGTCTTTGCGGTAGATGGGCACGATGACGGCCTGCGTGGGCGCGAGGCGGGGCGGCAGCACCAATCCCTGGTCGTCCGAGTGCGTCATAATCAGCGCGCCGATGAGCCGGGTAGAGACGCCCCACGAGGTGGCCCAGACGTGTTCGAGTTCGTTGTCCTGGTTCTGGAAGGTGCAGTCAAACGCTTTGGCGAAGTTCTGCCCGAGGAAGTGGCTGGTTCCGGCTTGCAGCGCTTTGCCGTCCTGCATCAGCGCTTCGATGCAATAGGTCTCTACGGCTCCGGCGAAGCGCTCGCTGGCCGTCTTGACGCCGCGCAGCACGGGCACTGCCATATACTCTTCGGCAAAGGTGGTGTAGACATCCAGAATGGTAAGCGTCTCGTCGATAGCTTCTTGCTTGGTGGCGTGCGCGGTGTGGCCTTCCTGCCAGAGAAATTCCATCGTGCGCAGAAACAGCCGCGTCCGCATCTCCCACCGGACGACATTGGCCCACTGGTTGATGAGAAGAGGCAGGTCGCGCCACGACTGGATCCAGTTACGGTAGGTGTCCCAGATGATCGTTTCGCTGGTGGGGCGGACGATCAGGTTTTCCTCCAACTTCGAGTCGGGGTCGGCGATGAGGTTGCCATCATCCGTCACCTTGAGCCGTGAGTGGGTGACGACGGCGCACTCTTTGGCGAAGCCCTCCACATGCTGGGCCTCTTTTGCCAGAAAGGATTGCGGGATGAAAATAGGGAAGTAGGCGTTGACGTGGCCCGTCTCCTTGAACATACCGTCGAGCCCATCGCGCATGTTTTCCCACAGCGCGTAGCCGTTCGGGCGGATGACCATGCAGCCGCGCACGGGCGAGTAGTCTGCCAGTTTAGCGGCTTTGACGATGTCGAGGTACCATTGCGAATAGTCGTCGGAGCGGGCAGTAATAGCGTCAGCCATAGTGTACAGGGTGTGGGGTGAATAGCGTACAATAGAAGGAAGCAGAACCTATGCTACGCGCCAGCGGGCGGGAAATTGCTAATCGGCCCGGTCTTTGCGGGTTCTTCAAACTAGCGCGTAAGGAGAACGTGCTCACCCGACCGTTGGCGCGTTACCTCACCCCTCTACAGGGCGGCTTTATAAGGGAAGACAGCAGGTGAGAACAGGCACAGAAATATCCTCGTACTGCCTGCCGGTTCCACTGCAAAGCGCTTCGGCTGGTTCGGGTAACATTTGGATGCTGCATGCGTTACCTTACCCTAGCCGCGTTTTTTAACTTTAGGTTGTACTGCCATGAATCCTATGAAACGCTTCTCGGCATTCGCGCCTGGCTGGCTCATGGCCGGGCTCATGCTCTTCAGCCTCACAGGCTGTTACACCCAACTCGCCGCCACCGAGGAGGACTATTACGACCGCGAGCCAGAGTACGTGGAGACGGAGTCCTACGTTGGCGAAGACGGTGAAGTCGTCGTCTCTCGCTATTACGACGAAGGTGAGTATTATGACGACGGCTACGACGACGGGTATTATGGCTACGGCCACCGCCCCTATCGGTATTCAAGCTATTTCTCCCGTTACTACCACGATCCCTTTTATAGCCGCCACCGCTATTACGACCCGTACTACTACGATCCCTATTATTCAGGCTTTTCGATTAGTATAGGCTTTGGCTACGGGTATGGCTCCTATGGGTATTACGATCCATTTTACTACGACCCCTTCTTCGGATTTGGCTATAGCTCCTGGTATCGTCCCTATTGGTACCGTCCGTACTACCACAATTACGCCGGATACTATGGCGGCTACCGCTATCCGTACTACGGCGGCTACTATCCAGGCTATTATGGTGGTGGCTATGCCGGGACGGTTCGGCAGTCGGATCGCTACAAACCACGCGGCAGCACTGTCGGGCGGGGCGGTGTAGCCAGCCGTACCCGTGGTGATGGCCGGGTAGGTACGGGCACTCGCGGAACCGGGACCTACGATGAAGGGCGTACCCGTACGGTGTCGCGCAGTGGAGCCAACACGGGTTCTGCCAAACGCACCGTGGATCGTACCCGCGGAGCCGGGGTGACCAGCCGCTCAAGCGGGCGGACCTCACGCGGTACCGTCGGGCGTTCGTCAAGTTCGAGCCGTACCCAGACGCGGGGCGTAGAGCGGTCTTCGTCGGGGCGGACCTCTTCGGGCACGCGCAGCACGACGCGTAGCAACACGCGTAGTTCATCTGGCACTTCCAGCGGGCGTAGCACGACCCGCAGCACAACGCGGTCGAGCGGTTCGTCGGGCAATGTCCGGTCCTCGGGCCGTTCGTCATCCGGTAGCCGCAGCACCACGCGCAGTTCGTCGGGGTCCAGTGGGTCGTCCAGCAAAGCCCGGTCGGGTCGGTCGTCCAGTCGCTCTTCCTCGGGCAATGCGCAGTCGTCCAGCCGATCATCCTCCCGTTCGTCAGGTTCTAATGGCTACAGGGTATATTCGGGCAGCAGCAACCGGTCGTCGGGCTGGTCTTCGTCGAGCCGCAGCCGTTTTCGGGCCCCAAGCAGTACTACGACCTCTAGTCGTCGCAGCCGGGCCTTAATTCCGAATAGAAGCAATTCGGGCACGGTGCGGTCCCGTTCATCATCGCGGACGTACAGCGCACCGTCGTCTTCGCGCCGGTCGAGCTATCAGGCCCCGAGCCGTTCATCATCTCGCAGCATACGCACGCCCAGCCGTTCGTCGTCTCGTAGTGTGCAGTCTGCGCCGAGTCGTTCATCGTCTTCGCGCAGTGTGCGTTCGTCGAGTCGTTCCTCGTCGCGTAGCTCCGGCAGCGTCCGTTCATCAAGTCGTTCGTCTTCGTCCCGCAGTGTGCGCTCATCGAGCAGCCGTTCCTCGTCGAGCCGTTCCTCGGGCCGTTCTTCTCGTAGCAGCCGTCGAGGCGGCAACTAGCGCTGTTCTTCATACTGATCCGCTACGTAGCAGCATGAGCGGGGAAGCCCGCGTATTTCCATGCGCGGGTTTCTTTATGCCTGATTGGCACGGTTGGAGAGATTGTCATCACCTTGAAAATAAAAATGTTGGCTATGCATAAAAAAAATACGCAAGGCACGATCATGGGTCGCCTGCGCTGGCTGGCGATGGGCCTGTTGGTGGCAGCAGTGGGTGTACAGCCCGCCTCGGCACAGACTGCCGAAGATGCCATTCGCTTTACCGATCGCTCGCCTGCTACCGGGGTGCGGATGATGGGCATGGCAGGAGCCGGGATCGTCGGTGTCGCCGACTACTCGGCGTTGTTCAGCAACCCGGCTGGTTTGGGTTTCTTCCGAAGCTCATCGGCGTCGGGGGCCCTTCAGTCGGTTTATACGACCGACGAGTCATTCTACAGCACACCGGGGAACGAGAGTTTTCTGGACAGCGATGCTACCTCGACTCAGTTCGGCAACCTGGCGTACGTCTACCGTGCCCCAACGCGGCGTGGGTCATTCGTCATAGCAGCAGCATTCAACCAGATCAACACCTATGAGCGCGAACTCAGATTTGAGGGCAACAACAGCACCAGCACCATCTCGACCTCATTCTTGCCCTTCGATGGTGAGTACGGCCTGACGAATAGCGATGAGTTAGATTTTCTGGATGATCTGCCGTTTGCAGCTTTCAATGGGGGCTTCTTTGATTATTTCCCGGATCGGCTGCCTGACTATCCCTTCCTGGAAGCAGTTGTGCCGGGTACCACGATTCAGCAGTCGGGCACCGTCACCGAAGAGGGGCGGATGAGCGAGTTGAGTTTTGGCGGAGCCCTAGAGGCCGCCCCTCGCGTGATGGTCGGGCTGTCGGCCAACATTGCCTTTGGCACCTACGAGTTCAACAGCCTGTTCGCCGAGGATGACATCTTCGACGAGAATGGTCTTGCGGACTATTCGGTGCTGCTTGATGACGGGACCTTGTTCGAAGGGTTTGACTTTCTCGAATACGAGCAGCGCCTGCAATCCGATCTGCTCGGCGTCAACCTGCGATTGGGGTTGTCGGCCCAGGCTGCTTCCAACCTGCGCGTTGGCCTGACGCTAGAGACGCCGACTTACTATACTGTCAACGAGGATTATGGCGCGTCGTACCTGACCGGCTTTGACGATGGCAACACGCTCAGCTACGGCGATGACTTCGACGATGTAGGCAATGGCGAGTTTGAGTACGAGATCCAGACGCCGTGGCGGTTAGGCGTCGGCGTTGGCTTCAATGCCGAGAATGTCTTCGTGACGGGCGATGTGGAATATGTGGACTGGAGCCAACTCGAACTGGACGCTGAGACGGATCGTTCTTTCTTTGCCGACCTCAACCGGGGCATTGAAGAAGCCTACGAGCCCGTTATCAACACCCGCCTCGGCATCGAATATCGATTGGGTGATCTGTCACTGCGTGGCGGTTTTGCTTACCGCCCCGACCCGCTCGACACCGCGCCGCTTCGGAGTGATGGCAGCGAACTGGAACGCGACAAGACCTTCTTCTCGGCCGGATTCGGCTACCGGTTCCAGCGGCAGTTCCAGGTAGACTTTGGCTGGATGCAGGGCCGCTTCGACTCGGCCTATTCAGCCTATCCCGAGGACAGCGTGGGTGCCCGTCAGGATGACATCCTGCTCATCGACGAGGAAGTGGTCCAGAACCAGTTCAGCGTCGGCGTCAGCTTCTTTTTCTAAATGGTCATTCCGAGCAGGTACGTGCAGTAGCGTGCGGGCCTGCTCGTCATTCATAGGAGGCTCATCAAAACAAGGAGCGGAAAGATGCTACGTATATGGAAGCGCCCCACGCTATTCCTTGCAGCCATGCTGATCATGCTTGTCCTGATCGCTTGCGACAGCAACGACCCGACGACCAGCACGGATGATCCGGCGCAGCAGACCATACAGGTACAGGGCGCGCTCAACGCTCATTTCGAGCAAGCAAAGACCGAGTTTTTTGGAGCGCTCAACTCAGCAAGTCTGTCATCTGGCGGGCGGCTAGATCTTCGTGTGCTTGCCCGTGAACGCGATGGCGATGTCGAAAAGCAGGTCAATCTGGTGATTACATTGCCACTGGCTGCTGGAGAACGCATGTTGCCGCCGGATGATTATCTGTTCACAGCAGAAGAACTGCAAGCCCGCGTTGATTACTACCTGAGCAATCGGGAAAGGCAGGCCTATGCGCAGTATCAGTTCGAGGGACGTAGGCTCAACTTACGCATTACAAAGGCGGATCTGAACGGCGTGCATGGGCAATTCTCCCTCCAGGCTCGTCAGAGTCAGGGACGACGTATGCTGGATGGGCAACGGGAAGACGTGCAGCTTGCAGACGAAGGACAGATTCAGGTGCAATCGCGCTTCGAGATCACAGAAATAAGTATGCATTAACATTTCACATGAGACACAAAAAGGGGCGTTTCCGATCAGGAACACCCTTTTTTGTATGAAGACGTTGCTGGGCTTGCTATTTGTCAGGCACGTCGTGACCTTCCGTTTTCGTACCACTCAAAAGACGGGGGAAACGCTTGACCAAGCTGGCATTACTCGGAGGGACGCCTGTCACAGATGACTTGCTGACAACCAGTGAGTTGATTGCACGTCCTGACCTCGAACGGAAATATCTACTCGAAACCTACGACAGCGGCGTCTGGGATGATTGGCCGGGGATGGATTCCATGGCCGCTCGTTTTGAGCAAGAATGGGCCACGTTCAACGATTCGGCCTTTTGTGCGCTCGTAACCAACGGCACCCACACCCTACAACTGGCACTCGAAGCCCTCGACGTTGGCTATGGTGATGAGGTGATTGTGCCGGGGCTGACGTGGCAAGCAACCGCCAGCGTGGTGTGCGATGTCAATGCCGTGCCGGTGCTGGTCGATGTTGATCCTGAAACCCTCTGCATTGATCCGGTCAAGGTGGAAGCCGCCATTACGCCTCGCACGCGGGCCATCATTCCAGTGCACCTGTATCATCGCATGGCAGATCTCGATGCGCTTCAGCGTATCGCACAGCAGTACAACCTCGACCTCATCGAAGACTGTGCCCACACCCATGGTTCGCAGTGGCAGGGTACGAATGCGGGGACGCTCGGCACCTTCGGTTCTTTTAGCTTTCAGCGGTCCAAGTTGATGAATGGGGCTGAAGGCGGCGCGTTGCTCACGCAGGACGAAGACCTCCACTGGAAAGTGGTGAGCCAGCGCAGTTGTGGCCGAGAGGTTCAGCCGGGTGTAAAGGTGCACAGCGGCAATTATCGGTTGACTGGCTTTCAGGCTGCCATCTTGCGCGGGCAACTCGCGGCGCTCATCGAAAATGCACCGGTGCTGGACCGCAACGGGCGTGCGCTGGATCGTGCTGTGGCCGATGCGCCGGGTGTGAAACCGCTCCGGCGAGATGATGGCATCACGCGTCAGTGTAGCTATGGCTTTGTCTTCCTCTTTGATCGCGAAGCCTTTGATGGGCTGGATGTCGCTACCTTTCGAGAGGCGCTGGCGCTGGAGTTAGGCATTAGCTTCCATACGACCTATGCGCCACTTAACCAGAGCGAGGTGTATTATCCGCACACCAAAAAGCGGCATCAACTCAGCCGAGAATATGTGAAGGCTATTACGCCCTCACGCTGGGATTTGCCGGTGGCCGAAGATCTGTGGCAGAATCAGGTAGTGATGGCGCAGTGGCACATCCTGGGATGCCCGGCTACGCGTGTATCGTTGCTGACAGATGCCATCGCCAAAATCTATGAAGCCCGCGAAATGTTGTTGGCGGAGTCGGCGGCCTGACATGGAAACAGATCGCCCTTTTGGGTTGCACCGTGGTGCCGTTTCGCTGACCTTCGACGATGGTACTGAAAATCATCTCCGCAACGCGATTCCGCCGTTGGATGATTTGGCGTTAAAAGGTACTTTTTACGTACATCCCCGTGATCGGGTGATGGAGAATTATCTAGTCGATTGGCAGGGCGTTGCCCGATCTGGTCATGAAATCGGCAACCACACCTTGTCGCATCCATGCCCGGAGACGATTTTGGGAAGCGCAGGCGGGCTGGAATCCATGACGCTGGCTGAGATCGAGCAGGATATGCTGGCGGCACAGAAGCGGCTGAACCAGATAGCGCCGCATCAGCAACACTGGACTTTTGCCTATCCATGTTACTCAACGTACGTCGGGCGCGGGGTAACACGCCAGAGCTATGTGCCTGTAGTTGCGAAACACTTCCTGGCAGGACGTGCGGCAGGCGAACTGGGATTTGCAAACAGGCCGGAGCGCATGGATCTGGCCTGTCTCTGGGCTACTCCTGCGGAGTTGCTGAGCGGCGATGAGATGATTGCGCTTGTGAAACGCCTCACCGAACGAGGGCAATGGGTTATCCTCGTTTTCCACGATATTGATGGGGACCTGTTGAATGTACCGGGTCGCACCTATCGCAAGCTCTTGCAGTTTCTGAGCCAGGAACGGGAGACCATCTGGACGGGGACGGTAAGCGAGATCGCCGCCTACCTCGCGGCACAACCCGTTTAGCAAGACTCTAATCTTGTCCCTGCTCGCGGCGGCGTTCGCGCATGTATTGGTGGAAGCGGCGGGCGTCGCGGGTGTGGTCGGCTAGGTTGGTGTTGAAGACGTGGCCTCCGCCGGGCTTGGCGACGAAGTACATGTAGTTGTGCTTCTCTGCATTAACGACGGCGCGGATGGACGATGGCGATGGGTTGGTGACGGGTCCTGGCGGTAGGCCGCCGATGCGGTACGTGTTGTACGGATGGTTGATGTCGTAGTCGCGGTTGAAGAGGCGACGTTTTTGTCCTTCACTCTGCAGAATGGCGAACTGCACCGTCGGGTCGGCCTGGAGGGGCCAGCTTTTGCGCAGGCGGTTCAGATAGACACCCGCCACGCGCGGCTTTTCTTCTTCGACGCTTGTTTCCCATTCCACAATGGCGGCCAGGTTGAGCACATCGTCGGTGCTGAGGCCCATGCTTTTCGCCTTCCGTGCCATCGTCTCCGTGTAGAAATTCTCGAACTGATCCTTGATGCGCTTGACGACGGTGGGCGCGTCGGTGAGCCAGTAGAAAAAATAGGTCTCTGGCAACATGTAGCTAAAGAGGTGGAGCGTGTCAGTCCCGGCTGCGCTCGCCACTTCGGGATCGTGGAGCGCAGCAAGGAATTTGTCGGCATCAAACGCCATATCGCGCCCCGCTACGGCAGCCGCTACTTCGGGCCGTGTGCCTGGCGGGATGGTCAGGCGGATGGGGGTTTGCAGGCCCTTGCGTAGTGTGTTGAGCAAGTCATAATTGGACTGCCCGGTTTCGAAAGCATAGTGCCCGGCTTTGATCTGGCTGCCCCATCCGGTCACCTCGCCCATCCACCTAAACGAGCTACGTGAGGTGAGTAGGTCGCCATTTTCTAGCGAATCGACGACGGTTTCAAAGCTCGATCCGGGTGGAATCCTGACGCTACGCTCGCCTTCGTACACGGGCGTATTGGGCCTGAACATCATCCACGCCCCTGTGCCTGCCACCAGGGCACCGAGCAGGAACAGCACGAGGAGGATTCGGAAAACTATTTTACCCATTGCGGTGCTTTGGTGGATAGTGGAAAGTTGATGGTCGATAGAGAGAAACGGCTTGCTATCTATCATCAACCGTCAATATGCAGCGAGATGTAGGAAACCAAACAAAAACGCTTCTATTGCTCATCGGGTTCATCCTGATACCGCTGGCGCTCCAGCGAGCGGGTTTCGTCAATGACACGTTCGAAGAGGCGGCGCACGGCTTCGTTGGGTAGGGGGCCTTGGTTGTTGTTCATCACATTACGAATAACCTCTTCTTCGCGGCGTGGCACGTAGACCGGCAGGTCCAACTGCTTTTTGATATGGCCGATGACATTGGCACACCGCGAGCGCTCGTTCAGTAGCTGCAGCACAGCCCGGTCGATCTCGTCGATGCGGTTGCGGTAGGGGCGCAGGTCATCTGGTGTAGGATTTTCTGGGAGCGCAGGCAGATCTCCCTCGAAGTGCGCCAGCGTGTGGCGTAGGGTTTCAATGAGCATAGACAGGGACAGCTAGCGACAAGTGGGCGCATCAGGTTGATCAAAAGTACGGCATTGCGGCATCAAATGGATACCTCAGCCAAGCGCGAGGCTGGGTTGCGCCGTCAGGGACAGCGGGCTGGTGCGCCCGGCAGCAAGTTTGTAATGGGCAGTGACGGCGATCATGGCGGCATTGTCCATACAGTACTTGAGCGGTGGCAGGTGCAGCGTGATCCCTTCTTCCTCCACCAACGCCTCCGCAGCAGCGCGCAACCCGGTATTGGCCGAGACACCACCGACCACGGCTACATCTTTCACGCCTGTCTCACGCACACCACGCCGTAGGGCATCAACCAGCACATCAATGATAGCTTGCTGAAACGAGGCGCACAGATCGGCCAAGTGGTCGTCCAGAAAGTGGATGCGTTCTTCTTCGGAGAAGGCATTGAGGTAATACAACACCGAGGTTTTCAGACCACTGAAGGAGAATTCATAGCCATCAGGATCGGGCCGAGTGCGGGGGAAGCGGTGGAAGTCAGGATCGCCCTGCTGCGCCAGCCGGTCGATGGTAGGGCCACCGGGGTAGCCGAGGTCGAGTAGCTTGGCGACCTTGTCGAAGGCTTCTCCTGCTGCATCGTCGCGGGTTTGGCCGAGTAGCGCCAGCGCGAAGCCATCGTCCACATGCACGAGTTGCGTGTGCCCGCCGGAGACGACGAGGCAGAGATACGGGAACGCCGGGCGGCCTTCGATAAAGACGGAATAAATGTGCCCTTCCAAATGATTGATGCCGACGAGTGGAATGCCGAGACCCAGCGCGTACGCTTTTGCAAAACTCAGCCCGACGAGCAGCGAGCCTGCCAGCCCTGGGCCATACGTCACCGCTATGGCATCCAGGTCCTCACGGGCGATGCTTGCTTCGTTGAGTGCCTGTGCCACGACGGGCACGATGAGCCGCTGGTGATCCCGTGAGGCCAGTTCAGGTACCACGCCGCCGTAGTCGCCATGCACATCCTGCGACGACACCACGTTGGCCCGTAGCTCGCCACCTACGACAACCGCCGCTGCTGTGTCGTCGCACGAGCTTTCGATGCCAAGGATAATAGGGGTGTCGGGCATACTAAATGCGGTGTAGGTGCGTTTGGCTTGAGGACGGGGTTGTCCGTTGTTCGGGTTCAGTTATCAGTGACTGGATGACAACCGATTACTGGTAACTGACCACCAAGAATGCCAGCCTCGGCGCAGGGTTTCGCAGGAAAAGATACAGGCGGTAGCAAATCCCTGTTTTTTTGCACCAAAGCGCTGAAGCATAAGCAGAACAAAACGAGCACGCTTTTGTATTGACAAAGGTGTCCGCTCGTTCTATACTTGAACAAGTATCCTTCTATCCAAGGCCGAACTCCCATGCGTAAAACGCTCTCTCTGCTGTTTTTGATTGCCTTCCTCGGGCTTGCCATCCCGGCGCAGGCGCAGTTCCGCACCGATGTCAACGAACAGCGAGCGCCGTCGCGGCTCTACAACAATGAAGCCGCCAGCTTCCTGCTCAACACTGTGTTCAACCCGGCCCATTTCAAGATGAGCCACACGTATGAGATGTCTATCGGGGGGAGCCGGTACGGCACGTCGTCGCTGGGGATGTACACGAACACGATGGCCTGGCAGTTCAACGACAAGCTGGCCGCCCGTGTGGATGTGAGCGCGGCGTATTCGCCTTTCAATACCGGCGGGTTCGGGCAGGGCGAGCAGAAACCCCAGGTTTTTCTGCGCAACGCCGAGGTGGCCTACCGGCCCATGGAGAACATGCAGATTCATTTGCAGATCCGCCAGAGTCCATACGGAGCGTATGCCAGCCCCTACGGCTACTACAATCCAGGCTATGGCTACCGGGATGCCGGATATCACATGGGGCCGTCGTCGGACCTCTTCTGGAAGGATAGCGCACGATAATTAGATCCACAGCTACATATAGGAGAGCGCGGCGCGCCCGGCAGCAGGGGGTGTCGCGCTTCTTTGTTCGGTCCACCTCTTCTTTTTCTAGCCGCAGAGAACCCACGCATGGCTTCGCAACGCACCGGTCTGGGCACGGTCCTGTTCAACCTGATGCTGGTTGTGCTCGGGTTGGTAGTGGTCGTGCTGCTCTACGCGTTTGTCTCAAGCAGCTTTACCTCCACACCCGACCCGACCCGCGACGCCAACCCCGGCGATCTGGTGGGCGACATCATCCAGGTGGAGGTGCGCAATGGCTGTGGCGTCACCGGGCTGGCAGCCGAGATGACGCAGTTCCTGCGCGGCGAGGGTTTCGATGTGGTGGAAGTCGGCGACTACACCTCGTTCAACGAGCCGAAGACACTGGTGATCGACCGCGTCGGCAATCTGGAGGCGGCCCGGCAGGTGGCAGCGTCGCTCGGGCTGCCAGAAGATCGCGTTATTCAGGATATTCGCCAGGATTACTTCCTCGACGCTTCGGTCGTCATCGGGCAGGACTACGCCACCATTCCGCCGTTCGCAGGCGATTGAGTAACGTCTGTGTGACCTGGGAGCGTTTTTTGGCCCTGAACGTATCCTTCCGAGCAACAGATAGGCTCATCTTTCGTCTATATCAACGCACTGCTATTAACCAAACCGTGGAGGTTGTCTTCTAGCGTATGAGTACAACCAGAGAATTCGCACCCGCACGAACTAAAGACAAAAAACGTTCAACCCCAACGCCAGCTCGTGTGCTGGCCACCCATGCGGTCAATGCAGCCCTCGAAAAGAAAGCGCATGACATCGCCGTGATGGACATGCGTAAGGTCAGCGGCGTCGCTGATTATTTTGTGATTTGCACCGGCGACGCGGACCTTCAGGTAAAAGCCATTCACGAAGCCATCCAGGACCGTATCCGGGAGCAATGCCAGGAGCGGCCCTGGCACGTTGAAGGAGCCGAGCATCGCCAGTGGGTCCTGCTCGATTATGTAGACCTCGTCGTCCACATCTTTGATGCCGAGAAACGCGCCTTCTACGACCTCGAACGCCTGTGGGGCGATGCACCCGTCGAAGAAGTGCCCGATGACGCCGATTCGGCAGCGGGTGTGAAGTTGCTTCAAGAGAAAAAATCGTCCTAATCCTCTACCGATTGCGCGGGCTTTGCCATGGATCAAAAAAGCACTATGCGACTGCTCAGCATGGCCTGCGTATTACTGGTGTTGGGCCTGGCGACTGGCTGCGTCGGCTCGCGCGAAGCGGAAGAGGTGCCGCCGGATCAACGGTTCGGTCATCGCTATGCCAATAGCGGCCCCGATGGGCGGATGACGACGGCGATCTCGCAGCCGGATTCCAGTGTGAGCTATTTCTACTATCCAGCGGTGTTCGACACCGTCGTGGTGCGGCCTGAGCCTTTCGCCCCGGACATCCCTGCTGCCAGCCAGCAAGTGACGGTGGAGGTGCTCATCAAGGGTGCGTTTCCCGATGCATGCTCCGAACTGCACGACGTAGCGCAGGAGCGCGCTGGCAACATTCTGGATGTTGCGCTGATGATGCGCAAGCCGGAGGGCAGCATCTGTGCCAGCGTGCGCCGCCCGTACCGGTTCTATATGATGCTGGAGGGGTCGTATGGCATCGGGCACTATACGCTCAAGCTGAATAATAAGAACGTGGCGTTCCAGATCATGGCCTCAGAGGATGAGGCGCGGTGACACAATTCCCATAAAAGCACGACACAACGGACGGGAACTTGGGTTTCGCGTCCGTTTTTTTGGTATCCATTGCGTGAGACGTCCACGGATTGAGAAGAGAAGATAGTATGCGCCGAGAAGGATGGTATATGAGCGCGCTGGTGACGCTGGTGCTAGTGCTGTATCCTGTGCTGGCTCTGTCCCACGCTGGCGGCCCAGACCCGCGTCGAACAGGGGCTCCAGTACCGGGTGGTGGCTTCGAACTGACCTGTGGTGATGGCGATACCTGCCATAGCGATGCGGCGGTGAACAGTGGTCCGGGTTCAATTAGCATTGAGGCCCCAGGAAGTTATGGTCCTGATAATCCCTTAGAAATAACCGTGCGCGTGGAAGAGGCTGGAAAAACATTCTTCGGTTTCGAGATTGCCGTCAAGGACGCCAGCCATGAGCATGCTGGTACACTCGAACTCATCGACGACAACGTCACGCGCTACGCCCATCCGTCCAATCAAGAATATGTGAGCCATGATGGCCCGAATGGTCTGCTGCAAAATGCCTGGACGATGCGCTGGGTGCCGCCAGGCGAAGATGTAGGTCCTGTAACCATCTACGCTGCTGGCAATGCCGCCAATGGTAATGGAGGAAGCAATGGCGATAATGTCTACACGATCAGCAAGACGCTGACGTTTGACATCGCGGCAGATGTGGAAGCCGAGGCGGTGCCAGCCGTTTTTGCTTTAGCGCGGGCCTATCCCAACCCGTTCACTTCGCAGACCACCATCCGCTACGACTTGAAGCACGCCGCACCGGTCACGCTGGTTCTCTACGACGCACTCGGACGCCGCGTACGCCTGCGCAACCTGGGCCCGCAGCCGATTGGCCCACACGAAGTGCGCCTCGACGCCCGTGGCTTGCCGGCCGGATGGTACCTCTACGAACTGCGCACGCCACAAGCCCGCGAGGCCCGCCCGTTGTTGCTGATGAAATAGCAGTCAAGCATGCGGATTTCAAGTGCCGGGTTTCGTTCTTTGTAGAGGATTGCGAAACCGGATCTTTCATTTCCAGGCAAGACGTATGCGACTCTTCTTTATCCTCGGTGCGGTAGCTGCCGGGCTGGCAGTGGCGCTTGGGGCCTTTGGTGCCCATGGGCTAGAAAATCGCGTCACACCCGAACGGCTCGATACATTCAAGACGGGTGTACTTTACCACATGGTTCACGCGCTGGCGTTGCTGGCCGTCGGCTGGGCAATGGCGCAGTGGCCGGGCGGTGCCGTGCAGTGGGCTGGCTATCTGTTTCTGGCGGGCATCGTCCTCTTTTCAGGCAGCCTCTACCTGCTCGTCCTGACGGACACGCCGCTGTTTGGTATCATCACGCCGTTTGGCGGCATTGCCTTCATTGCAGGCTGGATGCTACTGGCGTGGGGTGTTTATCGCGGTGGCTGATTGAAATACAAATGACTACCCCTACAGGTTTTGCATGAGTTTCCGATTATCCATTCTTCGCGTCAATCCATCCGCGCTCGGTGCATTCCTCCAGGAAGAGATAATGATATGGCATCACTTAGATGAGCTACCACGAGGAACTTCGGCGCGAGTGATACAGCCCATCGCTGATATGACACCTGTCTTGCGACTCGGATGCGGAAAGGTGTGGGAAGATGTCGTGAGTCATGCACTCGGGGTTGGTTCTGAGCATGAGCATGCTCGGTGGGAATGGGATGATGTGTTTGACGAACTCATCCCGCGTATTCTCATGGGCACCGAAGTGCTGACGTATGACTCGGGCGAGACCGCGCTACGTTACAACACGCCGGAGCAGGTTCACCGCTTTCATAGCTGCATGACAGCAGCCTTTAACGAGACGTTCGTGGCGGATTTCAAGCTTGAATATATAGAACAACTCGTGGAGAACGTTCGGGCTTTCTATGAGATCGCAAATCGTAATGGGGAAGCTACCCTACATGCTTGGGTATAGATCTATCACATCACAAAGAAACCCCTGAAGCATTGTGGCTCCAGGGGTTCGTGGCAAAAGCGAGGTTGTGCCGTGTTAGGCGATTTCGTCTTCCTCGAAGAGCAGCGTGATGCTCGGCAGCAGGCTCTGGTCGCGGGCCAGTTGCAAGAGCACTTCGGCGGCCTCGTCGGGCGACTCGTAGGTGCCGTATTCGTCGGAGTCTATGGCAAGCGCGTAGCCGATCTCATCGTTCTCATCGGGGCTGTAGTCTTCCCACTCCGTTGCTTCTTCGATGATGAAAATGCCGTCTTCGGGCATATAGGAGGCTACGTACCGTTCCTGACCGCTGGAAGCATCGATCAGGCTCAGGTTGCCGAGCGCCCCGAACTCCTCATCGTAGAACAGCGTCTCTGTGATCAGACGCCGGGTGAAGTGATCCATATTAAATGTATTCATAGTTGTTTGCTCGTGCTAAGGGCGGATGATGGAAAGCGATGACGAATCACACCGTGCGAGGGGTCGCCATGTTCCAGCGTTACGCACGGTAGAGTGGGACGTCTGGTTCCAGTGTGGCAGGTGGGCGCAGATGGCTTTCCAAGTCTTTTACCTCCAACAGGGTTTCGAGGTAGGCGAACGCCTCTGTTCCAGTCAGGGGATGGAGGTCAGTATCAAAGCAGGCTGCGAAATGAACAAGCAGCCGCTCGTGTAGTGCGGCCTCGTCGATGGGTGCTCCCGTTTCTTGCGCCAGCGAGGTGACGCCCCGGTCGTTGATGCCGCAGGGCACAATGTGGTCAAAGAAAGAGAGATCGGTGTTGAGGTTGAGCGCAAAGCCGTGCATCGTTACCCAGCGGCTGCACCGGATGCCCATCGCACAGATCTTGCGTTCCGGCCCGCTCGCGTCCGGTTCAACCCAAACGCCTGTGCGCCCTTCGACGCGCCCGGCGGAAAGCCCATAGTCGGCGCAGGTCAGGATAACAGTTTCTTCCAGTTCACGCAGATAGCGGTGGATGTCGGTAAAGAAGCGGTCGAGGTCGAGGATCGGATAGCCGACAAGCTGGCCCGGCCCGTGAAAGGTGATATCGCCGCCCCGGTCGATGGGGTAAAACGCCGCGCCGCGCGCCGCAAGCTCCTTTTCGGAGAGCAACAGGTTAGATGCATCGCCGCTTTTGCCGAGGGTGTAGACGGGCGGGTGCTCCACCAGCAGCAACACATGAGGTATCGTCTCCGGTGGCTCCCTCCGTTTCGCTGCTATGAGCCGGGCCTGGATCTGCTTTTGCAGGTTCCACGCAGCCACATACGCGATGCGCCCCAGGTGGCAAACGACGACGGGTTGTTTCATGGTTGGTTACAGGTTGGCAGGTTGAGCAGGTTGCAGGTTCGGTTCTTGTTGAGAAACCTGCTAACCTGTCAACCTGATAAACTTGCAACCCTCGCATCAGTTCGAGATGCTGACGCGCACGTTGAAGCCGCCGTTGACGTTGGTGGTGGGCGGGCGGCGACCATCTTCGCTCATGAAGTTCTCGTAGCGCACGAAGGCGTCCGCCGAAACGCGGTTGCTGAACTGATACGTAATCTTCGGCGCTACTGTGATGCGCGACTGGGAGGTCAGCACCTGCACGCCGAAATCGGACCCTTCGATCAACACTTCTTCAGGCTGGAAGGGGTCTTCGTCGGGGCCGCGGCTGGCGGCTTCTTCCAGGGCATTCTTGATGTTGAAGTTGCGGTCGTTGTTGGTGCTGCGCGAGAGCGTCAGGCTAAAGCCGATGCGGTTGTTGAGTCGCTTGCCAGGCAGGAACGGCAGGCTGAGGCCCTGCTTCTGGTAGTTGGCTGTAAAGGTGATCTCGCTGGTCTCGGTCTCGCTGACCTGGTTGGTCGTGGTCGTGAGTGCGTAGCTGGTGCCGGTGTTCCACGCCAGGCTGGTTTGAATATTCCCTTTGAAGGTGAGGTCCAGCCCGATAAGCGGCTGGAAGCGCTCGTTGACCCGCACCGCGCCGACCTCGATGGGGCTGACGTCGTAGATGATCGTCGGGCCATCTTGCAGGTTGAACTCGCCGGTAGGATTCGGGCTGAGGTTCGAGCGGAAGTCGAGGCCGTAGTCGGCACTGTAGCCGTGGCGAAGCGAAGCCGTCTGGGTCAGGCTGCGGATCAGCGGCCATTTCGAGATGCCGCTGTAGGTGACCTGCCAGCCCGGCAGCGGGAACGGTAGCCGTCCATCCTGTCCGAGGCTCCCGAGACTCGTCATGTAGGACGACAGGAAGTCATTGGAGACGGATGCGTTGGTCAGCACGGTGCTGCGGATGTTGCCGAGGCTGTCCTGGTTCACCGCATCGGCGCGATAGGTGGCAAGCTGTTTGCTGATCAGGTCGACATAGGACGCCCCAAAGGCCCAGACGGACGCTTTGTTATCGCCCGTTATGGTCGTCGAAGTGGTGTCGATAGTGCGGTAGGTGACATTGTCGCGCTCAGTCCATTCCACGTTCCAGTTCAGGTTGACCTGCAAGTTGGAGGTCAGCGAGAGGCGAGTGCTTCCCTGGAAACGATTCTGGTCGGTGAAGGCATCCGTCACCTGCACCCGGTCGCTGATGATACGCTGGGTGTCGTCAATTTCGCGGTCCAGTCCAAAGCGATAGCCCAGTGAGGGACCTTGGCCCCGGAAGGCAGCATCAAGGAGGCTGTAGTTGACGACCGTTTCGTTGGTTTCATCGTCGATACTGCCCACATTGGTCGATTCAGAACGCCGCGAGCCATTGTAGGTCAGGCGGAAGTCATCAATGCCTGTCACACCGAGGAACAGTTGCCGCATGATGCTTACCGGGTTGGGAAGCGGAAGCCTGAAGCCGCCTCCCTCGCTTTCGGTGGTGTCGGCAGCCACTTCTTCTCCTTCGGGTGTGAGGACCGGCAGTCCTGTCTCCTCTTCTTCCTCGTCCAGTTCTTCCACCGAAGGGTCTTCCACTAATGGATCTTCCTCCAAGGGCTCCTCTGGTAACTCTTCCCCACGGGCTGCGGCTTCCTCTCGGGCTTCCTCTAAGAGCCGTTCCTGCTCGCGCTGTCGTTCCCGCTCTTCTTTGCGTTCCTGCTTGGCTTGCTCTCGTTCCTGGCGTCGTTGCTGGGCGGCTTGCTCGGCAGCCTGCTGGTCCTCCTGGATAGAACGATAGAAACCAAACTTCTCGAACATATTTTTCGGGCGTAGCGTGACGCCGCCGCGTAGCGTTACATTGGTGCCAACCGTCGCGCCGAGGTTGTTGTCCACCGAGCCGTTGCGCCAGTTAAAGGTGGTGGCATAGCCCACGTCTTGCAGGCTGATCCAGTTCAGGAAGGATATCTTATCGAGGCGGGGGCGGAAGGTGGTGTTGATGCGCGACTCGTAGCGCTCGGTGCGCGGCGCGTTGCCGCCCAGGATGTCGTTGATCACATTGTCGACAGGGCGTACCTGGAGATCTTGCTGGCTGAAGGCGGTCGCGCCGACATCCTGCCTCGTGATGGTGGAATCGGCCAGCAGCGCAGAAATAGGACGGTTATCCAGCACGGGCACGCCCTCCTCGTCAATCAGCACGGTCGTCGAATCGACAATAGTACCGAGGTCATTGAGGCTCTGGTCGGTGTTGGTATCGAGGCTGAAGTTGAGGAAGCCGAACGGGTTGTATTGTAGCCCGAACTGCCGCCGGTGTGTGAAGGTGTGCTGAGGGCGGAGCGGGAAGACGGCTCCGCTGATCAGATCCAGTTCCGCCTCGGTGAGTTCTGCGCCCAGCGCATCAGGCAGGGGATTGCGGAGCGGGTCAGGGCGCTCTTTCGTCACCGAGTACCGGCGTGTGGCGCTGGCTCCCAGCGAAAGGGAGTTGGGCAGGTAGTTGAAATTCAAGCCGCCCAAGACGCCGATGATAGGCAAGTCGCCCAGAAATCCGAACGGACGGAAGACACGCGGCTTGCGGACATTGAGGCGGTAGTCTATCGCGGTGTTCCACTGCCACGAATCGTTGAGGACGTTGTTGGGCGAGCGGCCATCCTGGTCGGTGTATGAGTAGCTGATGGAGGTGCCATCGAGGGTGTTGCGCAACAGGCGCGACCGCGACCCGCGCTTTTGCAGGCGCGACGTGAAGGACCTGGTGAAGCGGTAGGTCTGCGATTGCTCCACGATCAGGTCCTTGCGCTCCTGCTTTTCAGCATCCGTCAGTTCTTCGTTGGCGTCGATGGTTTCGAGCAGGCTCTGTACCTCAATGTCGCCACGGGCCGGGTCGTAGCGCGGCGTCGTGGTGTTGGACTTCACCTCCATCGTGATCGGGATCGACCAGCCGAAGCGCTCGGGGATGAACTTGTCGACGTTGAACTGGGTGTTGACGGCCCAGTCTTGCAGGTTGGTCTGTTCGCGTTCGCCCAGCGTGCTTTCCAGCCCGCCGAAGCCGTCGCTCTGGGTGCGGAAGTTGGCCTTGATACGGCCCAGGTCTGCCAACTTGAAATCTGCATTGACCAGTCCTGAGATGCCGGGGTCTTCGTCGTACCCGGCCACACGCAACTCGTTGATCCAGATGGTCACCTCTTCCAGCACCGTGCCGTCGTCGTCCAGGTCTTTGTTGCGCACGCCTACCACGATGGTGTTGACGTTGCTGAGCGAGGGGGTCCCTTTGATACCCACACGGGTGCCAGGCGGTGCAAAATTGCTGGTGCCGATGATTTCGTCGAGCGTCATGTTGTCATTGCTCCAGAAGACGGTATCTCTAGGAGCGCCCCGGTCGTCGCGCTCGAACTTGAGCTTGTTGAGCGCGCTCAGCACAATGTTCATCGAGTTGAGATCGATGGTTTCGCCACCCACTTCCTGGTTGGTGCGCCACAGATAATCTGCCCGTAACGTGTTATTGTCAGGGAGGTCAGCGAGGCGGTCAAGGGGGCTGGGTGTCAGTGGCTGCTCGTACTCGTAGTAGTCGCTGCTCTCATTGGCTCCCAGGCGCACGAACAGCGTCACCTTGTCCCGGTCCTCCTCCGTCAGTTGCCGCCCGTCGACGATGCCATGAAGGTGGACGAACATGCGGAGGTTTTTGTATTTGAGCAGATCCTGCCCCTGGTTGTACGTCTGGAAAATGGCCTGCTGCTTGCCCGGACGGACGTTCTCGGCCTCAACCACCATCGACTGCTCGCGGGCGTCGCGGGGTGCCCCACCGCTCACCTCACGGATCTGGTTGATGATAGTGCCATTGGGAATCGCGTAGTCGCTGTTCTCCTCGTTGTTGACGCTGGAGATGCTCACGCGGCTCTCGTCAGGGATTTCGACATCGGTGTCTATCGGCGGCGGTAGCGGTGTGTCTATACCCGCCTCGGTCTCGTTCGTCACGGTATCCGACTTGCGCCACTGGCTACCGACCAGTTCCAGTGTGGCAAAGCGCAGCGTGGCCGGGTTGGTGAGGCCCTTCGTCCATAAGCGGATCGATTCGATGCCGGTAAAGTCCGCGATGTCGCCGACCCTGCGGTCGAAATCCTTGACGGGAATGCGGACCAGGTACCAGCCGGTGCCGTCGCCGTCTCCCTCTCTGATCTCTTCGATCACGAAGTCGTCGGTCTGATCGGGTCGGGCGAGTTCGTCGAGGGCCGTCAGGTTCAGCGGCAGTTCGTACTGGAAGTAGCTGTTGTCGTTGTCGAGTGTCGAGTTGAGGTTGAGGTCTTCGGTGTCAGGCAGCTTGGCATTGCCTCTCACATTGGTGCCACTGCTGTTCGACAGCTTCGATTGGCCCTCAATAGAGTTGAGTTCCTGGCCAGGGAAGAAATGGAGGAAGCGTTCCTGGATGGTCGAGCCGTTTGGGTAGAAGGTCGAGCTCTTATAGAAGCTCGCATCCAGGTAGTGGTGATAGTCATCGCCAGACGGGTCTTGCTGGGCCTTTGCAATCTCGCGGGCGAGGAAGGGGCTGCTGCTGGTGCTGCTTCCTAGGGCGCCAAGGAAATCGCTATAGTTGAACGTTTCATCGCCCCGCGTCCCTTCAAAATCGTTGTTGGGAAACGACGCGATGCCATCAAGGCCGAGGTCCTCGGTCATGCGCTGACCCGACGGAATGGGGTTGACAACCTGATCCTGCTGGTTTGAGCCAAGGCGGAACTGCTGCTCCCCGTTGCTGCTGAAGTTGTTGCCGGGATCGGTCAGCGAGAGGCCGTCTTCGGTGTTGAGCTTGGCATCGCGAATGACATCCTCGGAAATTTGCCCGAGGTCTACGAAAAGTTTGGCGTCCGGGTTGGCTTCGCCTTCTTCAGCAAAAGGCTGAAAAACGAACTCGACGAACTCGATGTTTTTGAGCGTGAAGTCCGTATAGCCCTCGGAGAGGCGTTGCGTCATGCCGCCCCACGTTTCCTTTGGGTTGTCCAGGGAGTTGCCCAGGTCGCCATTGTGGTTGTAAGGGCCGCGCTCGTGCGGAGTAAAATACATATCGAGCGTGGTGATAAAGCGCTCCTGGCTACTCGTCTGCCGGTTAGGAAACACCTCCTGCGGATCGAAAATCTTGACCGCGTTGGCGTCGCCCCGGACGACCGCACCATCTTCTATCAGGTCTCGTTGCGTATTGTTGTTGAGTTGATACCAGGTGAAGCCCGCCCGTTGGTCGTTGGAGAGGGGGGAATCGGTCAGGCTGTCGATTGGCGCGGCGCTGAGGAACCAGCGGCCCGGAGCCATCAGAGGAAGCGTATTCTCGAAGCTCTCGAAGTCGTCCAGGTACGAGATGCCGTCTTGCTCATCTGGCTTGAAGCTGAGCCCGTCGTCGCGCAGGTCGCGCTGGGTGTTTTCGAAGGCGTTGGTCTGCGAGTGGCCCGGCAGCAGTTGGGCAAATTCGCCGGTAATGGTGATGGTGCTCGGCTCGCGCGTCTGAAGCAGCGGCAGGGCATCGATGGCCCGCGTCATCCAGCGCGGCTCCAGGTTGAGGCTGCCATCGACGCCCCAGATGGTATTCGAGATGGGCTCTTCGCCGAGGCGGAACTTGTCGGTGACAGACCGCTGGCTCAGGCGCATGAGGGTGCCGCCGAAGGCAAAGCGGTCGCTGGTCTGGTAATCGACGCGGGCCCCGAGCAGCGTCTTTTTCTGCAAGTCGATGAGCTTGTTCTGCTCGTAGTCAATCTCGATGTTGCGTCCGGCGGTCAGGTAGCTCGGGTTGGTGATGCTGACGGTCCCGCCGGTGTAGTCCACCGTAAAGTCGACGCCTTCGGTGAGGGCCACGCCACCCGAAGTGACGCGCACAGAACCAGGAATTACGCCGGAGAACGCCTTGAGATCATAAAACGAATTGACCGATCCTTTGTAAGAGCCTCCAATCCGGTAGACGTTAAGCTGGGTATTGCGGAGGGCGTTCTCCTTTTTCTGCGTGTAGAGATCATTGAAGACGAACTGGTCGCGGACTTCTGGTTGCTCCGCTTCGGGCACATTCTCCTCGATCAACGCGCTGATGCGGTTGCCGAAAGGCTCCAGATAAGGGAAGATGAGCAGCCCATCGCTCTGGTTGATGGTGTAGTTGGGTAGGAAGTCGAATTTGTTGTCCGGGCGGGCCGAGCCGTTTTCATTGACACGGTCCAGGCCCAGGCTCTGGAGCAACGTCTGCTGCCCTGTGACGCCGGGCAGCGTGCGCGAGGAGGTTTGGCCCGGCGGCTCGTAGGTCACCTCTAGCTCGAATTCGTTCGGGTTCAGCCCCAGCCCGATGCGGTAAATGTTGCGCATCTCCAGGTACCACGCGGCCGGATTCAGCGTGCCCGACGGTTGCTTGAGGTTGATCGGCTTGAGCAACTTGAGCACGAGGCGGTCGCTGAGCTGGCTGTTGTCGCCGCCGCCCGTATCGCTGGAAAAGTCGCCGATCTGGACAGTCGCACCGTTGTCAATGTATTTGTACGCGATGGCCAGGGCTTCCCCCTCGGCCAGGGCGGCGTTCAGCGTGATGTAGCCAAGGATCTCGTCGACCTGATAGTCACTGCCCTGGATCAATTTTTTGAACTGGCTGACCTGAAAGTCATCCGATGAGAGTGGCACGTCCATCGTGTTCGATTCCAGGATGTCTTTGGGGCCGGGTACGGCATTGCCCGGACGCAAGGCATCAAGCTCAGATGGGTCATACTGGTCGATGTCAGGGTTGGGCAACTCTGCACGGGTGAAGCCATCGGCCTGTGTGAGGAGTTCCTGTGACTCGCCCAGATCTACAAGAGCGACGGCCTGGCGCAGGTTTTGCTCTTCCGGTGCAGAGGGGGATGAGGTTACTTTCCACACTTCAATCTGGTCAATACGCTGAAAGCGACCGTCCACCAGGATGCCCCGCGAGGGGTCTGATAGCGCCTCGTTCCAGCGGTTGCGGAAGTAGTAGGAGACGAAGTAGTGCTTGCGCTGGTTGTAATCGGTGGGTTTGAGGCTGAACTCGGTAGACTCGGCCCCGCCCTCCAGCGAGAGGTTGTTGGACTGGCCTTCCTGCTGGCTCGCCACCGTGGTGAGGCGCACGCCGCCCAACTGCAATTCGCTCTTGATCCCGAACAGGCTCTGCCCGCCCCGGATCAGCGTAGACGGCGTCTGAAGGAAGACGTTACCGGCCTCCACCGATTGCAGGATTTCGTCCTCATAGCCGGTGTAAGTCAGCTTGAGTTGGTTCTGGAAGTCAAATTCGCGGTTGGTGTCCCAGTTGACATCCACCCGCATCTTGTCGCCGATGGTGCCGGTGACGCCGAGGCTGAGGTCTTGCTTGAAGTCGGGGTCAATCTGCGAGTCGCGCCCGAGGGTGACCTGCTGCTCACTCTTGCGGTAGTCAAACCCGGCGCGGATGTCGGCCT
>Ga0102947_1000159_pt1 | contig 23851 bp, 28 predicted proteins | sample SalPon2A_A_D2_MG_FD_78210 | JGI IMG/M metagenome (GOLD analysis project Ga0102947, IMG submission 78210) | Soil microbial communities from South San Francisco under conditions of wetland restoration - Salt Pond MetaG R2A_A_D2_MG | ecosystem: Environmental > Terrestrial > Soil > Wetlands | place... | reverse complement strand
TTCTAAAATGCGAGTGGCCGCCTCTGGCCCGTTGGTGTAAAACGGAACAAGTGAAAATGTATTAGAATCAATATAGGTTGTTTCGCTGTTGATGTTGTTGGCCACACCTAAAATATCGGTGGCTACCTCAGTTAAATTGATGCTTCCGGTTTCGCTGTAAACCACCACGCCCGATACCTCCCCATAATAGGTGCCGTCGGCGGTTGGAGTTTGCGCACTCCCCGACCGGCTAATGAACTGTAAATATAATGTTTGGTAGGGGGTGCCTAGCGTATCGTCTTGTGTACCGCTGCCAGATGATGTGAAATTCCAGATGGTGACAGCATTATCAATGTCTCTTAATCGCCATTCCCAAACCTGTCCACCCTCTTGGAAATCATAGCTTAATGTCACACGCTTAATGGTTTCGCCGGTCGGCATTGAATACTCTAACGCGTAATATTCATTCGCCGCCCACGCTTCCGCCTTTGGTGTCACTCGCAATCTATCGTGACGATCATCGGTTGCTAGTTCAGATCCGGGGTTGCCACTGTCAAACCAGCGCCAAACGTCAGCACTGACCCGATCATCTGCCCAGCGTTTATCCATTGTGTATTGGCCTAAAATGCCACCCCACGCCCCAATCCCTTCAATGCCGATCCCTTGCTCACCATCACTCCCCACACCATAACCAATGCCAGAGATAATGCCTTCCCATACGATTATCTGCCCATTTCTGATGACAAGCCGGTCGAGCCCTTGCACCAATACGGGCAGCGTGGCATCACGCGGTACGAATATGTCACAGGAAACATACAAGCCAGACGGGTAGGTTTTGCTAAACGATCCAATAACAGCGTTTGCGAAAAAGTCATCTACCCCGCGTCGCTGTGTGTCGCTAACCCCCTCGTAAGCGTGAACGGTTAGAAGGTTTTGCCCTAAATCAAAAGCCATCTCGGTATCACCCACAAATCGTTATATGTTAGCGTCCAGGTTATCAATGGATCAACGGTGTGATCACCCATACGGACATAAGAATATTTACTTTGTTTGGTCGCAAATCAACTTCATCTCCAAGCGTTACGAATTTTCCAGCCAAGCCATTACCGCTAGGATACTCTTGTGCCAAGCGTCCACGCAAGAAAACTTGAGCATTAACAACCGTTGCTGACGATTTGACACGAATAAACGGCCGATACATAAATTGAATATAATCTATTCGACCCGCTGTCGATCCCGTCGTTCGACCAATGTAAACGCCAAAGGAAAGTGCGATATAGTCATACCCAAACTGGGAAAACTCCGATGCCGTCACCGTCATTGGCGGGGCAGCATGTAAACGAAAAGCTGACGACCCATCCGGCAGATAGTTAGCTTCGGTTAAAACTATATCACTTGACTCATCACGCCCTTTTAAATCTAAATCCGTACCCGCGTCATACAGCCTAACAAGCGCTTGGTAGCTTCTGCCAAGCAGTTGTCGTTTGATTACCCCAGGCAAAGACGATGTACTTATAAGGTATTCAACATATGTTGTTGACCAGGTGGCCCCCTGATATTCTCCGCCCGATGAACCTGAGTCGCTGGTGCCGTCGAATTCCACATAGGCCACGTCGCCGGGATCGACAAAGAAGTCAACGTCTAGCAAACTCAGCCATAATGATTCACACGTTGTCAACGGGACAGATGCTTCTAAGTTGTACCATGTTTCGGCGGGTACATTGCCCGGTATGCCGCCGCATACAGCGAAGTTGTCACGGCTTGAATCGTTACAATTATCAACAACGTCGTCGCCATCTTTTGTCCAAAGCCAGGGTAGTGGTTCGAGTTGCTGCCCCAAGCCATCACCCCCGTTCACTTGCGCCGATATATTGGTATAGTCGGCTAATGCCTGGGCTGATGTCATCGCTCGGTCGTATGTGGCAAAGCCTAAATAGACGCCTGACATAAAAGCACCCGTTGCACTATCTGAACCAATGTAAAGACGGCCGGAAAATGCCGCCGGCGTGTATGACGCGCCGCTGGCTACGCTCACCCCGTTTTTATATAGAACCAATCCCGTGGGCGAGTAAACAGCGTGTAACACAATAATCTCGTTTGTGCTAAAGGTATCGGCCGCCCCATCAATGGTGTTCGTGCCGTCAGTGAAGCGAAAATCGGTACCGGTGCTGTTGTACGTGACTCGCATACCTGTAGTGGACGCCTGGCAAAAATAACCGGTGCTGCTGTAATCGGTGCTGTCACGGTTCGCTCGCCATACAATTCGTATGGTGCCCTCGGCTATGTTCAGCAAATCAGATGATGGATAACTCAATACCGCATCTGTGCGAGTGCTTGTGCTTTCGTGCGCTGTGCCGCTCCAGGCAACCCCCATCATATCGCCGTAAAATGGGGAGGTAGCAAATCCGTTTTGCTCAATTTGTATCATATCTATGTATACGGTGTAATCTTCCACAACCACAACCCCAACCGATTGCGCTGATGCAATTCCGGTAAAGCTGGCTGCTACCCTATACCAGCCATTGCCCACGGCCGTGTATGTTTCTGTTAATGAGGTCGCACCGTACAGGAGCGATAACGAAGATGAGGACACGGCCGACCCGTCCTTAAGTTTTGCATAGCAAGACAATGTATAGCCGCCGGTGTTACCCACATCAATACTTTGCGAAAACGTGCGCGATGACGATCCCGTTGCCGTTAGTTTGGCGCTGCTACCGCCAAAAATAATAAAGTCCTCGTCGGTGTTTTCCGTCGCTGTGATACCTGCCCCGGCTGACCAGTTAGTATTCCAGGTCGAATGGCCGAACATGGGGTTGGTCATTTTGTTTACTTCAGTTTGAGAGATGGTTATCCCCCGACTTAACCCATCAGCGGTGGTAATATTGTCCTCAAACAACCCGCCGGCGGCGCGGCCCAATCGCTGCCGAAGCCCTAAATAGTGGGGCTTCACAAGACAAGACACTTGATATTTAACACGCGCATTTCTTAACATTCCGTTTCCATATTCGGGCCAAACATTGACCGTGTTCAGGTGTGCAATGATGTAGCGCGAGTTTGCCCCATACTGTCCCCAAAGCGGCTCGAATGGAACATCGTCATTGCCTTTGAACTCAAAACAAACCGGGTTGGTTTCATCGCCGGCCGCTTGTAGAAGTGCCAAGAAGGGGGTGGCTGACATGCGACATTGTGCTTCACTTGACCCGCTTACAGTTATAGTAAATTGCAGTTGTCGGCTTTGCGGTGTTTCGCCACGCTTAACGGCTCCGCTCCTGTTGGCGGCCGTGCCCGTAGCTAACAACGGAATTGATTCGGGCGACGGCGGAACATAACCTAAATCAATCTTGTATGGTGAGTCAGTTAAAGAAACTTTTTTCCTTCCCTGGCTTAGTATTGCAATTATGCCCATATTATCCTCTGCCCGCCATCTGCTGCCGGGTCATGCGCCCGATCTGGTTCATCAAATCTTGCGCTAACTGTTGGCCGTTTTGCCCTGGTTGCTGCACAATGGTGATGCCTCCAAAATTATAAGACGCCCCACCACCAGACACCCCGCCCGGCACGCTTTGCTGGGCAAACTGATTGACTGCGCCCATACCTCCGGCAAGAACGCTTGACGGGATAACCAGCTCGTTAGGGTGAACAATACCACCGGCCGCGCCAGTCCATCCGCCCATCGCGAACTCACTATCTTTACCGCCCGGTCTACCCTGACCTCCTGCGCCAACAGACGGCGGAGGCTCGCCGGTGCTGACATAGTTTGTTGATACCTTGGTGTTAATTTCGGATGGGATATTGTTTAGTTCGTTTATGTATGCGTTTATGGCATTCTTGACTTCGGTCACGCCCTCGCGAGTGCCGTCCCATGATTCAACTTGACGGCGAATCATTTCATCCAGCAGCGCCGCCTCAAGTCTAGCATTGGCTTCTTCTTCTGTGTATATTCCCAACGCCTCGCCCGCGATGGCAATAGCGGTCGCGTTGTCGGTGTTTGCCTGGATGGACTCAAATATCTTTTGATTTAATAGCTCCTGATTGACAGCGCCGCCCTGCGTAACGGTTGAGGTATCGCCCAATATGTCGCGGTACTCTGCAAGCAAATCGGTATCCTTATCAAGCGTATTAAAGAATTTGGCAGTTTGGGCCGTGATTTCCGCCTCTTTTTGTGCTAGTTCGGCGGCGGCATCAGCGGCGGCCTCATGCGCTGCTGCCCGTTTTTCTTCGGCCTCCGTCTCCATATCGGCCGTGACCTCATATTCCAGGCTGGCTTCCTTGTAATCTCGCGACAATGCCGCGTTGAGTTTAAACATTTCCGCCAGGCGGCGTTCTTCTTCTGTGAGTGCGGCGACGGTCGGGGTGTTCGTCCGTACAATGTTTTCATGTGCAGCAATGCGCTCGTCAAGCTCGGCAACGGCCGCTTCGCTATCACGGGCGGCTATTGCCAGGTCATACCATGCTTGAGCTGTCCCCATGTCTGGTATGTGAGCATTGGCCTCGCGCAATTTACTTATGAATTCATCAAAGGTACTGGATGACGTTGCCGCTGCATCAATGACCGCTTTTTGTGAGTCTAAATTGCGTGTTTGTGCTTTGGTGAAATCGTCGGTTGCAATAGCGGCTTCAAGATTTGATGCCTCAATATCTTTAATCGCTTTTGCGTAATCGCCATTAATCAAGGCTATCCAGGGCAGCAACCCCTCGGCCATGTGTTGTTTAAAAGCGTTTGTGACTTCTTGCACTCGAACTTCAAGCCGTGCCCAAGCATCCGCTTGACTGTCAACATTTCCGCCGACTTGTTCAATTAAACGGTTGCCCGATTCAAGGGTTGCGTTTAACAGCGCCGTCTGTTTTTCTTCGGCTGTCAGTTCGGTTACGGTCTTGCCGATAGCGGCTGCATATTTTTCGTTGGCTTCACCCACCTTGACGACAATACCAAGGTTGTCAAGGATGAGGGGGGATTGTCTTTTGATACCGGTAGAAATAGACTCGTAGAGGAATGCCGTGTCGCCTAATGTTGGGTTTAGTTTATTGGATGCCTTTGCGATTTCCAGCAACCTTGGAGCAGCGGCGGCGAACTGCTGCGACATTGATTCAGTTGTGCCCGCTGTTAACTTTAGCACCCCTTCCATTAGTTGAGCATCGCTAACCGTTCCCCGGCTGGCGGCTTGCATATCTTTTAATAGGTTGGGGGTTTTTAATACCTGCTGGTTTAAGAGATTGAACGAATCTTCGAGCTGGTTAATGTTTGCGCCTTCTTTTGACAAATCAAAAGCTTGCTTAAACACAGCGCCAGCAGCGACAACGCCGGCCGATAGTTTGCCGACCGTACCCACCACATCGCTTAATTTGTTGTTGTAATCTGTTATTTGGCGACTGTCTTGATCTATCGTCCGAACAACAACTTTTACCTCTGCCATTTAACCCATCCCCAACGGTATGCCCATCTCGCGTAAATTCCCCAACAGCAAACGTTCACCGGTTGTCAGCCCTGTGTTAACGGCCTCGCCGGTAAGGCTTCGGAACTTCTGTACTGTCGTGTATACGTTGGATAATGCTTTCATGGTTGCCATTTGTTTAGCATCCTGGTCCAGCACTCCACCATTCTCAGGCAGTAAATGAGTGCCACAAAGCCAGGCCAATTCTAAAACGGGCGGCGGTGCCCCCTTACCGTCGGCGGCGAGTACCGCCGCCTCAATTAGTTTTTTTCAATGCTTCCCAAGCTCATGACGTGTTTTGCTACCTGGTTGCCTGCCCAAAACAAAACATCGGCAACATCAGGATTGGTTTCGTTGTCAATATCAATCTCAAATGGATCGGCCAGGGTTGTGCTTTCTTTGTACCCCTCGCCGTTTTTTTTGGTGCCTGTCCACTCTTCAATGATACCAACCGCACCCAGCCAGTAACGTACATAAGCATCCTCGCTTAGTGCGCCACCAGCCCACACGCGCCCTTTAAACTGCAACTGCTGACGCACAGTCAAGGTGTCGGGAATTGTGAATCTAACGTCTAGCCCTTCATTGATAAATTCTGCCATTTTTCATTGCCCCCTGGTGCCAGCCTATGCAATTGACACGCTGGTACGGTCGAAGCCTGTACCGCTGGCGCTGCGGAATTCGGCCGAGAATGTTTGTAAACCAATCGGAATACTAAGCGAAACCGGGCCAATGTTGGCCGTGCCGCTGTAATATTGCCCACTGATTGATTGTAATTGAATTGTTTTTGTGGCTGACGTACCGTTGAGCAATGGCCCAATAATCGCCTCAGTGGTTGTATTGATCATTCCGGTAATATTAAAGGAGTTCACAATACCCAAATCTGCGATTTCCGTGCGCACTGAATCGCCCAGTCCGGTATCTTCTACTAGACCATTACCGCCATTATACGTGACGTTGTTTATATCGCCGCTAATGTCGGAGAGCACGCTTGTGGCCTCACCTGAGATCCAAAAGCTCGCAGCACTACTTAATTGGTGACCCATTATCCTTTACCTCGCTTTTTGTTTTTGCCCCCTGTAAGGTTTCTATAGCAGCGGCTAAACGCGCCGCCTTTCTATGCCAATATGTGTTAAATTGTCCGTCTGCTTCAAGTTTGGTAACATTTTCAAGCGCCTTATCATAGTCCGCTTGAAGCGATAACGGTATATTACTCTTGGAAGTTGACTGTTGTTTCTTCACGCCATTCTCCTATTAGTTCTGTGTAAATCCAGGCGGGCGCTTCGGCGGGCGTCTGTACCATCTCGCGCACTTCTACAATCTGCGCGTCCTGAATGGTGTTGCCTGTGTCGCCTATCAATCGATACTCATCAAGTGCAGTCAATATCGTGTCAACGGTGCCCTCTAGGGTTGTCATGCTGGCGCCATCGTCTATATACCGTTGCCAAACTTGAATCACAGTTTGATATGTATCAAGACGCTGTGACAATCCGATCATTTCGCGGGCCCACGCGCCGGGCTTGAGAATAACATATGTGCTATTCTCGCCAGAGTTTAATATGCCCCACTTGCCCCGGCTGGTGTTGGCCGAGGTGAAGCCATCGATTGCCTGAATGCGGGTTAACCAGAGAGCCTCCCCGTCTTTATATCCACTCATGGATCAAATTGTCTCCTACGAAACATAGGTTGCTCAATGGTGGTGCTGTCTGGGTCGGTGCGTTGATCGTGATTGTACAGGCCGGTATAGGCTAGGCTGTCGCTGCTGTCTTCTGTGGTTGTTACTCCCTGCGCTTTCCAACCATCTGCTCGCTTTGCTACCCATTCATATGCTTCGTCAAACAAGTTCCAAAGCGAACCATAACGGCTATCTTCTTCACCATCAAAGCCAGTGCCACGCTGTGTTAGCTCAACCAATGCGGCAACCTTTGAACGTACCCACAGATCACAAGACCGCTTCGGTCCGGCCGTGCTGATGGGCACGGTAAAACCATGTGACGCAATGGCATCATTTAGGTCGCTGGAAACGTCATCAATAAACGCCTCAACTTCGATCAGTGTCGGTTTGGTGTTTGGTGTGTAGCTAACACCCCCGTCCAACAAATGACGAGTGACGGCTACAATGTCGGCTATGTTTGAGTAGCTATTATCATCTATTGCCATGTCTCACAACCTTTGGCGGCGTCCACGTTTCACCACGTGCTGCCTTTTTTGCGGCATATGCCTCTATGCGTTTCTCTTGTTTTGCCGGGTCTAGTAAATCCAAGGCCGCAGGCCCTAAGCCCCCTTGCGACGGTGCTAATCCCCCCCAGTGTACCATAAAAGCTTGGGGAACGCGGTGCATTGGCAAACCACAGACGCATATCGTTTCAATATCCCACAGCATGGGGTGTCGGCGTTGGCGCTCATGCCCGTCTGGGCAGCGGTATTGATAATATCTAGCCATTATTGCACCGGTAGGACTGCCCGTCTGTAATATTCTTCTTCTCGTGTTACCAGTTCGCCCGTTTCTAAACGCGCTTTAACTTCTTTGGTTAAGGTGATAAGAAAGGCAGTGCGGCGGCGGGTGTATTTCAGCCCGGCCGGTACATCACCCCCACTTTTTAAGATTTTCGATTGACGTCTTGCATACGCTTTTTTGTCATCCATTTGTAGGCTTTCATCAAAATGGGGATCAACTGCCCAATTGTCAGGCTTGATTACCTTGTCGCCTGCCTTGAATTTGCCGAGTTCGTTATATTCAAAATCAGCCACGGCCGTATAGTTCTTTTTCTCTGCCATCAAATAAACTCCTTGTGTGCGGGAGGGGTCATCATCTCATTGAGTGTCAGATTGGGAATATGCCCCCGACACATCAGGCGGCAATTGTCACTAACTTGGCATGACCCGCTCCGCTGCCATATTTCACTAAATGATTCTTTTGTTAAGTCGCCTAGGCATTCGCCTGCATATTCGCGTTTGTTAACGCACGTCCAGACCTTGCCATTAGGCGTGATAACGCTTTGCAGTTGCGTCCAATAACATGTTTCATACGACCGTTCCCAATTCTTGTACATGTAAAAACGGTCAACGTCTGCATGAATGAATGGATCGTCTTGATATGCTAACAGGTAACTAATTGCCCCGTCAACCCAGGTTGTATACTCATCTGCTATGTTTGGTGCATCGTGTTTGTATAGAATTGTTGGTCTGAATTGAATATAATCAACCCCCAACGAACGTCCAAGATTTACCATTTCTGTTGCTTGTCGCCAATTGTTTTTGTGAAGCATGAAACCCAAACCAATAACCGCATCACCGTCAGCCTCGACTAGTCTGGTAACACCTGCCAAGACATCAGCAAAGCGATCAACCCCCTTGCTCTTTTTGTACATCTCTGGCATGCACTCATCGAGACTGATATATACCCACTTCATACGCCGTTTCATTAAGGCGGCACGTTTCTGGTTAATGTGCCCGCCGTGGGTATAGACACCTTGTTCAATAGGACAGGTGTTAATAATCTCATCAAAGTGGGGGTGTAGGGTTGGTTCGCCGCCGCCCGTCCAAGTGATTGACTTGACGCCGAAGGTTGTTAGGTCTTGCATGATAAACAAGGCTAAATCCTTGTCCATCAAATCGCCGCCCGCCTCTTTGCCCGCTGGTGAGGGCACTTTATTGGCAAGCGGCCCTTTGGTGTGAGTGTAGGCAAAGTGACACCATTCACAGCCCAGCGAACAACGGTTTGATAAATCTATTTCAACATTTACAGGCGCGGGTTTACGGCCGTTACGTATTTCGACAACGTGGTCAATATGATGTAGTAGTTTGCGCGGCGGGTTAATGTAGGACGTGCTCATAGCTTAATACTTTCCCCGGCCGTATCGGACGAATCGCCCCATGTTCGGCTATTAATCGTTCAAAGAATACGGCATCACCGCACTTTACCGCATTAATATCTTCTTCCCATCGCGCTGACACTGGCAACCTGTGAAAAACTTGTGAATGGTCTAAAAGCCCTCGTGGGTTGGTGATCGGTGTCTCGAGTGGGGGCAATTCCGGCCAATGCCCAAAACTTTGCGCGGTGCCAGCCGGTTGCATTGTTTCGGCTTCCCAAACATCACGCGTTTGCAAAATATACCCGTTCCAAACATCAGGATTGTATTCAAAATAACGGTTGACGCTTTCTACCATTTCCTCGTCATATTCGACGTTGTCGCACATGTAACCAACCAGCGTGAATCCGTTTACCAGCATATAGGCTTGATTGATGAGGACTGCATAGCGGCTTTTTTGCCTGCGCTCTTCGTCGCTGGTGGTGTGTTCAATGACGCCAATACGGTTATCGTTGAACATGTTAATTGCTTGCAACGTTTCTATGTCGCTTCCGTCGTCTTGGATAATCAAACGCCAATTTGGATCGGTCTGGTTTAGAAGGCTTTGAATGGCACGCTTTACCAGCCAAGGCCGGTTGTATGAGGTGAGAATAATGGTTAGCATATGCCCGCCTCTGGCTGTACGCTCTGGAATATCTTGCGTGCCTGGTTGATCTGCCATGCTGGATAATCAGGCCATGACACGCTCGCCCGACTGCCGCTGATGGCGTTATCATCCACAAACATCAGGCCGCTTTCACGTACTTCTGCATGGTAGGGCGTGCCCGCTTGCGGTGTGCTAACGCTGTGCTGCCAATTGTAAAGCAGCCCCTTTTTCTTTAGCTCTTTGACTGCTTTTAGGGTTGCCATGTCCTTTTCAAACGTCGATCCCTGCGCCCCCACTTGCAGCGTACCGTACACTTTGACATCGTACTTGTGGCACCATTCGGCAAAACGCATAAATTTATCTTCAAAAACAACCTTTTTGATACGCTTGCCCACGTCCTCACTAAATGATTCAATGCCTACCCGTATTTGACGATAACCCGCCCGTGACATGATCTTGATTAAATCCTCAGTCATAGGCCAGTAACCACACATGGCGTCATACTGGTATTTATCCAATCCTTTTTTTATGAGTGTCTCACAAAATAATGTCAGCCATTCGGGATTAGCGTTGTGCGTTTCTTCATTGAAAAATGCACCGCTGAAACGGCCGTTGTATTTTTGGGCGAGATATTCCAGTTCATCACATACATCATTAACATCACGCATCCGGTGGCTTTTGTGGCTCTTGCCGTGCCCACCGTAATACATAGGCACGACGCAAAACGAGCATGATAGTGGGCAGCCACGCGTAGGATAGACTTGTACTTGCCCATCAATGAGATTTGCACCCTCAACGTAGTTAATGCGGCTGATGTCCTCATCCTCTGGCCAGGGCAACCAGTCAAGATCGATATAGCCAGCGGTCGCCCTCTCTTCTTTAAGGTAGCTCAGTACATTGATCTCATATTCACCACTGACCACAAATGACCATCTATCATCTAAAGCATAAGACATGTTGTACATACCATAAGGCCCGGTCAAGATTGACTTAACGCCTAGCGCCTGCATGACCCGCGTCATTTCTTTATATGTTACGGCGCTGCATTCTGTAATAAACACATCAGGCTTGAGCGGCTTCACACGCTCTATACATTGCTCCACATTCAGCCCTTCAATGTTGGCATCAATCATCGTCACGTTCGCATTTGGTAATTCGCGCTTCAATAAGGCGGAGAGGTAGGCCAGTTCGTATGGGTAATAATGAAAGCGGTTGCGCTTGCCGGTTGCGTCCCAACGTGAGGGGAACAAACAAACACGCTCGCCGCTATCTAGCACCTCAACGGGGTTACAAATGACGATATTCATGATGACACCTCTACAATGTAATACCGCTGTGGGCCGTGTGGTAAGGGACCGTCAATGTAATCAACCACCGTTAATCCATGTTCTTTTAGCTTGTTCTCAAAGTAGGGCGGATGATAGTCACAGCGCCCAATGTTGCCCACGAAGGGGTTGTCTTCTGTGGCGTGGTCTATATGAATGCTGATAGAAGCACGGCCGTGGGGGGCAATTGCCTCATGAATAGCATCAAGATAATCATTAGCGTCATCTTCATAAATGTGGGTAAATACCGAGTGACATAGCAGCAAGTCGCCGCCCGTTGGTAACTTGAACTCGTCCAGCACCCGCCAATCATATTGCGGATACCTTTCACGTCCGGCGGCTATCATATTCGGATTAATGTCCAGACCGATATACCGCATCTGTCCGAAACGCTCTTTAAGTGAATTAACAATCATGCCGCCACCGCAGCCAACGTCAAAGATAATCTTAGGCTTTGAGCCGTTCAATATCTTGTCTAATATCGGCTTGTAATATTCGTCATATTCTGCCTGTGACATGTGGGTAGTCACACTGTCCACATTGCGACCTTCGGTTACGTTGTTCCAATAATGTTGATACTCATTCCATGTGGGTTGCTCAAACTGCCGCCAGAAGGCTAACACGCTGGCGCGTTCGTTTTCACGGCTGTACGTATCTCGCGCATAATCAGAGCCGTGCTTATACCCAATCGAATGCCCATTGTTAAAAGTTTTAACAAAAAGCTCGATTTCTTCTGCAAAGTGCTTAATGTCGCCCGCGTTCGGATTGATCCCGTGGATACTATCGAAATATTCAGCCCCGCCAAAACCATCATATCCAATCACCTGGCACCCGCTTGCCGCCGCTTCTAACGGTGGCATAGGACAACCCTCTTGATAACCGCTGCTTAGAAAAATAGCGGCGCGTTTCAACACGTCGGCCGTTTCCCAATGACTTAATCCTTGAATTGGGACTAGCCGCCATCCCTCTAAAGCACCACGCCATTTTAGCACCTGAAGCACTTGCATGAGGTCATGACTGCCCCGGCGCGGCATGTAAGCAATAATTTTTTCTTTCTTGTCTGAGAAGGTGAATAGATCGGCATCCAGTGACACGACAACACGGTCAACGGTTAGGAATGGGAAGGCATATTCTAACAGCTCCTTGTTATGCTCACTCACCACCATGACGCCTTTTAGGTTGTCGCGGTGGTATGGCGTTTTGGTTTCGTTGCCCTGGTAGCCTGCCCATGTGTAGTGTACGTTTTGATTAAATATCACAATACGCGGGTGGTTAGATTGCATAATGCCCATTCCCCGCGTTTCAGGAACAACAATGTAATCCTCTGGTGTTATTTTTACCTCATCGCCGTAAACAACGGCCGTATCGTTCTTGAACCATGTCAGGCGGAAACCGGGCACATTGTGAAGGATAGCGGCATTAATTCCGGCCTCGTTTAGTATGTCAACATGACGGTACATAATGCGACGGCCGCCGCTGGGGGTGTTGTCATCCATGCAAAGATAATAAATAGTCATGATAACAACACCTCCCACTCGTGGGCTGATTCCCGAACATTAAATATTTCCTCAATATCATCCGCGTAATCATCTACCATCCGTTGCCTTTCCTCATGGCTAGTAACACAAGCCTCAAGTCGCTTATACAAAACGCCACTTGATGCAGGTAGGCCGCAAGCGATAGACGCCATGCTCTTGTTATCACTCTTCACCCTGCCCCATGCGCCGGGGTAAGGGGGCAATAAGGCGACGTCATGTGCTGCTAATATGTCCACCTCGTTTTCTAGTGACCATTTAACATGACGAACGGGGAAATCAAAGTTGACCGGCGCGTCTGGACGATCATCCATAATTGTCAATGTAAATTTGTGGCCGTTCGCTTTTAGGCGTTGCAGGTTAGCCACCGCGCCCCATAAGGCAATGCGATTCATGCTGTAGCCAAACCAGATAAACCGTATATGGTCGGTGTCCACGTGTTGCCGCCGCTTGTGAAAGTGCGACAACTTCAGCCGGTCGGGTATGGCGTGGACGTTGTCAAGGCCAGACCATTCTTTAAAATCATCGGCCAAGGCATCGTTGCTGCACACTACACCCGAAGTGTACTCTAATACCTGGCGGCAATATTCTGGCTGAAACCACCAAGAAGGATCGCACACATCCCAATAGTGAAGAGTTTTAGGCAATGACTTTATTAAATTAATATCAATGGTCTTTTGCCAAATGCAAACATCATACCCGGAAATACCGTCAGGATCACTCACTACATCTTCTAACGTAATCACGTCGGCGTTTTCCATTTCTTCGGCTACCCAATACGCCCGCATTCTGGAAGAGGCAAAATTGATATCACCGGCGGTTATGAAGCATGTTTTCATGATAGCGCCTCCGGTTTAATCTCATAGGTTCTCAATGTGGATTCAGCCTCATCTATATCAACCCCATCAAGCGCCAAAAAGCCAATGTTTATTTGGCAGGCACCGCCGGCAGTCAATTCATACCTAACGGAGTTCACCAAGTGGCTAACGTCTACGTCATCAATATAAATTCTGTGGGTTGCCGCTGCTGGGTTGTATCCCGTTATTTTAATTTTACCCTTCATGACCCACCCCCTTTCAGTTGTTCGCGTATGTCCAGAACATCACTCACAATCTTGTCTTTCCATTGCTGGCGCTGCTCTTCTGGTAACTGCTCGAAGTTCTCTATAGAAAGAGGGAAGTTAAACATATGCCCGACCATTACCCCACCGTCGCCCATGAGCTGATACCCTGCCCTAAGTGCATAAAGTGGATAGCGTATATCACTACCGATTGGGTCTTTGTTCGGTCGTAATGGCTCGCCGGTGTCTGCCCACACATCGCAATCATCTTCTATCACATCCCATTCACCGCCCAAATATTCGCGTGTTTTTTCGACAACTTCGCGGTGTATGAGCATGCAACCCCAGCCGCTTGCCCCAATCGGAACAAGCTTGTCTTTTGGTGGCAAGTCATAATAAGGCATCAGCGGCCATTCGCCAGTGTATGGGTCATACCATACCGGGGCGATGGGAGAGTGGCGACGGCGCATGTAAAAGCCGCTAACAAACGGCATCTCCCATGAGCGCAAACGCTCTAATGTGTCTGCCCTGAATATCATGTCATGATCTAAAAGGAACATGACATCATGTTCTGATTCAATAAATCTGTTGAAGTGCGCTTGACGCCCCTCGTATCCTTTTGTCCCTTGTACGAATGTGGGAATACTATCACCTGGACGCCGTTCAATGTTCATGATTGACATCCAGCAATCGACAAAGCCGGTTTCAGGACCGACCACTCCAAGATAACAACTTCCTGTATACTTTTTCATAAATGCCCCCTGTGGCCTATGCGGTGGTAATCAACACGCAGGGGGCTTAAACCCGCGCTGATAACCACCCCAGAAGCCAGGTTGTGACGACTACACAATATCACTAAAGAAATAGCCGCCGTCTGCGGTAATCAATTTTTGATCCCATTGCTCGACGTGCTGCAAAATGGTGCTGTTTCGGCTTTGCGGTTCATTGTAGGTTGAAATCTCACCTTGCCCGCCGCCTGGTGCCCATGTAAACGTTTTCATACTCGAAACCGTCATCATGTCCGCACCTGGCTTGATGATGCACACCAAGCAGTCATCATCGATGAATGGGGATAAACTTGCGGATTGGCCTAGGTTGGCCGTATTGCGCACAGCTCGCCCCACCAAGAGATAATCAAGACCCAGCACAGACGCCATTAAGGCATCGCGCCGATCTTCGGTTAAACTTTCGGTATACTGAACCATACCCAAGATTTCGGCGTTGGTATGTAACGCGTCATAGACGATTTCGCCCATAACGGCCGCATTACCTGGTACGCCTAGCGCCTGGCGAATGGTGCGTTTTGCTGTGCGCACGTCGTTAATTGGATTGCCTGTGGTGTCCCAATCTTGTGCGGTGGTGTCGTCCGTCGTCCACACCGACGTTGTCATAAAGTCGGTGGCAAACGCTTCTTCCTTGCGCATCAGGGACTGCGTACCCAACCACTCAATGCCGAGCGTGGTTAATGATGCTGGCGTCTGACTGGTTGCCTGATGTTCAACCGGGATCGGATGCTCCAAACCCCAATGCAGGGTTTTGTATGTATCCGAACCCAGATCATACCCGGCGCGGGCGAAGGTGTCGCCATAGGCGCGGCGCTCTAATTGGTCTTTAAACCAGTATTTAGAACTGAAAGTAAAGTATGTCCCGCTTTCCTCATTAACCGGTACCACTGGCGCGGCGTTGGTTGCCACAAATGACATTTCATCATTCATATAACTGATCATCATTTTGGTGAAGATCGGGTTGGTTGTCGGTCGAATTGCTGCTACTGTTGGTTTAGCCATTGTTCATATCTCCTATAAGCCCGTCACCAGCACTTTGATAATGTCGCCAGCAGCGCCTGGGGCTTCCATCGCTACGCCAACTTTAAGCGCATACGTACCGACACGGCCGGTACTGTCATAACCCACACGGCTGCCGTAGGTGATCACGCTTGTACCAGCAACCAGAGGCATAATACCCAATGCCCCAACTAGTGCGGATTCGTTCGCGGCGTCTGGTGCATCTAACAACACACCAATAGCAACATCAGTGGATCCGGCAACGGCGATAACCTGATTGGCAGTTGAGGCTGCCTTAACAAAATGATATTGCTTTGAGCTAATATCACCAGAGACAGACAGGCCAGGGATTGTTTGAACATTAGCACCTTGTATCTCAGCCATTGCTCACCTCCTGCCATAATTCTGGCTGTTGGTTGGCAACTGCGCTTACAGCGGCATTGTAGTTTACTTTGTGTTCGGTCATGTGCTTACGCACGGCCGCATCAAATACCAATGCTTGATTTACGCCTTCGCCGTTTGACTGCTCACCCACATCAGATGTGAGATTACTTTCATCGATTTGAGCTGATAGCGCCTTGAACTTGGTAACAAGCTCCCTGGCGATCTCTTCATCCAAGCCAGCTAACAAGGTGTGAAGCTCTTTGTCCTCAGCGACGGCCGTTGCTTCTTTGAACTCAGATGCAAAGTAAGAGATACGCTCACCCTGTTGGCGTTCGGCTTGCAGGCGTTCGGCCTCGGCTTTGTACTTTTCTGCTTCTTTGTTAGCTGCTTCGAGCTTTGCCGCGTAATCCTCAGATGGGGCAGCGGCTTGCTGTGGTTCCGGTTTCTGTAGTTCGGGATCATGAGTAGATGTGGTGAAAAACTCTTTAATCTTCTCAAGCGTCGAAACAGATACCATGTCCATTTCTTGTGTCATAGTAAATTTCTCCTTATGACTTTCTATAGGTTCCACCGTATAAAGCGCGGTGGCCTCGCCTAAATGGGGCGTGTGTAAAAGTGCTGCCCCTACAATCAAAGGGGCGGGAATAACATTACCCGTCAAGGGGTCTTCTAGTCCCCCTTCCCATATAACTTCTGGTGATAAATATTTGTAATGCTTTTCAGCAATAGCTTTGACCCCCTTATCATTCATTTCTGGTGTCCCCCATACCATACCATCACGAATAAACAGCCCCTTGATATGAGCGCCCGCCGGGGTGCCCTCTTCGTGGCTGCCCAGTTTCACAGGGGGCAAGAAATGAGGTAGCTTAAGTTTGCTTATAATTTCAGCGGTACGTTCCACCCCATTTTTAAATATAGATACAAGGGGGAACAAGGGTAAGGGGTCGCCCGGTTCCACTACGGTGGCATACTCTGTGGGCAGATAAACAAAATCTATGTCTTTGCCTTTTAATGTGTTTTCCATTGAAATCAAAAAAGGCCAAACAACCCGCCTTGAGAAGGTTGTTTGGCCTTTGCGCTAGATATTTGGTTAAGTTGTTAGTTAAGTTTAATGTTTGTTGTTGTTATTGTCAACTGGCATAAAAAAGCCGTGGGGTGGCACAGGTTAGCGTTTATTGCTTTCTCCCTGTATACCTTGGCGCACGGGCACCGACTTATATACCTGAATCGGCGCACTACCGCCAGAGTGGCTAATGGTAATAGAGAACGGCTTACCGCGTCGCTCTTTGTACATACGCCGCAAGGTTTCGATCACCCGTTGCTCGCTTTTAGATAAATGGGTTGTGTTCATTTGGCTGTTAATTTCTTTCCCGTTTTTTCTAACAGCATTCCAGACAACCAACCATGCTGATGATAAATTATGCCATTATGTTTGATGTCAGCTTCAACAAAATAGAACCAAGCCCCATCATGCGCCTTTTCCTTTTTTACCGTTACCCTATCTCTATGCTTCAATGCTCCGCTTAAATTCTCCGCGTCTATCTTGACGCCCGGCCGTTTCCACAAGCAGATAGGCAGTTGTCCAGACCCACCAAGTATCAATTCGCCTTTTGTTTGACTATTCTCATACCTATCAATACCCCAAACACGATCTTTGTAAGGTTCCATTATGCCCCCCTGCCATTCAAAAAGGCCGCCATCTCTTCAGCTGCCGTATTGTGAAGCTTTACGATCTTGCCGCGAGCACGTTGCAATACTGTTTTCATTGTCCACCATATACCCCGGTGGATTGGCTTTTGTGTATTATCCCCAATCACATCACCAGCATAGGAAAGGTTGCTACCAAACGCTCCTTCATACCCGGTCGTGCCTAGTTTCTTTTGATTTAATATGTTGGGCTGCCCTAGTTTCCCCCCTGTCATGCTCACCCCCAATGAGCGCCCCAATGTACCGGTACGTTTATAGCTGCTATTTGGTCGCCTTGGATAGCCGGGCACCTTTTCCCACAATACCAGCAATGACGCCTTGTTCGTTTCTTTTAGCACCTTATCCATACGTCGCGGGTATTTCCTCATGCGCTGCATAAGATCACGCGGTGTAAACTGAATCTCTACCCCTTTGTTACCGGCTGGCATTATATCGCGACTCCTTGCCATACCCCAGCCTCGACCTCAGCAAAAAACCGGTCGGCTAGAATATCGCCTACACGTTCTCTAAACAAAACTTCGCTTACAAACGGTTGCAGCCAACAGCGACATCGCACATGGGCTGGCGGCGTCTGTGTGCCTTGTGTGAATGAACGCGTCAACGAACCGGCGCGGGTAAGTGCTGCTTCCGGCGTCCATCTGTCACCAAGCAAACCGCGCATGGCCTCACTATTGGCTACGCTTTCTTGTGACAATGTAAATCCGTTATCAATCTCTACTACTTGATTGTGAAGTGGCCAACATATAGGGCACACCCGTTCATCGACGGCCGTCATCCATCGTTTACCACCGACGACCCCGGTTCCTTGCCATGCTGCCAAATTGCCTTGTCCGAATATGCGCGTCACTTCTGTGATAGCGATAGCCTCGGCTCTTGTTTCCCCGAAAAGAGGCGTCAGTTGTTCGATCAACCGGGGCAGCGGATCGCCCGCTTGTATCCATTGCTGGATGGCTTGCTGTACCCTGACGCGGGTTGTCTCAGTAATGCCCGCTATCTGGTTGAAACGATACGTTTGCAGCCACGTTAGCGCCGCCTGATTCACCAAGTCAAAATCTACGAGCTGCTGAAGAGCGGGAGGCAACAGGTCAACCGCATTGCCCACGCCCAACATAAGCGCATCCATAGCCGGTTGTTGAATGGCAGCCCATAGCAAGGCGTTTTCTGCTTGCCAGAAATCATTCGTTAATGGATTCATTACAATTCTTTAGCCCCCTTAATCGCACGGTTTTTCTGTGACTTAAGGTATTTTTCCATCGTTTTTAGCCAGCTTCGCTCCATGCGGCGGCGCTGATATGCGTCCGGCGCGTTGTCGGGTGCGCTGGCATACATGGCGGTATTTTGGTCAACGTCATCATCATCATCGTTAAACTGCCTTGCCATTGCTTGCCGTTTTTGCTCGTTTTCGTCTTCAACTTCTTCTATCTCTTCAACCGTCTTTTCTGGCATTCCAAATACGGAACGTAGTTGTATTTCATCCTCTGGCGTCCAGTTCACCTTACCGCCGGTTGCCTTAATCAGTTCAATAAATGTGTCTGTGTCCACGTCCCCCGCCGGACTATGTTCTAGTTTAATATGTCCGGTCTCACGGCCGTTTAACTTTAGCAGCCTGTCTACAGCGTACTTGGTAAAGGTTTCGCCTATGCTATCGGCGACCGCATCAACCGCCATTGTAAAGAACGAAACGTCAGTTTCAGCTTTTGCCTGACTGCCTACGCCATTGATCGCCAAGATAATAAACTGTGCCAATACGCTCATTAATACCTTTTGGTCATATTCGCCAATGGTGCTATTGAGCGCCATAAACACTTGCGCATTCCCCGCGCTCATTAGATCAACGTCCCAAGCCATATGCTCACCCTCGCCCAACGGTGGCGGGATAATGACAGCCCCTTGCTCATCTACGCGGATATTACGGCCGATTTGCTTTGCCTGCGCTAAATCATCACTACCCGTACTGCCATCGGCACCCATTGGCATCCGCACTTTGGGCATCCCTGCGGCATGGCGTTCATAGCCAATAGCCCGCACTTCCTCAAGCGAAGATCCATAATAGAACGGAATCCACGCCGGTCTTAATATGCTTTCCCCTTCTGGGTTGCCGCCGTTGTTTCGGAGACGGTAAATCAACAGGCGATCAACTGGGATCGGGTCTGCCCATAGATAAGGTGTCTGCTGCAATGATTCAAGTCCGCCATCATCGGAGAAGTTCCACCATTGATGAGTATCGTGCTGTAAGAATTTGAACTTGCGCCAAAGTAGATCGGGGCCTACGCGCTCGTACTGGTTGCTAAATGTCACCCAGCCGTAGAAGGGCATTAGCATAGCGTCGCTTATGTGGTCATTCCACGAATGAGACAAGTTGTTAAACGATCTCTCAACTAAATCGAGATCGCGATCTTGACTGCCCCGGTCACTGGTGAAAAACCAATCCACTTGTCTAACAGACATCTCAAAAGCCAAGCGCACCGCGCCGCCGATAAGCGGCCCATTCTTAACCATACGATTAACGGTTTTGGTTTTGCTCTGCAAATCTTTCCAATCGTCAAGAAAATCATCCTGTACAATATGAAACCTATCCCGCTGGCTGGTGGCTCCGATCCCTTGAGTTAGTGCGGCGGCTGATGATTTGCCGTTTCGATATTTTACAATTTCCATTTGCTATTTCCTCTGCCCCCTGCGTTGGTTCCTGTCCATCTGCTTTTTTTCTTTGGTTGTTTGGGCAGCTTGCCGCCTTCCGTGCCCTTGCTTAAGTATGAGGCAATGTAACGGTATGCGTCAAGCCGGTGGAACGTTTCCTTGTCTGCGATCCTTTCGGTTGGTTCGCCTGCGTCGTCTAACTCCCGGCTGTATGTGCCTATCTCATCCAGTACGCCCGCACATGTTGAAAAGATACGAAGCGACGGGATAAGAGAATAGCCGCGATTGATACCAACCTCAACATCTGACACTGGTGGCGTTCTAATGATAAGCCCGGCAGCGTTAAACTCGTTTCGCCATTGCCCCTCAGACTTTGCCCCACCATAACATACGGGGTTGCCTTTCTCCCCTTTCAGCAGTGAGTCGGCGTGTTCGGCGGCCGTTTTGCCGCCTGTCAGATATTCACGATACAAATAAAATAGCTTGCTCTTGGGGTCTTTTGCCAAGAAAACAGCGGCCGTGTTGACGCCGCCAAAGTCAAGCCCTAAATATTTAGGCCAACTTTCCGGTATCGTTATCGGGTCTATTACGTTGATTTCATCGTTAAAGTTGTCGTATATCATGCCAGCCGGGCGAGTAAAGATAGCCTTATAAAACATTTTGAACTTCCATTCTGGGTATCTTCCCTTGTCAACAAGTCGTTTTATTCTATCCATTTCCGCTTGTGGAAACGCAGGATTTTCGGTGCTGTCAAATCGTATCACCTCGATGTCTGGGTCGCGGTCGCGCTCGTCCCACAACTGTTGTTTCAGCCACCCTAAATTATACGGTGTGGTAGTGATTAAAACCCGCCCCTGTGCTAATGACAACCGGCGAATGATGGCTTCCCACGATGGTAGCTTGAATTTGTTTTGGCCCGCCTCATCGAGCCAGGCAGCTTTAGCGGTGGCTGATTCCAATGATTCTGGGTCTTGAGCGTGCCCAAAGATAATGCGCGTGCTTACCTCTTGTTCTTTGCCCCATGTTCTAATCTCCCCCAACGCATCAAACTCGAAAACCTTGTCAGCCTTATAATATTTTCCGAGATTTAGCAAGTTTTCAAATAAATTCAAAAATACAGGGAGCGCCTTTAGCTTTAAAAGCGGGTATGTTGGCGTTACAACCAGATAGTCTCCTGGGCCGCATCGTTCAACTTCATCATATAGCCAGAACGGGCCATAGCTTGTTTTGCCCCCTTGCGTACCAGCCAACACAACCACAAAGCGGGCGCGGCTGTCAGTAGCAGCCCATTGCCCAGGGTGAAAGCGCCGTACTAGCGTGCCACTGTCCACATAATAGGGCTGCTCAATCGCTTGCTTCGTTAGGCCGCTCATCTTTTATCCGCTCAATAGGTACCGCGTTTTGATGCTCAATTTCTTGCTTTTCTACGTACCCCCGATCCTTCGCTTGTGTCTTTAGGTAAAAGATAACGGCCGTTGTGTTGCCGCCTTTTATCTGCTTTAGCAGCTCGCCCTCGGCCATGTCCTTTAAGCTGTCCTTTTCATCCTGTATCGCTTGTTTGACAGTGGCGTACCTTTCCATTGCGTTGTATACGGTGGTGCGTGAACAACCGACACGGCGGGCAATGGTGGTTACAAAACCACCGCTACCCTCAATTGCTTTTATAAATTCGTCTGCTGTAAATCCGTTCTTAGCCATCTTTTTTATACTGTTAAATCTGTTAATCAATCAATTCTGGTTCAATGCCGAAAGCGTCCTTGTACCGCACTCATAAGCACATTATAGCATAAGTCACGGCTTGGCTATCTCACCACCACAAGCGCCAGCCAGCACATGGACAGCCAGAAAACGATCACGAACAAAGCAATACCAATGAACGCAGCACGGCGGCACCCCGGATCATAGTCGTCATCTACGTTCATCATTGATTCCAACACCACGCTGGGTTATTGCCGGCCTCTATGCATTCGTTTACCGATACCACGTCAAACAAAACAAACAAAAAGAAAACTACAATCAGCCCAACTATTAAATAGCCAAATAAATCACGTTCATTGAATTCCACCGTTACAATCTCCTTTGCCCCGCGTTGGCTTCAGTACGTCAGCACATTTGGGGGTACCAACGCGGGGCGTAATTAATCTACTCGTTAAGCCTTTTCAGCCCGCTTGTAGTCTATCGCCTCTAGAATATCAAGCGCATCGTCTACAAACACTTTATTGATAATTAAGGCGAGGTTATGCCCCGGCATACCGGCCGGATTGTTGCTGGCATAATTAATACAACTCATAATTAATTCGAGCTGCCGTAATTCATAATTTTCTGCGTAAACTTCCCATAAAGGTTTCATGTCTATCTCCTATTTATTCGTTAAGCCATTTTAGCTGCTTATGTTTTATAATCCTTTTTGTAATCATAATCTGACATAATTAATCCCTAAACTAAAACCGCTTCTCGTTCATTTGCGCCATTTGAGCGTGTAGCTGTTGGGGTGGGGGGGTCTGGATAACCTAACCAACCCTTCGCCCGCTGTACCCCTACCCGGTTCAATCTGTACACGCCGTTACCGTCTGGATGTTGGCCCATCCAGCCCAACCGCTGCAAATTATGACGCATGACATTAAACATCTGTAAAGGCCAACCACGCCGCCGGGCTTCGTTCTCGCTAAACTCAACACGATTCCCAACCATGATCACCGCTTCCAACCAATTGCGAAACTCGCCGGGACCGGGGGTTGCGAATTCAGCCAGGTGCATACCGTAACCTGTGCCGTCAATGGTGATAAGGAACGGGTCATCAACAACCGGTTCCGGGGCGGCCTCTGGTATTGGTTGAGCGCGTTCGACGGGCTTATAATTCCCATGCAAGCCAATGATATGCCCGTTCTCGTCCTCAATGGCGGCATCCTCTGGTAACACGCGATAATAAACCGAAATATAGATCGTCTTAACTATCAGAAACCCGGCATAACCAAAAACAAACAAAAACACGCCACCTAATCCATAGCGGAAAAAGTACAAAAATTCTGCGTAGTCATCTGCGCGTTTGACATATGACCGGTTGCGATCAATGTCATTGTTAATTGATACGGCCGTTGCCGTGCTGACTGCGTGTTCTCGTTCCAACAACATAGCGCCGTAATCCCGCGTCAATTCCGCACTCACCAACCCATAAGCGGTGTCAACGGTGGCTGTCACGTTTAGCACCGCCTGACGTTCCGCTGTGGCTTGTTCTGCCTGGCTAGTTGAAGCGGCGCTGATCGCTTGCCGGGTTGCGTTGGCTTGTGCTGCTTGCGCTGTCACGGCGTAGGCTGAAGCAGTGCCGGTACCGGCCGCCGACCATGCCGCCGCGTTAGGCTCCTGACTTGACGGAATTCCGTTATAGCCAGCATCGGCGCAGCCGATGAGCAATATCAGCGTTAATAAAAAAAACAGTTTCACGATACCAACAGCAACGGCGGGTTGGCCCAGCTCACCCGCTTGCGGCTGAGTTCACAATATTCCTCTGATATGTCAAAGCCGATGTATTTACGGCCGTTCTGGTACGCCATCT